>Ga0209160_1000430_pt1 | contig 33826 bp, 34 predicted proteins | sample GraSoiAngelo_153_FD_186167 | JGI IMG/M metagenome (GOLD analysis project Ga0209160, IMG submission 186167) | Grasslands soil microbial communities from the Angelo Coastal Reserve, California, USA - 14_1009_12_40cm (SPAdes) (version 2) | ecosystem: Environmental > Terrestrial > Soil > Grasslands ...
AAACGCCAAGGGGAAACCCCTTGGCGCTTCTGCGTCTATGCGTCTGTGCGTCTGTGCGTCTAGGTGTTAGTACATCCCGCCCATGCCGCCACCGGGCATCGCGGGGGTCTTGTCCTTCTCCTTCTTCTCCACGACCACGCACTCTGTGGTGAGGAGCAGGCCCGCGATCGACGCGGCATTCTGCAGCGCCGTCCGCGTCACCTTGGTCGGGTCGATGACGCCGGCCGCGACCAGGTCTTCGAACGCGTCGGTCTGAGCGTTGTAGCCGAAGTTCTTGTCCTTGGACTCCCGCACGCGCCCAACCACGACCGCCCCTTCGGCGCCTGCGTTCTGGACGATCATGCGGATCGGCTCCTCGAGCGAGCGCCGCACAATCTCGACGCCGATCTTCTCGTCGTCATCGGAGCCCTTGGTCTTGTCGAGCGCCTTCTGGCACCACAGCAGCGCGACGCCGCCGCCCGGGACGATGCCCTCCTCGACCGCCGCGCGCGTCGCGTGCAACGCATCTTCCACGCGCGCCTTCTTCTCCTTCATCTCGGTCTCGGTGGCCGCCCCGACGTTGATGACCGCGACGCCGCCGGCCAGCTTCGCCAGCCGCTCCTGCAGCTTTTCCTTGTCGTAGTCCGACGTGGACTTCTCGATCGCGGCCTTGATCTCGCCAATTCGGCCCTGGATGTCCTGCTGCTTGCCCTTGCCATCCACGATCGTGGTGTTGTCCTTGTCGACGACGATGCGCTTCGCCTGCCCGAGATCGCCGAGCACGGTGTTCTCGAGCTTCATCCCCTTCTCTTCGGCGATGACTTTGCCGCCGGTGATCTTCTCGATGTCGATCAACATCTCCTTGCGGCGATCCCCGAAGCCGGGGGCCTTCACCGCGCACACCTTCAGCGTGCCGCGCAGCTTGTTGACCACCAGCGTGGCCAGCGCTTCGCCCTCGACGTCCTCGGCGATGATGAGCATCGGCCGGCCGGCCTGCGCCACTTTCTCGAGAACGGGGAGCAGGTCCTTCATCGAGGAGATCTTCTTGTCGTGGATCAGGATGTAGGCGTCTTCGAGCACCGCCTCCATCTTCTCGGGATCGGTGACGAAATAGGGCGACAGGTAACCGCGGTCGAACTGCATCCCGTCCACGGTTTCCAGTGTGGTCTCGAGCCCCTTGGCCTCCTCGACCGTGATCACGCCGTCCTTGCCGACCTTCTCCATCGCGTCAGCGATCTTCTCACCGATGGCCTCATCGCCGTTCGCCGAGATCGCGGCGACCTGCTTGATCTCCTTGCGCCCCGACGACGGCATCGAGAGCTTCTTGAGCTCCTGCACGACGGTCTCGACGGCCTTCTCGATGCCGCGTTTCAGGGACATCGGGTTCGCCCCGGCCGTGACCGACTTCAGGCCTTCCCGGAAGATGGCCTGCGCCAGCACCGTGGCCGTTGTGGTGCCGTCGCCGGCGAGGTCCGAGGTCTTGGTCGCCACTTCCTTCACCATCTGGGCGCCCATGTTCTCGATCTCGTCTTCGAGCTCGATCTCCTTGGCGACCGTGACACCGTCCTTGGTGACGGTCGGATTACCGAATTTCTTGTCGATGACCACGTTGCGACCCTTGGGGCCCAGCGTGACCTTCACGGCGTCGGCCAGTTTGTCCACGCCGCGCTTCAGGCGGGCACGGGCCTCGACGTTGAACTCCAGGTATTTCGCAGCCATTGCTTCGTCCTCCGGAAAAGACGCTCAGCCGACCTTGGCCAGAACGTCCGCCTCTTTGATGATGATGTATTCCTCGCCGTCGAGCTCGACCTGGGTGCCGCTGTATTTCCCGTAGATCACCCGATCGCCGACTTTGAGCTCCATCGGAACCGATTCGCCCTTCTCGCGCCTGCCGGGACCAACGGCCATGACCTCACCCTGGATCGGCTTCTCCTTCGCCGTGTCCGGGATATAGAGGCCGCCCTTCATGGTCTCCGTTTCCTCGAGCGGCTTGATCACCACTCGGTCAGCCAGGGGAAAGACCTTCGTCTTCGTCTTGCTCGCGGTTGTGGTTGCCATGACTCTGCCTCCACCTGGGAAGTGCCTGTAAGTCCTTACATTGGTGCGTTGTTAGCACTCTCAGGTGAGAAGTGCTAACGACTACTGAAGCTCTCCCAGTGCGGCGCGAATGTCAAGGGGTGGTTGGCAGCGGGGCGGTCAGCAGCGTGACGAGCGAATCGACCCGGAACTTGAGGCTCGACCCCAGGGAGTCCAAGGTAACCGCCGCGGCCGCGACGATACCCCCGGTCCGCGTGTCGGCCAGACGGGCATAGTAGAGCGGCCGCTGCTCGCCCTGCCCTGGCTCGCTGAACCAGAAGCCGACATAGGCCAATGTGGGACGACTCCCCCCCCGCACCGTGGCGCGCACCCGGAACCCCCGGCGCCCGAACGCCTCCGCCACCTGCGTGCTGATCGAATCGCGGCCCGGGACCAGGATCTCGTACGCCTTGAGTTGACCGGCGACGCGATAGGAGCCGGACGAGGCGCAGGCGCTCAGCACGTTGCCGGTTGCCAAGACGGCCAGTTGCAAGCCGGCGACTGGCCGTCGGGCAACCGGGAACCGGCTCACGACATCACCCTGCGCGCCCCGACCCACCTCTCTATCCAATACGCCCCTTCCGGATCATGCGGGTCGAGCCGCGAGAGCTTTACGCCGGTGCTAGAGCTGTGGATGAACTTGCTCTCCCCGACGTACATCCCCACGTGCGTGACGCCGCCGCCCGGCCGCGCCGAGAACAGCAGGATGTCGCCCGGCTGCAGGGCCTCCACCACCGGGGTCACGTCCGTGCCCGCCGTCGCCTGGTCGCGGCTCATGCGGGGGACACGGACGCCGTGCTGGCCGTAGGCGTACTGAATCAGTCCGGAGCAGTCGAACCCGTTCGCCGCCGTACCGCCCCACCGGTACGGGCTGCCGATCGCGTCCAGGGCTGTCCGGACAACGTCGGCGGCGTTGCCGGTGACCAGTGTGGGAGGTTCCGCAGGCGGCAGCGAAGCGCTTGGCCAGCTCCGTCCGCCCCCGCCCCCCCCGCCCCCACCCCGGCTCGCCACTCGCCCGAGCGTGAGCGACACCCCCATCGCTACACTCACTCCTTTGCGCGCACCGCCAGGCCGCCAAAATCCGCGCGGCCCGCGATCCTCGACGCGAAAGCGGGCTTCGGCGCCCACGGCAAGGCGCGAGACCGGGCGCCACTCCAGCCCACCACCGGCGCTCCACTGGGCGCCGAGCTCTTGGCGCGCGGTATCGGTCGAGAGCCCGAGCTCGAGGGCGAGCAGAGCGTAGGGGCCGAAGGGGCCGCGGCGCCGCAGTGCCTGGAGCTCGTAGCCCATGCCGTAGAACGCGCGCCGCCGGCCGAGGCTGTCGTTGATGAGCGCGCTGACCCCGAAGCCGTGGGTGACCGAGCCGAACAGGGGCTGGCTGGTGCGGAACTCGTAGCTCACGGCTCTGTTGCCGCCGCCCCAGCGCCCGAGGTGGAATTCGTATTCGCGGCCCTGCGCCGAGAGGACCGCGGGAAGCACGAGCAGCAGCGGGAGGGGCCGCATGTCAGTCGGCGGCGGGGAGCGCGTCGTGCTGCTCGGAGGCCCGCGGAGCCATGAGGTGCGACAGCAGGTGGGGCACGCGGCGCATCAAGTGCACCCACACCCACAAGGTGGCGAAACCGCACACCAAGCCCAGGGCGCCGGCGGCGCCCAGCATCGCGGCGGGGCTGTGAAAGCGGATCGCCACGAGCGCCCCGAGCCACAGTCCCAAAAAAGAAGCTCCCCAGGCCACGACCGGCGTGAGGAGCCATCCCACGATGAGGAGCAGATGGGCCAGCCAGCGGGGCACGGTGCGCCCCTCCCCGCCCCCGCCCCCCTACCCGTTGCGCGCGATGCCGGCGACCGCGAGCCCCGTGAGGGTGATCGCGAAGCCGCCGCCCGCCGCAACGGGCAGAAGGACACCGAGCCTGGCGAGCATCGCGACGGCGGCGAGCACGATCGCTCCGGCGACGACCGGGAGCGCGGCCCGGCCGACGGACATCTCCCCACGAGCCTGCCGCGTCGCCCACAGCATCCCGCCCAACCAGGCGAGGTACGTGCCCAGCATCCACCAGATCGGCAGGTACCACCAGGTGCCGCCGCCGCCGACGGCATCCCACGTCCACGGGTAGGCCCGCAACGGACGGAACAGCGCGATGTCGATCACGCTGAATACGATCGTCCCCCACAGCCCGATCGCCGCGCTTCCCGCGACGCCTTCCGTGGTGCGCGGAACCGCCCAGTGAGCCGGAAGGAAAGCTGCGGCGGTCGCGGCGGCGAGGACCACGAGCGCCTGGACGAGCGCCCGCGCGGCCCCCCCCCCCGGACCCAGGACGCGCGTCGCGGCCAGGAACACCACGACCGCGAGGGCGATCAGGGCCCCGGTCTTGGTCCCGGCGATCATCACCGTGCGGAAGTCCGAGCGGTCGGTCGCGGTTGAGGCCGCGGTGGTCATCATGAAAGGGTCGCTCCGCGCGTTGCGGGTCTGAGCCAGTAATCTAGCGGGCGGCGATCCGGGGGCCAACGGTTCAACGCGCGAACACCGCAAGCACCGCCAGGTCGGTCAGCGCCCACGCCGTCAGGGCGCGATACATCCCCCGCTGGTGTTCCGCGGGACTCCACGATTCGTGCCGCGCATACCAGGGTCCGAGGACGAGCAGCCAGGCCGCAAACGGCACGGCGAGCAACACTCCCCACCCCATCCCGATGCCCAGCACCACCACCGCCGCGGCGAACAACGCGAACGCCAGCAGCGCGCAAACGATCGCGATCACGAGGCTCTTCCGCATCCCCACGATGAGCGCCAGGGTGCGATCCCCGCGTCGCCGGTCCTCCTCGAACTGATAGAGCTGCGTCAGGGGATACAGCGCCGCGAACAGCGGACAGAAGGCGAGCAGCACCAGCCCGTGACCCGTGTCGAGCGGCCGCCCCGTCGCCGCCCAGGTGGCGAAGGGCGTGAGCGTGCCGAACCCCCACATGTTGATCACCCAGTCCACGCCCGCCACGGCCTTGAAGCGGAACGGCGGCACCGAATACAGGACCGACATGGCGAAGCAGATGCCGTAGTCGATCTGGAACGCGGCGGGCAGCGACAGGGCCAGGAACTGCCCCGCGGCGAGCAGCACGACGCTGAACGGCAACAGATAGCGCGGGATGGGCGGCGGCGCGCGGAGATACCCGATGTCGCCCTCGTCGCGGTCGAACGCGGTGTTCAACGCGAGCGTGCCGCCGTTGAGGAGTACGACCCAGAGGACGAGCGCCGCGAGGGCCGCGCCGGCGTGCGCGCCCTGCAGCGCGCCGCGCACTCCGACCGCCAGGACCCAGCCCAGCGCCGTATGGGCGGCCATGATCGGCCACTCGGCGGGGCGCAGGTGCAGCAGGTAGGAGAAGAGGTCGCCGGGCAGCACGCGGTAGCCCCAGCGACGCCATGCGCTGGCCGCACGGGCGTCGGCTACCACGAGAGGCCGAGGGCTCCCGCGGCGATCTGCAGGCCGGTGATGGTGAGGTCGGGATACACGGACTCGATCTCCGTTGTCAGCGGGACCACAAGCCCGGCGAGCCCGCCGGTGGCGATGACGTAGGGACGGGTTTTTTTCACCGGCCACTCCGCGACGATGCGCCGCACCAGCCCGTCGACCGCGTCGGCGGCGCCCCACAGGACCCCGGCCCGGATGCAGTCTTCGGTACGGCGGCCGATGACGCGCTCGGGTGGAGTCAGCTCGGTCGCCGGCAGCTTCGCGGTGCGGCTGATGAGCGCGTCGGACGCGGTGCGCACCCCGGGCATGATGACGCCGCCGATGAAGCGCCCGTCGGCGGTGATGCAGTCGAACGTGGTCGCCGTGCCGAAGTCGACGACAATCGTGTCGCGGTGGAAGAGCTTCGAGGCGGCGAGCGTGTTGAGGATGCGGTCCGCCCCGACCGTCAGGGGCTCGTCGACGTCGAGCGTGATGGGGAGCCGGGCCCGCCCATCGACGACGACGGGCTGCTTCCCCGTCGCCGCCGCGACGGCCTCACCTAGGGCCTGCGTCACGGGGGGCACGACCGAGGCGAGGATGGCTGCCCGCACTTCGCTCGTGGAGCGCCCGCTCTGCGACAGCGATGCGGTGATCGCCGCCGCCCACTCGTCCGGGGTGCGCCCGGCGGTCGTGAGGCGCCAGTGCGACTCGAGGGCCTCCCCCCGGAAGAGACCAATCTTGGTCTCGGTATTGTTGATGTTCACCGCGAGCAGCATGGGCCGCTAAGATAGAGACGCCGTTCCGGCGCCGCCACGCCGCCACACCATCCAGCCGAGTCCCAACGCCAACGCGCCCGTGCCGGCGAGCGCGAGCGCCCCCGCGAGCCCTCCTTGCCCCGTCGCGACCGGCGCGCCGCCCAGCGCCTTGAGCGGCGCGTTGTGCAGTGCGTGGTACACGACCGCGACCGACAACGAGCCGGACAGGGCATACAGGCAGCCCATCACGAACCCGCCCACCGCCGTCCCCACCAGCGTCCAACCTGGCGCGGCGCCGTACGCGGGTTGCAGCGCGTGCCAACCGCCAAACAGCAGCGCCCCAAGGGCCAGCTCCGGCAGCCGCAGCGCCGCCGGCGCCCCCAGGAGCGCACGACGAAACGCGAGCTCCTCGGTCACGAAGAGCACGCAGACATCGGCGGCGAGGAAGAACACCGTAGCCGCGAAGAACGGGCCCAGTGCGAGGCGGGGATGCAGGATTCCCAGGAGCACCAGCACCGGCGCCAGCGCGACCGCCGCGGCGGCGAGGTACCAGCGTCCCAGCGGCCGCTGCGGCGCGCGCGCGGCGGTCGCCGCCCACGCGGCGGCCCCGGCGACCAGGGCCACGACCGCGGCTACGTCGACGCCTCCTAGCGCCGCCGCTCGCATCACGTTGCCGTCCACGATCAGCGCCGTGGCCAGCAGACACCCCACGACGACCCCGCGCGACACGGCGGGAACGGGCCGCAACCTGGTGCCGGACCAGAGCCCGAGCGGCCGCCGGCCGGCGATCAGGAACGCCAGACCCAGGATGCCGGCTGCCAGCGGCACCAGGGTGCCGCCGAGGATCGCCGCGCCCGGCAGTCGCGGAAGCCCCCACGCCGACAGCAGCAGCAGCGCCGCGAGCGCCAAGCGCGCGCGGCGCGGCAGATCAGGCGAGCTCGACATGTCCTTCCCGCGCGTAGGTGGTGCCCGAACCGGTGTCCACGAGGAGCGTGCCGTCGGGCCGGATCCCGGCCGCGCGACCGAACAACGGCGCTTTGAGCTGGCGGCCGCGGAGCCAGTCGCGCATGCCGAAGGCGACGCACTCCGACTCCGTGAGGCGGGCCGCGTGGGCGGTGAGCCGCAGCAGTGCCGGCACCAGGCGGTCGAGCAGGTCGAGACGCCGCACCGCAGGCAGGATCTCCTGCAGGGCGATCGCGCGGTCCGCGACCTCCGCGGGGATCGGGTTGCTCACGTTCACGCCGATTCCCAGTCCCAGCCATTGCAGCGCATCGCCCTGCCAGCGCCCCTCGCACAGGATGCCGGCGAGCTTGCGATCCATGACGACGACGTCGTTCGGCCATTTGAGCTGGGCGACGGGACGACCGGCGAGCTCGTCCACCACATCGGCCAGCACGAGCCCCGCCCGGATGGACATGACGCCGAGCTCCCCGTGGGCGGGCTGCAGCAGCATCCCCAGCCAGACGCCACCGGGCGGGGAGTGCCAGGTGCGTCCGATCTGGCCGCGTCCGGCGGTCTGCTCTTCCGCGATGATCACGGTGCCCGGAGGGGCGTGCTGGGCGGCGAGCTCGTGAATGCCGTCGAGGGTGGAAGCGACCAGGCGAAACAGGCCGCATTGCGGCACGCCCCAGCGCCGCGCCAGGGCCGTTGCGGGGACGCCGTCCAGCTCTAGGCGCGCCACATCGCGTACCCGATCGTGAACACGCCCACCGCCCAGCAATACGGCGCGAACACGTGAAAGTGGCCGCGGCGTAGCACGGCGACGAGAAAACGGATGGACCAGAGACCGGCGACGAACGCGACGATGAAGCTCACGGCCCAGGGGAGCAGCCCGATTGCGCTCAGGTTGAGCACCGCCTCACGCGCCTCGACCAGGGCCGCGCCGGCAATCACCGGGATGGCCATGAGAAAGCTGAACTCGGCCGCTGCCGCGGGCGTCAGGCCGCTCCACAGCGCCGCCGCCACGGTCGCGCCCGACCGCGAGATCGCCGGCAGGATGGCGACCGCCTGAGCGAACCCGATGCCGGTCGCTGCCGCCGGCGTGGGGAGCTCGCGTTCGCCCCGCGGCCCGCGCGTCATCCACAGAATCCCGCCGGTGATAAGGAACTGCACCCCCAGCCAGGTCAACGAGTGGAATCGCTCCTCGATCTGGCGGTGAAACAGTACGCCGATCAGCCCAGCGGGGATGGTGGCGAGAATCAGAAGGCCGGCATAGCGCACGCTCGCCGGGTCTCGCCGCAGGACGCCGCGCGCGATCCGCCACAGCCGTCGTCCGTACAACACGAGCACCGAGCCCAGCGTCGCCACGTGCAGCGACACCTCGACCGAGACGTCTTGAAAGCGGACGCCGGTCAGCGCCTCCACCAGCACGAGGTGACCGGAGCTGGAGACGGGGAGAAACTCGGTCAGCCCCTGCACCAGGCCGAGGACGAGGCCTTGCCACAGATTCACGCGACCCTCCCGAGCACCAGTGCCACCAGCCCGACGACCATCGCCCCCTTGAGCAGCCGGCTGAGCCGCTCAGGCCTCCCGACGAAGAGCCGACTCGCTGCGGCGAGCACGGCCAGCTGGGGCACGACGGCGAGCGCGTAGTAGCCGCCGCCGTAGTGCGCGGCGACCGGCAGGGCGACGCTCAGCGGCACGAACGTCACTGCCAACGCTCCGGCAAGGAGGCCCGCGCGACGCGCGCCCCAGCGGATCGGGAGGGTGCGGCGGCCCGCGGCGCGGTCGCCGGGCTCATCCTCGATGTCCTTGACAATCTCGCGCACGAGGTGGATCCAGGCCGCGAGCACCCAGGGCACGACGCCAGCCGCGGGCCGTCCCACCGCGAAGGCGCCGAACCACAGCGGCAGCCCCGCGACGGCGGCGATGGCGACGTTTCCGGCGACCCCGGCGGGCTTGAGGAGCGGCGAGTACGCAGCGATCACGACGAGCGCGGCGATCCCTACGAGGAGTGCGGTGCCGCTCACGAGAGCGGCCATGGCGACACCGATGAAAATCCCGGCCGCGGCCACGAGATGCGCCGTCTCGCGCCGCAGCCGCCCCGCCGCCACCGGACGCTCGCCCCCGGGGCGGTTCACCCGGTCGGCGACGACGTCGCGGAGATCGTTCAAGGCGTTGCCGGCGGCGCCGAACCCGACGGCCGCGACGGCGGCGAACCCGAGCAGGCGTGGCACCGCGATCGCGCCGAGGGCCACCCACCCCCCCGCGAGCACGCCGGCGGCCGCGACCAAGAGGTTGCCCGCCCTGACCAGCCGCAGCAGATCAGTCACGGAGCACGCTCTCATACACCTGCTCGTACTGCGGTACGACCTGATCGGAGGCGAACTCGCGCGCGCGCTGCGCGGCGGCCCGACGCATCCGCGCGTGCAAGGGAGCATCGCGCAGCAAGGCGACGGAGCGCTCGATCATCTCATCCACCGCACCGACGGGGGCCAGGTAGCCCGTTTCCCCCTCGGTGACAACTTCCGGGAGCCCGCCGACTCGGCTGGCCACGACGGGCACCGCGCACGCCATCGCCTCGAGGGCGGCGAGGCCGAACGACTCGCTCTGCGACGGCAGCAGAAACAGATCGGCGCCGCGCAGGATGTCTCCGACGTCCTCCACCTTGCCGAAGAAGCGCACGTCCTGGGCGAGACCCAGCCGATCGACCTCCGCCTGAGCGGAGTCGCGCTCGGGCCCGTCGCCGACCATGACGAGCGTCGCGGGCAGCACCCGACGCACGCCGGCGAAGACGCGGATGACGTCTGCCACGCGCTTGACGGGCCGGAAGTTCGACACGTGGACGAGGATCTTGTGGCCGGCGGGGGCGAGGCGGTGACGGCGGGCGCCCTCCGGGAGCGGATAGTAGTCGGCGGTGGAAATGAAGTTCGGGATCACGACGACGTCGCACCCGGCGCAGCCAAACGCCCGGTAGGTCTCCTCCCGCAGGTACTTCGACACCGCCGTCACGCGGTCGGAGCGCTCGATCGAGAACTTCGTAATGGTGAAGTAGGAGGGGTCCTGGCCGACCAGGGTGATGTCGGTGCCGTGCAGCGTCGTGACGACTCTCAAGTCGCGCTCGTCGGCCATCATCTGTTTGGCGAGCCACGCGGTCGTCGCGAACGGGATTGCGTAATGGACGTGCAGCAGGTCCAGCCGCTCGCGCTGCGCGACCTCGTGCTGCTTGACTGCCAGGGCCAGCGCGTGCGGGGACTGCTCGAACAGCGGATAGTCGATCGCCGCGACTTCGTGGAAGGTCACCCGCTCGACCACGCCCCGCAGCCGGAATGGGCTGGCATACGCGATGAAGTGAACGTCGTGCCCGCGCCGGGCGAGCTCCAGCCCCAGCTCGGTCGCAACGGCGCCGGAGCCGCCGTAGGTCGGGTAGCAGGTGATGCCGACTCTCATGAAAAAGGCGTGGGGTGTGGGACGTGGGGTGTGGTGGCGGCGCGCCAGCGTTCGAGGATCAGATCAGCGAGCACTGCCGGTTCTCCCGTGGCATCCAGCGTCCAGACCGTGCGCTCCCACTCCCCACTCCCCACGCCCCTGCGCAGTTGGTTTCTGAACCACGTCTCCTGCCGCTTCGCGTACTGCCGCGTGGCGACCACGATCGCCTCACGCAGGCCGGCGGCCGCCAATCGCCCCTGCAACATGGCGACGACCTCGCGGTACCCCACCGCATCGAGGCCGGGCGCGGCGGGAGCGACGCCCCCGGCGAGGACCTGTTCCACCTCGGTCACCAACCCGGTCGCGAGCATGCGGTCCACCCGCTCGGCGATGCGCCGGTGCAGCGTCTCCCGCGGCAGGGTCAGGTGAATGTACCACGGGCGCATCACGCCCGTCTCCCGCGCCTCGCGCTGCCACCACGAGAGCGCTCGTCCGGTAAGCAGCGCCACCTCGACGGCGCGCGCGGCGCGCTGCCGGCCGCCGCCCGCGAAGCGCCGATCCAGCCGCCCCGCCCAGCGCGCCAACTCGGGCGCCGCAAGTTCGCCCGCCCAGCCGCGCAGCCGCTCCCGCCGCGCCGGCTCGAGCGGCGGCTCGCGGAACAATCCTTCGGCCAGCGCTCGGACGTAGAACCCCGTGCCGCCGACGACCCATGGCACGCGCCCGTCGGCGCGGATTTCCGCCAGCGACGCGGCGGCCGCGCGCGCAAACCGCCCGGCGCTGTAGCGCTCCCCCGGCGCGATGAGGTCGAGCCCTACGTGAGGCACCCGTCGGCGCACCTCGGCGTCGGGCTTGGCGGTTCCCACGTCGAGGCCGCGATACACCTGCCGCGCATCGGCCGAGAGAACGGTAATGGGGAGCTGTGCCGCGAGCGCCACCGCCACCGCCGTCTTCCCCACCGCGGTGGCGCCGACGAGGACGGGCGTGAGCGGAGGCGTCACGTCCGCCCGAACCGCCGCTCCAGCTCGTCCTTGGGGAGCTGCACGATCGTTGGCCGGCCGTGCACGTCGTGCGCCGGCAGGCTGGCGGTGAGTAGACGCAGCACCAGCTCGCGCATCTCCTGCGGATCGAGATGGTGGCCCGCCTTGATCGCCGCGCGGCACGCGAAGGTGGCCCCAAAGCGCTCCAACCGGTTCTGCCAGCCGCCGAAGCGGCCGCCGGCCAGATCGCCGACCAGCTCCTGCAGGCAGCGCGTGGCCTCGAAGCGCGGGTGCGGGTTGGGCGCCGTATGGACGATCACGCTGCGCCCGGCGAACGGCTCGATCTCGAACCCCACGCGCCGCAACAGCTCCCGGTGTGCCTCGATCGCTTCGAGCTCGACCGGCGTGAAATCGAGGGTCAGGGGGAGGAGCAGGCGCTGAGCCGACGCGCCGTCGCCCGTGAGCTGGCGCATCACGTCTTCGTAGAGCACCCGCTCGTGAGCCGAGTGCTGGTCCACGATCGCGACGCCGTCGCCGGTTTGGAAGAGGATGTAGGAGTCGAAGACCTGCAACAAAGGCGGTGCCAGGTGCCGGGTGTCAGGTGCCAGCGGGCTCTGCGCGAACAGCTCCAACGGAACTGCGATGTCGCGCCCGCCCGCGGCTTCCCACGCATCGCCTGACACCTGGTACCCGGCACCTGACACCTGCCCCAGTGGCGCCGCCGCCGCGAGCGGGACCAAGGCCGCGCGCACCGCCTCCTCGCACACCTTCTCGACCAGAAACTTGTCGCGGAAGCGGACCTCCAGTTTCGCGGGGTGCACGTTCACGTCGACCGCGTCACCGGACACGTCGAGGAACAACAGCAGGCTGGGGCGGTCGCCGGGATGGATGGTGGAGCGGTACCCGGCCTCGGCCGCGCGCACGAGGAACGGATCGCGGATCGGGCGCCCGCGGACGAACACGTGCGCCTTGCGGCCGGCGGGCTTGGCCTGCGACGGCCGCTGGCAGAACCCCGTCACCTCCACCGGCCCTTCGCGATAGGCGATCGGCAACAGCGTGTCGGCGAGCTCGCGCCCCCACAGCGCATGCACGCGGTCAATGAGCCGCTCCACGGGGGGGGCGTCGATCACGACGCGGCCGTCGCTCGTCAGGGCGATCGCCACATCGGGCCGGGCCAAGGCGAGCAGCGACAGTGCCTCGCTCGCGGCACGCGTTTCGGTCGCCGGGGCGCGCAGGAACTTGCGCCGCGCCGGCGTATTGAAGAACAGTCCGCGCACCGTGACGGTGGTGCCCCGTTGCCGCGCGGTCTCATCGCTGGCCTCGACCCGGCCGCCCACGACACGCAGCCGGATTGCCGCCCGGCCGTCGACCGACGTCTCGAGCTCGAAGCGTGACACGGAGGCGATCGCGGGGAGCGCCTCCCCACGGAAGCCGAAAGTGCCGACACCGATGAGGTCGCCCGTGCTGCGGATCTTGCTGGTGGCGTGGCGTTGGAGCGCGAGGCGCGCGTCCTCCGCGACCATCCCTTCACCGTCGTCGCTCACCCGGATGAGGGTCTTGCCGCCGTCTTCCAGGTCCACCCGCACAGCCCGAGCGCCCGCATCGAGGGCGTTCTCGACCAGCTCCTTGACCACCGAGGCGGGCCGCTCGACCACCTCGCCCGCGGCGATCTGGTCGGCCACCGTGGACGGTAGAACGGCGATCTTCGAGCTCACAGCGTCGCCACGTCCCTCGCGAGTACCCATCCCCGCACGCCATCCGGGCGCGCGACCCGCAGCCAGGCGCCGTAGTGGTCCTCGACGAGCACGGCGGCCCCCACGTCGAGGGAGGTGCCCGCGGTCGCGCTGCCGTAGGGGGCGACCCGCACCGGCGTCGCCGGACCGAGAACGACCGCGACGGGGCGCTGGCGGTGCCGCCATTCGACGGCGCCGAGCCCGCCCGCCAGGCAGGCCAGCACGGCGAGCGCCGCGGGCCAGCGGGCCCTGCGCCGGGCCAGCACCAGGGCCCAGGCGAGCCACCACGCGAACGTGGCGGCGAGCCACCACTCCGCCGGGGTCGCGGGCCCCACCGCGAGCAACGACTCGCTGGCGGCGTCCGGCGGCGGCAGCAGGCGGCGGGCGCGCCGCACCACTGCGTTCCGCGGCGCGAGGCGGGCGGCGATCGTCCACGCCGTGGTGGCCTTGCCGTCGGCGCCCGCGCGGTACAGCGTCGCGCCGAGATCGTACCAGTGCGCCGCAATCCGCGGTTCGGCGGCAGCACGCGCGGCGAAGGAATCCGCGGCGGCGCGCAACGCGCCTGCTTCATACAGCGCCTCGGCGCTCGACCGCTGGGCGTGGGCGGGCGCCGCAAGCACCAGCAATGCGCCGATCCCCGCGAGGGCGAGCCGCCCGCCGCGGCGCCCGCCCCCGCGCAGGACGCGGAGCACTTGCTCCAGCTCGGCGCCGAGCTCGGCTGGATCCCCGACGCCTCGCGGACCGTACCGCGCGGAGCGCAGTCGGTCGCGCAGGCGCATGACGTGCTCGGCCACCGCCGGCTCGATGCCCGCCGCCCGCAGCGCGCGGGCCAATCCGTCGCCGGCACGCGTCTCCGGGTCGACGACGTGGTTGGCCAGCACGCCCTGAAACTCCCGTTCCAGGCGCCCGAGTCGCGAGAGCTGCTGCGCCGGTGTCGCGACCGCCGCCACCGCGGCGCGCGGGCGGCGCCCCAGCAGCCACAGCAGCGCCGGCAGCAGCCAGGCCAACAGCCAGGTCCACGCCGGCAGGTCGCCCAGCGCCCCAGAGACCCCGCCCGCTTCCGGGCCGCGCGCCAGCAGCGACGGGAGCGCGCGCGCGGCCCGTGGCTCGGCCCCCGGAGCGACGGCGAGCGTGCGCGGCGCCACATGGACTACGGCGTAGGTCCCCGTGCCCAGGTCGTAGTACAGGTACCGCACTTCCGGCAGGAGGAAGGATCCCGCCGAGTCGGGAACGGCGAGATAGTGGAACGTCTTGGTCCCCGCGATCAACCCCCCCAGCGGCTGGACCCGCGTGGTGGTCTGACCGGGGTACACGCGGAACCCAGCGGGCCAATGCAGCGCCGGGTCGGCCCACAGGGCCACGTTGCCCACGCCGGTCACGTCGGCCGACACCTCGATCGGCTCCCCCACGCGCGTGTCGGTGGGCTCGACCGTGAGCGCGAGCGTGAGCCCGCGCCCCACGACGCCGCGATCGTCGGCCGGGCGCCCCGCAGCCGGCGAGGGGACGGCGACGAGGAAGATCGAATCGCTCTGCAGCTCGTAACGCTCCTCACGACTGAAAAACGAGAACGTCACCGGGAGACCATAGGCGACGGTGGCCGGCGGCAGCGCGAGGCGGCCCGGCGCGAGGGGGAACTCGACCTGATGGACGACGAAGAGGTCCATCCACTGCCCGCGGACTTTGCGCGACAGCGCCACCCCCTCGGGGGCGATGGGGGGGTACGCCCAGACGCCGTTGGGGGCCGCCAGGGTGACGACCGGCGCCTGGCGCAGGCGATTCCTGAGCTCGCGCGGAAACCACGCGGCGGCCACGACGTCGAGCTGCTGGCCAACAATCACCGTATCCGCCGACAGTACGATCGTGAGGCTGACCTCGTCGGCGCGGGTGGGCGGCGGCGCCGTCTCGAGCAGCGAGCGGGCGAGCGCGGCGAGGCCGTTGCCCGTCCCCGCCGCGCTGTCCACCGTGACGCTAATGGGATCCGTCCGCACGGTCCGCGCGCCTTGGCGCACCGTCACCGGTCCGATCACCAGCGTGCCCGCCCGGTCGGCGCGCAGCTCGAGCGACCGGCTCGTGGTCCGCACCGATCCGCCGCTCCCGCCCACGGACACCTCGGTGAAGTCGCGCGATCCGACGATGGCGAAGCCCGCCAGCGAAGGCAGGACGATGTCGAGCGGCTCAACCGATCGGGCGCGCGCACGCACGGTGAGGGTCACCGGCTCGCCGACGCGCACGCGGGTCCGATCCACCGCGGCGGTGACATCGGGCGGCCCCTGCGCCAGCGCGACCAGCGCGAGCGCGGCGATCACCAGTTCTTGACCCCCCGCTCGGCGGCCTGCCGCGCCCGCCCGCTGCGGTCCTTGCGCGTCCGCAGCTCCTCTTCACCGATGGAGTTCAAGATCTCCGTCGCCCGCTCTTGGGAGAGCTGCCCCGCGATTGGGTTCTGCTGGGGCTGGGGGCTGGCCGGGCTCGTTTCCCCGCCGCCTGCGCGCCCCGAGTTGGGCCTGGGCGCCTGGGATCCGCCACCGCCGCGCTTCTCGCGGATCGCGAGCTCCAGGTTCCACTTGGCCGGCAGGTGGTGCGGCTTGAGCAGCAGCGCCTCATGGTACGCCCGCTCCGCATCCGCGAGGTGCGCCTCGCGGACGCCGCTGTCCGCTCGGGCTTCGCGCAGGGCCAGGAGGCCGAGGTTGTACAGGGCGCGGAACCGGATCTCGGGGTCGAGCGACGTCGCGGCCTTCGACAGTGCCGTGCGCGCATTGGCGGTGTCGCCAGCGGCGAGCGCATCGGTCCCCAGGTTGTACCAGGTCGTATCGTCCGCCCCGCGGTGGGCCAGCTGTTCCAGGTAGCGCGTGCGAGAGTCGGGCTGCCCGGGACGTCCGCCCGTTTGCGCCGTCGCGCCCCCGGCGCCCACGACCAGCGCGAGCCCGATCAGCGCCGCCGTGCGGCCCGCGACCGACGCCCACAACAGCAGCGCCGCCGCCAGCGTGAGCGGGATCCAGGCACGGGGACGCCCGCGCTCGGCGCGCGACTCGGTGGAGCGGCTGCGCTTGTAGGAGGCGACCAGGTCCCGGACGGCGCCGGCCTGGTCGGGCAGGTCGGCGGCGACGAGGGTCCCCTGCGCCGCATCGGCGACGGCGCCGAGCACGTCGTCGCGCCGCGCGGTTTGGATGACGACGCCGTTTTCGTCTTGCTGCCACCCCTGGAGCTGACCGCGGTCGTCGCGCACGGGGATCCGCGCGGGGGGCCGCCCGCCTTCGGCGACGAGCACGAGGTGCACGCCATTGTCCGCGACCCGGCGAGCCGCCAGCAGGACGTCCGGGAGCGAGTCGTGCGCTTCGCCGTCGGTGAACACGACGAGGACGCGATCAGCGAGCGGGGAGCCGGCCTCCACCAGCTCGCGGCCCTGCTGCAGGACCGGCGCGAGCGCTGTCCCCCCTTCCGAGGCGACGTCGGGCTCGAGGGCGTCGAGGTTCAGCTCCAGCGCCGACGCGTCCACCGAGAGCGGCGACAGGATGTAGCTCTGCCCGGCGAAGGCGATCAGGCCGAGGCGGTCGCCGTCGAGGTCCTGCACGAGGCGGCGCGCCTCGCGGATCGCGCGCGCCATGCGGCTGGGAGCGGCATCCTCGGCGAGCATCGAGCGCGAGATGTCCATGGCGACCACGAGGTTCAGGCCCCGCGTTTCGGCGACGATCCGCTCCTCGCCCCAGCGCGGTCCCGAGAGCGCGACCGTGCCGAGGAAGGCCGCCACCGAGAGCGCCGTGGGCACGAGGCGTCCCGAAGCGCGCGCGGTGCGCTCGGTTTCCACCGACCAGCGCCGGGCCCGCCGGATGCGCACCCGCCGCGCCCACGCGGCCGCGAACCACAGCGCGCCGCCAATCACCGGCGCGCACAGCAGGACGAACGGGGCGTCGAAGGTCATCACGGCACCCGCACGACCAGCGTGGCGGACAGCACGACCTCGAGGGCCAGCGCCAGGAGGGCGAGCGCCAGCGGCAGGCGATAGGCCTCGTCGAACCGTCGATAGATCACCCGCTGCACCGTGCTCTTTTCCAGCCGGTTGATCTCGTCGAAGATGCGGCGCAGGGACTCGGAGTCGGTGGCGCGGAAGTAGCGGCCGCCGCTTCCCGCCGCGATTTCCCCGAGCAGGCGCTCGTCGATCTGGACCGGCATCGTCTGGTAGCGCATCCCCAGGAACCCGCGCCCGGTGGGCACCGGCGCCTCGCCCTGCGTGCCGACGCCGATCGTGTAGATCCGGATCCCGAACGCCGCCGCCGCCTGCGCGGCGGTGCGCGGGTCCACGGTGCCGCGGTTGTTCTCCCCGTCGGTGAGGAGGATGATCACCTTGCTCTTCCCCGGCGCGCGACGCAGCCGGTTGGCGGCGGTCGCAATGCCGGTGCCGATGGCGGTGCCGTCCTCGAGCGCCCCGATGTGAATGTTGGCGATCGCCTGCTCCAGCACCACGTAATCGGTCGTGATCGGCACCTGCGTCAGCGCCTCGGCGGCGAAAGCCACCACCCCGATCCGGTCCGACTGGCGGCCGCGCACGAAGTCGATCGCCGTTTGCTTGGCGACGTCGAGGCGGTTCGAGGGAGAGAAATCCTCCGAGAGCATGCTGCTCGAGATGTCCAGCGCGATGACGATCGAGATCCCCTCGCTCCGCACCTCGGCGCGCGCCGCGCCGAGGCGCGGCCCGGACGCGGCGAGCACGAGCGCGCCGTAGCACACGCTGCGCAGCGCCACGGGCACTTGCGCCACCCACGCCCGCTCCAGCAGCCCCACCGCCGGTCGCACGTCGGAGTAGCGCACGCCCGTGAGGCGGCGCAACCGCTGCGCCCGCGCCCACCACCACAGCGGCAGCGCCAGAAGCCCCAGGAGCAGCAGCGGCCGGGCGAAGCTCACGGCGCGAGCTTCGCGGCCAGCGCGCGGGCCCGTTGCGCGAGCGCGCCGACGTCCGCGCCGTGCGCGGTCGCGAAGTCCACTTGATCGAGGGCGGTGAGCACGTCGCGCAGATCGCGCAGCGGCAGCGCCGGGGCGCGGGCGGCGACCACCGCCAGACATTCCGCCGTCGAGAGCGCCGGGTGGGCCTCCGGGACCGCCCGCGCCACCGCCGCGCGCAGCCGCGCCGCCGCCCGCGCCGCCACCGCCTTCGGCTCGCCGGCCGCGAGCCAGCGCGCGTCGGGTGTTTCCGGCTCGGCGGCGGTCGGCCCGGCAGTCGCGACCTTCCGCGGGCGGCGGCGGCGCAGCAGCATCCCCGACGCGAGGGCAAGACCGGCGACCGCCCCGGCGCCCACCACGGGCAGCGCCGACTCGTCGCTGCGCGCGAGGGGGTCCAGGGCGGGCTTGGGGTCGGGCCGGCGCGCCGAGTCGGCGGGCGGGAGCACGCTCCGCACCTGCAGCGACGCGACGCCACCGGAGATCGAGTCCGCCTGCCCGGCCGGCCCCAGGCGCCACAGGGGCGGCAGGGTCACGTCGTGCCGCCCCGGCGTCCACACGACCACCGGGTAGCGCACGAGCCAGCCCCCCGTCGCCCGCAGCACCGCTGCTTCGCCGAGCGGCTCGAGGTCCCGCGCCGCGTCGAGGCGGCCGGGGCGGACGCGCCAGCCGGGGTCGGCCGGTACGAGGCGGGTGAGCCAGATCGTGTCGCCCACGGTGGGCGCGGAGGGAGCGGCGGTCCACCCTGGGGACGGCCCTTGCAGCAGGGCCAACACGGGGACCAGCGGGTTCATCGCCGCAGTCTCCGCGCCCGCTGGGCGAACGCGCGCCGCAACGGCACGCCGTACGGCACGTGGGTGTGGAGCGAGATGTGATCGACCCCCGCGCGCGTGAGCTTCTTCTGCCGTTCCTGCACGTGCTGAGTCGCAACGGCGAGGATGCGGTGGCGCGCCGCGGGATCGCTGGAGTTCAGCAGGACGCGGCGGCCGGTCTCGGCGTCCTCGAGCTCCACCCAGCCGGCGTCGGGCACGTCGATTTCCCGCGCGTCATCCACAGTGATCGCCACGACGTCGTGCTCCGCCTGGAGCATCGCCAGTGGCTCCTCCCACCCTTCCGCGCGGAAGTCCGAGAGCACCACCACGATCCCCCGATGCCGCACCAGCTTCGCCGCGTAGCGCAGCCCCTCGGCCAGGTTGGTCCCGCGCCCCCGCGGCCGGAACGCGACGAGGTCGCGGATCACGCGCAGCGCGTGGGAGCGTCCCTTGGCGGGCCGGATGACGTACTCGACGCGGTCGGCGAACAGCACCGCGCCCACGCGGTCGCTGTGGCGCGCCGCCGCGAGCGCCAGCACCGCGGCGACTTCGACCGCGAGACCGGCCTTGGTGTAGGGGGCGCCGAAGTGCAGCGAGCCCGACTGGTCCACGACCAGGAGCAAGGCGATCTCGCGCTCTTCGGCGTAGCTCTTCACGTAGGGGTGGCCCATGCGGGCGCTGACGTTCCAGTCGATCGACCGGAAGTCGTCGCCGTCCTGGTAACCGCGCACCTCCGCGAACTCGATCCCCTGCCCCCGGAACACGGAGCGGTATTCGCCGCTGAACAGGGTATTGACCAGCGTGCGGGTCCGGAGCTCGATCCCCTTGACCTGCCGCAGCACTTCGGGGGTCACCGCCCGCCGGCCCGCCCCGATCGGGGAAGCGACGGCGCGCCGGCGATCTTCGCCTGCGTACGTCACGGCACGCCCACGGCCTCCAGGATCTTTTCGATCACGCGGTCGGCGTTCGTGTCTTCGGCTTCCGCCTCGAAGGTGAGCAGCACGCGGTGGCGCAGCACGTCGTACGCCATCGCCTTCACGTCCTCGGGCACCACGTACGAGCGGCCGCGCAGGTACGCGTGGGCGCGCGCCGCCTGGGCCAGGTAGATGGATGCCCGCGGGCTCGCGCCGAACGCGATCAGCGTCTTCAGCTCGCGCAGGCCGACCGCTTCCGGCTCACGCGTCGCCCGCACCACGTCGACCACGTAGTCCACCACCTTCTGATCCATGAACAGCTCGGCGATCGCGCTGCGCGCCGCGAGCACCCCATCGGCATCCGCCACCCGCTCGACCTCGATCGGCCGGCCGGACGCCATCCGCGCCACGATCTCCTTTTCGGCATCGCGTCCCGGATAGCCCACCTTCACCTTCAGCATGAAGCGGTCGAGCTGAGCCTCGGGGAGTGGGTACGTCCCTTCGTGCTCGATGGGATTCTGCGTCGCCAGCACCAGGAACGGCTCGCCCAGGAAGAACGTCTCCCCGCCGATCGTCACCTGCTTCTCCTGCATCGCCTCGAGCAGCGCCGATTGCACCTTCGCGGGTGCGCGGTTGATCTCGTCGGCCAGCACCAGGTTCGCGAATAGCGGACCCTTCTTCGGATAGAATTCCTGGCTGCGCTGGTCGAACACCATCGTCCCGATGACGTCGGCCGGGAGCAGGTCCGGGGTGAACTGAATCCGCGAGAATGCGATGCGCAAGCATTCGGCGACCGTCTTCACCGCGAGGGTCTTGGCCAGCCCCGGCACGCCCTCGAGGAGGACGTGCCCCCCCGTCAGCAGGCCGATCATCAGGCGCTCGACCATCAGCTCCTGCCCCACGACGCGCTTGCCCACCTCTTGCGTGATCGCCTTGGTGAGCGCCGCGTCCGTCGTCCGCACCGTGCGCGTAGTCATCTCAGCGCCGCCTCCGCCGCGCGCTGCACGCCCGGCTCCTTGTCGCGACTGTAGAGTTCGAGCAATGCCCGCGCCTCCCCCCGTTTGAGGTGACCCAGCCCCTCCACCGCCGCCGCCCGCACGCGCGCCGACCGTCGCCGGCCCCGAGCGCCGGGGTCGGCGTGACGGGCCAGGATCTCCAGCGCCTCCTTGGCCCCGAGCCGGCCGATCGCTTTCAGCATCTCCGCCAATACCCCCTCGTCCTCCTCCTGCTCCAGTCGCCGGGCCAGCACGGTTGTAGCCGTCGGTTCTCCCCCGACCCCGATGACGCGCGCCGCCGCCGCCCGGACATGGGCGCTTTCGTCCTTCAGCGCCGGCATCGCGGGACGCGCCACGTCGCGGCCGCCGATCTCCGCCATCGCGTGCAGCGCCGCCTCCCGAACGAGGTCCGTCCGGTGATGCACGAGCTCCACGAGGAGCGGCACGGCCTGGGGGCTGCCGGAGAGCCCCAGGAACTCCGCCGCCGCCGCGATCACCGTTTCATTCTTGTCCGCGAGGCGCCCCTGCAGCGGCTCGAGCACGCGCTCCGCCGCCGCGCGGATCGCCGCCCGGTACGGCTCGCGGAGCTCGGCCGGGGTCGCGCGAAACGTGTCGAGCACCGAGTTAGTCGCCACCGCCGCCAGCGCCCCGACGGCCTTCACCAACGCCGAGCGCTCGGCGGGCGGCACGCGCGGCTCGCCCAGCCGCTTCACCATCCGCTCCACGATGGCCGGATCCGTCAGCGTGGCGCCGACGGCGCCCATCCGCTCGGCCACCTCGTTGTCCTGCACCTTGGGCAGGGCGGCATCCAGCGCCGCAATGACCTCCGCGATCGCCGCGACGTCCTTCGACGCCAGCAGTCCCGCGGCCAGTCCCTCCAGTTTTGCGACCGCCGCCCGCTGGGCTTCGGGCGTCGTCGCCTCCCGCAGCGCCGTCACCGCGCGCCGGCCCTCGACATCCGCCGGGACCACGTCGGGGCGGAAGATGTAGCCTCCCCCCGCGCGGCCTGCCTCGGGCGATGGCGCCAGCGGAGTCGCCGCCGCCGGGATGAACGCCGGGGGGGGCGGCGCGGCAGCCGCAGGCGCCGGATCGCTGGCCGCCGGTGGCGGCGCGGCGGCCGCGGTCACGGGAGGCGGCACCGGGCTGGGCGCCGGCCGGTCGGGGGACATCCGTGCGGACCGGCCGCCCAGGACCAAGGTCAGGCGACCGAGCGCCGGGGCGTCCGGGGCCAGGCTGCCGGTCGCGACCGCGAACAGCGCCAGGACGTGGTCGGGCATGAGCCCCGGATTCGCCTGGATCGACCGAACCCCGCGCGCATACAACAACTCCGCCAGCTCCGCGACCTGGGAATTGCGCGGCAGCAGGTGCTGCCCCTGCCAATGTAGACCCGTCGCGCCGATCTTCCACTCCAGGGTCCCCAACGCCGCCAGACCGGGGAGGGCGGCGGCGATCTGACGCAGCGACTCCTGCACCGCCGGGTGGGTCGGCGGGTAGAGGCGGTTCAACCGGAACGTGGTTCCGATGGCGCCGAGCGCGCGATCGAGAGCGGCGGTGTCGACGGCCATCAGCGCTTGATGCGCTCCCCGCGGTCCTCGTGGCGGAACACCCAGGTCGCGAAGCGTGCCGGTGACACGGCGTCGTCGGCGCCGATGGCGACCCAGTTCGCGTCACTGCCGGAGGACTGCGCCTCGCCGGTTCGGGCTGCTGCTTGCCGCACCATCTCGCGGGCGCGCTCGATCCACTGCCCGAACTGCGCCGGGCGCAGGTCCACCCAGCCGCGCGGCGCCGCGGCAAGCGGGTCGCCGTCGTCGGGACGCACGACCACCAGGCTCCCACGATACACGCAGCGGCCGTCGGGCGTCACGATGGGGAGCCCGACTGACAGGATGCGGCGGCGCAACGCCGGGTCCCGCTCGACGAGCGCCAGCGCTTCTCCCGCAAGCCGCGTTGCTTCGCTCCCGGCCAGCGCGCGGACCGACGACCGCAGCCGGCCGCACAGGTGCGCCTCGAAGAGCATCTTGGTCAGCCGCGGCGGGCCCAGCATCTCGTAGGCGACCGCGGGCCCGCGCTCGCGCTCGAGGGCGTCGAGGCGCGCCAGCGCGTATTCGCGCAAAATGCCCGCCCGGTAGGTGGGCCCGGCGGTGGCCGCGTCGAGGGCGGCGACCGTGTCCTTCCCCGTCGCCCGGCCTTCGAGCTCCATGATCACGTAATCCGCCACTTCCTCCGGCGTGATGAACTCCATCTGCCCCAGCGCGGTCACGGTGGCGAACTCGTCACGGGCGAACAAGCCGTTTTCTCCCACGTCGATGTACGCGCCGTCGAGCGCCTCGCCCGTCTCCTGCCAGCCGGTCGCTCCGGGGCGGAACGCCGCGGCGACAGGCAGCGGCGTGGGACAGTCCACGAGGGGGATCGGCTTGCCCTTGCGGCGTACCGGCCCGTACGCAATCTCGCGCCAGGCGATCGTCGCCGTCGGTTTGATTTCCACCGTCGCTGGCGCTCCCGGGGTGCGCCCCATCAGGAATAGCAGCAGCGAGTGGGCCCCCGCCACCGCCGATTTGGTGAGCAGCGTGCGGCTGGGACGCTCCTCGGAATGCGTATAGGGGATGTTGAACCCCATCCCGCCGGTGCCGCTGGTGCCGATCTTCACGTACGCCCGGGTGCCGGCCCGCCTGAGCGCCTCGACCATGATCTGCATGTGGCGAATGAGCTGCGGCATGGTGAGCGTCAGCAGGTGCTGCTCGACGTGGGCGGCGGTGACGGAGCCGGCGTGCGCCGCGTCGAGGAGGTCGCGGGCGCTCTGGAACTGGTCTTGGTAGGCGAACGCGGTGGCGGTGTTGATGCTGTCCACGACGGCGTCCGGGCGGTAGCGATCGAGGATCTGGAACACGAGGCTGCGCTGCAGCACGTCGTCCGTCAGATCGCCGAGCATGTCTTCGATCATCAGGCGGCGGTGCGCCGCTTCGGCCAGGAGGGCCGTGCGATCGAGCCGGGCGACGGGGGCCGGGAGAAAGACGTTCCCCCACTCGACGTCGATCGCCGTGCGCCCGCGGTGCGGCGCCAACGCGTTCGCCGTGGCCCGCACCTCGTCCTCGAACAGCGCTACCAGCACGAGGCGCTTCGGGCCAGCGGCGACCAGCCGGCGAGCCACCGCATGGCCGACCAGCCCGCTCCCGCCGAGGATCACAATCGTTCGATCACGCAGGTCCATGCAATCGCTCGATCTCGCGGATCTCATGTGGGGTGAGGGCGCGGTGCCGGCCTTCGGGCAGCTTCCCCAAGCGCACGGGACCGTACGCGACGCGGTGCAGCCATTCTACCTTCAGCCCCAGCTGCTCGGCGAGGCGGCGCACGACGCGCTGCCGTCCCTCCGCCAGCGTCACCTCGACCTCCACGCTCTTCCCGGCCGGCCGCACGCGGCTCGCGAGGACCTTCACCGGCCGATCGTCCAGGACAATGCGGCCGGTGAGGGCGTGCTGCACCGCGGTCGCCGCCAGCCCGTGCGCGCCGAGCCAGTAGGTGCGCGGCACGGCAAAGCGCGGGTGCATGAGCCGGTGCGCCGCCGCCCCGTCCGTCGTCAACAGCAGCAGGCCGGACGTCATGACGTCCAGGCGTCCAACGTACGTGAGCCCGGGCACCTTGGGGAGGAGGTGGAAGACCGTGGGCCGGCCCTCGGGGTCCCCGCGGCTCACCACGTACCCGATCGGCTTGTTGAGCGCCAGCCAGACCGTGCGGGCGGGCCGCACCACGCGGCCGTCCACGGTGACCCGCTGGCGTTCCGCGTCGACCGACTGGCCCAAAACGGCGACCGCGCCGTCCACCTTCACGCGGCCGGCGCGGATCAGCTCCTCGGCCTTGCGCCGGGAGGTCACGCCCGCGCGCGCCAGGGCGCGCTGCAGGCGCATCAACGTCATTCCGGCTCGTCGGCCGGCGCGGGCGGGCGGAGCGCGACCGACAACTCGTCGAGTCGCGGCAACTCTTCCAACCCCTTCAAGCCCAGGATCTCCAGAAACTGCGGCGTGGTCCCGTAGAGGAGGGGACGGCCCAGCCCCTCGCCGCGCGAGGCGACCTCGACGAGGCCGCGCTCGAGCAGCTTGTCGATCACCGCCTCGGAGTCCACCCCGCGGATCTCGTCCACCTCCACCCGCCCCACCGGCTGCCGATACGCGATGATCGCGAGGGTCTCGAGCGCCGCCGGCGATAGCCGCCGCGGGCGCAGCGCGAACTGCGCCCGCTCGATCGCCTCGGCGTAGTCGGGGCGCGTCAGGAACTGCCAGCCTTCGCCGATCTCGGCCAGCTCCACGCCGTGATCGGCCGCCGCCCACGCCGCTCGCAGCTCCGCGAGCGCCGCGCGCGTCCCGGTCTCGCCCGCCTCGGGGTCCAGCGTCGCCAGCTCTTCGAGCGTGAGCGGGCGACTCGCGGCGAACAGCGCCGCCTCAAGCAGCTGCGCGAGCGGGCTCACGACGGATCACCATGGGGGCGAACGGTTCGGGTTGCTGCAGCGTGCAGGTCCCGCGCTTGGCGAGCTCGAGCAGTGCGATGAACGCCGACAAGACCTCCACCACCCCCGCCCCGGCCCCGACCACCTCGACCCACCCGAACTCCTCGCGCTCGGTGAGCAGCGCGGTGATCCGCGCGGTCGCGCCTTCGACGTCCAGCGGCCGCGGCACCACGCGGTGCAGCACGGGCTCGGGGATGAGCGCGATGACGCGCTCGGCGGCGGCGAGCAGGTCGTTGAGGTCGATCTCGAGCGGCGGCGGCGGCAGATCCGGGGCCGGTTGCTCGAACCCACGCCCGAAGCGGTCGGCCCGTCGCTGCGCCGCGTGATGCAACCAATCCACCAGCTCGCGGATCTGCTGGTACTCGAGCAGCCGGCGCACCAGCTCCGAGCGCGGATCCTCCCACTCATCGTCCCCCAGGCGCCGCGGCAAGAGCAGCTGCGCCTTGATGCGCAGCAGACGCGCGGCCATTTCCAGATAGTCCGCGGCCTGGTTCAACCCCAGGTCCGCGATCGCCGCGAGGAACTGGTCCGCGATCCGCGCGATCGGCAGGTCGGTGATGTCGACCTCGTCCTCGCGGATGAGGTGTAGCAGCAGATCGAGCGGGCCGGAGAACTGCTCCAGCTCGACGATGAAGCCGCCTTGCTCCGGCATGGTGGTGGAGGGCACGCTCACGGCGACACCCCTGTCGCTAGCTGATAGCCGCCGACGACCGAGTGCGCGAGGTCATACATCCGCTGCGCAGGCCAGAGATAGACCTTTTGGGCACCAGGGAACAGGTACACGAAAGCGATCACCAGGAGGAACCCGCTGCGGTAGAGCGCACGGAACTTGAGCCCCAGTTGCGGAGGCAGCAGATGCTTTAGTACGTGACTGCCGTCCAAGGGCGGAATTGGCAAGAGGTTGAAGAACGCGAGGATGAGGTTCAAGCGCATTCCCATGTCCAGCATCCGCTGGAAGATCGCGAACGACGAGGACAAGCCCGCCACACGCACGCCAACGACTCCCGCGACCACGAACAGTACCGCGCAAGCGACATACAGCCCGACGTTCGTGGCGATCCCCGCGAGCGACACGATGATGTCGCCGCGCCGGTAGTTCCGGTAATTGCGCGGGTTGACGGGCACGGGCTTCGCCGCCCCGAAGGTGAACGCGCCGTGCGAGGCGTACCACAGCATCACCGGAACGATTACGGTCATCAGGGGATCGATGTGTTTCAGGGGGTTCAAGGTCAGCCGCCCGAGCATGAAGGCGGTGTCGTCACCCTGCCGGTAGGCAGCCGCGGCGTGGGCGTACTCGTGGGCCACGATGGAGAACAGCAGCACTGGGGCCCAGATGAAGAGGCTCGACGAGATGGCGCGCCCCGAGGTCGGTGACCGCCAAAGATAATGAAGGCCCACACCCCCGGTCAACGTCGTAGGGCCTTGCCGGCCCGTCACTTACCGCCTAACTTGCGCGCCTCACCACGAGGGGTTCGACGTGCCGAGGATCAAGTCCGCGAAGAAGGCGATGCGGCAGGGCCGCGCGCATGCCGTTCACAACCGCGCTCAACGGTCGGCGCTGCGCACCGCCGTCAAGCGCGTCCGCGCCGCGGCGTCCGCCGCGGCGGCGCAGGAAGCGTATCACGCCGCCGTCCGGGTGCTCGATCGCGCCGCCCGCCGGGGGCTGATCCACAAGAATAGCGCCGCCCGGCACAAGGCACGCCTGGCGGCGGCGGTGAAGAAGGTGAAGTAGAGCTACATCGCCGCGAGTTCCGCCCCGCACTGCTCGCAGTACCATTCCGTCGGCTGGTTCATCGCTCCACATTCCCGGCACTTGAGCGTCCGGTCGGCCTCCGCGTCGTCGTCGTTGTTGCTCGGCGTCGGCGTAGCGGATGCGGAAGACGGCACCGCTCGCGTCGAATCGGCCGGAATCGCCGGCTGGAACTGCGCACCGCTCGCCCGCTTGGGCGACGGCGCGTTGCGTTCGTCTTCGGTGACTGACTTGAGAAACGCCAGCTCGTCCACGACGGCCTTCTTCTGCGCCCCCGGCTTGGGCGGCGCTCCGACTTTGGGCGCGGCCTTCCCACCCGCGCCCGGCTTCGCGCGCACCAGGGAGTCCAGCTCCTCCAGTTGGGTGATGTCGGCCTCGGCCGCCGCCAGCTCCTCGCGGATTGACAGCAGCTCGGCGAGCGCGTCCTTGTGGACCTGCGTCCATTGCGCCTGGTCGTATTCACCCACCGCGTGTCGCAGCTCGGTTTCCGTCAACCGCTCGGCGGCGCGCGCTTCTCTCTTGTGGAGCTCGAGGCGCTGCTCTTTGCGCTGGAGGATCAGCTGCCGGGCGGCTTCAGCATGGGACTTGAGCTCTTCGGACACGGCGAGGAGCCGGGCTTCGTAGTCGGCCTTGACGCGCGAGCGCACCCCCGCCGGCGTCGCGTCGGCCGCCTGATCCAGCCGCGCGATCCAGGCCTCGTACTGGCGGCGCTCTTCGAGCAACCGCTGAATGGCCGCCGTGCTCTTGGATGAGCTTCCCTTAGGCATCCGTCTCCCGTGCCGCCTGGCGTCGCGTGCTAAGCTGCCGCACGGCAGCTGCGTCGAGCTCCGTCACCCGACCCAGCGCGCGCGCGGCGAGTAGGATGCGCGCCGCGTGCTCCAGGCTTTCCATGCGGATCCACGCTTCGTCCAGCGTCCGACCCACCGTGACCGCCCCGTGGTTCGCCAGCAGCAGCGCTTCGTGCTCCCCGATGAAGCGCTCAACGCGCTCCCCCAGCTCGGGGCTCCCGGGCGCCCCATAGGGGACGAGCGGAACGCGACCGCATAGCAAGATAAGCTCTGGCAGGACAAAAGCATCCAAAGCCTCGCCGGCGACCGCGAACCCCGTGGCGGTGGGCGGATGGGCGTGCACCACGGCCCCGACATCCGGCCGCCGTCGCAGAATGCGCAGATGTAAGTCCAATTCGCTCGTAGGGTTGCGGCGGCCGCGCCGTTTGCGGCCCGTCCCGTCCACTTCAACCATGTCGGACGCTGCGAGCAGTGCTTTGATAACGCCCGCGGGGGTGACGAGCAGGCGATTCGTGGTGAGCCGTACCGAGAGGTTGCCGTCCTGTCCGGCGATGAGCCCGCGTTCGGCGAGGTGACGACAGCACAGCGCCATACGGCGCGCGGCCTCGCGCGCGGTCACCGCCCCGCCCCAGCCCCCGCGTCGTGCACGACCTTCCCCGCGACGACCGTGAGCGCGGCGCGCCCCGTCACCGTGCGACCCGCGAACGGCGTGTTGCGGCTCTTGGAGTGGAACCGGGTCGGGTCGACGATCCACACGTCACTCACGTCGAGGACGCAGACATCGCCGGGGGCGCCCGGGGCGAGCGTACCGCCCGGGAGACCGAAGATGCGCGCCGGCTCGGTGCTCATGCGGCGCAGCAGCTCCGGCAGCGACAACACCCCGCCTGGCACCAGCTCGCTGTAGGCGACGGCGAACGCCGTCTCCAGCCCGACGATTCCGAACGGCGCGTCGTCGAACGCCGCTTCCTTCTCGTCGTAGGCGTGCGGCGCGTGATCCGAGGCGATACAGTCGATCGCCCCGTCCTTGAGCGCCGCCCGTAGGGCCGCGACGTCGGCCGCTTCCCGCAGCGGCGGGTTCATCTTGGCGTGAGTGTCGTAATCCTCGCAAGCGTGATCGGTGAGCGCGAGGTGGTGAGGAGTCACCTCGGCGGTGACGCGCAGCCCCCGCTCTTTGGCGCGGCGGAGCAGGTCCACGGCGCCACGGGTAGAGAGGTGACAGAGATGCACGTGCCCGCCGGTGAGCTCGGCGAGCACGATGTCGCGCGCCACCATGATCTCCTCGGCGGCCGCGGGGATTCCCTTCAAGCCGAGGCGCGTGGCGACGAGGCCTTCGTGCATGGCGCCGCCGGCGGCGAGCGTGGGCTCCTCGCAGTGGTCGGCAACGGGGATGTCGAAGGTCCGGGCGTACTCGAGGACGGTGCGCATCAGATGGCCGGAGGCGACGGGCCGCCCATCGTCGGAAACCGCCACCGCACCCGCGCCCACCATCTCTCCCATCTCGGCGAGCCGCTCCCCTCGCTGCCCCACCGAGACGGCCCCGATTGGATAGACGCGGGCGAACCCCGCCCGCACCGATTGTCGCACGATGAACCCGACCGCCGCCTGATTGTCGGTGACGGGGTCGGTGTTGGGCATGGCGCAAACCGCGGTGAACCCGCCGGCCGCGGCCGCGCGCGCCCCCGTCGCGACCGTCTCTTCGTCCTCGTTCCCCGGCTCGCGCAGGTGCACGTGCACGTCGACGAGGCCCGGCGCGACGATCCGGCCGGCGACGTCGCGCACCTCGGCGCCGTCGGGTGCGCCCACGCCCGCCCCCACGGCGGCGATCTTGCCGTCGTCAATGAGGACGTCGGCGGTCTGGTCGTACCCGCGACTCGGGTCGATCACCCGGCCGCCGCGCAGCAGCAGCGGGCGCATCAGTCGGGGGCGCCGCGCTTGGCGGCGTCGGCGAGCTCGGGTTTGCCGCCGGCGAGCAGGTACAATACGGCCATGCGCACCGCGACCCCGTTGGTCACCTGGTCGAGGATCACACTGTGGGCCCCGTCGGCGACGCGGGAGTCGATCTCCACGCCGCGGTTCATGGGGCCGGGGTGCATGACGAGAAGCTCCTGGGGAGCGCGCTCCAGCCGCTCCGCGGTCACGCCGAACACGCGATAGTACTCGCGCAACGACGGGATGAACCCCGCTTCCATGCGCTCGAGCTGCAGCCGCAGTACGTTGAGTACGTCGGCCCAGGCGATGGCGTCCTCGATGCGCCGGAACACGGTGACGCCCAGCTCCTCGATCCCGCGCGGCAGCAGGGTGCGCGGGCCGCACACGGCGACCTGCGCGCCGAGCTTGGTCAGCCCCCAGAGGTTGGAGCGCGCCACGCGAGAGTGCAGGATATCGCCCACGAGGCAGACTTTGATGCCCTCGATGCGGCCGAGCTTGTCGCGGATCGTCAGCAGGTCCAGGAGCGCCTGGGTGGGGTGCTCGTGCTTGCCGTCGCCGGCGTTGATCACGTTGGATGCGATACGCCGCGCCAGGAACTGCGCGGCGCCCGATGCGCCGTGGCGGATCACCACCATGTCGATCCGCATCGCCTCCAGGTTCTTGGCGGTGTCCACCAGCGTTTCGCCCTTCGACACGGAAGAGCCCGTGGCCGCCACGTTCACCGTGTCGGCCGAGAGACGCTTCTCAGCGAACTCGAAGGAGATCCGGGTGCGGGTGGAGGCTTCGAAGAACAGGTTGACGATGGTTTTGCCGCGCAGCGCGGGCACTTTCTTGATGGGCCGCTCTGACACTTCCTTGAACGGCTCGGCGGTATCGAGGAGGAGCCGGATCTGCTCCGGGGCCAAGGCCTCGAGGCCGATGAGGTCCTTCCCCAGCGCCGTCACGACGTGCCCCCCGCTCCTGGTCCCCCGCCCTTCACCAGACTCACCTCCTCGCGCCCGTCAACTTCCTCGATCAGGACGTCGACGCGATCGCCGGGGCCGCATTTCACCTGCTTGCCCACGATGTCCGCCTGGATCGGCAGCTCCCGTCCTCCGCGGTCCACGAGGACGCACAGCGAGATGCGGCGCGGGCGGCCGAAGTCGGCGAGCTCGTCGAGGGCGGCGCGGACCGTGCGGCCCGTGTACAGCACGTCGTCGACGATAACGGCGTGTTTCCCGGTCAGGTCGCCGGGCAGGTGCGTCTCCCCGATGACCGGTTTTGGGCCGATGGTGGCGAGGTCGTCGCGGTAGAGGGTGATGTCGATGGCGCCTCGGGGAACCTCGACGCCTTCGTCCTTCTCGATGAGTTTTCCCAGCCGCTCGGCGAGCTCCACGCCGCGGCGCTGGATGCCGATGAGCACCAAGTCCTCGGTGCCGTGGTTCAACTCGAGCACTTCGACCGCCATTCGCTGGAGCGCCCGCGCCAAGGCGCGGGCGTCCATCATCACGCTACGGTCGGTCCGAGTCATCCCGGGCCGGAAAACTACCTAGCGATACACCGGGGTCAAAGGGGGCCGGCCTGCAATCACGGGACCTGCTCGACTCCCGCGCGATGGTCGGTCAGCTCCACCCGGACGGGACACGCCCGCGGGGCCCCGTAGCACCTGTGCCCGTCAAACGTGACGGCCACCGTCCAGCGCCCCCGCGCGGTCGAGAAAGTCACGGTGCCGACCGGATTCGCGTCGGACACGCCACCGTTGTCCACTCGCATCCCTTTGACCTTGAACCACCGTCGCTCCATCGCGCTCAAATCATTGTCGAACATGAGGTCGCCACCGGTCGCGTCGGTGACGTCGACGCGGATCCGCACGACGCGGCCTTGCGAGTCGGCCACCGCCTCGAGGTCCCCGACAAAGCTCAAGCCGCGCCAGCAGCGCTTGAACCCGCGACCCGACGCGTCACACCCTCCCCACGGCATGTTGTCCTGACGGATAAAGAACTGTTCCAGCGAGTCGAGGGGCATTCCCAGACGCTGCCCCCAAATGGGGAATGGGGACAGCTTGGCGTCATCGGTGTCCGAACACCCGACGGCGGCCACGGCCGCGAGGAGCACGAGGGCGCTGCGAGATCGTGACACGGTGACCTCCGAGATTACGAACGATACACCGGGGTCAACGGGGCCCGCCCCGCGAGCACCGCCCGCACGTTCGCCAACGCGATCGCCGCCATGCGGCGCCGGGTATCGTGGGTGGCGCTGCCGATGTGTGGGAGCAGCACCGTCCGCGGGGCGGCACGGAGGCGCGGGTGGATCGCGGGCTCGTCGGTGTAGACGTCGAGGCCGGCCGCCCCCAGCCGGCCCTCCTCGAGCGCGATCGCGAGCGCTTCCTCGCGCACCAAGTCGCCGCGCGCCGTGTTCACGAGGATCGCGCCCGGGCGCACCCGCGCCAGCGTGTCGCCGTTGATGACGCCCTTGGTCTCCGGCGTCGAGGGCGTGTGCAGGGTGACCACGTCGCTCTCGCGCAGGAGCGGTCCCAGCTCGACGCGCGTGGCGCCGGTCTCGCGCTCGAAATCCGGTTTGGGAGTGCGGCTCGCGTACCGGATCTTCATCCCGAACCCCAGCGCGCGGCGGCCCACGGCCTGACCGATCCGCCCCGCTCCGAAGATCCCCAAGGTCTTGCCCCGCAGCTCCAGGCCCAGCAGCTGCTGGGGGTGCCAGCCGGTCCACGTGCCACTGCGGATCACGTCGACCCCCTCGATCACGCGGCGGGCGCAGGCGAGGATCAGCGCCCACGTCAAGTCCGCGGTCGCGTCGGTCAGCACATCCGGGGTGTTGGTGACGATCACGCCGCGCAGCTCGGCGGCGACGACATCGACGTTGTCATAGCCGACGGCGCAGTTGGCGACGATTCTCAGTGCGGGAAGATTCTTGAACTCCGTGCCGCCCACCCAGCGGGAGAGCAGCGGCACAATGGCGACGTAGTCGCCCTTGGGGGTGGGCTGGTCGGCTGCGAGCCAGGTGACGTCGAGGTCCTTGAGTTCCGCAGGATCGAGGAGATTGCGAAGCTCGAGGGCGATTAGGACACGGTGACTCATGAGGTCGGAGGAGGTCGGAGAAGGACGGAGGAAGTCGGAGGAGGCACCTGCAAAGAAATGATCCTCCCTGAAGGCGTTCGATGACAGACTTCACAACCCATTCAGCCAGACTTCAGGTATGGCGCGCTATCAAGATGTACTCGCCTGGAAGGAATGTCATGCGCTCGCTCTCGGCGTCTATCAAGTCACGCGACCATTCCCGAAATCCGAATTGTACGGGCTAACGTCCCAGCTGCGACGCGCCGCGAGCTCTGCGCCGACAAATATCGTTGAAGGACTCGCGAGGAGGGGCACCAACGAGCTCCGGTACTTCCTCAACATCGCGCTTGGGTCATTATCCGAAGTCGAGTATTTGTTGCAGCTCTCCCACGAACTGGAGATCCTGCCGAGCGAGGAATGGAAGGCCATGTGCGATCTGCAGCGGCGAGCCCGTTTCCTAACATGGCAGCTCCTTCGCGCGGTTCAGAGTCGAAGCCGCCAACGATCGGCTTGACCTTCTCCGACTTTCTCCGACTTCCTCCGACCTTCTCCGTCTTAGAGATTGTCGATTCTCGCCGCCATCACGAAATCGTTCTCGTGCAACCCCCCGATCGCGTGGGTCCAGAGCACCAGCTCGACCTTGTTCCAGTGGATGTGGATATCGGGATGGTGACCTTGGGCTTCGGCCACGTCCGCCACCTTGTTCACGAACTTCATCGCCTCGACGAAATCCTTGAACGTGAACGTCCGGGCGATCTGCTTGCCGTCCGCCGACAGCCGCCACTCGGGCACGGCGGCGAGATACGCGTTCGCCTGCTCCGCCGACAGGGGCGCTG
>Ga0209160_1000432_pt1 | contig 33783 bp, 32 predicted proteins | sample GraSoiAngelo_153_FD_186167 | JGI IMG/M metagenome (GOLD analysis project Ga0209160, IMG submission 186167) | Grasslands soil microbial communities from the Angelo Coastal Reserve, California, USA - 14_1009_12_40cm (SPAdes) (version 2) | ecosystem: Environmental > Terrestrial > Soil > Grasslands ...
GCATCTCCGATAGGAAAGGATAATTAGGCTCCGAACTTTGCGACGGCCGCTGCCCCGGTGGTCTAGCGGTCTATGATCCCGGCCTGTCGAGCCGGGTGCTCGGGTTCGAATCCCGACCGGGGCGTTCGCCTCCCGTGCCGTGCCCGCTTGAACTTCCCGAAGGAGTGCACCGACAAGCACTGAGTTACGGGCCTGGCGGGCGGCGCTTCACTTCTTTCTGATGAGGTAGGCAATCAATGCAGCTCCGAGGCCACCAAGGATGAGGCCGATGAAGAACTTGTTGAGGTCGTCGTTCCTCTTAGCAGTATCGCGAAGACCGCGGAGGTACCGGCTGACCGTTTGTTGCGAAACCCCTAACTGGTCGGCGATCTGACTCTGGGAGTATCCGACGGCCCGGTACATTGCGATGTCCCTTCGCCGCCATTGGCACGGGAACAAGTTTCATCCCCTCACGCGTCAATCACAAATCGGGGAGGTTCCATTGTGGAGGCAGAGAGGATTGTCGGCATTGTGTACAACGCAGAGGGACAGGTAGGTCGACTGGCGCTACCGAAGCTATACGACCTGATCTTCACGGATCGGCGTCTCGTCGGGGTCGTGACGGTGAAGACGGGAGGCGCGCGTATCGCTGGACAGCTGCTGGGTGGGGTGATCGGACAGGCCGTCGCCGCATCGGTCGCGAAGGGCGGTGCGGACAAGAAGCGGGCGGCCTATGCTGGAATGCCGCTCGACCAAGTTGCCGCGCAAAACCCGGCGAACTTTGCGGCGTCGTACGGTTCGATCGAGAACCCCAAGATCAAAGGAATGTTCTCGAAGCGCCTCGAAATGCGCGTTGGTGGGAAGAAGGCTTTTTTCCGGCTCCCGAAAGACCAGGTTTCTGCGACTCAGATGCTGGTAGGGCAGCTTCCGAAATAGCCAGACGAGCCCGCACCCAGGTCGGTCGGAGTCAATCGGTGACGCACGGCGTTCGAGCCGGCTGGTCGGGTTCGGCTCGTGACCGGAGTGTTTCACCCACTACTTCCCGGCTTTTTCTTTTCGTGCATCTTCTCGTATCTTCTTCTTTGCGAGTTCCGGGTTCTGGATGTACAGGATGATCGCGTTGGCGTGACCATGCCCCAGGCCGCAGTCCCTCTTGAGCCACGCAAGTAGCTCGGCGTGTCTTGTAAGACCCTTCTCGCTCGCCAGTGCTCGGAAGTATTCGGGATCATTGCCCGTTTTGGCTTTGATGTTGTCGATGTATGCCTTGTACGTCATCCTTTCGCCCCCTACATCTGCTCGGACGGTTTGAATTCTTAGTGTCCTCTTGCTCGTCCTTGCTCACCCTCGGTCTCCGCTCCCGCAAGCCGTCACGGGCTCGGTTCGGGCTCATCTTGGAGACCCGCCGTCGACCGCCCGCGGACCAAGCTGACCCACCGACTAACGCGAAGATAGGACCCGAAGTTTGGTAGACAGTAGGATTTATATGGGCTGTATCGCAACTTGGTTATTGGAGGTCAGGGGATGAGCGACGGCCTTTCTCCGGAACAAATCGCGGAGACGCTTGCCGAAATCGATGAGTTTGTCCGATCCTCCGCCGGCAAGACGTGGACGATGCCGACCGACCTCCTCGGATCGCGTCTGAACGGCGGGAGCCGAAAACGATGCCCGATGTGCCGCGCCCATCTCATTCTCCGGGAGCCTCGCATCTACCGTCGTCTCCTGATCCCCGGTGGACCCATCGTCGACCTCAACGGGTCCGCACGATCGAGACAAGCGCGACTGATCGGCATCGGCCTCGAAATCTCATATGTCGATGCCCTTCGGAACTTGACGGAGGAAGATGTCGTATACTTCGATCGAATCGAACTCCTCCACCGGTTGTTCGGGTGGTAGGTCTGCCCGTCGCTCGGATTCCAATTCCGGATTCAGGCCTTGATCCGCCCAATCAATTCGATCCAGATACCATCCGGATCGCTGGCGAATGCAAACTCGTAGCGATCCTCGCGGAACGGCTCAACCCTCGGGCGTGCGCCTTTCGCGACGATTTCTCGGAATGCGCGACCGACGTCGGAGACCCGGAACGCGAGGTGGTCCAGCTCCTCTCCTTTGCGATATGGGGTGAAAAACTTGCTCTCGGCCGGATACCAGTTGAGCTCCAGTCTCTGTGCGGAGTCGGGACTCTTCAGCTCGACCCACACCCCGCCATGCTGCATCCGCCCCCGCCGCGTCACCTTCATTCCCATCACCTTCCGGTAAAACTCGATCGAGCGTTCGAGGTTTCGCACTCGGATTCCGGTATAGAAGTACTTCGTGAGAATTCCCCCTTCCCAAACGGTCACCATCTGTTCTTAACGGTGGTGGCGGAGGGCGTATCCAACCAAGTCTCGCTCGGAACACGGCAGGTGACGCACCCCTGGACCAATTCTTCACCCGCGGGACGTCGTCACACGTGTCCCGAAGCCAAGCTATTTAGCCGACAGCCACTTGGGGAGGGCGCCATGTCCGAGGTCGCCACACTACGGCCTGATAGCAAGAAGAGGGCCGCGATGCCGCGTTCATCGAAGGACTCCGTCATCGAGGTCGACCACCTCGTCAAGGTGTACGGAGGCCGAGGCCAAGAGGAAGTAAAGGCCGTCAACGACGTCAGTTTCTCCGTCGGCGCGGGGGAGTTCTTCGGGTTCCTCGGCCCCAACGGGGCGGGGAAGACCACGGTCATCAAGATCATCACGACGCTCCTCGCGAAGACGAGTGGCACCGTCCGTGTCGCGGGACTCGACGTCGACCGCCAGGGGGCGGACATCCGGCGCATCATCGGTTACACGGGTCAGTCCATCGGCGTCGACGGCGAACTGACCGGCCGCGAGAACCTCTGGCTGATCGGGCGGCTCTACCACATGCCCAACGCCCTCGTCGAAGAGCGGGTGGAGGAGCTCCTCGACGTCCTGCAGTTGAAGGACGCCGCGAACCGCCGCGCTTATACATACTCGGGCGGAATGCGGCGGCGGCTCGACCTGGGCGCGGGGCTTGTGCATCACCCCCGAATCCTGTTCCTGGACGAGCCCACGACCGGCCTCGACCCGCAGACGCGCGCCGCGGTGTGGGAGTATCTGCGCCGCCTTCACCGGGAGGAGAACATGACGATCTTCCTGACGACCCAGTACATGGAAGAGGCGGACCAGCTCTGCCAGCGCATCGCGATCATCGACCTGGGCAAGATCGTCGCCGAGGGAAGTCCCGCGGAGTTGAAAGCCGCGATCGGCGCCGATATCATCACGGTTCGGATCACTCGCGACGAGGCGTTCCAACAAAGTCGGGACCGGGCTCTCGAGATCGCACGGACCATCCCTGGTGTAAGCCGCGCGACGATCTTCGACGAGGGAGTGAGCGCCTACACGGCGGACGGGGGCGCGACGCTCCTAGAGGTCCTGCGCCGACTCGACTCGGAGAAGGTCCCTGTCCATCAGGTTGCGCTCGCACACCCCACGCTCGACGAGGTCTTCCTGCAACACACGGGGCGGCAGATGCGCGTCGAGGAAGTGAAGCCGATGTCGCGGGCATTCGGAAGGCGGAGGCGATAGCATGGTCACAGACGTTGGACACGCACAGCGGGTCATTAGGCGGACACGAGATGCGGAAACGAGCGGTGGAGTCTTCACGGAGATTGGGCTCGTCACGTGGCGCAGTCTCGTGAAGCTCACGAGGACGCCGGTCCTCCTGTTCTTCAGCCTCTTTATGCCCTTGATCTGGCTCGTCATGTTCAGCCAGACGTTCGGGACGGTCTTCTCCTCCGCCGCAAGCGGCGGTTTTTCGGGGGCCCCACTCCCCTACGATTACGTCGCCGTGCTTCTCCCGGGAATCACGGTCATGACCGCCATCCAGAGCGCGTCCCAGTCGGGCTTCGGGATGGTGGCGGACCTCGAGTCCGGATTCATGGACAAGTTCTTCGTCGCCCCGATCCGGCGAGGCAGCGTCCTCGCGGGCAAGCTCCTCGCCGACGGCTTGCGGATGGCGGCCCAGGCCGGGATCATCCTCGGCATCGCCGCGATCCTCACACTTTTCGACTGGCGGATTCCGTTCGCCACGGGCGTCGTGGGCGCGGTGCTGATCACGCTCCTCGCGGCGGCCTTCGGCGTCGCGTTCTCGGGCCTCTCGAACACGGTCGCGCTGCGGACGAAGAACACCGAGTCGACGATGATGGTGAGCTTCTCCCTCACGTTCCCGCTCTTGTTCTTGAGCACGGCGATGCTCCCGAAGGCGCTCCTGCCGGCCTGGGTCCAGACCTTCTCGACGGTCAACCCGGTCAGCTACATGGCCGATGCCGCCCGTGCGCTCATCCTCACCGGCTTCGATTGGACGGCGATCGGGAACGCGTTCATTGCGATTGCGGCGTTCGGCATCGTGCTCAACGGCCTGGCTATCATGGCGTTCCGAGCGCAAGGCAAGTGAGACCGAGGAACGGCAGCGGCCACGGCAGCCTGCTCGCCGGCTCGGGCCGACTACGCAGCTGCGATCAGGGGTGACATCGCGTCGGCGGCTTCCCCCGCGAAGCGGCAGGCGTCTTCCCAGGTCTGCAAGCGGCCTTCGTTCCGACCCTCGAAGTCACGGATGAACCGAACGAGGTCGCGTCGGATCGCCGAGGCGTTCGCGCTCCGGAAGACGGCGCACACGCTGACGTGGGCCCCACGGACCGCGACGAGCCCTTCCTCGTCGAAGCGCATGCTTGTGACGTCGTAGCCCTGGCTCTTCGGCATGCTGGTCTCGACAAAATCGCGGACCGTCCAGATGATCGGCTCGAGCTGCTCCGGCGCGAACGGAGGGGCGTGGTCGGGGGCGACCATCGCGATCGGCTCGCCGGTGCGGTGGAAGAGGTATACGGCCCGCATCTGTCGGTCCTCCGCCGCACGGAGGTGCATGCCGAACGGCAGCGCGAGCATGAGGGCCGCTGCGGGCGCGGCGAGAAGGGTGATCAGGTCAAGCATTCGAATGGGCCTTCCTACGTTCTCGGAGGGAGGGTGGGGTCAATACCGTTTGGTCAAGGGAAGTTGAGCAAGGCGCTCGTAAACCGCGACAAACCTCAAGGCCCGGAGCGGACTCGGGGTTCCATGGCCCCCCGTCCCCTGCTGTATTCGATGGACATTAGCCACTATTGCATCGCCGCGGATCGCATGCTCGCCTTCAAGGGCGTGGAGTTTGACACGCGATACGCACCGTACCACGACCGACAGGAAGTCCTCAAGGCCACCGGCCAAGACTACGTCCCGACCGTGATCTGGGAGGGGAAACCCGTCATGTGGTACGACATCCCGGACTTCCTGGAAAAGGCCCGGCCGAAGCCGACCCTGTACCCGTGGGGGCAGAAGGGCCTCGCGGTCACATTGGAGCATTGGGGCCATCAGGTCCTCGAGGAGCGCGTATGGCGGTACGTCGTCACGAAGGTCCCGCCGGTCCTCAAGAGCGACGAGGAGCGGTGGGTCTTCGAGGAGATGCAGACCCGCGCACGTGGGCCGTGGCATGTCCTCGAGATGCGCCGCGAGGAATTCCGGCAGGACATGAAGAAGCACCTCGCCATGGTCGACTCGATTCTCGACGGACGGGACTGGATCCTCGGGCAGCCGAGCCTGGCGGACTTCGGTATCTACGGATCGATGTCGCCGCTCCTCACGGTCGGCGAGAGCGTGCCGTCCGAGTTCCCGAGGCTCGCCGCTTGGGTTTCGCGGGTTCGGGACCTCCGGTCGCCGGTGGGCTAAGGATTGCGTCGACTAGATCGGCCAAGGCCACCTCGCGCTGGACGCCGGACGCCATGTCGCGCACCGTGGCCCTCGCGGCTTTCAGCTCCTTTTCCCCGAGCAATACCGCATACCGGGCGCCGATCGCGTTCGCGTAGTCGAGGTTCTTCGACGGCCCTCGCCCGACGAGATCGATGTCCGCGCCCAGGCCTGCGGCCCGAAGGGACGTGAGGACCTCGATCGCCTTCCGCTGGGCAGCCTCCCCGATCGGCACGACGTACGCGTCGAGGGGGCGCGGCGGCTCGATTGCATTCTCCGCCTCCGCGGACATGACGAGCCGGTCCAGACCGAGGGCGAAGCCGGTCTGCGCGATCCGCTCTCCCCCGAAGACCTCGGCGAGGTTGTACGCGCCTCCTCCGCCGACTTGTTTCTCCGCGCCGAGATTCGGGGAGTCGATCTCGAAGACCATGCCGGTGTAGTAATCGAGGCCGCGTACGACCCCCATGTCGAACGCGTAATCCTTTCGGGAGACTCCATAGGCATCGAGGAGATCGGCGATTTTCTGGAGGTACTCGAATCCCGCGCTCCCCGCACCCTCGAGGATTCTTGCGGCCTTGTCGAGGATCGAAGCGTCCCCCGAGAGCTCGACGAGTGACCGCAACGACTTCGAGAGATCGGGCCGACCCAACCGGGCGAGTTCGGCGTCGAGCATCGGAAAATTCCGTTTGTCGAGGGAATGCAGGACGACTGCCTGGTCCGCGGGGGCGAACGGCAAGAATCCGCGGAGGATCCCGATGTTCCCGATCCGCGCCTTCACCTCTCTCAGCCCGATCGCCCGCATCGTCCCGATGGCGAGCGCGAGGGCCTCCGCGTCCGAGGGCAAGGGAGCCCCGCCGATGATCTCCGCGTTGACTTGGGAGAACTCGCGGTACCGGCCCTTCTGCGGCTCTTCATATCGGAACACGTTCCCCGTGCTGTACAGCTTGAGCGGCTTCGGGCGGCTGCGCAGGTCGGACACGTAGAACCGGAGGATCGAGGCCGTGAACTCCGGTCGGAGCGCGAGGTCCCGGCCGCCTTGGTCCTTGAACGCGTAGAGTTCGCGGACGATCGCGGGACCGGACTTCGCCGTGAAGAGCTCGAGGCTCTCGAACGTCGGCGTGGAGACCTCGCGGAACCCGAACGATTCGGCGAGCTGGACGAACCGCGACTCGACGAAGCGACGCTTCGCCATGTCCTGGGGACCCCAGTCATTGGTCCCGCGGGGCCGTTCGAACATCGGAGACGCCGCGTAGAGGGTAAGCCACCATAAACGTTTCTGGGAGAGCCGGCAGAGGGACGGCTGACGACGTTATCGCAGTACTGCGATGCAACCATTCACGGTCTTGCGAGCTCGCGTCGCCACGCCGCGACGCGTTCCGCGAGCTCCGTATTGGCGCGGGCCGCGTACGCCTCGATCTCCCGGAGGGTCCGGCGACGGGCCTCTGAATCGGAGGCGGGCCCCATGTAGCGTTCGATTTTCTTGACGCCGGCCCCGCGGCCTTGGAAGCACCAGAAGTACAGGTACCGATTCCCGCGAATCTCCTTCTCGACGTAACCGCAGCCTACCTTCATCGACGCACCAGGTAAGGGGATGATGTCGGAGAGCATGAAGTTATCTCAGTACTGAGTTGCTTTTTTTCATACGGTTCCTCGTTCGTCGCGTAATCAGGTTGGACTCCCCGCGCTCCTCCGGAGGCCGAGATGGCCTCGCCACCGGCCGTTGCCCAGGGTGCAGCGGGAACCCTTCGGTGGACGATTCGTCGCCCCCACAACGTTCATTACGTTTCGAGAGCCTCTTTCGCCGAGGGTTGCATGGACGAGGACGGGCCTTTCTTCGAGGACTTCCGGGTCGGGACCGAGATGCGCAGCAAGGTCGGGCGCACCGTCACGGAGACGGACAATGTGTGGTTCACCCTGCTGACTGGGAACGGGAACCAGATTCACTTCAACGAGGACTACACCCGCCGGACGTTCCCCGGGGAACCGTTCCTCGGCCGGCGGGTCGTGAACGGATTCCTGACCGTCGCGATTGCAGCGGGCCTCCTCGTCGACACGACGAGCCGGAACGGGTTCCAGGTCGGCCTGGAGGACGTCCGCTTCTCCCGCCCGGTCTTCCACGGGGACACGTTGTACTCGGAGGCCCGGGTCACCGAGGTCCGCGAATCCCGCAGCCGGCCCGGCTTCGGACTCGTCCGGATCCGGACACGCGGTCTCAACGAGCGAGGCGAGCCGGTCGTCGAGTTCGACCGGGTCTTCATGGTCCGCAAGAGGGGGGAGACGTGGCATGGCGCTCGCGCCGAATGAGACCCAACGGATCATGCTGTCTACCGTCGCCCGCCTCATGGACCGCTTTCCGCCGGATTACTGGAAGGGCCTCGAGGATGAGGAGCGCTACCCGGAGGCATTCGTCCGGGAGTTCGAGGCCCAGGGCTTCGGAGGTCTCCTCATCCCGACGGAATACGGCGGCGCAGGTGGCGTCTTGTCGGATGCGGCCCTCCTTCTGGAAGAGATCCATGCCCGCGGCGGCAACGCCCAGCCCTTCCATGGTCAATTCTACCTCTCCTTCCTCGTGTCGCGGTTCGCCTCTGACGCGATCCGGCGGAAGGTCCTTCCCGATCTGGCCCAAGGCAAGCTGCGGATGCAGAGCTTCGCCCTCACGGAGCCGGACACGGGATCCGACCTCGCGCGGATCGCGACCGTCGCGGAACGACGGGGCGACAGCTATCGGATCCGGGGCCACAAGATCTTCATTTCCCGGGTCGAGCAGAGCGACCTCATGCTGCTTGTCGCCCGCACGGCGCCCCGCGGGGAGGGCCCGAAGCCGACGGAGGGCCTGAGCCTCTTCCTCGTCGACCTCCGGGCGGCGAAGGGGATCGAACGCACCCGGATCCGGACGATGTTCAACAGCCAGACGTATGAGTTGTTCCTGAACGACGTCGAGGTCCCGGCCGAGGACCGGATCGGCGAAGAGGGCCGGGGCTTCGAGCCCCTCCTCCACGTCCTCAATCCGGAGCGGATCCTGATCGCCTCCGAGTGCATCGGCGACGCTCGCTGGTTCATCGATCGGTCCGTGGAATACGCGAAACGACGGGTCGTCTTCGGCCGAGCGATCGGGAGCAACCAGGGCATCCAGTTCCCCCTGGCGGACGCCCACGCGCGGCTCGTCGCGGCGGACCTTGTGCGATGGAAGGCAGCCCGCCTGTACGAGGCCGACGCGGATTCGAAGGAGGTCGGCGAGCATGCGAACATCGCGAAATACCTCGCGTCGGAATGCTCCTGGCGCGCGGCGAACGTCGCGATGGACGTCCACGGCGGCTACGGGATGGCGCGGGACATGCACATCGAACGGAAGATGCGGGAGACGAGGTTGTACCAGATCGCCCCCGTCTCGAACAATCTCGTCCTCGCGCACATCGCGCATCACGCCCTCGGCCTCCCGAGGTCGTATTGAGCGACGGGGTTCGGACGATGCGGCGAAGGAGCCAGTTGTACGTGCCGGCGAACAATCCGCGGATGATCGCGAAAGCCGCGGGCCTCGAGGCCGATTCGATCCTCTTCGATCTCGAGGACGCGGTCCCCACGGACGAGAAGGAGGCGGCGCGACGGTCCCTAGGGTCCGCACTCCGGAAGGCCGATTGGGGGCGTCGTGAACTCGGCGTACGAATCAACGCGCCCGGGACGCCGGACGGGGAGCGGGACCTTGCGGCGCTCGCGGCAGAATCCCGGGTCTCCATGCTCGTCGTGCCAAAGGCGGAATCGGACTTGTCCCCGCTCGGTAAGGCGACGGGCAAGGCGCTGATCCCGATCATCGAGACCGCCCGGGGCGTCCTGCGGATCGAGGACGTCGTCCGCAGCGAGGGCGTCGTCGCCGTGACCTACGGCGCGGGGGACCTCGCGACGTTCGTGGGGGGCGATGTCGAGGTCTACGGGCGCAACGTGTACGTCAAGACGCGTCTCGTCATCGCCGCTGCGGCATACGGCTTGGAAGCGATCGACCGGGTGTACTTCGATCTCGCGGACGATGACGGCTTCCGTACGGAGGCCGTCGAGGCGAAACGCCTCGGCTATGTAGGAAAGCAGGTCGTGCACCCGAATCAGGTGCGCCTCGCGAACGAGATATTCTCTCCGACGGAGGACGAGATTCGTTGGGCGAGGGAGGTCGTCCAGGCGTATGAGGAAGCCGCGCGGCAGGGCCGGGGAGCGATCCGGGTCCGGGACCGCCTCGTCGACGCCGTGCACTATCGCGGGGCCAAGAAGACCCTCGAACGCGCGGGCCTCTGAGCCGCAGGTCTCACGGGGTTTCCGAGACCCCTAGAATCTTATGGGATCGCAAAATAGGCCTTCCGGAGTTCCTCGAGGTCGAGCAGCTGATCCGGCGGACCGGACTTGACGACGTGGCCGTTCTGCATGACGTAGCCGAAGTCGGCGATTCGCAGCGCGGCGTACGCGTTCTGCTCGACCATCAGGACGGTGAGTCCGGCCTCGCGCAGCTCGCGGATCTTGACGAAGATTTCCGAGACGAGTTTCGGCGCGAGGCCCAAGCTCGGTTCGTCGAGGACGAGAATGACGGGCTTCGACATCAAGGCGCGCCCGATGCCGACCATCTGCTGCTCCCCGCCGCTGAGGCGGCCGGCCTTCACCCGCGCTCGTTCGCGCAGGCGCGGGAACAATTCGTAGACGTAGGTGAGCGTCTCGTCCGCGGAGGACCGCGCCCCCTTCGGGTACGCACCCAATCGAAGGTTTCCCTCCGTCGTCAGGAGGGGGAACAAACGGCGGCCCTCCGGGCAGGCGGCGATGCCCTTGCCGGGGCGTTCGTGGGCCGGCGTGCGCGTGATGTCCTCCCCCTGAAAGACGACGTGACCGCGGGTCGGCCGCACGAGTCCGTTGATGACCTTCAGCGTCGTCGACTTACCCGCTCCGTTGGGGCCGATTAGGACCGTCATCGCGCCCTTTTCAGCGGCCAGAGTCACGTCCCACAGGACCTGCGTGCCGTCGTAGCCCGCCTGGACGCCATCAAGGCGTAACATTCGTCGCCTCCGAGCCGAGGTACGCCTCGATCACCGCCGGATCTTCGACGACCTCCTTTGGGGACCCTTCCGCGATCTTGCGACCCTCTTCGATCACGACGACGAAGTCCGAGAGGATCATGACCGCTCGCATCACATGCTCGACGACCAACGCGCCGAAGCCCTGTTCTTTCTGGACTCGCGCGAACAGGGCGATCGCGTCGCGGAGCTCGTCCGGCGAGAGCCCGGCGAAGATTTCGTCTAGGAGAACGAGTCCCGCGCCCGTCGCCAAGACGCGCGCGAACTCGAGCCGCTTCCGCTCTTGGACGGTGAGATTCGAAGCGGGCGCGTCGGCGCGGCGATCGAGACCGACCATCGCAAGGATGCGGCGCGATTCCTCCAACGCGGAGGCAGGTTCGCCCTCCCGCCTGCTTCCGTACATCATGGCGACGGCCACGTTCTCGCGGCACGTCATCCCGAGGAATGGTTTCGGGATTTGATGAGTCTTTGCAACGCCCAGCTCGACCATCCGATGCGCGGGCCAGCCATCGACGCGGCGTCCGTCGACTGTGACCGTCCCCTTTGTGGGCTTCTCGATGCCCGCGATGACATTCAACAGCGTCGACTTCCCCGATCCGTTCGGCCCGATCAGGCCTATGATCCGTGCGGTCTCTAAGGTGAGGGAGACGCCCTGAACCGCTTTCACCCCGCCGAAGTACTTGTGGATCTCCGACGCCTCGAGCGTGCGACTCATTCGAGGATCCTCCGAAGTTCGGGGACGTACTTCCGCAACGTTCCGACGATTCCTCCAGGGACGAACAGGGCAATCACGATTACGACCAAACCGATAATGATGGACTCCGTGCCGATGAAGATGGTCAGGAAGAAACGCGAAGGCAGGTAGACGGCGATCGCTCCGATCAGGGGACCGAGGAGCGTCCCCATCCCGCCGATGACGATCATCGCGAGCATCCGCAAGGAGAAGGTGAGGTCGAACGCCGCCTCCGGGAAGACACCCGATGTCGTCCAAGCGTAGACGCCGCCCGTGGCGCCCGCAAACAGCCCGCTCAAGGCGAAGAGGAAGAGCTTCAGCCGCGGCGCGTTGACGCCCAGCGATTTCGCCGCGTCCTCGTCGCTCTTGATGGCGCGGATGCCGTATCCGAGGCGGCCGTGGGTGATCCAATACGTCAAGCCGACCTCGGTTGCGATGATGGCCCAGATTGTGTAAAACCAGGAAAGGGGGTCGAACCCGATGTTCAGGAGGATCCCTTGGCCACCGCCCAGGGCGGGGAGGACGAGCACGATGTTCAGCCCCGCGAGGGGAGTGACGAGCGACGCGATCGCGAAGTAGACGCCGCGGAAGCGAAGCGTGACGGCCCCCAGACCGAGGGCGAGGACGAGCGCCATGAGGCCGCCGAGCGCCACGCCGCCGAGCGGGTGGAGTCGGATCGTCCCGACGGTGTAGCCGAGGGTGTACGCGCCCACCGCCATGAAGACGACATGGCCGAAGTTCACGTATCCGGTCAGGCCCGTGATGAAGTTCAGGGAATACGCGAGCGCGGCGAAGATCAAGAGGTTGACCAGGATGGTTAGCGGAAACCGAGGGATCCACGGGGCCAACCCGGCCAGGACGAGCAGGAACACACCGATGCCCCACAGTGAAGGCCCGATTGCCCGCAGCTTCGGCAACTTCACCGGAGGATCCCCTCAGGCCGGAACAACAGGATCGGGATCAAGGTGAGGAAAGCGATCGCCGTGGCGAGCGACGTGCCCACGAACGCCTGCCCGACGTCAATGATCACGGCGAGCGAAATCCCGCCGACGAGGCTCCCCCACATCTTCCCCGGTCCCCCGAGGACCACGATCACGAAACTGATCGGGGCGTAGAGGGCGCCCATTCCCGGATTGATCCCCACCGGCAACCACACCGAGAGGAGGGCTCCGCCCGCCATCGTGACGGAGAATCCAAGGGCCGTGCCGACCGCGGCGACGAACGTCGGGTCGATTCCCATGAGCTGCGTCGCCGGGATATCCTGGCTATACGCCCGGATGGCGTTTCCCAGGTACGTGCGGCTGAGGAAGATGTGCGTGAGGGCGATGATCGCGACGGACGCGATTGCCACGTAGAGCGCTCCGAGGGGCAGCTGGAGAAATCCGAGGCGGATGGATCCCGGGCTCCACGGGATGCCGACGAAGTTGCCGGTCCAGAGCCGGAGGGCGAGGTTGCTGATGAACAACGCGAGTCCAAAGGTGGCCACGAGGGTGACCATCTCGCTTTGCTGAGCGATCGATTCCTTGCCTCGGAGCTCTCGATGAAGAAACCCGAAATAGAATCCGGCTCCGACCGCGAGGCCGATTGCGGCGTCGACGGGGGCGCTCAGGAGCGGATTGATCCCGAGGTACAGGTTGAGGAAGTACGCGCCGTACGCCCCGAGCATGATGAACACGCCGTGCGCGACGTTCACGATCTTGGCGACGCCCCAAATGAGGTTCAGGCCGTGCGCGATCACCGCGAAGACGCAGCCGAGCAGCACGCCAAAGGCGAGGTCCGTGACGAGGACCATCGGCTCGGGCATGCACCCGTGTCTCCCCCAAGCTATGATCCGGTGTACGGGTACTGCACGGACGCCTGCGCGACGTCCGCCGGATACACGACCTTGAGCGCCCCGGCCTGCCACTGGACCACGATCATCGAGTGCGCGATCTGCAACCCCGATGAGGCGATTTGGAATTGGCCGAAGAAGTTCATGATGTGCATATTCCCCAGGGCCGCTCGGACGTCTGTCGTGTTGAGGCTGTTCGCCCGCCCGATCGCCTGTGCGAGGACGAGAAGGGCTCCACCCGCTTCCGCGGAGTGGTACGAGGGACTCGCTCCGGCGTTCAGAGATCCGTAGAGCTGGGTGAATTCCGTGGGCGTCGGTCCGTACCAGGGCAGGCCGAGGGACTGGGCCAAGGTCGGACCGTAGGCGACGGCGCTTTCCCACTGAGACGGGCCCGTCACGTTGTTCGCCGTCGCCTGCAACTGGGCTTGGAAGCTCGGCTCGGTCACGGCGACGAGGAGCGAGACGAACTTCGGCGTCCAGATCGTCTTGAGTTGGTTCATGATGAGCAAGCCATCGTTAAAGTGTCCCCCGCCAAGCAGATCGTCAGCGCCGGCGGCCATCGCGGCGTTGAGCTGCGGCGAAAGGTCTGTCGTACCGGTCGGATAGGATTGGTTGTAGACGACGTCCAGCCCAAGGGACTGCGCATAGATGATCGCCGAATTGGCGGCCAGGGTCGAGAACGGATCGTTCTCATGGAGCACGGCGATCTTGTCCGCGGCGTGGTTCGTGTGGATCCATTCCACCGCCGCCTTGAGGTAGACCGAAGCTGGACTCAGGACCTCCACGAGATTGCGTCGCGTCGTCTGCGTCCAGATCGTGTCGGCCGCGCCGCCGTGGGAGAGCATGACCCGATCGTACTGATCCGCGATTGGCGCGGCCGTGCTCGTGAGCAGGGTGCTGTACGGTGCGAGGAGGAACTGGGCTTTGTCTTGCTCAATGATCTGCGGGTAAAGCGAGTTGACGTTCGCCTGGAGGCTCTGGTCGTCGTAGAAGTCGAGGCTGACGTTGTACACTTTGCCCTGGACCGTGATTCCTCCGTGGCTGTTGATCCAATTCGCGGCGGTCACGATCCCATTCCGCGAATTCGTCCCCTCAACGTTGTAGCGTCCTGTCAGGGAGATCGTGAACCCGACCTTTAGCGTGCCCGTGGGAACGGGCGGCTGGGTCAGGTAGTAGACGGCAGCGGCAGCAACCGCGACGAGCAGGAGTACCCCAATGACGATCGCGATCAGTTTTCCTCGGCCACTCTTCGGCGCCGAGGGAGTTCCGGTCTCCGGTTCCACTGGCTGTGACATGGCTCCCCGCCCACCAGTCGAGCGAACGCGAGAATCCCTTAAGCTCTTTCCGCTTCCGCACGAGAATCGTTGGACGAAAGAATCAATGCTGGCATCGTTCTGCCCCGAGCAATGAAAGCCCGCGACCGGGATGTGATCCTCATCTTGCTCGCGAGCATCCTCTGGGGAACGTCGTTTCCCGGGAGCAAACTCACCGTCGGCATCGTCGACCCGCTCTTCCTGACGTTCGCCCGGATGGCCCTCGGCGCGCTCCTGGGGCTCGCGGTGCTCGCGGCGACACGTCGCCTCGATCTCCGGATGTTCCGAGAGCCCCTCGTCTGGGTCCTCGGTGCGATCAACGCGGTCGGATTCGAGCTACAGAACGAAGGGATCCTGCTGACGACCGCATCCAAGACCGCCCTCTTGGTCAACGTGAATGTCGTTATCATCCCGGTCCTGATGGTGCTCTTCTTCCGAGAGGCGATGACCCGTCTGAAGGTCAGCGGCATCCTCATCGGGACCTTCGGCGTCGTCGTGGTCGCGACGAAGCTCGATCCCGCATCCCTCACGGGTGGGCAGTTCGTCGGCGACGTGCTCGTGTTCGTCGCGGGCGCCGTGTGGGCGTTCTACGTCGTCGGCGCGAAGAGGATGGTGGACCGCGGCGGAGATTACGTGGCCTTGACCGCGGGGATCCTTGCGACGACCGCGGTCCTCGCGGCAATCCCTCTGTTTTTCGTCGGGTGGCCCCTTCCGACGAACGGAAGCGGTTGGCTCGGGATTGCCTATCTCGGCCTGGTCCCGACCTTCACGCCGTTGATGCTGTATGTCGCGAGCATGCGCACGATCTCTCCCACCATTTCAGGCATCCTGATCCTCCTGGAGGTCGTCGTCGCGGCCATCCTCTCGTTCGTGTTCCTCCAGGACCCGGTGAGCGCCTACACCCTCGCCGGCGGCGCCATGATCCTGCTCGGGGCGTTCGTCGTCACGCGCGGCGAGGCGGGAATGCCGCAGCCCGCGACGGGCGGTCTCGCGCCCGTGTCGCACGATACGGTCGTGGCGGGATCCGAAAGCCGGCCTCCGCCATAGCGGTCCCCGCCGGGCCCGATGCCGAGACGACTTTTCTCGATTCGATGCGGCGACGGCAGACTCCCGCCGAAACAACCCGGCCAAGAGGCGCTTCCCGACTACGTGACAATTCGGATGCCGAGGCCGAACACGAAGTTTAGGAAGCGATCCGATCGGCCACGAGGGCACCCGCGAAGATCGCCGTCCCAATTGACACGACGAGTGGCCCCGCGGGCAAACCGAGGTAATTGGCCAAGAGGATTCCCGACCCCGCGCTCGCGGTCCCGGTGAGACCGCTTAGCAACGCGTAGGACGAGAGATTTCGACTGACGTTTTTCATCGCAGCGGCCGGGACAACGACAAGCGCCCCCACGAGAACCGTGCCGACGATCTTGATTCCGACCGCCACGACGAGGGTCACGAGGAAGAGGTAGACGAAGTTGACCAAGGCCACGTTGATTCCCGTCGACCGGGCGAGCTCCTCGGACAGAATACCCAGGACGACTCTCCGATACACGAGCCGCGCGACGACGACGATTGGAGCGGAAATCCCGACCGCAAGGAGGGCGTCCACCAGCGAGACCGTCGTGATGTCGCCGAAGAGCGCCTCCAAGAGGTCGACCTCGGGGGTCAAGAGAATCCCCACGGCGAGAGCGGTGACGAACAAGACGCCGATGATCGATTCGGGGAACAGTTTGGTCGTCTTCTCGATGTACCAGGTTAGCACCGCGGCGGAAAACAGGAACGCGAACGCTCCGAAGAACGGATTGAAGTTGAACAGAATTCCGAGAGCGAGGCCTGGCAACGCGACGTGGGAGAGCGCGTCGCCCACGAGGGCCATTCGCTTCAAGACCATCAGAGAGCCGACATAGCCCGCAGCGAAGCCGACGGAGATCCCCGCGACGAGGCTATACGCGGCCGCGTCGGTCATCGGAATCCCCGGGACCCGAAATCGTGCTTGTGTTCCGCGAGGCCTGAACCGCTCCCGAAGATCTCCATCAACAGATCCGGCTCCGATAGGCGACTCGGGGCTCCAAAGAATCGGACCGTCCGGTTCAGAGCCAACACCGCGTCGGAATACTGAGAGGCGATGTGAATGTCGTGTGTGATCAAGAGGACCGTGATGTTGCTCTCCTTCTCCAGCCGATTGAGGGCCTCGTAAAGCATATCTTCGCTTCCGATGTCGACGGTGGCGGTCGGCTCGTCGAAGAGGAGGACGTTCGGCCGATCGAGGACGGCCCATGCGATCAAGACGCGCTGCATCTCTCCGCCCGACAGTATGTCGAGCCGCTTCCGCAAGACCCCGCCTTCAAGGCCGACCGCGGCGAGCGACTCCTCGAAGCCGGCCTCGCTTTTGAAACCAAGGAAGTCGCGGACGGTGATCGGCACATCCGTCACCACGAAATGCTGCGGGACATAGCCGACCCTGACCGGGCCGGACCACTCGACCGTCCCGGTGTGCGGCACCAGGCCGAGGAGGACCCGAAAGAGCGTCGTCTTCCCCGCGCCGTTCGGGCCGACGATGGCGAGCGTGGTCCCTCTCCGGACGTGGAAACTGACGTCTTCCAAAATCGGGACGTGATCCAATCGAACCCCGAGATTCGCGACCCGGAGGACGTCTGCAGCGGCGCCGGTTTCGCGGGTTGGACTTCGTGAAGGAGGCTGCGCGACGACCATGCGTCGCGGCCCATCCGATGCCGTTATTTAAGAATTTGTTCGGTCTTAATAAACCTCAAGTACAGGGTGCGTGGTTGTTAGTAGCATGCCGATCGTCAGCGTGAGCATGGACGACTCAATTCTCCGGAGCCTCGACGACGTCGCCCAGCGACGCCGGTATCGCAGCCGGAGCGAAGCGGTCCGCGAGGCGCTACGGGAGTTCATCGATGTCACGGAATGGGGCAGAGAAGGCGGAGAAGCCTCTGTCATCCTCGCGGTGATCTACGAGAAGGGGAATCCGCGCGCGGACCTCGCGATGCTCCAACACCGCTTCGACGAAATCCGCACGATGCTTCACACCCACGTCGACGAAGCGGATTGCCTTCAGATCTTCGTCGCGGAAGGAGCGACCGCCCGGCTTAAGGAGCTCATCGCGCAACTCCGCCGAATCAAGGGTGTAAAAGTGATCAAGTTCATCCAGACCGCGGCCCGTCGATGATCGTCCCTCTCATCCGCGACGGGCATGTCCTGCCTCTGGTGAGGCGGCTTGCGCGACGCGGAGGTTTCCTGAACCACGCGTGTCGACGCCCGAAGAGCGGGCGGGTTAAGCCGCGACTACTCCACGGTCACGCTCTTCGCAAGGTTTCTCGGCTTGTCGATTGGACAGTCGCGCATCCGCGCCGCCTCGTAGGCGAAGAGTTGTAAAGCCACGCTGACCGGGACCGGCGAGAAGATCCACGGGATCGACGGAATCTCGATCACGTCGTCCACGAACTTCGGTAGCTCCTTGTCACCCTCCGTGCCGATCGCGAGGACGGGAGAGCCGCGGGCGCTCACCTCGCCCACGTTCGAGCGCATCTTCTCGTAGGTCGGATCCTGGGCGACGATCGCAATGACCGGGGTCGAGGGCGTGAGCAGAGCGAGGGGACCGTGCTTCAGCTCTCCCGCGGCGTACGCCTCCGCGTGGATGTACGAGATTTCCTTGATCTTCAGCGCGCCTTCCATCGCGACCGGATAGTTTGCATGTCGGCCGATGTAGAACATGTCCTTCGTGTCGCGTCCGTATTTTTCAGCAAGGGCCCGGATCTCGTCCGCCTTGTTGAGGACGTATTGGGCCGCCCGCGGAAGGGACCGCAGTTGGTCTTTGAGCCGATCGAGCTCGTCATATCCGAGCGTTCCGCGGTCCTGGCCCAGCTTCAGCGCGATCAGGTAGAGGACGACGAGCTGCGCGATGAACGTCTTCGTCGCGGCGACGCCGATCTCGATGCCCGCGCGCGTGTAGATCGTCTTGTCGACCTCACGGGAGAGGCTCGAGCCAATGACGTTGGAGATGGCGAGGGTCTTGCAGCCGCGGCGACGCGCTTCCCGCGCCGCGCCGAGGGTGTCCGCGGTCTCGCCGCTTTGCGAGATCAGGAGGACGAGGGGTCGCTCCGTTGCGCCTTGGCTGTAGCGGTACTCGGACGCGAGCTCCGCGGAGGCCGGGATGCGCGCGATCTCCTCGATGATGTACTTGCCCACGAGCGCGGCATGGTATGAAGTTCCGCATGCGACGAGCTTCACGGATGTGACACCCTCGGAGAGGAAGCCGTCCACCTCGAGGTTCGCGAGACGGCCGAGAAGGGTCTCGTGGATCGCCTGTGGCGCCTCGTGAATCTCCTTCAGCATGAAGTGCTCGAAGCCGCCTTTCTCCGCGTCCTCGAGGGACCACGTGATCCGCTGCGGCTCTCTATTCACGACGCGACCTTCGGAATTCTTGATCGTCACGCCTTTCGGCGTGATCACGACCATCTCCCGGTCCATCACGTACGCCACCCGGTCCGTGTACCGCAGGAGGGCGGGCACGTCCGACGCGAGGAAGTTCTCGTCCGGGCCGAGCCCGATCACGAGCGGACTCTCGTTCCGCGCCCCGATCACCTTGCCCGGTTCGTCCGCGTGGACCACCAAGACGGCGTACGACCCGCGGATGTCGCCGAGCGCCTTCCGTGTCGCGGTCTCGAGGTCGCCATCGTAATAGGATTCGATCAGGTGGACGAGGCTCTCCGTGTCCGTCTGACTCACGAACTTGTGACCGCGGGTCTGCAGCTTTTCCCGCAGGCTCGCATAGTTCTCGATGATCCCGTTGTGGGCGAGCGCGATCTTCCCGGTGCAGTCGACGTGCGGATGGGCGTTCACCTTCGACGGCGCCCCGTGGGTCGCCCACCGCGTGTGGGCGAAGCCCGTCGAGCCCTTCAACGGCGGGAGTTGCGCCTCGAGATTCGCGATGAAGCCTTTGTCCTTCATGACCTGCAGGGCGCTCCCCACGATCGCGACGCCGGCACTGTCGTACCCGCGGTACTCGAGGCGCTTCAGGCCGTCGAGCAGGATCGGGAGGGCGTCCCGGCGACCCGCATACCCGACGATCCCGCACATCTACAGCACCACCGCTCCCGCGGGGATCGTGCCGCGGAGCCTCGCACCGGATTCCACGCGGGCCCGCTCATTCACGACCGTCCCGGCCGCCGCGTTCACGCCGTTCGCGATCTCGACGTCCTCGCCAATGAGCGCGCCGATCTGAGGGACGGAATGCCAGGTGCCTTCGATGTTTACGTCGCCGGGTCCGGAGGCGGCCAAGAAGCCCGCCCGCGCGACGACGCCGGATCCGATCACGGACTCCTGAACGACGCTCGAGGGACCGAGGATCACGTCGTCCATCAGGATCGAATTCGCGACGGTCGTCAGGGCGCCGATGCGAACGTTCTTGCCCAGGCTCGTCGACGGCAGGAGGACGGCATTTGGACCGATCTCACATCCGGCGCCGATCGACAGCGGGCCTTGGAGGTACGCGCCCGAGCGGATCACGCAGCCGTCCCCGATCGTCACGCGGCCGCGGATCGTGACCGCCGGCTCAATTGTCCCCGCGCGGCGCTCGGCGGTCGTCTTCAGAGCCGCCGCGTTGAGACGGAGCAAGTCCCACGGGTAGAGCGCGTCGACCCACATGCCTTCCGTCAGGAGGGCCGTCACCGAGGCGCGCTTGGCCAGGGCCGAGACGGCGCTCGGCAGGTCGTTCTTTCCTTCCTTCGCGAGGCGCTCGATCTCGTCGAAGATTCGAGAGTCGAGGACGTACGCCCCCGTGTTGATCAGGTTCGAGATGACCTCGGCGGGTTTCTCCGTGATCGCGACCAGCTCTTTGTCGCGGACCGTGACGACCCCGTAGCTCTGGGGCCGCTCGCTTTGCGTGATGAGCACGGCCGGTTTCGGGGCGGCGGCGAGGAGGTCCTCGACGAAACGCGCGTCGACCATGTTGCTGCCATTGAGGACGATGAACGGATCCTCGAGATGCCCGCGGGCTTCCCAGATCGCGTGGGCCGTTCCGAGCTGTTTCGTCTGCGTGACGTAGGTGATGTGGGCTCCGAACGCCTTCCCGTCCTGGAAGTGCGACTGGATGCGCTCCCGACGGTATCCGACGACGAAGATGAGGTCCCGCACGCCGTTCTCGGCGAGGGCCTGGACGACGTACTCCAGGAGGGGCCGGTTCCCCACGGGGATCAAGACCTTCGGGACCGAGGCGGTGAAGGGACCCATCCGGGCGCCCTCGCCCGCGGCGAGGATGACGGCCTTCATGCGCGGTGCACCTGCCGATGATTCCGGCGGACGCCCCATCCCACATGCAACGGGTATATCCTTTCCGGGCCCAGTTGTCCGGCTGAGAATTCCATGGGTCCGGGGAGAGGAGGGACCGAGGAGCGATTCGACATAACCGATCGTGAGGTGCAGGTTGTATTATAAATGCATCTACAACTTTCGGATAACCATTACAAAAGCGTTAATAGAATGAGACCGTTGATGCGGCGTGGTCCGACGCTGGCTCGTTGAGGAAACGGCCCACGGGGCCGTGGGACGGGAGGTCGAGATCCTCGATCGGCCGGAGCGTGTGGCCGCGCTGACCTCGCCGCTCGCGTGGCGGATTATGCAGGAACTCGCGAAGGCACCCGACTACCCGAACGCCTTGGCGGAGCGGCTCAAGGTCCACGAACAGAAGGTCTACTACCACGTTCGTCGGCTCGAGGCCGCGGGCTTGCTGGAGGTCCTTCGCGAGGAGGCAAAACGCGGCGCTTCTGCCCGCATCTTGGCCCCGACCGCCGAGGCCTTTGCGATCGTCCTCAAAGGCCGTGGGAACCCGGTCGCTTCTCCGATGCTTCCTTACGCCGGCGTGGTCGCTCGTTTCCTCGAGGAATTCACCCGGGACGGAGTCTTCGACGGCTCGATCGTCGTCGGGTCGCCGTACACGCACGGCCCCTTCAACACGACCGCTCGGGACTCGCCGTACGCGGTCGAACTCGGATTCTTCCTCGGTCGGCTCTTCGCGCCGCGGAAAGGGCTCGTGGTCCGCCTCGACACCGAGGTGAAGGCCCTCGGGGCCGGGAAAGAAGACATGATCCTCGTCGGTGGGCCGGTCGCCAACATCATCACGATGGAGCTGAACCCGCACCTCGCAGTGAACTTCGACTGGAAGCAGGTGTGGCGGATGGAATCCTCCCGCACGCGGCGGCCGTATGCGGACGAGCAAGTCGGGCTCGTCGCGAAGGTCCGGAATCCGTGGAATCCGGCGCGCGTCATCGTCGTGCTAAGTGGACTGCACGCCGTCGGCACGATGGCGGCGATCCTTGGCCTGACCCATTTCGCCGAAGAGGTCCTCGATGGCTATGCCCCGGGAGAGGATTTCTATCGGGTCGTGGCGGGACAAGACCGCGACGGCGATGGGCGGCTCGACGCCGTGTCGATCCTCGAGTGATTAGCTCAGTGCGACGCTCTCGTACGGGATCTTGTCCTCGAGCTTCGCGTTTGCCGCTTCGATCGCCTGGACGGCCTCGACCGCACGCTCTTCCGGTGCGAGGAGCAGGACATTGACGCCCCGTTCCGCGGCTTCGACCGCCGCGGGGACGACACCGAACTCGATCCGCGGTCTCAGTCCCAGTTCCTTCGCGGCGGCAAGCCCTCCCACGTCAAGCGCGGCCACGATGAATTCGTCCGCGTCGCGCAACACGCGCTTCGCTGCGGCACCGGGAACGGCGCGGCGACCGGCCGCGCGAGGGGACACCCGTCCGATGATGATTCGTCCAGGGCGCAGGGCCACGATTCCCTCGAGACTCCGGACTGCGAGGAGTTCGCCTTTCGTCGCGTCGTGCACGGCCACTCCCGAGGACGGCGACGAGCGGCCTGCGAACGCCACGAGTACGCCGTCTTCCATGAACAACCCGACTTTGTTCCCGCTGCGAATCGTGTTTCCCGCAAGCGCCGCGGTGGTCTCGATGAATGCCATTTCCCGTCGGGCCCGCTCGACGAAGCTCCTCAGGTCTACGAGACGGTCGTGGAGGAATTCGACGCCTTTCTTCGTGGCTCGATATTCGCCGTCGACCATGGAGAGGAGTCCGTCCCGCTCCAGACCGTGAGCGTAATCGGAACAGCCTTGGACGGTCATCCCGAGTCGCTCCGCGATCGTCCGGAGCCGCGAGTGTCGACTCGTCGTCACCTCATAGAGAAAGAGGACGCGCGTGCTGGCCCGGAGATTTCTCAAGAGTTCCATTGAAGGAGAGAGTGCTCGTTCGCGAATTAAGCCCGCGCCAACATTCTTATATAGTCAAGTTCATCGAACAAACATCAAACGTACTTGAGGAGGAGGTTCAGGTGGGGTTGATTGCACGGGGGGCTGCGGGGACCGCCGCAGTGTTCCTCCTCGTCGTATGTCTCTCCCCGCCCATCCTCGCGAATCCCGCGGTGGGGATTCGCATCCTCTTCGATCTCGGCGACGGGACGTACGTCTGGGCGAACGAAACAGTCTCCGACCCCGCAGCCACGAACGCCACTTGGCGTGCGGTGCTGAGTGCCGCCAACGCGAACGGAATCGCGATTGTATCGACCTGGTACTCGACTTTAGGCGTCGCCGTCTTAGACATGGGCAATCGGCACCCGCCGGCAGGATTCATCGGTCTATACGAATGGAACGCGACGATCCATGAGTGGGATCTCACCTCCGTCGGGATTTCAAGCCTCGTCGTCTCCGAGGGAGCCGCGATCGCTCTCTACAATGCCGGGTTCGACTCCCACACCTTCGATGTGCGCCAGCCGGTGCCGAGCCCTGACGATCCGTTGCCCTCGATGGAATTCCGGGGAGACCTGGCGAATAGCGGCGCGTCCACTTCCCCGGCCCCGGACGCCATCCGACCGATCTGGGACCGCGACACCGGTGCGCGCGAGATTGGGGCCACACCCGCGGTGGCCTATGGAAAGGTGTTCATCACGACGATGCATGGCCTCTTCGCCCTCGATGCAAAGACCGGCGGTACGCACTGGACCGAACCGTCGGCAAGGGGCTTCTCGTCCCCCGCGGTCTTCGACCACTCCGTCCTCGTCGGCACCTCGAACGGCACCGTCATTCGTCTGAACGCCTCCGACGGGGGCGTGCAGTGGGAAACGCAGCTCCTCACGCAGCCGCTCTTCAGCGGCATCACGTCTTCACCGAAGGTCGCATTCGATCGGGTGTTCATCGGCACCTTCAACGAGTCGGGCGGACCCGGCGAGGTCGTTTCTCTCTGGGCGAACAACGGGAGCGTCGCTTGGCGCCACCCGACCGGGTCCGTGCATTACTCTTCGCCGGCCTACGCCGACGGCTCCGTCTATGTGGGTATCATGGGGACGTACAACACGACGAGCCAAGTGACATTCGACCCGCCGTACGGAGTCCTCGCGCTGAACGCGGCGACCGGGGAGGAGACCTGGTTCTTCCCGACGGCGGGCTCCGTCGCGGCGTCCCCGGCCATCGCGGGGCCGCGGCTCATCGCTCCATCGAAGGACGGCAATGTGTATGCCATCAACCGGGCGACCGGGACGCTCATATGGCAGGCCCGCGTGGACGCAGGGATCTCCTCCCCCGCGGTCTCCGGGGGCATGGTGTTCGTCGGCGGCGGCGCGTTCGGAGGAAACGGTCTCGTGGTGGCCCTTGATGTGACGACGGGAACCCGGCGATGGTCCTTCGCGCCGAACGGGCCGGTGCAGGCGTCGATCACCTATGCGGACGGCAAGGTGCTCTTCGCGACGAATGCTGCACACGGGACCGTCTATGCCCTGAACGCGACGAGCGGGACCTTGGTCTGGTCGTTCGAGCCCTCCCCGGCAGAGTACATCCTCGGCTCCCCGGTCGTCGCGGACGGCGTCGTATTCGCGCCCAGCGACAACGGTCATGTCTACGCGCTCGGCCAATCGGTCGCGGCCCCTGTCGCCATGCCCGCGTCGCTCTCTCCTTGGGTATATCTGGGCGTCCCGATCGTGGTCGCCGCGGTAATTGCCGTCGTCGTTGCGTTCGCGTTCCGACGGAGGCCTCCCCGTGGCCCCTAGGATGTCCGAGAAGCAGCAGGCTATCCTATTTGCCGCGGTCCTCATCGCCGCCATCGCGGGACTCTACGCGACCACTCTGCTCCTACAGCCGGTCCCCGTGCAGGCATCTGCGGTCCACTTCGTACGTCTCGATGTCGAAGGCATGGGCTGGTCGATCCAATACGCCCCGGTGACCACGAACAACAATACAGCCTTCGGACTTCTCCTCGAGGCCTCCGCGAAACTGGCCTTCCCCGTCGCCTATGTTTGGTACCAGATCCCACAGGGAGTCTTCGTCACGGCGATCAACGGATCGGTCAATGGGGAGGGGCGGTACTGGCTGTACCAGGTGAACGGCGTCTACCCGAATATTGCCGCGGACCACCGGGCGTTGCACGATGACGATGTTGTGCGATGGAGTTTCAGCACGGCCCAGGAGGGGATGTGAGATGCGGCGAAGGTGGCAGGCCGTCCTCGAGGCGGGCTTAGGCGACGCGCGAACGAGGATCCTCGGCATCTTCCTCATCATCGTCGCGGTCGTCGGGACGGTCCTCATGCGTTCCTACGCGAACATCGAGACGGTCTTCGCCGCCAGCCTCCTCGCAGGCTCCCTCCTCGGTCGCTGGTGGACGATCCTCGTCCCCCTGACCGCGTTGGCGGTCCTCCAGCCGCTCGAGTGGTCGACGACGTACGTCGGGTATGGGCTGAACGCAATCACCGGAATCACGTTCTTCGTGATCTCCGGCTACGTGTTCGTCGGATTCTTGGGCCGCCGGATCCGACCGCGGGTGTTGTTCCGCGTGAAGTCGGTTGCGCTCCTGACGACAATCAGCGTCCCGGTCACGATCGCGTACGACCTGTGGACCGCCTTCGGCGAGTGGTACTTCATCACGCGGCCGTTCGGCGTGGGCATCCGGACGGTCCTCGAGGCCCAGGTGCCGTTCACGCTGTATCATCTCCTCAGTTCCCTGATCTTCGTGCCGCTCTTCGGGAGCATCTTCCTCTTCCTCCACACGTATGGATGGCCCTCCCGGACTCCCGCCGCGGCAACGAAGACACCCGACCGCGAGTGATCAGAGGAGTTCCTGGATTTTCTCCCGCATGCGACGGACTTCTTGGCGGCGACGCTCGAGTTCCGCTTCCTGGCTCTTGATCGCGCGCTCCCGATTGTCGAGGCGCGTCTTCAGCGTCTCCAAGTCCCGGCCGAGCGCCTGCAGCCGGATGCGCTCCCGCTCCTTCGCCTTGTCCTTGCCCTTCAAGTCTGCGACTGCGGCTCGCACCTTCTCCTTCTCGTCGACGAGGGCTTCGCGCTCCTTCTCGAGCGTCCGCTCAATGAGAGATTCGACTGTCGCTTCCTTGCGGGAGACGCCCTCCCGTTCGGCTTCGAGGTTCTTCCAGATCGCTTTCGTCTCCGTTCGCTCGCGGGCGATCCCGGCGACCTCGTCCTTCAGCTTTTTCTCCCGTTGGTCGAGTGCCTTCGCCCGTGCCTCGAACTCCGCCGTCGCCGTTTCGAGATGGCCTTCGCGCTCCTCGAGGTCCTCGTAGGCCCGCGCGGCCTTTTCCACTTTGACCCGCTCGGCCTCGAGGCGGGCGTCCTCTTCCTGGACGTGTTCCTTCAGTTCCCGGCTCTTCTCATCCGCCGCCTTCTCCGCGTACTTGAGGAGACTCATGGCTTTCGTCTTCAATTCCGCAGCCTCCTCTTCCCGCGACTCGATCAAGGCGGCCTGGGACTCGAGTTCTTTCACGCGCCTGCCGATTTCGGCCTTCGAGCGGACCATCGCCTTCCGCGCCTCGGCGAGCTTCCGACTCTCGGCAGTGAGGCCATCCTTCGCGGCCCCGAGGTCCTTCTCAATTCGGTCGAGTTCCACTTTGCGCTGGTCGATTCCTTTCTCGGTGCGGTCTGCTCCCGCGCTCCGCTTGTCGAGGGCCGTGGCGAGAACTTTCAGCGCGTCGTCTCGCTCTTTCATCTCAGACTGGCGGTCGTCCAAGCTCTTCGCGGCTTTGGCGAGGTCGGCGAGCTTCTCCTTGATGTCCGCTTCGTGAGCCGCGAGTCCGGTCTCCCGCGTCCGGAGGGATTCCTCGCTGGCCGCGAGCCTCGTCTCCGCCGCCTTGGCGGCCGCGAGGCGGCCCTCGAGTTTCTTCGAATCGGATCGCGTGCGCCTGTCGAGCGCGACGAGCGAAGCTTGAGCGCGAACGAGTTCTTTCTGGGAGGCCGAGAGATCCCGCGCATCTTTGGCTCGGGCCTGGGCGCCGGTTTCGATTTCTTTCTTGCGGGCCGCGAGCTCGTCCGCGGCTTTGTCTATCGCCTGTTGTCGGCGGTCCAGATCGCGTCCCCGCTGAGCGAGTCGGGACTCGATCGCCTCCAGAGCGGCTTCTTTCGCGGTCACATCTCTCGTCCCGGTGCTCAGCACGGACTCGCGACGCTCCAGGTTTGCTTCGGACCGGTGCAACTGTGCCTCTTTCGCGCGGAATTCCGTTTCCCGGAGGCCGAGCTGCTTTTCTTTCGTCTCGACGGCGACCAGAAGCCGTCGGGCATCTTCGAGTTCCGACTTGGCCGTGGTTTCGCGGCGCTTCGTCTCCCGGGTCGCGGCGACCTGGCGGTCCTCCCATTCCTTCTTCGACGACGTCAGGAGCTTCTCGCGCTTCGCGAGGTCCGCCTCAGATGAGGATATGGATTTCTCACGCTCCACATGCGTCGCTTCTTTCGCTGCGACGTCTCGGAGCCGCGATTCTAGAGCCTTCGTCCTGTCGTTCAGGTCGGACCGCATCGCATCGACGGCCTTCCGATCAGATGCGAGCGCCTTGCGGCCCCGCTCGAGTTCGGTGTTCGACTCCTGGAACTCCAACCGCTCCGCGGCGAATCCGGATTCCCGCTTTTCGAGGTCCACGAGAGCAGCCGCGTGTGCTTCCTCACGTCGTTCCAGGTCAGCGGACCGGGACTCGAATTTCGCGATCGCGGCCTTCTGAGCTTCCACGGCCGCGCGCAATTCCTTTTCCTGAACGCTGATCTCATGACCGCGGTCATCAATCTGTTTCTCTCGTCGAGCGAGCTTGCTTTCGTCTCGTTGAACGGCCGCGCGTTCCTCCTTCAAGGACTTCCTCGTTACGGCCAGGAGCGATTGGGCTTCGGTGATTTCTCCCTGCGACTTCGTCAAGTTGGCCTCGCGGATCTTCGCCGCCTTTTCTTGCCGCTCGACCGCCTCAATTTGGGCGGCGACTTCCGCTCGAGAGGCTTCGAGGGCCTTGCGCTCTGAGTCGAGTTCCTTTCGGGCCTGCTCGATCTCCGCGTTCGCCTCCTTCAGTTCGGTCCGTTCTTTGGCTGCAGTGGCGTCGCGCTTCTCGAGCTCCGCACGCGCCGACGCGATCGTCTCGTCTTGTTGTTCGACATAGGTGATGCGAGATTCGAGTTTCGCCTGGGACGCCTTGAGCCCCGCTTCGCCCGAGCGGAGTTCTTTCTCTCGCTGCTCGAGGGCTTTCGCCTCCGCCGCCAACTGGCTCTTCCGTTTCGCCAGTTCATCGGACTCCCGAGCGAAGGCGGACCGTTCCGCTTTCGATGCCTTCTGGCTCGCCGCCAGCGCTCCTTGAGACTCGGCGAGGTCCCTCTCTGCCTTCGACACGGCAGCCTCGCGGGCCTTCAGGAGGCGATCCTCCCGCTTCGCGGCTTCCGTCTGAGATGTAACTTGGCCTCGAGTCGCCTCGAGCTCCCTTGCGCGGTCCGAAATCTCGGCTTCTCGCTTCGACAAGGCCGCTTCTTGCGCGTCCAGCTCTTCCGTCGAGAGCTTCATTTGCTTCTGCAAGCCTTCGAGTTCCGTGCGCCGGTCCGAGAGTTCCTCCCGTCCCTTCGCGAGCTTGCTTCCGTCTCGTTGCAGCGCCGCACGTTGTGTGATTAGCCCCTTCTCCGCATCCGCGAGTCCCGAGCGGCCTTCCTCGAGTTTCTGCTGGGCCGCCGCGAGGGCTGCCTCGCGAGATTTGACCGCCCGTTCTGCTTGCCGAGCGCCCTCGAGTTGAAGCGCCACTTTCGCGACCGCTCCCTCGTGCGCCTTCGATTGCTTCGTGAGTTCCGCCTCACGCTTCTCCAAGTCCGTTGCGCGCTCGGCCGTTTGCGCCGAGGCACGCTCGAGCGCCTTTTGGGCCCGATCCAGTTCGACGCGGCGCCCCCGAAGCTCATCGCGCAGCTTGCCGAGGTCCGCCCTTTCATTGGAGACCTTCGCGGTGAGCTTCTCGAGTTCCCTCTGGCGCGATTGGAGATTCGCCTCGTTCGTCTTGGCGAGCGTCTCCCGCTGGACGACCGTCTCTCCGCGGGACTTCAGGTCTGAAGCGGCCGCCCCCGTTTCCTCGGCGGCCTTCTGCAGCTGTCGTTCGCGTCGTTCGAGTTCGGCTCGGAGCCCCGCTAGTTCGTCCTTCGTTTCGGCTTGGGTCCGCTCCTGGGCCGCGAGCCCCTTCGATTGAGAGTCCAACTCTCGCTTCTGTTTCGTCAACGCTTCGGAGCGCTCGCGCAGCTCCTGATCACGTCGCGAAATGCGTTCCTCCGCGGCCGTCGAGCGGGCTTCGACACGTTGGTCCCGTTGGGTGATTGCCCGCTCGCTTGCGAGGAGGGTCTTCGCCGCCTCCTGGTTCTCCGTTTCCGCTTTCAAGACCTCATTCTCTCGGCGGACCAGATCCCCTTCCTTGCGCTGGAGGATCTTCTCCGTCGAGTCAAGGTCAGCTTGGGCCTTCGCTAGACGCTTCTCGCGGGCCCCGAGGTCCGTTTTCGTCTTCTCGACCGCGGATTCGCGAGCCGCCAGCTCGGTCGCCTTCGCGGATGTGGTTCGTGCGGTCTCGAGACTCTTCGCGAGCGAGTTCGCCCGGTCGGCCTCGGACTCGAGCTGTGTCTTCGCACGCGTGAGTTGGGTCTTGAGTTCGATTTCGCGGCGCTGGAGGGCCTCGTTTGCCGCATGCAGCGATTCCTGGAGCCCGTCGAGCGCCTTGTCCCGCTTCGCAATCTCGCGGTCGCGGGCCTGAATTAGCTTGCCAGCTTCGTCGAGTTCCTTCGAATGTTTCTCGTCTCTCGCCTTTTCGCGTTCTGCAATGTTCTCTTCCGTCTCCTCTAGCTTCGTCTCCGCTTTTTCGACGGCGCGCTCCCTTTCCTTGATCGTCTTGAGAGCGTTCTCCGCCTCCAGAGCTCGTTCCGCGGAGGACCGAGAGGCTTTCGCCGATTCGGCTTCACGCTCGCGGACCCGAGCCTCGCTGCCCGCCAACGTGGCCTCGCGCTGCCCCAGCTCTTTCGATCGTGCGTCGAATTTCGCGATTTGCGCTTTAAGGTGCGATTCCCGCTCACTCAGGCCGCTGGCTTTCCCCGCCCGCTTGCGAAGGTCGTCGACCTCCGCCTTGAGGCGGGTCGCACTCCTTTTTTCATCATCGGCCGCAGCCTGAACCTTCGCGAGTTCTCCGGAAAACTCCTTCTGCCGATCCTGAGCCTGTCGTCGGGCGGCTTCCGCCTCGGCCTTCGCGGTTTCAAAGCCTCGGATCAATTTGGCGAGTTCTTTCCGCGAGACGTTGAGATCTTTCTCGAGCTCGGTGGATCGGTGCGCCTCCGATTCGAGGGCCGCCTTCGCACGAGTGCTTTCCGCAGCGAGCTCGAGTTCGCGACGTTCCTGCGCTTCGTTGGCGGCCCGCAGGGACGCCTGCAGGCCCTCGACCTCCTTGATGCGCTTCGCGTTTTCTCGGTCTCGAGCCTGGAGAAGCTTGCGGGCTTCGTCGAGTTCCCGCTCGTGGGTCTGTTGCCTCGCCTGCCCTCGTTTCGCACGCTCGTCTTCCGTCTCCTGGAATTTCTTCTCGGCCTTCTCGAGGGCGCGCTCTCGCTCCTTGATCGCCTTCAGGGCGGTCTCCGCTTCGAGGGCGCGTTCTGCAGCCGCCCGGGAGGCCTTCTCTGATCCCGCTTCGCGCTCTCGAACGCGGGCTTCGTTCGCCGCCAGCGTGGTTTCGCGGTCCGCGAGGTCCTTCGATTGGGCATCGATTTTCGCGAGATGGGCCTTCAGCTCGGACTCCTTGCCACTGAGTTCTCCTGCCTTTCCGGCGCGCTTGCGAAGCTCGTCGACTTCGTCCTTGAGACGTGCAACCTTCCCCTTCTCTTCGTCGACGGCGCTTCGCGCCTTGGTGAGTTCGGCTTTGCTTGCCTTTTCCTGATCCTGAAGTTGGCGGCGGGAGGCCTCCGCCTCGCCCCGGACGGACTCCAGGGTGCGCACCGCTTTCGCCAGGTCCTTCCGTGAGGTGTTGAGGTCCTTCTCGAGAGTGCCGGATCGGTCGGCTTCCGATTCGTGGGCCGCCTTTGCCCGGGTTACTTCCGCTTCGAGTTCGAGTTCGCGACGCTCGAGGGCTTCGCTGGATGCCTTCATGGAGGCCCGCAACCCATCGACTTCCTTGGACCGCTTCGCGATCTCTCGCGCCCGAGCTTGGAGGAGCTCTCGGTTGTCCTCGATCTCACGCGTCCGAGCCTCGTCCTTCGCCTTGTTCTGTTCTTTCAACAGCTCCGTCGTTTCGCGGATTTTCTGCTCGGCCTTGTCGGCGGCGCGTTCCCGTTCCTTGATGGCCTTCAGCGCCTTCTCGGCCTCGAGCGTTCGCTCCGCCGCCAGCCGGGACGCTTTCTCCGATTCTGCTTCTCGGGCCTCGAGCTGCGTCTCGCCCCCCGCGAGGGCCGCCTCCCGGTCGGCGAGGGCTTTCGTTCGCGTGTCCAGTTTCGCCCATTGCGCCCGCAGGTCCGATTCTTTCTCGGTGAGTTCGCCGGCTTTGCCCGCCCTCTTCCGGAGTTCGTCCATTTCGTCCTTCAGGCGAGCGACTCGGTCCTTCTCCTGCTCGGCGGCGTTTTGTGTTTTCGTGAGTTCCGTGGTCAGCGCGGCCTCTCGGTCCTTGCCTTCTCGTCGTGCGGATTGTGTCTCTCCGCGCGCCGACTCCAGATTGCGGAGCATCTTTGCGAGGTCCTTCCGAGCGTCCTCGAGGTGCTTCTCGAGCTCGGTCGTCCGCTTGTCCGCATGATCCCGTAACGCCTTCCGCGTCTCCGCGAGCTCGGCTTCCCGCGCCTCGAGCTTCGTGCGGGACGATTCGATGTCCCGCTGCGCCTCTTTCACGTCGCGATTCGTCGCGTCGAGTTTCTCCTGGAGCGCGGCGAGCGACTTCTCGCGGGCGGCGAGTTCCCGGTGCCGGCCGTCGAGGGACTCGACGAGGGTTTCGACCTCCCCCTCGCGTTTCCGGAGGGACGCCTCCTTCGCGTCGACGGCCGCTCGTTTCTTCTCGGCCTTGTCCATCGCGGCCTCGGCGTCCGCCGTCGCGGCTTTGTTCTTCCTCAGGTCCTGGAGTTCCTCGCGCGCCTCCATGAGTTCGCCCTCGAGTTCCTTGAGGGCTTTCTTGGTCTCGCGTTCGGCACCGGCACTCGCGGCCTCGAGTTCCTTCACCCGGGTCTGCAGGCCATGGATCGTATCGTCGTGGCGGGCGATCTGCGCGGTCTTCGCGTCAGACAGCTTGCGGGCGTCCTCGAGATCCTTGCGGAGCTGGGCCTCGCGGGCCTTCGCCTCTTCCCGCTCGGCGGCATCGACCTTCAGGAGGACCGGCGCATCAAGCTCTTCCTCGTCGGTCTCGAGGGACTTCCGGGCCTTCTCGCGCAGTCCCATCCGCCATCACAACAGCTGGAGCTGTTCGAGGAGCTTCTCGTAGAGCGCAAATCGCTCCGACTTCGCGAACTTCCGGATCTTGTCTTTCGGCAGGTCTCCGAGCAGCTCGTCGATGTCTTTCATGACGACCTTCAATTCGCCTTTCAAGTTGAGCAGTTCCTTCTGCTGCTCCATCAACTGGTTCCGTTCCTCCATGAGGCGCTCCATCTGCTCCTCGAGCTGGATCATCCGGGCCTGAAGTGCGCCCAGCTCTTGATCCGACTTGATCGTGACCGGCGTCGGCTCGTCTTTCGAAGCGGCGCGGGCCGCGGTGGACTTCTGCTCCAGGTCCCACCGTCGCCGTTCGAGGTCGACTTCCGCCTCGCTCAGCGCGTGGTGCCGCTCGTCGAGAAGCCGCGCCTTCTCCCGCATCAGCTCCTCCCGTTTCTCGATCTCCCGTTCCCGCTCGTGGACGCGATTCATGACGGTCCGGAACTCGTCCTCCCGCCGGACGAAGTCCGACTCCCGCTCCTTGAGTTGCCCGAACGCCTTCTCCCGCGACTCTAGCTCGTGCCGGAACGCGGAGATCCGACCGCGGAGGGACGACTCGCGCGCCTTGAGCTCCTCCTTCTGCATCCGCAAGATGTTACGGTACGTCGTCTCCATGTCGACGAGGCCTTCCTCGAGTTTCAGGATGTCCTCCTTCTCCAGGAGGAGTGTCTCGATCTGCCGCTTCAGTTCCTCGCGCTCTCGCAGCTGGTCGGGATCCTCGGAGCCCTCGAGCGCTTTGATTCGGGCCTGCGCTCGTTCGATCAACGCCTCCATCTGTTCGAGGCGCTGCTTGCGCCTCTCGAGCATGCGGTCGAACGGTTCGGCGAGCTTCCAGAGCGATTCCTCCATCTCTCCCTCGGTGCGATCCGCCTCGAGGGACGACGCCGGCTCCGCTCCCGGGCCGCCTCCGGGCGCCCCACGGCTCCGCGCCTTCTCGCGGCTGAGTTGCAGGATCCGCCGTAGGTATACCTCCTCCGGGGATTCCTGATTGGGGGGCGTCGGGACTTCGTCGAATCCGGGCTCCGGGAACTTCGCGTTGCAGTTCAAGCACTCGGTGGCGGAGGCGGGATTGATCGAATTGCAGATCGGGCAGAGGACGGCCTGCATCGAGCCTTCGAAGGGCTCGCCGCAGCGGGCGCACGACGCGGCGTCCGGCGGCGTTTCCGCTCCGCATTCGCTGCAGTAGGCGGCCTTGCTGGGGGTGAGGGCGCGCTGGGCCATCGATGCCTGCTCGAGGAAGATGGGATGCCGGGTCGCTCAGTCGTACGCGTTGTACGCGAGGATCTCCGACAGATGCTTCCTGCCCGCCGGGGCCTCGTAGGCCTCCGGGATGCCCAACGGTGTCAACCCTACCACGTGGGCGTCGGCCGGGATGTTCAGGAGGGATTTCACCTTCTCCTCGTTGAAGGTGA
>Ga0209160_1000433_pt1 | contig 33754 bp, 33 predicted proteins | sample GraSoiAngelo_153_FD_186167 | JGI IMG/M metagenome (GOLD analysis project Ga0209160, IMG submission 186167) | Grasslands soil microbial communities from the Angelo Coastal Reserve, California, USA - 14_1009_12_40cm (SPAdes) (version 2) | ecosystem: Environmental > Terrestrial > Soil > Grasslands ...
GCCAGGCGTACGTGAAGCCAGGTGACGGCCGGCGGCTCCGCCTCGCGGAACGTGAACGAAAGCAGATAGGCGGCGGGTCCACTCCCGCCCCGCACCGAGCGACGCACCCTGAACCCGCGACGCTCGAGCCCCTCGGCGATACCCTGTCCCAGGGAATCACGGCGCGTGATGAGGATGTCGTACCCGCGCAGCGCGGAGGGCTGCTCGTACCGGGTGGGGGGGGCGCATCCGAAAACGACATACGACGCTACGACGCTACGTTGTACGAGACGCAGGGCGGCCATGGGCCCGCGTACACCGTAGCGACGTAGCGTCGTACCACGTCTCACGGGATTATTCTCCGCGCCCCCACCCATCGATCCAGCCAGTACGCGCCCTCGGGATCCTGTGGATCAAGGCGCGACAGCTTCACGCCCCGGTTCGAGCTGTGGATGAACTTGAGCTCACCCACGTACATCCCCACGTGGGTCACGCCCGTCCCGGAACGGGCGGAGAACAGGAGGATATCTCCCGGGCGGAGGGCGTCGATGAGGGGCGTGACCTCGGCCCCCGCGCGCGCTTGATCGCGGCTCATGCGCGGCAGCCGAATGCCGTGCTGGCCGTACGCGTACTGAATCAGTCCCGAGCAGTCGAATCCATTGTCGGCCGTCCCGCCCCAGATGTACGGCGTTCCGAGCGACTCGAGCGCCGTCTGGACCACGTCCGCCGCATTGCCCGAAATGGTGACTGGTGGCTCCGGCGGCGGCAGGTCCGGAGGGGCCCCATAACCACCCCGCCCCCGTCCCCCTCGCCCCTTCCCCACACCGAGCGACACGCCCAGCACCGCGCTCACACCGCTGCGCGCGTCTTGGCGTGGATTCCAGAACCCTCGGGGACCGCGATCTTCGAGACGATAGCGCAGCTCGCCTCCCAGTGCCAACCAGGAGAGCGGTCGCCATTCCAGCCCGCCGCCCACGGTCCACTGAGCGGCGAGCTCTTGCGTGGACGTGTCGGTCGAGAGACCCAAGGCAAGCCCGACGAGGGCATAAGGGCCAAGCGTGGTCCGGCCTCTCCCTGCTTGCATCTCGTAACCCAGGCCATAGAAGGCGCGGCGCCGTCCCAGGGAATCGTTCACGAGGATGGTGAACCCGACTCCGTGCGTGAAGGGTCCGCCCAGCCGGGCGGTCGTGCGGAATTCGTAGACGTCCGCGCGATTGCCGTTGTACCAGCGCCCCAGATGCAGCTCCAGGCCGCGGCCCTCGACCTGCGCCCCGAGCCCCGCCGGGAGCACGAGGAGCGGTGCGAGCCGCCAGGGCTTAGTCAGCCGCAGCAACGGCGCGGTGCTCCTCCGACGTGCGCGGCGCCATGTGATGGGACAAAAGGTGCGGGACCCGGCGCATGAATCGAACCCAAATGACGAGCGCGGTGAAGCCGCAAAGCGTGGCAATGGCGGCTGCCACGACGAGCATTGTGACGGGACGGGAAAAACCGGTGGCCACCAGCGCGCCGGCCCACAGGCCGGCGTACGACGCCGACCACGCGAGGACGGGCGTCAGGAGCCATCCCACGACGACCAACAGGTGAGCGAGCCAGCGGGGCACGACGCCCCTCCCCGCGCGCTAGCCCTTCCGGGCGAGCGCGACGAGGGCGAGCAGCGCGAGAACGACGGTGTAGGCGACTCCCGCTTCGAGCGGTACCGCGAACCCTAGCCCCGCGAGGCGGGCCACGATGACGAGAACCAGCGGGCCGAACACTGCCGCCTGCATCGCGCGTCCCTCGACCATCGCCTGTCGCGCGGTGACGATGCCCCCGACCCACGCGAGGAAGGTACCGAGCATCCACCAGATCGGCAGGTACCACCAGGTGCTGCCGCCGCCGATGGCGTCCCAGGTCCAGGGATACGCCGTGAAGGGCCGCAGCACGACGATATCGATGGCGCTGAATACCACGGTGCCGACGAGGCCCATGGCCGCCGCCCCCGCGATGCCTTCCGTGCTGCGGGCGGCCGTCCATCGGGCAGGAAGGAAAGCCACCGCCAGGCCCGTTCCCACGACGATGAGCGCCTCGACCGCACCCCGCAGGCCCGCGGTGATCGGCACGAGCCGGGACGCGGCGAGGAACGCGACGACCGCCACCGCCGTCGCGACGCCGAGCTTGGCGCCGCCCACGGTGACGGTGCGGAAGTCCGAGCGGTCCGAAGCAACCGGTGCGGCGGTGGCCGACATGCCTCGTCTCTCCTCGTGAATCGGGGTAAGGGGCCTGGTGCGGAAATCTAAGCTCGGGCTCTCACCGGGCAAACACCAGCAAGACCACGAGATCGGTCAGGGCCCACGCCGCGAGCGCCCGATACATCGCGCGCTGGTGGCCGGCCGACGACAGCGCCTCGCGCCTCCGGTACCAGGGCCCGAGCACCGCGAGCCACGTGGCGAGGGGCACGACGAGCGGCCCTGCCCCGACCCGCAGAAGGGCCGCCGCCCAGCCGAACAGCGCGAACGCCAGCGCAGTGCAGGCGATCGCCACGCCGAGGCTCGCCCGCAGCCCCAGGAGGAGGGCGAGCGTCCGGTCGCCCCGGCGGCGGTCTTCCTCCACCTGATACAGCTGAGTGAGCGGATAGAGCCCCGCGAACAGCGGGCAGAAGCCGAGCAGCACGAGGGCGTGACCCGCGTCGAGCGGCCGGCCTGTGGCCGCCCACGCCGCAAACGGGGTGAGCGTGCCGAAGCCCCACATGTTGATCACCCAGTCGACACCCGCCACCGCCTTGAAACGAAACGGCGGCACCGAGTACAGCACCGACAGCAGGAAACAGATGGCGTACGCGACCCGGAACGCGGGCGGGAGCGCGAAGGCGAGCAGCTGACCGCCGGCGAGCAGCGCCACACTGAACGCCAGCAGGTGCCGCGGCAGGGCGGGCGGCGCATTCAAGTAGCCGATGTCGCCCTCATCCCTGTCGAAGACGGAATTGATCGCGAGCGTGCCGCCATTGAGCAGGATCACCCAAATCAGGAGAGCTCCCAGCGCCGGACGGAACCGGTCCCCGTTCCACGCTCCCGGGATCCCCACCGCGAGCACGTAGCCCAGCAGGGTGTGCCCCGCCATGATCGGCCACTCGGCGGGGCGCATGTGAAGCACGTAGGAGAAGAGATCGCCGGGCAGCAGCCGATAACCCCAACGGCGCCAGGCGTTCAGGGCGCGCGCGTCGCTTACCACTTCAGGCCCAGCGCCGTGGCGGCGATGCGGAGCCCGGTGAGCGTGAGGTCCGGATGCACCGATTCGATCTCGTGCGCCAGCGGCACCACCAGGCTCGCGAGCCCCCCGGTGGCAATGACCTGCGGCGTCGTGCCGTTCGGCCATTCGGCCTTGATCCGGCGCACGATCCCGTCCACGGCGTCTGCCGTGCCCAGCAGCACGCCCGAGCGGATCGCCTCCTCGGTCCGCCGCCCGATGGTGCGCGACGGCGGCGTGAGCTCGGTCGCCGGAAGCTTGGCCGTGCCCCGGATGAGCGCATCCGACGCAGTACGGATCCCGGGCATGATCACGCCGCCCAGGAAGTGACCGTCGGCCGTAATGCAGTCGAACGTCGTGGCGGTGCCGAAGTCGACGACGATGGTGTCGCGGCGGAGCAGTTGTGCCGCGGCGAGCGTGTTGAGGATGCGGTCTGCGCCGACCTGCAGCGGCTCTTCCACGTCGAGCGTGATCGGCAGGCGCGAGCGGCCGTCGACGACCACCGGCCGGACGGTTGTCGCACGCTCCACTGCCTCGCACAGCCCCTGGGTCACGGGCGGCACCACCGACGCGACGACCGCGGCGCGGACTTCCTGGGTGGAGCGCCCCTCCTGCGCCAGGTACGACGTGAGGGTGGCGGCCCACTCGTCCGGTGTACGCGAGGGCGTGGTCGTGAGCCGCCAGTGGGCCTCGAGGCTGTCGCCACGAAACAGCCCGACCTTCGTTTCGGTGTTGTTGATGTTGATGGCGAGGAGCATGGGGCAAAAAGATGGTAGAAGGCGGTAGAGGACGGTAGAGGACGGTAGAGGGAGCCCTCACCGCCCTCGGGCGCCCAGCGACCTATACAGTCGCCACGTCAGAAACCCCGCCCGCCTTCGCAGATCTTCCAACCTCTGCCAATCCGAGCTCGACAGCATCTCGAGTTCTCCTGCAACGCGAAACGCGTCCCCGAGTTCCGCCAACGAACCGATGGTGATGTCAAGGAAGCGCCGATACTCTCGCGCGCCGTGTTTGGCTGATCCCTCAACGATGTTCGCGGCATCCGAAAACGCGGCCCGCCGCGTCTGAGAGGTCAACCCGTAGAGCTCCTCTCTTGGGAACGACCGCGTGGCTCGGTAAGTCTCGAGCACGAGCCTGTGACACTCCTGCCATGCTTTCAGTCGCTCATAGGGTGGCATGCATACCAACGTACCGTCCGGCGTTCCGGACCGTAGCATCGTTTTGTTGCAAGTGGTGGCAAAAAAATGCGGCGAGATTCATCCGCTCGGCGCTTCTACCGTCCTCTACCGTCCTTTCCCGCCCTCTACTTTACGCCAGCTCCACGTGACCTTCCCGCACGCCGATCGTCGCGGCACCGAGATCGATGAGCAGCGCGCCGTCCGGGCGAAGGCCGCGCGCGCGGCCAGCGGCGGGCGAGCGGAGCTGGCGACCCCGCAACCAGTCACGCGCCGCGAACGCAGCGCACTCGCGCTCGCTGAGGACCGGCTCGCCCGATGCGAGCCCGGCGAGTGCCGGGACGAGACGATCGAGAAGGTCGAGCCGGCGGACGGCGGGGAGCCACTCCTCCAGCGTCACCGCTCGCCGTGCGACGGGCGCGGGAATCGCGTTGCACACGTTCACACCCACACCCACCGCCAGCCAGTGCAGGGTGTCGCCGTGCCAACGGCCCTCGCAGAGGATGCCGGCGAGCTTGCGCTCCCCCAGCAGCACGTCGTTCGGCCACTTGAGGCGGGTCTCGAGGCGGCCCAGCAGGGCGTCCACCGCGTCCGCGACAGCGAGCCCGACTCGCACGGACATGACGCCGAGCTCGGCGCGGGCCGGACGTAGCAGCATGCCAAGCCACACCCCGCCTGCCGGAGAGTGCCAGGTGCGTCCGTCGCGTCCGCGCCCCGCCGTTTGCTCTTCCGCGATCACCACTGTCCCTGCGGGGGCGCCGTGCACGGCCAGGTCGTGAATCGCGTTGAAGGTCGAGTCGAGCTGGCGGAACAAGCCGCACTGGGGCACGCCCCACCGACCGGCGAGATCGGCCGCCGCGACGCCGTCGAGCTCTGGCCTCATGCGACCCGCCCCGCCACGAGTGCCGCGATCCCCACGAGCATCGCACCTTTGAGCAGGCGGCTGTTGCCCTGGGTGCGCCCGGTGAACAATCGGCTCGCCACGGCCAGCACGACGAGCTGGGCGAACAGGGCGATCAGAAAGTACGCACCGTGGTAGTGCGCCTGTGCGGGCAACGCGAGCGACAGGGGCACGAACGCGGCGGCCAGCGCCGCCGCTACGACGCTCGCGCGCCGGGGCCCGAGCACGAGCGGGAGGGTGCGGCGGCCGAGCGACCGGTCCCCCGCCTGGTCGTCGATGTCCTTTACGATCTCGCGTACCAGGTGGATCCAGGCGGCGAGGGTCCAGGGTACGATCCCCGCCGCCGCGCGTCCGACGGCAATCGCGCCGTACATCGGCGGCAGGCCCGCGAGCACGGCCACCGCCACGTTGCCGAGGGCGCCGCGGCGCTTGAGCACCGGGGAATACGCCACCAGCACGGCCAGCGCCACGAGTCCCACGAGCACGGCAGTCCCGTTGACGAGCGCCGCGGCGCCGAGCCCGAGCAGGGCGCCGCCGGCGACGCACAGGTCGGCCGTGCCGCGCGTGACGCGGCCGGCGGCGAGCGGGCGCTCGCCGCCGGGCCGGTTCACTCGGTCGGCGGCGCGGTCCCAAATGTCGTTGAGCACGTAGCCGGCCATCCCGAATCCGACGGCGGAGACCGCGGCGAGCACCAGGACGTTGGGCACCTGGAGGGTCCCCAACGCGATCCAGCCGCCGGCCAGGACGCCGGCCGCGGCGAGCAACAGGTTGTTCAGCCGGACGAGCCGCAGCAGGTCAATCACGCAGCACGTCCTCGTACACCTGCTCGTAGCGCGGCACGATGCGGTCGGCCGCGAACTCGAGCGCTCGGCGCGCGGCGGCCTCGCGCATCCGGGCCTGCAGGTCGCCGTCGCGCAATACACGTAGGCCGTGAGCGATCATGGCCTCGACATCCCCCTTCGGCGTGAGGAAGCCCGTCTCGCCGTGCACGACCACCTCGGGGAGGCCGCCAACGGCACTCGCGAGAACCGGCACGGCGCACGCCATCGCCTCGAGCGCGGCGAGACCGAACGACTCGGTCTCGGAGGGCAGCAGGAAGAGATCGCTGCCCCGCAGGATCTCGGCCACGTCGTCGACCTTGCCCAGGAAGCGGACGTCACGTCGTAGCTCGAGGCGATCGACCTCCTGCTCCGCCGCGTCGCGCTCCGGGCCGTCTCCCACGAGCACGAGCGTGGCCGGGAGCTGGCGGCGCACGCCGGCGAAGACGCGCACGACGTCCGTCACCCGCTTGACGGGGCGGAAGTTCGAAACGTGGACCAGGACCTTGTGGCCGGGCGGTGCGATCGAGCGGCGGCAAGTGCCGCCGCTGGGCGGGTAATACTCGGCCGTCGAGACGAAGTTGGGGATGACGATGACGTCGCAGCCGGCACACCCGAACGCGCGGTAGGTCTCCTCCCGCAGGAACGCCGAGACGGCGGTGACACGGTCCGACTGTTCGATCGAGAACTTGGTGAGCGTATAGTAGGATGGGTCTTGCCCGACCAGGGTGATGTCGGTGCCGTGCAAGGTCGTGACGATCTTCAGGTCGCGCTGCGCCTTGAGCATCTGCTTCGCGAGCCACGCCGTCGCGGCATGCGGGATGGCGTAGTGCACATGCATGAGGTCGAGGTTCTCGCGCATCGCCACTTCGTGCTGCTTCACCGCCAACGCCAGCGCGTACGGCGACGACTGCTCGAACAGGGGATATTCGGTTTGCGTGACCTCGTGGAACGTCACCCGCTCCGCGTAGCCGCGCAGCCGAAACGGGCTCGCGTAGGAGATGAAGTGCACCTCGTGCCCCCGCCGGGCGAGCTCGAGCCCCAGCTCGGTCGCGACGGCACCCGAGCCGCCGTAGGTCGGATAACACGTGATGCCGATTCTCATAGACCGGGAGCCGGGAGACGGGACACGGGAGAGATGACGTCGTGCCAGCGCTCGAGAATTTGGGCGGCGAGCGCGCGGGGAGACTCAGTCGCGTCCAACGTCCACACGTGTCCCGCCTCCCGTCTCCCGTCTCCCGGTTGTCGCAGTTGATTTCGAAACCAGGTTTCTTGTCGTTTCGCATACCGCCGCGTCGCGACCACGATGGCGTCCCGCAGCTCGCGCTCCGGAAGCCGCCCCGCGAGCATCGCGGCCGCCTCGCGATACCCTACCCCGTCGAGCCCCGGCGCGTCCGGTGGCACGCCTGCCGCCAGAACCCGCCGTACCTCGTCCGCGAGTCCCGCGGCGAGCATCTCCTCCACCCGTTGAGCGATGCGACGGTGCAGCGCGTCCCGCGGCAACGTGAGTTGAATGTACCACGGCCGCATCGCCCCGGTCGTGCGCGCGTGCTCCTGCCACCAGCTCAGTCCTCGCCCGGTGAGCAGCGCAACTTCGACGGCCCGACCCGCCCGCTGCCGCCCACCGCCCCCGAACCGACGGTCGAGGCGCGCGGCCCAATGGGCGAGCCGCGCCGGCGTGAGGTCCGCCGTCCAGGCGCGCAACCGCTCGCGCCGCGCGGCGTCGAGCGACGGCTCGTGGAACAGGCCCTCCGCCAAGGCGCGTACGTACAACCCGGTCCCGCCGACGACCACCGGCTGGCGGCCGCCGCCGCGGATCTGCCCGAGCCAGTGCGCGGCGTCGCGCGCGAAGCGGCCTGCACTGTAGCGCTCCCCCGGCTGGACGACATCGAGACCCAGGTGCGGCACGCGGGCCAGCAGCGCGCCGGACGGCTTCGCGGTGCCGATGTCCAGTCCCCGGTACACCTGACGGGCATCGGCGGAAACGACGGTGATGGGTTCGCGCTCGGCCCATGCGGCCGCGACCGCAGTCTTGCCGACCGCGGTGGGGCCGACGATTACCGGCACAAGTGGTGGGAGCGTCGCGCTCAGAATTCAGCTCCGCCCGAATCTGCGTTCCAGCTCCTCCTTGGGGAGCTGGACGACCGTCGGTCGTCCGTGCACGTCGTGCGCGGGGAGCGTCGCCGTGAGGAGCCGGGCCACCAGCTCGCGCATCTCGTCGGGCTCGAGGCGCTGGCCGGCCTTGATGGCGGCCCGGCAGGCGTACGTCGCCGCGAAGCGCTCCAACCGGTTGGCCAGCCCCCCGAACCGCCCGCCCGCGAGATCGGCAACGAGCTCGCCGAAGCAGCGCGCGGCGTCGAAGCGCGGGTGGGGGTTGGGCGCCGTGTGCACCACCACCGCCCGCCCGGAGAACGGCTCCACCTCGTATCCCACGCGCCGCAGGAGCTCGCGGTGGGCGTCAATCGCCTCGAGCTCGGGCGCCGTGAACTGGAGCGTCAGCGGTAAGAGCAGCCGCTGCGCGGGCGCCCCGTCCCCCGTGAGCTGACGCATCGCCCGCTCGTACAGCACGCGTTCGTGCGCGGAGTGCTGGTCGACGATCGCGACGCCGGAATCGGTCTGGAAGACGATGTAGGTATCGAAGACCTGAAGCAGAGGCGGGGCTCGGGGCTCGGGGTTCGGGACTCGGGAATCCATTGGAAACAAATCGGGGGGCACCGGAGCGCCGTCCCAGGACACCCCAGCCCCGAACCCCGAGGCCCCAGTCCCCAGCGGCGCCGCCGCCGCGAGGGGCCCCAGCGCTGCCCGCACCGCCTGCTCCACGACTTTCTCGACGAAAAACTTGTCGCGGAAGCGGACCTCCAGCTTCGAGGGGTGGACGTTCACGTCCACCGCGTCGCCCGGAAGCTCGAGAAACAGGATGAGCGACGGGCGGTCGCCGGGCGCGATGGTCGAGCGGTAGCCAGCCTCCCCGGCGCGCAAAATGAACGGATCGCGGATCGGGCGGCCCCGCACGAAGACATACCCCTTCCGGCCCGCAGGCTTCGCCTGCGCCGGGCGCTGTGCGAAGCCCCGTACCTCGAGCGGGCCTTCGCGGTGCGCGATCGGCAGCAGCGTGCCGGCAAGCTCGGGACCCCACAACGCGTGGACCCGGTCGATCGGACGCGTGCTGGGACGGACGTCGATCAGGGGGCGATCGTCGCTCGTGAGGGTGAAGGCCACGTCGGGACGGGTGAGCGCGAGCAGAGTCACGACTTCGGCGGCCGCGCGGGTCTCCGTGGCCTGGGCCCGCAGGAACTTGCGGCGGGCGGGTGTATTGAAGAAGAGCCCACGCACCGTGACCGTCGTCCCCCGCTGCCGCACGGCATCCTCTACGCCCTCGCGCTTGCCGCCGGTGACGCGCAGGCGGGTGGCCGCGTTGCCGTCCGACGAGGTCTCGAGCTCGAACCGCGACACGGACGCGATGGCGGGCAACGCTTCGCCGCGGAACCCGAACGTCGCCACGCCGATCAGGTCCGCCGCCTCTCGAATCTTGCTCGTGGCGTGGCGCGATAGCGCGAGCTCGGCATCGGCGCGACTCATGCCCGCGCCGTCGTCGCTCACGCGGATCAGGCTCTTCCCCCCGTCCTCGATTTCGATGCGGATCGCGCTGGCGCCGGCGTCGAGTGCGTTCTCGATCAGTTCCTTGAGGACCGATGCGGGCCGCTCGACCACCTCACCGGCGGCGATCTGGTCGGCGACCTGGGGCGCCAGAACGGCGATCGTGGCCCTCACAGCCGCGATACTTCGGCGGCGAGCACCCAGCCGCGGACGCCGTCCGCGCGACGCACCTCGAGCCAGGCGCCGTAACGCCGTTCGACCAGCAGCGCGGCACCGGCCTCGACCATCGATGCGGGGCTCGCACCTCCGTACGGCGCCACCCGAACCGGCGTGGCGGCGTTGAGGACGATCGCGAGCGGCCGGGCCCGGCTCACCCCCTCGCGAGCCGCGAGCCCCGCCGCCGCAACGCCGAGGACGGAGAACCCGAGAGCGACCGCGCGGCGGCGCCGCGCACCCACCGCAGTCCACACGGCGACCCAGCAGAGTCCCGCGGCGAGCGCCCATTCCCCGGGCGTGGCGAGTCCCGCGGTCAACAGCGCTTCGCTCGCGGCGTCGGGAGCCGGGAGGAGCTCGCGCGCCCGTCGCACGAGTGGGTCGCGCGGGGCGAGCCGAACGGCCCGTACCCAAGCCGCCGTCGCCTTGCCGTCCGCGCCGGCCCGGTACAGGGTGGCCCCGAGGTTGTACCAATGCGCCGGCACGCGCGGGGCCGCGGCCGCGCGTGCCGCGAACGAGTCGGCCGCGGCTCGGAGCGCCCCCGCATCGTACAGCGCTTCCGCACTCGGTGTCTGGGCCGGGGCGGACCGACCGAGCCCCGCGACGGCCACGAGCAGCATCACGGCCACCACGCGGCGCCCCTTCCCACCCGGCTCGCCGCTCAGCACGCGCAGCACCTGCTCGAGCTCCGCCGCGAGCTCGACCGCATCCCCGAGACCGCGGGGCCCGTAGCGGGAGGCGCGGAGGCGGTCGCGCAGGCGCTTCACGTGGTCGGCGACCGCGCTGTCGACCCCGGTCGCGCGGAGCGCGCGGGCGAGCCCATCGCCGTCCCGGGCCGGCGCGTCGGACACGTGGCTGGCGAGGAGCGCCTGAAACTCGCGCTCCAGCTGTCCCAGCCGGGTGAGCGGCGCCGGCGCCGCGGGCGGCGCCGTCCCGCCGACGCGCGCGCCAGCCGCGCGGCGACGCCCGAGCCATACGAGGAGAGGCGGGCCGACGAAGAGCACGAGCCAACCCCAGGGCACGAAATCGCGCGCCAGCTCGTCCGCCCACGCGGGGACGCGCCCGCGCGCCAGCGGCGGCAGGGCACGCGCCGCGTGCGGCTCGATCCCGGGTGCCACGGCGAGCGCGCGCGGCGCAGCGGTCGCCGTGCGGTATTCGCCCGCCGCGAGATCGTAGTAGGGATAGCGCACCTCGGGCAGGAGGAACGAGCCGGCGGAGTCGGGCATCACCAGATAGTGAAACACCTTCGTGCCGGCGATCCGTCCGTCGCGCGGCGCGATCCGCATCCCGGTCTCTCCGGCGTAGGGCCGGAACCCCCGCGGCCAGTGGATCGCCGGTTCCGGCCAGAGCGCCACGTTGCCCGACCCGGACACCGTCGCCGTCATCGCGATCGGCTCTCCGACGCGACCGTTCGGCGGCTCGAGCCCCACGTCCAACGCGAGTCCCCGGGCGGCGACGCGTTGGTCGTCCGCCGGGCGGTGCGCGGCGGGCAAGGGCAGCACGGTGACCGGCACCGTGTCGCTGCGCAACGAGTACCGCTCTTCACGCTTGAAGACCGAGAAGGTCATCGGCACCGCGTAGGCGACCGAGGCAGGCGGGATCACGATCCGGCCGGGCGCGAGCGGGAACAGCGCCTGGTGGGCGACGAACAGGTCCATCCACTCCCCTCGCACCTGCCGCGACGCGGCGACCTCGGTCGGAACGGCCCCCGGGTACGACCACGCGCCTTCGGGCGTCTGGAGCGAGAGGATCGGTGGGTAGACCAACCGGGTGCGCAACTCGCGCGGAAACCACGCCGCGGCGATCACGTCGAGCTGCTGGCCGACCAGCACCGAATCTCCCGGCAGAAGGAGACTGAGCGCGACCCGGTCGTTGTGCGCGGGCGGCGGGGCGGCCTCGATCAGCCGGCGCGCAATCGGCGACACCGCCGTCGCGAGCCCGGTCGCCGCGCTGTCCACCATCACGGTGAGCGGCGGGGTCGCGATCTCCCGTGTGCCCTGCCGCACGCGCACCGGCCCGATCACGAGCGTGCCCGGACGCTGGGGCTTGAGCCGCAGCTCGCGCGTCATGGTGCGGATCGGCCCGCCCACGCCTTCGAGGGCGACCTCCATCACCTCGCGGGAGCCGACGATCGTGAAGCCCGTGAGCCCGGGCAGGGCCAGCGCCACCGGCTCGGCCGAACGGGACCGCGCGCGGATGGTGAGTGTCAGCTCTTCGCCTGCCGGCACGCGCGCGCGATCCACCCGAGCCGTCACGTCGGGCGCCGGTGCGCTCTGCAAGGCCAGCAGCAGCCACAGCGCGGGGGTCACCAGTCCTTCACGCCCGGCTCGGCCGGGTGCCGCATCAGGCCTGCCCGATCCCGGCGTGTCTTCAACTCCTCGTGCCCGATCGAGCGCAGCAGCTGTTCGGCCTGGGCCGGGTTGAGGCCGCCCTGGACCCCGCCACTGCTCCGGGCCCCGCCGCCCGACGGTCCGCTCCCTCCACCACCGCTGGGCGGGGCCTTGTTCTGGCTGCTGCCGCCGTGCTGTCGGACGGCGAGCTCGAGATTCCACTTCGCTGCCCGGTCGTGCGGTCGCAACAGCAGGGCCTCGCGGTACGCGCGCTCGGCGTCGGCCAGGTGCCCGTCGCGGCCGGCGCTATCCTCCTCGGCCTGGCGCAGCGCGAGGAGCCCGAGATTGTAGAGGGCGCGGAACCGCAGGTCGGGATCGAGCGACGCGGCAGCGTGGGCGAGGCTCGACTGGGCTGTCTCCGCGTCCGAGTCCGCCAGTGCCGCCGTGCCCGCGTTGTACCAGGCGGCGTCCTCCTTGCGACGCCCGGCGAGCTCCGCCAGGTAGGCGGCGCGTGCGCGCCGGAGGTCATGGCGGTCCCAGGCTTTCTCCGCGAGGCTCCGTGGCAGCTGAGGTTGCTGCGCCGCGCCGCCCGACGGGGCGGCGAGACACGCGAAGGCGAGCCCGACGAGCGCGGCGGTGCGTCGCGAGGCGGCCTGCGCCACCAGCAGCACCACGGCGAGCATCAGCGGCAGCCAGGCGCGTGGTCGGCTCTGCTCCGTGCGGGTTTCGCTCGCCTGCGCCCGACGATACGAGGCGACGAGGTCGCGCACCGCGCCGGCTTGGTCGGGGAGGTCCGCCGCGACGAGGGTTCCTTGCGCCGCGTCAGCCGCTGCGCCGAGCATGTCGTCCCGTCGCACGGTCTCGATGACGCGCCCGTCTTCATCCTTCTGATAGCCGAGCAGGCCGCCGTGGTCGTCCCGCGTGGGAATGCGCGTCGGGCTGCGCCCGCCCTCGGCCACCAGGATCAGGCGGATCCCATCGGCTTTGAGTCGCTGAGCCTGCGTGGTGATCGGCGGCAGCGAGTCGTGCGCCTCTCCGTCGGTGAACACGACGAGCACGCGGTCGGCGAGCTCGGGGCTGGCCTGCAGCAGCTCGCCCCCCTGGCGCAACGCGGGCGCGAGCCCGGTGCCTCCCTGGGAGGCCATGTCGGGGTCGAGCGCGTCGAGGTACAGCATCAACGCCGACCCGTCGATCGAGAGTGGCGACAGGATATAGCTCGAGCCGGCAAAGGCGATGAGGCCGACGCGGTCGCCGTCCAGATCCTGGACCAGCCTTCGCGCCTCTCGGACGGCGCGCCGCAGCCGGCTGGGCGTCGCATCCTCCGCGAGCATCGAACGCGAGATGTCCACCGCGATCACGACCGAGAGGCCGCGCGTTTCGGCGACGACCCGCTCCTCTCCCCACCGGGGCCCCGCGAGCGCCACCACGCCGAGGAAGGCGGCAACGGCGAGCGCGGTGGGCCCGAGGCGCCCGGCGGCGACCGCCTGCCGCACGGTTTCCTGCGACCAGAGTGCGGCCCGTCGGAGGCGGACGCGCCGCGCCCAGGCGGCGGCGAACCAGACGGCGCCGCCGATGAGCGGCGCGAGCGCGAGCACGACGGGGGCGTCGAACGTCATCACGGAACCCGCACGGCGAACGTTCCCGCGAGCACGATCTCGAGCGCCAGCGCCACCAGCCCGAGAGCGAGTGGGACGCGATAGGCTTCATCGAAGCGTCGGTACACGACCTGCTCGACTGGGGTCTTCTCGAGGCGATTGATCTCCTCGAAGATATGTCGCAGCGATTGCGTGTCGGTGGCGCGGTAGTAGCGCCCCCCCGTCGTGGACGCGATCTCCGTCAGGAGCGGCTCGTCGATTTCGACCGGCCGCATCTCGTAGCGCAACTGGCCGTCGGCCCCGTATTCGGTCGGCATGGGCGCCTGCCCTCGCGTGCCGACGCCGATGGTGTAGATCTTGATGCCGAACGCCGCCGCCGCCTGCCCGGCCGTTCGGGGATCCACAGTGCCCTTGTTGTTCACCCCGTCGGTGAGCAGGACGAGCACCTTGCTCTTGCCCGGCGCGCGCCGCAGCCGGTTGGCCGCCGTTCCGATCGCCGTTCCGATCGCCGTCCCGTCCTCGAGCATTCCCGGGTGCAGCTCGCGCAGGGCCTGCTCCAGTACCGCATAGTCGGTCGTAATGGGGACCTGGGTGAGCGCCTGCCCGGCGAATGCGACGAGGCCGATGCGATCCGAGGTGCGTGCCCGCACGAACTCGATCGCGGTCTGCTTCGCGACGTCGATGCGGTTCGCCGGCGCGAAGTCCTCCGCCTGCATGCTGCCCGAGATGTCCACGGCGAGCACGATCGAGATCCCCTCACTACGCATTTCGCTGCGCGCAGCGCCGATGCGGGGTCCCGCGGCGGCGATGATCCAGGCGGCGAGGCAGGCGCTGCGCAGGGTGACGGGCAGGCGCGCGACCCAGAGACGCTCCGTGGCTCCCGCCGCCGGCCGGACGTCGCTCATGCGCGTGCCGGAGAGGCGGGCCAGCCGTTTAGCCCGCAGCCACCACCACACGGGCAAGAGGCCGAGCGCGAGGAGCAGCAGCGGCCGCGCGAAGCTCACGGAGCCACGTCGCGCGCGAGCCGGCGCGCCACGGCGGAGAGCGCAGCGACATCGGTCCCATGGGCGGAGGCGAAGGCGACGCGGTCGAGCTGCTCGAGCAGCTCGCGCAGCTCCCGCAGCGGCGCGTCGGAACGGGCGCGTTCGACGACCGCCAGGCACTCGCCGGTGTCGAGCGCCGGGTGCGCCTCGGGGAGCGCGCGCGCCAGCGCGGCTCGCAGCCGCCAGATCGCCCGCGCGGCGACGGCTTTCGGCTCCCCGGCGGCGAGCCACCGTGTGTCGGGGACCTCACGTTCCAGTGGAACCGGAGGTGCCGGCTCGAGGGCCCGGGGCCGTCGCCTGCGCCGGGCCACGCCCGCGGCGAGGAGCCCGGCGGCCAGCGCCACGGCGGCGAGCGGCGGCAGCGGATCCTGGTGCGCGGCACGCAGCGGCGCCAGTAATCCTTCCGGACTCGGGCTCCGCAGCGAGTCCGGAATCACGCTCGCGACCCTGAAGGTCGTCGTGCCCCCGGCCGTCGAGTCCGCCCTCCCGTCGGGCCCGAGCAGCCACAGCGGAGGCAGTGCCAGCTTGTGAGCGCCGGGCTTCCAGGCGACGACGGCGTAGCGAACCACCCAGCCGTCCGCGCTTCGCAGCACCGCCGCATCTGCGAGCGGCTCCACGGCGTCCGTCGCGTCGAGCTTGCCGGCCCGGACCTGCCAGCCGTCGCGTAGCGGAAATGCCCGCTCGAGCCGGATCGTGTCGCCGACGGTGGGAGCGGCCGGAGTGACCGACCATCCTCCCCCCTGCCCCGTTGCCAGACGCCACGACGCCACGATGCCAAGACAAACCAGGCGGACCGTCATCTTTTCAGCCGGCGGGCACGCTCGGCGAAGGCGCGGCGCAGCAGCACGCCGTACGGCACGTTGGTCTGGAGCGCGACGCGGTCCACACCCGCTTGGGCAAGCTTCCGGGTGCGCTCCTGGAGCTGGCGCTCGGCGGCAACGCTCACACGCGTCCGCGTCGGCCCGTGGCTGGTATCGAGCAGGACCCGCTGACCGGTCTCGGCGTCCTCCATATCCACCCAGCCCGCGTCGGGGAGCTGGCGTTCGCGCGGGTCGTCGATGGTGATGGCGACGACATCGTGGCGCGCCGCCAGCTGCGCCAGCGGAACCTCCCAGCCCTCGGCCCGGAAGTCCGATAGCACGGCCACGATCGCATGGTGCTTCGGCAGCTTCGCCGCGTAGCTCAGCGCCTCCCCCAGGTTGGTGCCCCGGCCGCGCGGTGTGAACGCCACGAGATCGCGGATCACGCGCAGAGCGTGCGGCCGGCCCTTGGCGGGTCGCACGATCAACTCGACCTGGTCCGCGAACATCAGGGCGCCCACGCGGTCGTTGTGGCGCGCCGCCGCCAGTGCCAGCACGGCCGCGACCTCCACCGCGAGGCCGGCCTTCGTGTAGGGACGCCCGAACTGGCACGAGCCGGACTGGTCCACCACGAGGAGCAGCGTGTTCTCGCGCTCCTCGTGGTACGTCTTCACGAACGGGTGGCCCATACGCGCCGACACGTTCCAGTCGATCGCGCGGAAGTCGTCTCCCTGCTGGTACTCGCGTACCTCTGCGAATTCGATGCCCTGGCCACGGAACATCGAGCGGTATTCGCCCGTGAACAGCGAGCTGACCAGGGAACGCGTGCGGAGCTCGATGCCCTTGACCTGCCGGAGCACTTCGGGAGTGACGAGACGCCGGCGGGCGCGGAGCGGGGAGCTCTCGCGACGTCGACGATCCCTGCCTTCGTACTTCACGGCACGCCCACGGCCTCGAGGATCTTCCCGATGACGCGGTCCGAGTCCATGTCTTCGGCCTCGGCCTCGAACGTGAGGAGTACGCGGTGGCGCAGCACGTCGAAGGCCATGGCCTTCACGTCCTCCGGCACGACGTAGGAGCGGCCGCGCAGGTACGCGTGGGCCCGCGCCGCCTGCGCGAGGTAGATCGACGCGCGCGGGCTCGCCCCGAAGGCGATGAGCGGCTTCAGCTCCGGCAGGCCGATCGCCTGCGGCTCGCGCGTCCCCCGGACCACGTCCACGATGTAATCCACGACTTTCTGGTCCATGAAGAGCTCCGCGATCGCGCTGCGCGCGGCAAGGATGTCGTCGGCCTCCGCCACGCGCTGGACTTCGATCGGCCGCCCCGACGCCATGCGCGCGACGATCTCCTTCTCGGCGTCGCGCGTCGGGTAGCCGACGCGCACCTTCAGCATGAAGCGATCGAGCTGGGCCTCGGGGAGCGGGTAGGTCCCCTCCTGCTCGATGGGATTCTGCGTCGCGAGCACGAGAAACGGCTCGCCCAGGAAGAACGTCTCCCCCCCGAGCGTCACCTGCTTCTCCTGCATCGCCTCGAGCAGCGCCGCCTGCACTTTGGCGGGAGCGCGGTTGATCTCGTCGGCGAGCACCAGGTTCGCGAACAGCGGCCCCTTCTTCGGATAGAACTCCTGGGTCTTCTGGTCGAACACCATGGTCCCGATGACGTCGGCGGGCAGCAGATCCGGCGTAAACTGGATTCGTGAGAATGCGATGCGCAGGCATTCGGCCACCGTGCGCACCGCCAAGGTCTTGGCGAGCCCGGGCACGCCTTCGAGCAGCACGTGTCCGCCCGTGAGCAATCCAATGAGCAGGCGCTCCACCATCAACTCCTGCGCCACGACCCGCTTCGCGACCTCGTGCGTGATGGTCTTGCTCAGCGCCGCGTCGCCGGTCTTCGCCGTCCGAGTGGTCATTTCAGCCCCGCCTCCGCCGCTTTGCGCACCGCCGGCTCCTTGTCCTTGCTGTAGAGTTCTAATAGCCCCCGGGCTTCGGGGCGCGCGATGTGTCGCAAGCCGTCCACCGCCGCCGCCCGCACGGTCGCACTCCGCCGGTGCATCACGCCCCCGGGCTCGGCGTACCGGGCGAGCACCTCCAGGGCCTCCCGCGCCCCCAGCCGGCCGATAGCCCGCAGCAACTCCGCCTGTACCCCTTCGTCGGGCTCCTGCTCCACCCGGCGAATCAACACGGTGGAGGAGGTGGGGTCGCCCCCGGCCGCAACCGCCCGGGCGGCCGCCGCGCGGACGGCGACGCTTTCATCCTTGAGCGCCGGCATCGCCGGCCGCGCGATCTCCCGCCCACCCGCCTCGGCGAGCCCGAGCAGGGCCGCCTCTCGCACGAACTCGGACGGATGGCGCAGCAACGGAATCAACAGGGTCACCGCCTGCGGGCTCCCCGTCAGACCCACGAACTCCGCCGCCGCCGCGACCACCTGGGGATCCTGGTCGGCAAGCTTGCCTTGCAGCGGCTCGAGCGCCCGATCCGCCGCCTTGCGCACCGCTCCCCGGTACGGCGCCCGCAGGTCCACGGGCACCGAGAGGAACGCGTCCAGGACGAGCCCCATGGAAAGCGACGCCAGCGCGGCCACGGCCGCCACCACCGCCTCGCGCTCCTCAGGCGGCACCCGCGGCTCGCCGAGCCGATGCACCAGGCGTTCCAGCAAGGCGCGCTCCGACAGCGCGAGCGCGGCCCGGTCGATCGTCTCGAGCAGCCGCGGATCCTTCGCCGTCGGCAGCAGGCGGTCGAGGGCCGCGATCGCGTCCGCCGCAATGGCGACGTCCCGCAACCCCAGGAGCTGGGGAGCGAGCCCGGCGAGTCTCTCCACCGCGGCAGACTGCTCCTCGGGCGAGCTGGCGGTCCCCAACGCCGCCACGGCCCGCTTCACCTCCACGTCGACCGGCAAGACATCGGGCCGAAACGCGGCGCTGGCGCGTTTTCCGGCCAGCACGGCCTCCGCCGCCGCAGCGGTGGACTGCTCCGCCGTGACCGCCGTCGGGGGAGCCGACGCGGCCGGTGGGTCCGGCGTCGCCGATGTACCCGACGCCGGCGTCGGCGTGCGCAGTCGCTCGAGGCGAGCCGCAGTACGGCGTCCCAGCGCGAGGGCGATGCGGCCGAGCGCCCGATCGTCGGGCGGCACGGTACCGGTGGCCACTTGGAACAGCGCCAGCACGTGATCGGGCGTCATGCCGGGATTGAGGGTCACCGTCCGCACGCCGCGCGCATACAGCAGGCCGGCAAGCTCGGCAATTTGCGCGTTGCGGGGCAGCAGGTGCTGCCCGTGCCAGTGCAGTCCGGTGACGCCCACTTTCCACTCGACGGTGCCCAGCGCGGCGAGGGCCGGAATCGCCTCGCCGATCTGTCGCAGCGACTCGATCACCGCCGGGTGTGAGGGTGGGTACAGCCGCGTCAGGCGGAAGGTCGTTCCGATGGCGCCGAGGGCGCGGTCGACTCCTGCGGTATCCGCTGACATGGCCTAGCGCTTGATCCGCTCTCCCCCATTCAGTTGCTCGATGGCCTCGACTTCTTGCCCGGCGAGCCGCCGGTACTTGCCCTCGGCCAACCTCCCGAGCCGCACCGGCCCGTAGGCGACCCGGTGCAGCCACTCCACCTTGAGACCCAGCGCCTCCGCGAGCCGCCGGACGATGCGCTGGCGACCCTCCGCCAGGGTGACCTCGATCTCGATGCTGCGCTCCACGGGGCGCACGCGGAAGTCGACGACCCGGACCGGCCGGCCGTCGATTGCCGGGGGTCGTTCGAGGGCTGCACGGACCTCGGTTGCGCTGTGGCCGTGAACCCGCAGCCAATAGGTGCGGGGCACGGCATAGCGCGGGTGCATCAGCCGGTGCGCCGCGGCGCCGTCCGTGGTGAGGAGCAGCAGCCCCGACGTCATGACGTCCAGACGTCCAACGTACGTGAGCCCCGGGACGTTGGGGAGGAGGCTGTAGACGGTCCGTCGCCCCTCCGGGTCACCGCGGCTCACCACGTAGCCGACCGGCTTGTTGAGCGCGAGCCAGGTGGCGGGCCCCGCGGCCTTCACGGCACGGCCGTCCACGGTCACGCGCTGCCGTGCCGGATCCACGCTCATCCCGATCGTCGCGATTGCGCCATCCACGCGCACGCGACCCGCGCGAATCAGATCCTCGGCCTTGCGGCGGGACGTCACGCCCGCACGCGCCAAGGCGCGTTGCAGGCGCATCAGCGTCATTCGGGTTCGGCGGGCGCAGGGGGCCGGAGCGCCACCGACAGTTCTTCCAGCCGCGGCAGCTCGTCCAGGTCCTTGAGGCCGAGGATCTCGAGGAACTGCGGCGTGGTGCCGTAGAGCAACGGCCGCCCGAGCCCTTCCCCCCGGGTGACGATCTCCACCAGCCCGCGCTCGCTCAGCTTTTCGATGACGGCGCCCGAATCCACGCCGCGGATCTCGTCCACCTCGAGCCGTCCCACGGGCTGCCGGTAGGCGATGATGGCCAGCGTCTCGAGCGCGGCCGGGCTGAGTCGCCGCGGGCGCAGCGCGAACTGCGCGCGATCGATCGCCTCCGCGTACTCCCGCCGGGAGAGGAACTGCCACCCCTGTGCGATCTCGATCAGCTCGACCCCGTGGTCGCCCGTCGCGAACGCGTCCCGGAGCTCGGCCAGGGCGGCTCGCACCGCCGCCGTGCCCGCCGGCGGATCGAGTGTCAGCAGCTCTTCGACCGTGAGCGGCCGCGCCGAGGCGAACAGCGCCGCCTCAATGAGCTTCGCGAGGGGACTCACGGCGGATCTGAATCAGGGCGAACGGCCCCTCTTGGTGAACGTGCAACGCACCGCGCTTCGCGAGCTCGAGCAGGGCGATGAACGCGGACAGGACGTCCACGATCGTGGGACGCTCCCCCACGACGTCGCCCCACCCGAACGTCGCGCGCTCGGCGAGCAGCGCCTGAATGCGCTCCGTCGCCCCTTCCACGTCGAGCGGCCGCGGAACCACACGGTGCAGCACCGGCTCGGGGATGAGCGCGATCACCCGCTCCGCGGCGGCCAGCAGATCGTTCAGGTCGATCACGAGCGGCGGCGGCGGCGCGACGGGCAGCTCGGGAGAGAAGCCGCGCCCGAACTGCTCGGCCCGGCGCGCCGCCGCCGCCCCCAGCCACTCCACCAGCTCGCGGATCTGCTGGTACTCGAGCAAGCGGCGCACCAGCTCGGCGCGCGGATCCTCCCATTCATCGTCGCCCAAGTGCCGCGGCAAGAGCATCTGCGCCTTGATCCGCAGCAGCCGGGCGGCCATCTCGAGGTAGTCCGCCGCCTGGTTCAACCCCAGCTCGTTGATGACGGCGAGAAACTGATCGGCGATCTTCGCGATCGGCAGGTCGGTGATGTCGACTTCGTCTTCGTGGATCAGGTGCAACAGCAGATCCAGGGGGCCCGAGAATTGCTCGAGCTCGACGACGAAGCCGGCCTGGTCCTGAGCCGTGGGCGGAAGCGCCGTCATGAGGCCGCCCCGATCCGGAGGCCCCCGACCACGGCGAGACCCAGGTTCATCAGCTGCTGGGCCGGCCACAGGAAGACGTCGATCACGCCAGGCGCGAGCCAGAGAATCAAGAGGAGCGGCAGCATGCCGAGCGCATAGAACTGGCGGTACTTGAGCCCCCAGCCGGGAGGCAGCAAATGGTAAAAGACGTGGCTGCCGTCGAGCGGCGGGATCGGGATCAGGTTGAAGAACGCGAGCACCAGGTTGAGACGCATGCCCTGGTAGGCCATCTCCTGCAAGATCGCGAGGCTCCCACCCAGCGACGGCACGCCCCGACCGGCCAGGCCGGCCGCCCCGAACAGGCCGGTGAACACCACGAACAAAGCCAGGTTCACGACGATACCGGCGAGCGACACGATCACGTCCCCGCGCACGAACCTGCGGTATTTCCTGGGATTGACCGGCACCGGCTTCGCGGCCCCGAACAGAAACCCGGCATGAGAGATCCACAGAACGACCGGCACGAGCACGGTCATGATGGGATCGATGTGCTTCAGGGGGTTGAGCGTCAGCCGCCCCAGCATATAGGCGGTGTCATCGCCCTGCCGATAAGCGGCTTCGGCGTGGGCATATTCGTGGGCCACCATGGAGAAGAGCAGCACCGGGGCCCAAATGAGGATGTCGAACGAAATAGCTCGGGCTCGGGGTCGGTGACCGTCTAACATAACGAGCCGGCGGGGGCTCGGTCAACGGCGTAGCGCCTTGACCGACCTACACTTACCGTCTATCTTCCGCGCCTCACGAGGAGGCGAAGTGCCGAGAATCAAGTCCGCGAAGAAGGCGATGCGGCAGGGGCGAGCCCGCCACCTGCGCAACCGCGCCCAAAGCTCCGCGCTCCGGACCGCACTCAAGCGCGTGCGGACGGCAACGACACACGAGCAGGCGGGCGAGGCATATCGCGTGGCCGCGCGGTTGCTCGATCGTGCCGCCCGAAAGAATCTGATCCATCACAACAATGCGGCGAGACACAAATCTCGACTGGCCGCGGTTGTCCGAAAACTCTCGAAATAAATAACGACGTCGAGCAAAGGCGTCGCGCGAAGGCGTCTCGCACAGGCGTACGGGTTCGCGTGACGATTTTGCTTGACGTCTTCGCATGACGTCTTTGCTTGACGTTATTTGGCTTTCAGACTGCAGCCAATTCCGCCCCACACTGCCCGCAGTACCACTCCGTCGGCAGGTTCATCGTACCGCACTCCTTGCACCGCAACGTCCGCGCGGCTTCCTCGTCGTCCGCGGCTGCGGACGGCTCGGGGAGCACCGGCGCCGGGACGGGGTTGGCAGCCCGCTGCGACGGCGGTGCGGCGGCGCGGGGCGGATCGCCTGGGATCGAGGGCTGGAACTGAGCGCCACTGGCGCGCCGCGGGGAAGGCGCCGACCCCGTGTCGTCCTCGGTGACGGACTTGATGAACTCGAGCTCGTCTACCTGGGCCGCTTTTTCGGGCGGCTCCGGCGGCAGGAGAGGGGGCGCCGTGGGGCGCGCTTGCGGTGCCGGGGCAGGCGCTGCTCGCGGGGTTGGCCGGTTGCGGACCAGCGCGTCAAGCTCCTCGAGCTTTTGGATGTCCGCCTCGACCGCCTGCAGGTCTTCGCGCACCGACACCAGCTCCGCCAGGACGTCTTGGTGCACCTGTTCCCATTGCGCTTCGTCGAACTCGCCGACCGAATGGCGGAGCTCGGTCTCGGTCAGCTTCTCCGCCGCGAGGGCCTCTTTTTTCTGGAGCTCCCCGCGCGTGTGACGCTTTTCCTGGATCGCCAGGCGGGCGCTCTCGGCATGTGCTTTGAGCTCCTCCATCACAGCCACGAGCCGCGCCTCGTAATCCTCACGCACCCGCGCCCGCACGTTCCCCGGCGTCGCGTCCGCCGAGCTGTTCAGGCGCGCGATCCAGGCTTCGTATTGGCGCCGCTCCTCCAGCAAGCGCTGGATGATGGCTGTGCTCTTAGACATGCCCTTAGGCATCTTGCTCCCGGCGGAGACGCAGCAGCGCCTCAGGACTCAGTTCGTTCACTCTCCCCAGCACGCGCGCTGTCCAGATGATGCGCGCGCCGTGCTCGAGACTCTCCATTCGGATCCACGCGGCGTCGAGCGTCGCCCCGACGGTCACGGCCCCATGGTTCGCCAACAGCCATGCCTGGTGCCCCGCCAGGTGCGGCTCGAGCCGGTCCCCCAGCTCCGGCGTCCCTGGCGTCCCATAGGGGACCAGGGGTACGTCCCCGCACTGAACGATAAGCTCAGGCAGGACCAATATATGCAAGTCCTGCCCCGCGACCGCCAAACCGGTCGCCACGGGGGGGTGGGCGTGCACGACGGCGCCGACGTCGGGCCGGCGGTTCAGGATTCGGAGGTGCAAGTCCAATTCACTCGTAGGGTTGCGGCGCCCCCCCCGCTTGCGGCCGCGCAGATCGACTTCCACCATGTCCGCCGGCCGCACCAGCGCCTTGATCACACCGGCCGGGGTCACGAGCACCCGATCAGGCCCCAGGCGCACCGCCAAGTTGCCGTCCTGTCCGGCGATGAGCCCCCGCTCCGCGAGCTGGCGGCAGCATTGCGCCATGCGGCGGGCCACCGCTTGTGCCGTCACGAGCCGGCAGGCGCCTCCACCTGGTGGACGACCGTGCCGCCCACGATGGTGACCGCGGCGCGCCCGGTCAGGGCCCGGCCCGCGAACGGCGTGTTGCGGCTCTTCGAGCAGAAGGCTGCCGGATCGACCGTCCAGCGCGCGGTGACGTCCAGCACGACGACGTCGGCGGGCGCCCCGGGCTTGAGCGTGCCGCCGGGGAGTCGGAAAGCGGCGGCGGGCGCGGTGCTCATCCGGTGGACCAGCTCGGGAAGCGCGAGCAATCCTCCCGCTACGAGCTCCGTGTACGCCACGGCGAACGCGGTTTCCAACCCGACGATCCCGAAGGGTGCGTCGTCGAAGGCGGCTTCCTTGGCATCGTAGGCATGGGGGGCGTGGTCCGAGGCGATGCAGTCGATCACACCCTCCTTGAGCGCCTGGCGTAGCGCCGCGACATCGGCCGGCTCGCGCAGCGGCGGGTTCATTTTGGCATGCGTATCGTAGCGCTCGCAGGCGCGCTCGGTGAGCGTGAGGTGGTGCGGCGTGACCTCGGCGGTCACGCGGACTCCCTGCTCCTTGGCGCTGCGAATGAGCGCGACCGAGCCTCGCGTGGACACGTGGCACAGATGCACGTGCCCGCCCGTGAGGCCGGCGAGCAGGACGTCGCGCCCCACCATGATTTCTTCCGCAGCCGCGGGGATGCCTTTGAGACCCAACCGGGCGGCGACTAGCCCCTCGTGCATCACACCGCCGGCGGCGAGGGTCGGGTCTTCGCAGTGATCGGCAACCGGGATCTCGAAGGTGCGCGCGTATTCGAGCGCGGTGCGCATCAGGTGACTCGACGCGACGGGCTTTCCGTCGTCGGACACGGCGACCGCGCCGGCGCCCACCATCTCACCGAACTCGGAGAGCCGCTCGCCCTTCTGGCCGACCGAGACGGCGCCGATCGGGTACACGCGTGCCAGCGCGGCGCGCGCCGACTGGCGCACGATGAAGCCGACCGCCGCCTGGTTGTCGGTGACGGGATCGGTATTGGGCATGGCGCACACGGCGCTGAACCCGCCCGCCGCGGCGGCGCGGGCGCCGCTCGCGATCGTTTCGACATCCTCATTGCCGGGCTCGCGCAGGTGGACATGCACGTCCACGAGCCCGGGGGCCACGACCTTCCCCCGCACGTCCCGCACCTCGGCACCGTCGGGAGTCCCGAGCCCGGTGCCGACCGCGGCGATCGTGCCGTCCTGGATGAGGACGTCGGCGACCTGGTCGAAGCCCTGGCTCGGGTCGATCACGCGGCCACCCTTGAGGAGCAGCGGCCGCATCACTCCGGGCCTCCTGAGCCCTTGGCCGCGTCGGCTAGCTCGGGCCGTCCGCCGGCCAGCAGGTACAGCACCGCCATCCGGACGGCGACGCCGTTCGTGACCTGGTCGAGGATCACGCTGTGCGGGCCGTCGGCAACGCGTGAATCGATTTCCACGCCACGATTCATGGGCCCCGGGTGCATGATGGTCATCGGGCGTGTCGCCCTCTCGAGCCGCTCGGCCGTGACCCCGAAGACGCGGTAGTACTCCCGCACACTGGGGATGAATCCCATCTCCATCCGCTCGAGCTGCAGCCGCAGCACGTTCAGCACGTCGGCCCACGCGATCGCCTCCTCGATGCGGCGGAAGCGGCAGACACCGAGCTCCTCGATGCCGCGCGGCAGGAGCGTGTCGGGACCGCACACGCCGACTTCGGCGCCGAGCTTCAGGAGGCCCCAGATGTTGGACCGGGCGACGCGCGAATGCAGGACGTCGCCCACGAGGCACACCTTGATGCCCTCGATCTTCCCAAGTTTGTCGCGGATGGTCAGGAGATCGAGCAGGCCTTGCGTGGGGTGCTCGTGCTTGCCGTCGCCGGCGTTGATGACGTTGGAGCGAATCCGGTTGCCCAGGAACTCGGCCGCGCCGGACGAGGGATGGCGGATGACCACCATGTCGATCCGCATCGCTTCGAGGTTCCTCGCAGTGTCGACGAGGGTCTCGCCTTTCTGCACCGCGCTGCCGCTCGCGGCCACGTTGACGGTGTCGGCGGAGAGACGTTTTTCCGCGAATTCGAACGAGATACGGGTACGCGTGGAGGCTTCGAAGAACAGGTTGACGATCGTCTTGCCGCGGAGCGCCGGGACCTTCTTGATGGGCCGCTCGGACACTTCCTTGAAAGGCTCGGCGGTATCGAGAATGAGCCGGATCTGGTCTGCCGAGAGGTCCTCGAGCCCGACCAGGTCCTTGCCGAGGGGGGGGGCCGTCACGCCGCGGCTTCCTGGCGCACCAGGTCCACCTCGTCCCGTCCGTCCAGCTCCTCGACCAGCACGTCGACCCGCTCTCCGCTGTTCACCTTGACCTGCTTGCCGACGATGTCCGGCTGGATGGGCAGTTCGCGCCCTCCGCGATCCACCAGCACGCAGAGCGAGATGCGCTTGGGGCGGCCGAAGTCGGCCAGCTCGTCGAGCGCGGCGCGGACCGTACGACCGGTGTACAGGACGTCGTCCACGATCACGACGTGCTTGCCGGTGAGGTCCCCGGGGATACGGGTCTCGCCGATGACGGGCTTGGGGCCCACCGTTTCAAGGTCGTCGCGGTAGAGTGTGATGTCGAGGGCGCCGCGCGGCACGACCACGCCTTCGTCCTGCTCGATCAACCTGGCGATCCGCTCGGCCAGCTCGACGCCGCGCCGCTGGATCCCGATGAGCACGAGATCGTCGGTCCCGTGGGCGAGCTCGAGCACTTCCACGGCCATTCGCTGAAGCGCCCGCGCGAGTGCGCGGGCGTCCAGGATGATCGTGCGGTCGGGCCGGCTCATCTCGGGGGTGAAAGGTAGCGGGCCACCCGAACCCCGACAAGCAAAGGCTACGGGGCTCGAGTCAAAACGTGCAATTCCCCGGTCGGTCTGCATCAATACGCGTTGGACTACCCGCGGGCACGAAGAAGGTCACCACTGTGGTAGCCTCAACCGCTCCTTCGTTGCGCGCGATCCCCACATCCCCGTCTGCCTCAACGAATGCGGTACCGGCGGTGTGACGCGTTCCGGAGCAGGTGGGATCGTCCCCATGGTAGAACGTGATCGTTCCGGTTTTTACGACGACCAGCACGGGACCGGGATGGTAGTGCCAACCCGAATGCCCACCGGGTGCTACGACTATGTTCGCGACTGCGATGTCGGTGTTATCGTGCGATTTGAGCTCGACGTCATAACCATCGACTTTGGATTGAATGTGAAGCGTGCCGAGGTTTCCGCGTCCGACCAGCGTGCTGGTAAAATCAAAGGCGGCCGTGAAGCTCGGCTTAGTGATTCCCGCGTTTGAAAGTTCTCTCGGTGTGGTCGTGTCTCTGCATGCGAGCGCTGCGGTAGCGATGGCCACGACCGCCATGAGGACTCGATGCGGGCGAAGCCATCCAGCCAGCAGCTTGCCGTGTGAGAGGGTCGAATGGGGTCGCATGTGTCTGCTCCGGGCGTGCGGGAACTGCCGATGGTCCGGCGATCTCGGGTCGGGGTGGCGTCACGTGCAGACGTCAGAGCGAGGGCGAGAGGGCCACGCGAATGCGAGCCCATCGAGGAGGTGCCAACGTATCAAGCGGTACGGCCGAGCGCTAGAAGGGCGGGGTTGACGCCCCTCTGCGCGTGGCATCTCTTCGAGCCGAAGCACATCTCCCATCCCGGCCCGGAGGGCCTATGCGGCGCTACTTGTGGAGTCTCGTGGGACTCATCCTGGCCGTCTCCCCGCTCCACGCGCAGGGTCTCCGGGACAAGATCTCCCAGCTGTTCATTTTCGCCGACGGCAAGGATCCCCTGTTCCTCGGCGGCACCGCCGGCTCCGACTCGGCGACCGCGCTGCACGCCGATCACTTCGTCCCCTCCGCCGTGAGCGACAACGGCACACTGATTTCGTTCATCGGGACGGCGATCAGCCAGAACGTCGCGAACCTCCCGGTGAGCGCGACCAGCGGCGGCTCCACGTTCCGCTTCGAAGGCGGTGTCCCGGTCCCGACGTCGGGGTCGCCCGGATCGGTGTTCGGCGAGCGCGCCCAGACGCTCGGCCGGGGGCGCGTCTTCGTCGGTGCCAACGTCAACCGTCTGCACTTCGAGACGCTGCGGGGCGTGAGCCTCAACGACATCCAGATGACCTTCACGCACGAGAACGTCACGGGCGCGCGGTGCGACAGCATCGTGGGCGCCTCGTGCACGCCGTACGGCGTCCCGACGCATGAGAACGACGTGATCGCGCTGCGCCTGGCGCTCGACATCGACATGACGGTCACGTCCTTCTTCATGAGCTTCGGACTGCTGGACCGCGTGGACATCGGCGTGGTGCTCCCGATCGTCTCCACTTCACTGCGCGGCACGAGCGACGCGCAGATCATACCGTTCGGCACCCCCGCCCAGCACTTCTTCGGCGGCACGTCGGCCAACCCGCAGCTCTCCACGAGTCGTTTCGTCGAGGGATCCGCGCACGGCATCGGGGACATCGCCGCGCGCGTCAAGATCAACGTCACCCAGTCGGAGCGCACCACGTTCGCCGTGCTCGGCGACGTCCGCTTCCCCACGGGGAGCGAAGACGATCTGCTGGGGTCGGGCCACTTCGCGGCGCGCGGCCTCGGCATCGTGTCGGCGCGGTTCGGGGCATTCTCGCCCCACGCCAACATCGGCTACCTGTTTCGGAGTGGCGACTTGCAAAACGACGCGGTGCTCGCCACCGTGGGGTTCGATCATCGGATGGCACCGTGGGCGACCATGGCGGTCGACCTGGTCTCGGAGCTGCAGGTAGGCGAGAGCAAGCTGCGGCTGCCAGGTCCGGTGACCTACGACCTGCCGTTCCAGCGTACCATCGATGTCACGAACCTCCCGAACGAGCGTGACGACCTGATCAACGGGTCCTTCGGCTTCAAGTTCACGACGCGCGCGGGAGTCACGCTGGTGGCCAACACCCTGTTCCCGCTGAACCGCGGCGGGCTGCGGCCCAACGTGCTGTGGACCGCCGGGCTCGAATACAACTTCTAATATGGACGGTGAACGAAGCGACGAAATCCGCGTCGCGATGGTTCCCACGCTGAAGCGTGGGCCCAGTTCACGCTCTATGCTGAAGCACATCACGCGTTAGCGTTGTGCCGCGCCGGGCCCATCCTTCAGGATGGGAACGTCCGACGCCGAGACCCCTTGTTCTCGAGCACCCTTCCGGGCGCCTAGCGGATGGTGGTGAGCCGCCAGCCGCCGGCGTCCACGACGAGGAGCGCCCGGAAGGTGACCGGCCGCCGCTCGGCGCGGCCCGTGGTGGCGTTGTCGTACTCGTAGATCCCGCTCACGATCGCCTCGGCCGTCAGACCCGAGAGATGCACGGCCGTGACCGTCAGGCCGGCCTTGAGATTGCGCACCGATTGGAAGAATTCCTGCCAGCTCTGTTGCTGCCCCGACGTGAGGCCCGGATAGGCTCGCCGCACCTGGCCCACGTCGCGCGATTCCAGTGCGCGGGCGTAGTCATCGATCACCTTCTGGATGTCCGGCCGCGGGTCGACGGGAGCGGGCGTCACGGCGGGGGCAGCGGGCTGCTCCGCGGCGCGGCGCGGCTGCGTATCGCGCGCCACACGCGCTCGCGACTGGCGCTCGGCGTCCGCCCAGAAGGAGGCGGCGGTGGCGAGCTGGACCATCGCCTCGGGCAACCGGCTCTGGGCCGCGAGCGATTCCGCCGCCTTGAGCGCGGTATCCCCCCTCGCCAGCTCGGTGGGGGTCGCCCCAGCTTCGATCGCCCGACTCATCGCGCTGAGCGCCCGCGCGCGCAGTGAACGCAGCACGCTGTCGTCGCGCTGCACAACCGGCGTGTGCACCGCTGATTCCGTGACCGCAGCGGGCGGCGGGGCGGGCAGACGCACGCGCGCCGGCTCTCTCGACGCCCGCGCGGCACCGGGCTCGGGAACGCGACGCGCGGGGGCCGTGTCCCTGGTAACGGCAGGGGGAACCTGGCTCGCCCGGACGGTGTCGCGGGGCGCCGGCGGTAGCGACGGCTGCCACGCCCGCCAGGGAGTCAACCACCACAGCGCTGCCGCGATCGCCACGGCTCCAACACCACCCATCCCCCACCAGAGCCGCGACCCGGGACCGGCGCGCGGCACCGGGGTGACCGCCGGGTGCGTGTGCGCCTTCGAGAGCACGAGCGGGCTCGTGGGCGTCTTGAGCTGGGCCATCAGCGCCGAGCCGGCGCCCGCCTTCGCCAGCGTAATCATCTCGCCGCGCACGGGATCATCGTGCCGCAGCGACGGCCGGCCGCACACCGCCACGATGTCGTCCATGGCAGGCCAGCGCCGGAGCGGATCCTTTTCCAGCATCCGCATGACGCCTGCGCCCAGATTGGGCGGACAATCCGGGCGCAGCTCGGTCACCGGACGCGGGCGCTCATTGAAGTGCGCGTACATCACCGCCATGGTCGAGTCGCCCAGGAACGGGAGCCGCCCGGTCAGCATTTCGTACGCGACGACGCCGAGTGAGTACTGGTCGGACGCTCCGGTGACTTCGCGGGTCTCGCATTGTTCAGGGCTCATGTACGTCGGCGTACCCACCGTCACGCCGGTCATCGTGAGCCCTTCCGCCTGCACGACCTTGGCGATCCCAAAGTCCGTGACGACAGCCCATCCGTCCTCGTCCAGCATGATGTTCGCGGACTTGATGTCACGGTGGATGACGCCGTGCCGATGGGCATAGCCGAGCGCGTCCCCCACCTGGGCGAGGATCGTCTGGACCATGGGGATGGGAAGCGTGCCGACGTCGCGAATCACCGTGTCGAGCGCCCGTCCCTGCACGTACTTCATGACGAAGTACAGGACGTGCTCACTTTCCTTGACGGCGTAGATGGGAATGATGTGGGGATGGCTCAGCGCCGCGGCGGTGCGCGCCTCGCGTTTGAAGCGCTCCACCATCCCCTCCCCCATGAGCAGCAGCGCGGGCGCCAGCACCTTGATCGCCACCTTGCGATCGAGCGCGAGGTCGTGGGCGAGGTACACGGTGGCCATGCCCCCGCGCCCCAGCTCGGCGAGGATCTCGTACTGGCCCAGCGTGGCCTGGCGCAGGGCATCGACCTGCGCGTTGTGCTCCACGCGGCGCACGGGCGGCGCGACGGTTGCGCTGGCACCACCCGGCGTCACCGGGACGCTGGTGCCGCAGCGGAGACAGAAGAACGCCCCCGGCGCCAGGGAGGTGCCGCAGCGGGCGCAGTAGGAGGTTGTCTCCGGAGGCATCATCCAGACCTGTCGAGCGGTCCCCTATCTAACACACGGACACCCGGGGGGCAACTCATTGTCGCGAAGGCAGTTTCCCGACCTAGCCGAACACCGGCGTCAACGCCGGATCACCCTTCAGCACCGCCTGCACATTCGCGACCGCGATCGTCGCCATCTGGCGACGCGTCTCGAGCGTGGCGCTGCCGATGTGCGGCAACAGCACCGTGCGCGGCGCTGCACGCAAGCGGGCGTGGACCGCCGGCTCCTCCAGATAGACGTCGAGCCCGGCCCCACCCAGCCGGCCCTCTTCAAGGGCCTGGGCGAGTGATTCCTCGCGGACCAGGTCACCGCGCGCCGTGTTGATCAGGATGGCGCCCGGCTTCATCTGTCGCAGCGTGTCGGCGTTGATGATGCCCTTGGTCTCCGGCACCGACGGCGCATGAAGCGACAGCACATCGCTCTCCTTGAGGAGCCTCGAGAACTCGACACGAACCGCACCGCTCTCCCGCTCGAACTCGGGCCGCGGGTTGCGTGTGGTGTAGAGAATCCGCATTCCGAAGGGCACCGCGCGGCGCCCCACCGCCTGCCCGATCCGTCCCGCGCCGAACAAACCGAGTGTACGGCCGCGCAGCTCAATCCCGAGCAGCAGCTCCGGATGCCACCCGGTCCACGACGCGCTCTTCACCAGCTCCGTCCCCGCCACCACATGGCGGGCGCAGGCGAGGATCAGCGCCCACGCGAGGTCGGCGGTGGCGTCGGTGAGGACGTCGGGGGTGTTCGTGACCGTGACCCGGCGCATCTCGGCTGCTACGACGTCCACGTTATCGTGCCCGACGGCGCAGGTCGCTACGATTTTCAACTTGGGAAGGCGCTTCAGCTCGCTGCCGCCCACCCAGCGCGACAACAGCGGCACGAGCGCGACGTAGTCACCCGCAGGAGTCGGCTGATCCGTCGGGAGCCAGGTGACGTCCAGGCCGATGAGCTGCTCGGGCTCGAGCAGCCGCTGCAGCTCGGCGGCGATGAGGACGGAGTGACCCACTACCTCCTCATCTGCGCTCGACGGATCGAGTCGTCGACCGCGAGCGCGCGCGCGGGGCTCCACTTGTAGTAGAGCTGGAGACACGACCCCGCCTGCATCTTGCGCTGCCTGGTGCAGGTCGCGATCTCCTGCCGGTGCTTCGGCGCGTCGTGCCGCCAGACCGAATCCTCCGTGGCCGCGGCGCGGGCTTCCGCCCAGCCATACCCCATGAGGCAACGCGTCACGTCACCCGAGGGATCCTTCGCACATTCAGCGATTTCCTTCTTGTGCCGCGCCGCCTCGGCGCGCCACGTCGAGTCGGCGTGCAGCTGCGCGATCGAGTCCTGCTCCTGCTGGTACGTGGTGGCCGCGGCGAGGGCCGCGGCCTGCGTCCACTTGTATTGCAGCACCAGACACTGTGCCGCGCCCTTGGCGTCCATGGTTATCCTGCTGCACTCCCGTACTTCGGCGGCCTTCTTGGCGGCCGACTTGAAGCAGCCGAGGGCGGATGCGGTGACCGCGGCGGCGAACCAGGCCTTCGTCCAGCGCATTCCTGTTCCCTCCTGTGCGTCTGTGCGTCTCCTACCGTTCGCTGTTCACGAGCCTCACACGGACAGGGTGGGATTCGAACCCACGGTACCCTTGCGGGCACACCGGTTTTCGAGACCGGCCGTTTCAACCGCTCACGCACCTGTCCACTAACGGCTGGAGAACAGAATACAGGAACAGACGCACAGACGCACAGGGGAGAACAGGAGAGGGATAGCAGGTAGGCTCACCTGTCGACTGTTCACTGTTCACCACTGCTGCGTCTGTGCGTCTGTTACCGTTCTCTGTCACCTAGCCTTCCACGGATAGGGTGGGATTCGAACCCACGAAACGGTTACCCGTTTACGCGCTCTCCAGGCGCGTGCCTTCAGCCGCTCGGCCACCTATCCCAAACTACTAGACGCACAGAACGCGTAGACGGGTAGACGCACAGACGCGTAGTAAATACAAAGACCGTGCTGGTTTCGCTATGGGCCGCACTCCCACGAAACCCCGGCCCAGGGAGAGCGTATACTTCGAGTCGGCTAACGCCACCCACCCGAGGAGCGACTCATGAACACCCTGCCCACCAAAAAGCCCGGAGACCCCGACGTGAACACGATCCCCACATGGCGTGAGCTAGCCGAGCGCTTCCGCGACCTCGTGAAAGACTTCCTGAAGGAAGGGAAAGAACTGGAGCGCGAGCTCGAGCCGAAGCTGCTCCCGGCGCTGAACCGCTTCAAGCTGGAAATCGAAAAGCTCATCGCGAAGCTCGAGCAGCGGGCGACGAAAAAGACCGACTAGACCCGCGGGAACCGAGCTACCCGCGACGCAGCCGCGCGCGATCCACCTTCCCGAGGTGGGTTCGCGGCAGCGCCTCAAGAAAGATCACCTCGCGCGGATACTTGTACGGTTCGAGCCGGCCCCGCACGAAGGCTTGCAGCTCCTCAGCCAGCCCCTCGTGCCGCTCCCTGGCGACCACGAACGCGTGCGGCTTGACGAGCCCGTGCTCCCCCACGATGCCGACGACCGCGACCTCCTGCACCGCCGGGTGCTGTAACAGACAGTTCTCGACTTCCTGCGGCGCCAGCCATTTGCCCGACACCTTGAGCAGGTCGTCGGCCCGGCCGCAGTAGGTGAAATAACCGTCGGCGTCGCGCCGGACCATGTCGCCCGAGACGTACCACTCTCCCAGAAATCCCTGCTTCGTCTTCTCCATCTGCTGCCAGTAGCCGATCGCGCGCGA
>Ga0209160_1000440_pt1 | contig 33487 bp, 30 predicted proteins | sample GraSoiAngelo_153_FD_186167 | JGI IMG/M metagenome (GOLD analysis project Ga0209160, IMG submission 186167) | Grasslands soil microbial communities from the Angelo Coastal Reserve, California, USA - 14_1009_12_40cm (SPAdes) (version 2) | ecosystem: Environmental > Terrestrial > Soil > Grasslands ...
CTGTGCGACATCGGCCTGCCCGACATCGACGGCTTCGAGGTCGCGCGCCGGGTCCGCGCGCGCGGCGAGCTCGCCGGGGTGCGGCTCATCGCGCTGACCGGCTACGGCCAGGCGGAGGACATGCGCCAGGCCCTCACGGCAGGCTTCGAGGCGCACCTCACGAAGCCGGTGAACCTGGAGCAGCTCATGGCGCTGCTCGTTTCCGCCCCGCGTTGACAGGACGGCCGCCGCGCCTGTAGACTGACCTCGACTCGACGTGCGCTTTCCTTTAAGCGGACCCTGCGAGGTCCGTAAGGAGAGAATGATGACCGCCCGACCGTCTCGCTTGCGCGAAAAGGCCGAAGTGCTCGACACCGCGGCCCTCGACCGCGCGCTGACCCGCATCGCCCACGAGATCCTGGAAAAGAACGGCGGCGCCAAGGACGTCACCTTCGTCGGCCTCCGCACCCGGGGCGTCACCCTGGCCCAGCGCCTCGCCGCCAAGATCGCGTCGATCGACGGCGCCTCGCTGCCCGTCGGCACGCTCGACATCACGCTCTATCGCGACGATCTCGACATGATCGGCGCCCCCGTCGTGCGCGCCACCGACATCCCGTTCTCGATCAAGGACAAGACGGTGGTGCTGGTCGACGACGTGCTGTTCACCGGTCGCACGATCCGCGCCGCCCTGGACGCGCTGATCGACCTGGGGCGCCCGAAGATGATCCAGCTCGCCATCCTGGTGGACCGGGGCCACCGCGAGCTGCCGATCCGTCCCGACTACATCGGCAAGAACCTGCCGACGTCCCGCCGCGAGGCGGTCGCGGTGCGGCTCACCGAGCACGACGGCGAGGACCGCGTCGTGATCGAAGAGCCCGAGGAGGCCTGAGCATGGGCTGGACCCGCAAGGATCTCCTGACCATTCGCGAGCTGGAGGCGGCCGAGATCCTCACGCTCGTGGACACGGCGGCCTCGCTGCAGGAGATCGCCACGCGCGAGATCAAGAAGGTCCCCGCGCTGCGCGGCAAGACCGTGGTGAACCTGTTCTACGAGAACTCCACGCGCACGCGGACGTCGTTCGAGATCGCGGGCAAGTGGCTGTCGGCCGACGTCATCAACTTCTCCGCGACGGGCTCCAGCGCGGCCAAGGGCGAGTCGTTCGTGGACACCGCGCGCAACATCGCGGCCATGAGCCCCGACGTGGTCGTGGTGCGGCACTCGTCCTCGGGCGCGCCCGCCCTGCTCGCGCGCGAGCTGTCCTGCTCGATCGTCAACGCGGGCGACGGCGCTCACGAGCATCCCACCCAAGCGCTCCTCGACCTGCTGACGATCCGCGAGAAGAAGGGCCACTTCGAGGGGCTCAGCGTGGCCATCGTCGGCGACATCGCGCACAGCCGGGTCGCGCGCTCCAACATCCACGGCATGAAGAAGCTGGGCATGACCGTCACGGTGGCGGGGCCGCCGACGCTGATCCCGCCCTACGCGCAGGAGCTCGGCTGCAAGGTCAGCTACCGGCTGGAGGACGCGATCCGTGACGTGGACGTGATCATGATGCTGCGCCTGCAACAGGAGCGGATGCATGCCGGCCTCATCCCGTCGCTGCGCGAGTATTCGCGCTACTGGGGCCTCACGCTCGACCGGCTCGCCGCCCACGCGCGGCCCGACGTGCTGATCATGCATCCCGGACCCGTGAATCGTGGCGTCGAGCTGTCGCCGGAAGTCGCCGACGGGCCGTACTCGGTGATCCTCGACCAGGTCTCCAAGGGTGTGGCGGTGCGCATGGCGGTGCTCCTGCTGCTCGCCGGCGGCCGGAGCGGGGAGGCGCAGGCCCAATGACCCCGGAGAGGCATCTCCCGATGACGCTGCTGATCCGCGGTGGGCGCGTGATCGATCCCGCCGGCTCGGTGGACGGCGTCCAGGACGTGCTGGTCGAGAACGGCAAGATCGCGCGCGTGGGCGCCAAGCTCGCGGTGCCCCAGGGCGCCGCGGTGATCGACGCCGCCGGCATGTGGGTGTGCCCCGGCTTCATCGACATGCACGTGCACCTGCGCGAGCCCGGCCACGAGTACAAGGAGACGATCGCCAGCGGCACCCGCGCGGCGGCGGCGGGCGGCTTCACGGCCGTCTGCTGCATGGCCAACACGCAGCCCGTGAACGACAACCGCGCCGTGACCGACTACATCCGCGCGAAAGCGGAGAGCGAGGGCGTGGTGCGCGTGTACCCGATCGGCGCGGTCACGCGCGGGCTCGAGGGCAAGGAGCTGGCGGAGCTGGCGGAGCTGGCCGAGGCGGGTTGCGTGGCCTTCTCCGATGACGGGAAGTGCGTGATGAACGCCGAGCTCTACCGCCGCGCCATGGAGTACACCCTGCCCTTCGGGGCGCCGGTCATCAGCCACGCCGAGGACCATATGCTCGCGCACGCCGGCAGCATGCACGAGGGCGTCGTGTCCACCGAGCTCGGCCTGCAGGGCATCCCCGCCGCGGCCGAGGACGTGATGGTGGCGCGCGATCTCCTGTTGGCGGAGCTGACGGGCGCTCACGTGCACATCGCGCACCTCTCGACGGCGGGAGCCGTCCGGCTCGTGCGCGACGCGAAGGCGCGCGGGGTGCGCGTGACGGCGGAAGTCACGCCGCATCACCTGCTCCTCACCGAAGACGCGGTGCGCTCGTGGGATGCGAACACGAAGATGGCGCCGCCGCTGCGGAGCACGCGCGACGCGGAGGCGCTGCTCGAGGCGCTCGTCGACGGCACCATCGACTGCGTGGCCACCGATCACGCGCCCCACGCGCTGAGCGAGAAGGAAGGCGAGTTCGATCACGCCGCCAACGGCGTCGTCGGGCTGGAAACCGCCGTCACCGTGCTCATCGATCGGCTCGTGAGGCCGGGCCGGCTCTCCGTGGCCACCCTGGTGTCACGCCTGTCGAGGGACCCCGCGCGGCTGCTGCGCCTGCCGGGCGGCAGTCTGGGCGCCGGCGCGCCGGCCGACCTGACGCTGATCGATCCCGACGGCGCGGTGACGATCGATCCCGCGCGGTTCAAGTCGAAGAGCCGCAACACGCCGTTCGCGGGCTGGGCGGCGACGGGCCGGCCGTGGAAGACGATCGTGGCCGGAAAGGTCGTGTGGGAATGCCCGCCGAAATGAGGGAGGCCGTGCTCGTGCTGCGCGACGGGCGCGTCTTCCGCGGCCGCGCGCTCGGCGCCGTGGGGGAGACCGACGGCGAGGTCATCTTCAACACGGCCATGTCCGGCTACCAGGAGATCCTCACGGATCCGTCGTATCGCGGGCAGATCGTGACCATGACCTATCCGATGATCGGCAACTACGGCCTCAACGAGGAAGACGTGGAGTCGCACCGGCCGTGGGCGAACGGCCTGATCGTCAAGGAGGCCTCCGTCTGCCCCTCGTCGTGGCGCGGCCGCGTGAGCCTCGACGCCTATCTGAAGACGCACGGCCTCGTCGGGCTGCAGGGCATCGACACGCGCGCGCTGACGCGCCACCTGCGCGATGCGGGCGCGCAGGACGGCGTCATCTCGTCCGCCGATCTCGACGTCGACCGCCTGCGCGACAAGGCGCGAGCGCTGCCCGGGCTGGTGGGCCGCGACCTCGTGGCCGAGGTGACGGCGGCGGAGCCGTTCACGTGGAAGACGGGCGAGTGGGATCTCGCGAAGGGCTATCGCCCGCCGCCGCCCGCGCGCTTCAACGTCGTCGCCTTCGACGCGGGCATCAAGTTCAACATCCTGCGCCAGCTCCGCACGGCCGGCTGCGACGTCACGGTCGTCCCGGCCGGCACGCCGGCCGAGGCCGTGCTGGAGCGCAAGCCCCACGGCGTGTTTCTCTCGAACGGCCCCGGCGATCCGGAAGGCGTGCCGTACTTGATCGACAGCGTGCGCGCGCTGCTCGGGCGCGTGCCCGTCTTCGGCATCTGCCTCGGTCACCAAATCATCGGGCTCGCCGCCGGCGGCCGCACGTACAAGCTGCCGTTCGGCCACCACGGCGCCAACCATCCGGTGCGCGACCTCGCGACCGGGCGCGTGGAGATCACCTCGCAGAACCACGGCTTCGCCGTCGACCCGGCGTCGCTCGCCGGCCGCGGCTGGGAGCCGTCCCACGTCAACCTCAACGATGGAACGTGTGAGGGCCTGCGCCACGCGGAGCTGCCCGTGTTCTGCGTGCAGTACCATCCCGAGGCCTCGCCGGGTCCGCACGACGCGAACTACCTGTTCCACCGCTTCACGGATCTGATGGAAGGAGGCTGATCTTCCATGCCCAAATACTTGATCTCGTACCGCAAGGTCGAGAGCGCAGGACAGAAGCCCGAGTGGGCGTCGTTCACCACGCAGAGCGAGGCCTCGCTGGAGGCGCACGCGATCAAGGAGCGCGTCGAGCGCCGCATGAGCGTGCTGGGCGAGCAGCTGTGGGGAGACAGCCAGGTGGTCTGGGTCGGAGCGGGCCGCATCGATGATGTCCTCTACAAGCGTGAGGAGGCGGCGCCGGACACCTCGATCGTCTACGGGCTGGTGGAAGAGTAGCGGATGCCGAAGCGGACCGACATCCGGAAGATCATGATCATCGGCTCGGGGCCGATCGTCATCGGCCAGGCCTGCGAGTTCGACTACTCGGGCACCCAGGGCTGCCGGGCGCTGCGCGAGGAAGGCTACGAGGTCGTCCTCGTGAACAGCAACCCGGCCACCATCATGACCGATCCCGAGATGGCGGCGCGCACCTACATCGAGCCCCTCACGACGGAGTTCGTGGCCAAGATCATCGAGCGCGAGCGGCCGCAGGCGCTGTTGCCCACCCTGGGCGGTCAGACGGCGCTCAACCTGGCCGTCGCGCTCTCCGACGACGGCACGCTCGAGCGCTTCGGCGTCGAGCTGATCGGCGCCAAGATCCCCGCCATCCGCAAGGCGGAGGATCGCGAGCTGTTCAAGCGCGCGATCGAGGGCATCGGGCTCACCCTCCCCCGCTCGGGCTACGCGCGTACGATCGACGACGCGAAGAGCATCGTCCGCACCACCGGGTATCCGGCCATCATCCGGCCCTCCTTCACGCTCGGCGGCACCGGCGGCTCGATCGCCTACAACCCGGAGGAGCTGGAGGAGGCGGTGCGCTGGGGGCTGCAGCAGTCACCGGCCGGCACCGTGCTCATCGAGGAGTCGGTCATCGGCTGGAAGGAATTCGAGCTCGAGGTGATGCGCGACCTCGCCGACAACGTGGTGATCATCTGCTCGATCGAAAATGTGGATCCCATGGGTGTTCACACCGGGGATTCGGTGACGGTCGCTCCCGCTCAGACCCTCACCGACAAGGAATACCAGCTGATGCGCGACGCCGCCGTCGCGATCATCCGCGAGATCGGCGTCGAGACCGGCGGCTCCAACATCCAGTTCGCGGTGAACCCCGACGACGGCCGGCTGGTGGTCATCGAGATGAACCCGCGCGTGTCGCGCTCGTCGGCGCTCGCCTCGAAGGCCACCGGCTTCCCCATCGCGAAGATCGCCGCCAAGCTCGCGGTGGGCTACCGCCTCGACGAGGTCCGCAACGACATCACGCGGGAGACGCCGGCCTCGTTCGAGCCGGCCATCGACTACTGCGTCGTGAAGTTCCCGCGCTGGGCGTTCGAGAAATTCCCCGAGGCCGACCGCACGCTCACGACGCAGATGAAGTCGGTCGGCGAGGTCATGGCCATCGGCCGCACGTTCAAGGAGGCGCTGCAGAAGTCGATCCGCTCGCTCGAGCAGGACCGCTTCGGCCTGTCGCTCGACCGGCCGCTGACCGACGACGACGTCGAGGCGCTGCTCCGCGTGCCCAACCCCGACCGGATGTTCGCCATCGGCGACGCGTTCCGCCGGGGGATGCGCACGGCCGAGGTCCAGGCGCTGACGAAGATCGACCCGTGGTTCCTCGAGAACATGCGCGAGATCGTCGAGTTCGAGCCCGAGATCCGCCGCGCCGGCCTGACCGACGCCGGCGTGCTCCGTCGCGCCAAGCAGCTCGGCTTCGCCGACGCGTGGATCGCGCGGCTCACCGGCACGCGCGAGGGCGAGATCCGCGCGCGGCGCCTGGCGCAGGGCATCCGCGCCACCTTCAAGACGGTGGACACCTGCGCGGCGGAATTCGCGGCCTACACGCCCTACCTGTACTCGACGTACGAGGAGGAAGACGAGGCGCCGCCCACAGATCGCCGGAAGGTCATCATCCTGGGCTCGGGACCGAACCGCATCGGCCAGGGCATCGAGTTCGACTACTGCTGCGTCCACGCCGCCTTCGCGCTGCGCGAGCGAGGGGTCGAGGCAATCATGATCAACTGCAATCCGGAAACGGTCTCCACCGACTACGACACGTCCGACCGGCTCTACTTCGAGCCGCTCACGCTCGAGGACGTGCTGAACGTCGTCGAGAAGGAGCGGCCGTTCGGCGTCATCGTCCAGTTCGGCGGCCAGACCCCGCTCAAGCTGGCGGTGCCGCTGCAGCAGGCGGGCGTACCGATCCTCGGCACCTCGCCCGACGCCATCGACCGCGCCGAGGACCGCCAGCGTTTCAGCGACCTCCTGCGCGAGCTCGGGCTGAACCAGGCGGCCGGCGCCACCGTGCGCTCACTGCCCGAGGCGCGGGAGGTGGCGCAGCGGCTCGGCTATCCCGTGCTCGTGCGCCCCTCCTACGTGCTCGGCGGCCGTGCGATGCGCATCGTTTACGACGACCAGGACCTGATCCAGTTCGTCGGCGAGGCGGTGGAGGCCGCGCCCGACCATCCGATTCTCATCGACAAGTTCCTGGAAGACTCGCTGGAGATCGACGTCGATGCCGTCGCCGACGGCGCGCGCGTCGTCGTGGGCGGCGTGATGGAGCACATCGAGAAGGCCGGCGTACACTCCGGTGACGCCGCCTGCGCCCTCCCACCCTACTCGTTGGACGAGGGCCAGGTGAAGTCCCTCCGCGCCCAGGCCAAGGCGCTCGCGAAGGCCCTGGGCGTGGTGGGCCTGATCAACGTGCAGTTCGCGATCCGCAACGAGACGATCTTCGTGCTGGAGGTCAACCCGCGCGCCTCGCGCACGGTGCCCTTCGTCTCCAAGGCCATCGGCCTGCCGCTCGCCAAGGTGGCGACGTGGGCGCTGCTCGGCGAGCCGGTGGACCAGCTGGCGCCGATCGAGGAGCGCGAGCTGCGGCACATCGCGGTGAAGGAGTCGGTGTTCCCCTTCGTCAAGTTCCCGGGCGTGGACATCGTGCTCGGCCCCGAGATGAAGTCCACCGGCGAGGTGATGGGGCTCGATCGCGACTTCCGCAAGGCCTATCTCAAGGCGCAGATCGCCGCCGGCTCGCCGTTGCCGACCAGCGGCAAGGTCTTCGTCTCCGTGAAGAACCGCGACAAGCGCGCGATCACCACGCTGGCCCGCCGACTCGTGGAGATGGGCTTCTCGTTGGTGGCCACCATCGGCACCGCGCGCGTGCTCGAGCGCCACGGCATGAGCGTCGAGCTCGTGTACAAGGTGCTCGAGGGCCATCGTCCCAACGTGGTGGATCTCATGAAGCGCGGCGACATCGCGCTGGTCTTGAACACGCCGGAGGACGGGCGCGCGCGCAAGGACTCGGCGGCCATCCGGCGCGCCGCCGTGAGCCTCAACGTCCCCTATTACCTCACGATCGACGGCGCGCAGGCGGCCATCGGCGCCATCGAGGCGCTGCTCAAGGGCGAGCACCAGGTGCTGAGCCTGCAGGAATACCACGCCGATGCCTGAGCGGCTCTGGGTCGCCCTCGACGTGGAGACGCTGAAGGAGGCCGACGGGCTCCTCGAGCGGCTGGCCGGGGCCGGACCGCCCGAGACGATGGGCGCCAAGATCGGCTCGCAGCTGTTCACGGCCGCCGGGCCCGCCGCCGTCGAGACCGCGCTCAAGCGCGGGTTCCCCGTGTTCCTCGATCTGAAATTTCACGACATCCCGAACACCGTCGCCGGCGCCGTGCGCGAGGCGACGCGCATCGGGGTGGCGATGCTCGACGTCCACGCCGGCGGCGGCGGCGCGATGATGCGGGCGGCCGCGGAGGCCGCGGGCAAGGCGGCGAAGGACTTCGGCGTCGCGCGGCCGGTCTGCCTCGGCGTGACGGTGCTGACGAGCCTCGACCGCAAGGGCCTCGAGGAGGTCGGGGTCGTCGCCAACGTGGAGGCGCACGTGCTGCGGCTCGCCGAGCGCGCGCGCGAGGCCGGGCTCGACGGCTGCGTGGCCTCCCCGCAGGAGATCCGGCTCCTGCGACGCGCGCTGGGCCCGCGGTGGGTGATCGTCACGCCCGGGATCCGGCCCGCCGAGCGCGTCGACGATCAAAAGCGCGTCGCGACGCCGGCCGATGCGATCAGGGCGGGCGCCGACGCGATCGTGGTCGGCCGTCCGATCACCGCCGTGCCGGATCCCAGGGCGGCGGCAGCCGCCATCCTCTCGGAAATCGCCGCCGCGGCAGTCTAGGAAATTAACGACCCGCCGGGGCACCGGGGTCGCGCGAGCGCTGTATGGCGGGAGTTGACTCGCGCGGTTCGAGCGCCGGCTTTGCCGGCGCAATCGAATCCTGGGGGAGGCATCGGAGGGGGCCGTCCAGGCCCCCTCCGAGGTTCCAGGCCCCCTCCGAGGTTCTAGCCCGCCGCCTCGCCCGCCCATGCGGCGTCGATCAGCCCCACGGCCTCGGCGAGGGCGCCACGGATGGCCTGCACGTTCACCTGCTGCTCGGCGAGGACCACCAGATAGCCGATGCGGCTGGCGGCCAGAAACATCGTCCCGTCGTCGGCCGAGAACAGGGCGGTGCAGAACGACGGCCGCCCCAGACGCTGCGCGCTCGTCTCCAGCTCGCGGCCGAGGGTGGCGGCGAGCGCCGCCATGGAATCGACCTCGATCGTGCCGGGCAGCTCGGCGGCGATGACGAAGCCGTCCGCCGCGACGATGAGGGCGCCGCGCACCCAGTGCTGCCGCTTCAGCTCCGAGACGATGTCCCGCACGTGGCGGCCCCGCGAGGTGCTGTCGTACTCGAGCGCGAGCTTGAGGCGTGGTCCGCTCATGAAACCCTCCTGGTCCGGTCGACCGGCGTGTCAGCCGGCGTGGAAGAGGGCGCAGCGGCCGGCGGCCCGGCGGCCAATCCCAGTTCGTGCAGCGTGGCGGACCACAGTCGATTCAGGTCGAGCAGCCCTTGGGTCGGATCGGTCGCGCGCGGCAGTGCGAGCGAGACGACGAGATCGCCGTCGGTGCGCGTGAAGACGGCGTCGTGGTCGTCCTCGACGATGGCACGGTGGAGCGGGCCCAGGCCGGCGCGCCCGAGCGTGGCCGCCGCCAGCTGCAGCGTGCGGGCCAGAGCCTCCGAGACGTCCTTGGCGTCGTCGGCCACGGGCTGCGACGCGATCAGCCCGCCGTCGGCGCGTCCGATGATCAGCGCGCGGCCCGTGCCCGGCAGCCGCAGCCGGTCCACGCGCGGCGCGGCGGTTGCGTTCGCCGGCGGCGGCGGCGCCGCTTCGCGCGTCCGAACGGCCTCCAACAGCGCGGTCGCCTCGGGGAATTCGGGATAAAAGCGCAGCGCGCGCCGCAGCAAGTCGCGGCACTCGTGCGCGTCGCCCTCCTCGAGCGCGATGCCCGCGAGCCCGAGCAGGGCGCGCGCGTGGTTGGCGTCGTGTCCCAGCACCCAGCGGAACTCCTGCCTCGCGGGCGCGGTGGCGCGGCGCGCGACGTGCAAGTAGGCGGCGAGCAGGTGCGCGTGGAGGTTGTCGGGATCGAGCTCGAGCACGCGCGCCACGAGCGCCGCCGCCTCGGCATCACGGCCCTCGCGCCGCCGCTGCTCCGCGCGCCGGAGCGCCTCCGGTACCGTCTGCGGCTCGCGCCCGCCGCGCGACGCCCACAACCTCACGACGCCCCTGTCCTCATGCGAGCGTCACGCGCACGACCTCTTCCACGGTCGTCACGCCCTCCAGCACCTTGGCCATGCCCGCCTGGCGCAGCGTCTTCATGCCCTCCTTCTGCGCCTGCTCCCGGAGCACCGCGGTCGAGGCGTCCTCGAGGATCATGTCGCGGATGGTCTCGCTGATCGGCATCACCTCGTAGATCGCCACCCGGCCCTTCATCCCGGTGAAGTTGCACGTCGCGCAGCCGGCGCCGCGGTACAACGTCACGGGGCCGCGCCCCTGCGGCACGTGGCCGTAGCGCACGAGGTCTTCTTCCCTGCCTTCCACCGGCTGCTTGCACTCCTTGCAGATCCGCCGGCCCAGCCGCTGGGCCAGCAGCAGCAGCAGCGCCGAGGAGAGCAGGAACGGCTGGACGCCCATGTCGACCAGCCGCGCCACCGTCGACGGGCAGTCGTTGGTGTGCAGGGTCGTGAAGACGAGGTGGCCCGTGAGCGCCGCGCGGACGGAGATCTGCGCCGTCTCGAGATCGCGGGTCTCGCCGACGAGGATGACGTCCGGGTCCTGGCGCAGGAAGGAGCGCAGGACGGCCGCGAACGTCCGGCCGATCCCGTCGTTCACCTGCACCTGGTTGACCCCCTTGAGGTTGTACTCGACCGGGTCCTCGGCGGTCATGATGTTGTGGTCGATCTTGTTGATCGTCGAGATCGCCGAGTAGAGCGTGGTCGTCTTGCCCGAGCCCGTCGGCCCTGTGATCAGGACCATGCCGTACGGCTGGTGGATCGCGTCGGTGAACTTCTCGAAGCTCCACGGATCGAAGCCGAGCTTGGTGAGGTCGAGCTGCAGCGACTCCTTGTCGAGGATGCGGAGCACGGCTTTCTCGCCGAAGATCGTCGGCAGGATCGACACGCGGAAGTCGATCTCGCGCGAGCCGTGGCGCAGCTTGATGCGTCCGTCCTGAGGCAGGCGCCGCTCCGAGATGTCGAGGTTGGCCATGATCTTCAGCCGCGAGATCACCGCCGCCTCCACCTTCTTGGGCGGCGACACCATCTCATGCATGACGCCGTCGATGCGGAACCGGATGCGGAACACCTTCTCGTACGGCTCCCAGTGCAGGTCGGAGGCGCCGCGCCTGATCGCGTCGAGCATCACCTTGTTCACGAACTTGACCACCGGCGCGCCGTCGGCCGCGTCGCGCAGCTCGACGACCTCGCCCGTCGACCGCGAATCCTCGTCGGAGACAACCTCCACGGTGGCGTCGGTCAGCTCGGAGAGGACGTCGTCCATCCCCGAGGTGATCACCGGCTTCGCGTAGTGCGTCTCGATCGCGGCGCGGATGGCGGCGCCGACGGCGACCACCGGCAGCACCGTGAGCCGCGTGGTGGCGGCGATCTCGTCCATGGCCACGACGTTGGTCGGGTCCGACATGGCAAGGGTGAGCGCGCCGTCCACGCGCGAGAGCGGCAGCACCTCGTACTTGCGCGCGAGGTGCCCGGGCACCAGGGCCAGGATCTCCGCGGGCACCGGCTGCTGGCGGACGTCCACCGACGGCAGGCCGTGCTCCTTCGAGAGCACCTCCACCAGCCGCTCCTCGGTGACGAGGCCGCGGCGCGCCAGCACGGAGCCGAGCCGCTCCTTCGAGCGGCGGTGCTCGCGGAGCGCCTCGTGGAGCTGGTCCTGCGAGATCACGCCCTCGGCGACGAGGAGCTCGCCGATGCGCGCGCGGCTCCCGCGCTTGCGGACCGGCGACACGCCGCCGGCCTTGCCCGGCTCGAATGCTGGCAAGCGCGCTGCCGGCATGGCGTTGGCGAGTCGGACGGGCGTGCTCGGCGCCGTGACGAGGGACGGCGGCGTGATGATCGACGGTGGGACGCTGGATGGCCGCGCGGGTGCGGGCGGCGGCACGGGCGAAGTGATGGACGGCCGCGCGGGTGCGGGCGGCGGCACGGCGGGGCCGATCGACGGCCGCGCGGGCGCGCGTGGCGGCGCGGCGGGGACGATGGGCGCCGCTGGCGTCGGGTCGACGGCACGAGGACGGCCCCCGCCGAGCGCGCCCTGATCGGGATCGACGCGCTCGATGCGCTCGGCGGTCTCCATCAGGCGCTCGATGTCGCCGAGCCGCGTGTAGATCTCTCGGAGCGCCTCCAGCACGGTCAGGTCCGCGGGGTTCTCCGCGAGCGCCGCCTCGAACATCTCGGCGCTGTCGCGGAGCTCGCGCTCGTCGGCGCCGTTACGCGGGCCGCTGCCGGATCGCACTCCGCGCTTCCTCCGGGGTCAGCGGCGCGGCCAGGACACCCGTGCGGCGCGGCCGCCGACGGGCCTCGACGAGGATCGCGCCGAGGCCCTGGCTGGCGTCGCGCGCGAACAGTCGCACCATGCCGACGGTGGTCCGCTCGTCGAAGATGGCGAGCAGGATCGCGTCGTCGTCCACGGTGCTGACGTGCAGGCTCTCCTTCAGGCCCTCGTGGAAGAGCACCGAGAACTCGCTCTCGCCCAGCAGCCGGGCGAGCGCCGCCGTCGAGCTGAAGGCGCCGGCGGCGAGGGCGGCGATGGAGACGGTGTCGAGCGTGCGCGCCGCCCCCGCGATCGCGAGGGGCTCGCCGCTGCGCTCGATCAGCAGCACGGCCGCGCTGCTCGAGTCGCCGAGAAACCGCTCCAGCACGGCGTCGATCCGCGCCGCGTCGGTTTCGTGGATGACGAGGTCGTGTCGCATCACGAGGCTCCTTCCTGTACCTGACCGAACTCCCGGAGGAGGACCATCCGGGACAGCGTGTTCAGCGTGTCGAAGACCCCCTTGCCCGTCACCGCCACCCCCTCGAACGCCGGCACCCGGCGCGTGCCGCGGTTGAGCGTGTACTCGAGGTAGTCGATCGGCGCCACGTCGGGCAGGTCCCGCTTGTTGTACTGGACGACGTACGGCACCGTGGCGAGGTCGAGGCGATACTCGCGCAGGTTGTCGTTGAGGTTGCGGAGGCTCTCGACGTTCTCCTTCAGCCGGTCCCACTGCGAGTCGGCCACGAACACGACGCCGTCGACGCCGCGCAGCACCAGCTTGCGCGTCATGTTGTAGCGGCTCTGGCCGGGCACCGTGTAGAGCTGGAACTTCGTCGTGAAGCCCCGCACGCTCGTCGTGGACACGGGCAGGAAGTCGAAGAAGAGCGTGCGGTCGTCGCCCGTCGCCAGCGAGATCATGTTGCCGCGGTTGTCGTCGGGCAGGCAGCGGTGGACGAACTGGAGGTTCGCCGTCTTCCCCGCCATGCCGGGCCCGTAGTAGACGAGCTTGAAGTTGATGACCTTGGCGGCGTAGTTGATGATGGACATTCAGCGCGCCTCCAGTGCCGCCGCCGCGCGGTCGGCCTCGCGCCACGCGCGCCCCGGCCGCGCCACCGGTCCCGCCGCCGCGAGCAGCGTCGTCCCGCGCCCGGCGAGCGGGCGCACGAGGATGCGCCGCCGTCCCTGGCGGAAGATGACCGACACGAGCGCGCCGAGGTCGGCGTCGCGCGTGCGCCCGAGGCCGTCCCACACCGCCAGCGCGAGCTCGCCGAGGCGCTCCGCCTCGTGGCCGGGCTCGCGGAAGACGTAGACGCGGGCGACGCCGGCGGCGTCGGTCAGCACGGCCGGCTCGAGGTCGCCGAAGGCCTCCAGGGTCCCCGCCACGCCGGCGACGCGCGGCTCGACGGCGAGCGCGGACAGCGCGCGTGACGGCGGCGTGACGCCCTCGCCCGCGCGGCCGATCAGCCCCGCCGCGCGCGCGGCGCGCAGCTCGAGCAAGGCCACGGGCGCGCCCGGCCGCCGCGCGCCGACGACCACCGGCGTGGGCGCCGCGCTCACGACGATCGCCGCGCGCGCGGTGCGCACGGTCACCTGCTCGCCCGCGGCGGCGCCGAGCAGTCCGGCGACGCGCGCGGCCACGGCGGTCACGGCCTCGCGCGGCAGCGTCGGGGCCACGAACGCCACCAGCGGCACGCTCTCCACGACGCCCGACCACGACTCGAACGTCCCCGCGCCCGCGAGGCAGGCGGCGAGACGTGTGAGCGCGTCGCGGCTGATCACCTCGGGCGCGACCTCGCGCGGCGGCGCGGGCGCCCGCGCGGCGACGCGTGTCGGTGGAATCGGCAGCGGCGGCGCGGAGGTGACGATCGCCGGCGCCGGTGGCGGCGTGATCGTCGGCGCGGCCGGGGCGGACCTCAGCGACTCCGCGACGGGATCGCGTGGCGGCGCCGCGACCGGAGCGGGCGGCGGCGGTGCGAGGCGTGGCGGCGCGACGGGAGCGGGCGGCGGCGGTGGCGTGCGGCGCGGCGGCGCGGCCGCGACGGCCGGCGGAAGGTCCGCCGCGGCGCCCCCGGGGCGCGCGCTCGCGGCCGGCACGTCGCGCGGCACCGGGAGCGGCTGGAACGGCGCAGGAAAGGCCTCGAGCCCCGCGATCTGGCTCGGCGTCCAGCCGGTCGGGATCACCCCGGGCGGCAGCTGGCGCAGGACGTCGTCGAGCGGCAGCGTCAGCTTCAGGTTGGGGTACTGCCCCCGGAACTCCACGTCCGACATGGCGAACGCGAGCGCCGGAAACTGCGACGCGACGATCGCCCAGTGCACCTGCACCGCGCCCTCCGGCAGCTGCGCGAGCACGACGCGCCGGGGCACGGTGAGCCAGTGCGGCTCGCGCAGGCTCTCGGCGACGCGGTCCATCGGCAGCGTGAACGCGGCGGCGGGAAGCTGAGCCGCGACGCGCTCGAACCGCACCCGCACCACGGCGTCATCTGGCGGCGACTCGGGCGACTCCTGCCACTCGGGCGTCTCGGGCGCCGCGGCCGACGGTTTCACCGCAGGCACCGGCGTCGCGGCCTCGGCGGGGTCCTCGTGGCGGCGTGCATCACGCGCGACCGGGGTCTCGACGGGCGTCGGCGGCGTGACGACGACCCGCTGGCGCGCGCGGTCCCCGCGCGGCGCCGGGCGCGGCGAGAGCACCCGCCCCCGGAACGGTGCCAGCACGAGCGGCGTCGCGACCAGCGTCAGGAACGGCGCGGGTCCGAGCCGCGCGAAGGCGTACGCGAGCGCGGACAGCGTCGTCAGGTCCGCCAGCGTCGCGAAGGCCGCGGCGGCGGTGAGGCCGAGGGTCACGTGGGTGAGGCAGGCGCCGCCGACCCAGCTCAGGCGGCGGGCGAGCGACGCGCGGCGCAGGAACAGGAGCGAGAGCACGGCGTAGAAGAACGGCACCGCGACGATCGTCCACGCCGGCGCCACACCGCCGTCGCCGAGGTCCAACCAGAACAGCACGCCCGTCACCACGACGTAGGCGACCACGACGCCCAGCGCGTGGAGCCATCGCATCAGCGGCGACAGGCGGTAGCGGCCCACGTCACATCGCCCGCGCCAGCTCGGGCAGCGCCCGCCGCGCATAGTAACGGACCTTGCCGAGCACGTTCGGCTCGGCGATGCCCACGGCGAGGAGCCCCGTGGTCGCCACGCCGTAGAGCACGACCATGCCCTTCTCGTACTCGAGGATGACGCCCTGGAGCGCGCCACGACCCAGCTCGCGGCCGAGGCCGTCGGACGACTCGGCGAGGCAGGCGCTGAGCGCAGCCGCCACGTCCGCGTCCACGCCCGCGTTTGCCGTCGCCTCGACCACGAAGCCCTCGCGGTCCGCGAGGACGGCCCACTGCACGCCATCCATCGTGAGGAACTGGGCGACCACGGCGGCGGCCCCGTCGGGGACGGGCGTCGTGTCAAGCGGCACCGGCGTATCGGTCTCCACGGTCGCCGGGGTTCCCCGGGCCGCCGGGGCCTTGGCGGACGCCGCGGGGCGCTGCGCCAGCAGGCCGTCGAGGTGGCGGATGAGGTCGTCGGCGGCGAAGGGCTTGGCGAGGATGCCCACCGACTGCGCGCGCGCGGCGCGCTCGCGGACCTCGTCGTTGACGATGCCGGACATCAGCAAGACCGGCGTGTGCGCGAGGCGCGGGTGGCCCTTGATGAACTCGCAGATCTCGTAGCCGTCGCGGTCGGGCATCACCACGTCGCACACCACGAAGTCCGGGGCATCACGCTCGAGCCGCTCGAGCGCCTCGCTGCCGGAGGCCGCGCACACGACGTCGATCTGCCGGCCCGCCAGCGCGCGCTCGACGACCTTCCGCACGCTGAGGCTGTCGTCAACCACCAGCACCTTGGTCATGCGCGTTTCTCCTCGTCCATCATCCTCGCCACGTCGAGCAGCAGCTGGTCGACGGGGCGAGCGATGGTCTTCGGCTGGGTCCGCAGCTCATTCGGATGGACCGGGATGAAGCAGAACTTGCCGCCGCGCTCGCGGTGCGAGGCCGCGACGAGCGCGGAGAAGGCCGGCTCACCACCGAGCCCGCCGAACTCCGCGTGCGTCACGCGCCCACTCTCGAACACGACGAGGCCGCCGCCGGTGGCGAGGACGAGCACCAGCCGCCCCGTCTTGCCGCCGACCGAGATCGCCTGCGTGAGCTCCTCGATCTCCAGCACGCCGAGCGCGCCCTGGAACGTGCGCGTCCCGCCGTTCGTCCCGACGGAATCGAGCCCGGCCATCGAGGGCCCGGGCGCCGCGGGGACGGGCGCGGCCTGGGCGACGACCGGCACCGGCGCGACGGGCGCTGCGGGGGCGACCGGCTGCGGCGCCGGGATGACGGGCCGCGGCGGCGGGGCGAGGGGCCGGGGCGGTGGGGCGACTGGCGGCGGCGCCGGCGGCAGCGGTGCGACGGGCCTCGGAGGCGGCGGCGGTGGCGGCGCGACCCGTGGCGGCTTGATCACGGGCGCGGGCGCGGCGGCGCGCGGGACGGCCGCGGCGGGTGCCGAGGGCGTGGTCGCCTCGAGCTGCTTGCGCACCAGCTGAATGACGCGCGTGACGATCGTGGCGCTGCTGAGCGCGTCGGGCAGCACGAGGTCGACGCCGGCGACGGCCGTCTGCGTCGGCACGTTCTCTCCCGGCCCGACGATGAGGACGAAGCGCACGTCCTTGGTGGACGGATCGCTGCGGACGATCGCGCAGAGCTCGTGACCCTCCATGTCCCCGAGCCGGGCGCGGCTGATGATGACGTCCTGCTTGTTCCACTCGAGCATCGTCAGCGCGAACGACGCGCTGGGCGCCATCGAGACCTCGGCGCCGCCGGCATCGAGCGCCTCCGCGAGGACGGGCGCGCGCTGCGGATCGGGATCGACGAGCAGCGCCTTCATGCCGGCACCAGCGAGGCGACGAGCGTGACGAACGCGTGCTCCTCGACGGGCTTGGTGACGTAGTGCTGGACGCCGAGGCTCTTCGCCAGCGCGACGTGCTTGTCGCCCGCGCGCGTGGTGAGGACGATCACGGGCAGCGAGCGCGTGGCGGGGCGGCGGCGCACGTCGTCGATCAGCTCGTAGCCGTTCACGCGCGGCATCTCGAGGTCGGTGACGACGACGTCGAAGGCGGCCTCGGCCAGCCGGGCCATCGCGTCGGCGCCGTCGCCCGCCGTGGTGACGTCGAAGCCGGCTTTCTCGAGCATCTGGCCGACGAATCGACGCACGCTGACCGAGTCGTCCACGAGCAGCACGCGCCGGCGCGGGGCGGTCGCCTCGCCGGCGGCGGCCTCGCGGCGGCGCGCGACCCGGGTGACCGCTTTCGCGCGCGCCGCCGTCTCGACCAGCGCACCGGGGTCCAGCAGCAGCGTGACGCGCGCGTCGGCGCCGACGCTGGCGCCGCCGTACGGCCCGACGCCCGTCAGGAACTCGCCGAGCGGCTTGATGACGATTTCCTGCTTGTGCAAGATCTCGTCCACCTCGACGGCGAGCGTGCGGCCCGCGCCGCGCACGACGAGCACGGGACGGCGCGGCCGCCGTGGCCCGCGCTCGAGACCGAGGATGGTCGGGAGGGGGACGAGATCGACGAGGTCCTCGCCGACGAGGATCGCCTCGCCGCGCGGGCCCGGCCGCACGTCCTCCGGCCGCACCGTCGTGACGAGCTGCACGGCGTTGAGCGGCACCGCCAGCCGCTCCTCGGCGACGGTGATCATCAGCGCCTCGGAGACCAGCAGCGTGAGCGGCAGGCGCAGCGTGAAGCGCGTGCCCTCGCCCACGACGCTCCGCACCTCCACGTCGCCGTTGAGCCGCCGGACGTTCGTGCGGACGACGTCCATGCCGACGCCGCGCCCCGCCGCCGTCGTGACCGCGCTCGCCGTGCTGAAGCCCGGCAGGAAGATGAGGTCGAGCGTCTGGTCGTCGTCGAGCTCGGCGTCGGCGGGCACGAAGCCCTGCGCGACCGCGCGCCGGCGCACCAGGTCCGGATCGATGCCGCGCCCGTCGTCCGCGACCTCCACCAGCACGGCCCCGCCCTCGTGCGCGGCCGACAGCGTCACCGTGCCCGCCGCTTCCTTGCCGCACGCGCGCCGCTCGTCGGGTGCCTCGATGCCGTGCGTGATCGTGTTCTGCACGAGATGCAGGAGCGGATCCACGATCTGCTCGATGATCGCGGTGTCGAGCTCGACGGCCTCGCCGCGCGTCTCGAAGCGCACGCTCTTGCCGGCCGCCCGCGCGGCCGCCTGCCCCTGGCGCACGAACCGGCCGAAGAGGCTGCCGATCGGCACCAGCCGCGCGCGCCCGATCTCGCTTCGCAGCGCGCCGGTGATCCGGTGGACGTGCGCCATGTCGTCGCGGAGCGAGCGCGTCACCGCCGTCAGCTCGGACTGCAGCTCCGCGATGTCGGCCGCGATCTCGGCCACCGTCCGCGCGAAGATCCCGGAGTCGTCGTAGCGGTCGAACTCCAGCTCGGCGAACAGCTCGGAGACCGAGCGGCCGGCCGTCGCGGCGGCCGCGGGCTTCGCGGGCGGCACGGGACGCCGCTGGTCGAACTGACGCCGCTCGAAGTCGGCGATGCACTGGGCGAGGCGGCCGCGGCTCGCGAGGAGCGCGGCCGAGACGCGGTCGATCTCGTCGAGGCGCTGGTCCACGCGCTCGCGGTCGATCACCATCTCGCCGATGAGGTCCATCAGCGAGTCGAGGCGCTCGAGGTTGACGCGGATCGTCTGGCGCGGCGGGCGGCGCGGCGCGGCGCGGGCGGGCGCCGGGCGCGGCGTGCTCAGCAGCGCCGCCAGCGACGACGAGAGCGCCGGCACGGGCTCGGGGAAGGGCGCGGCCGGCGGCGCGGGGGCGGGCACGGGCACGCCGTCCAACAGCGCGTCGAGCCGCGCGCGCACCCCGGCCACGACGTCGGTGACGTTCGCGCGCGGGTCGGGCGGCAGACCGAGCATCAGGCGTAGCGCGCCCTCGGCGGCGAACAGGGTCTCGACGGCCCGGGGGGTGAGCGGCCGGCGGCCCTCTCGCGCGACCACCAGCACGTCCTCCATGCGATGCGCGACCTCGCCGACTCGCACGCAGCCGACGACGTAGGCGGCGCCCTTCAGGGTGTGGACGGCGCGGAACAGCCGCGCGACGTCCGCCTCGTCGACGCCGCGCTCGAGCGCCCCGAGCGCCGAGGTCACCCCGTCGAGGTGCTCGGTCGCCTCCGGCAGGAAGTACGCGATCACGTCCGCGTTCCCCGCGAAGAACGCCTCCAGCTCCTTGCGGAGGGGGTCGAGGCTCGCGTCGGCTCTCGGCGCCGGTGTCGCAACGCCGACCGCGGCCGGCGGCGCGTTGACCGCCGCGTCGAGCGCGTGCTTGAGATGACCCACGAGCGCGCCGAGCCTGCGCGTGTCGGGCGGGCGCCCGGCGAGCGCCTCTTCCAGCTCCGCCGCCAGCTCCGCGATGTTCGGGAATCCGTGCAGCGAGGCGGCGCCCTTCAGGCGGTGCGTGACGACGAACAGCTCGTCCACGCCCTCGGGGCGAGCCAGCGTCGCCGCCGCGCAGTCCAGCGCGGCCACGGTGTCCCACGCCTCCATCAGGAAGATGGAGCGGAGGAACTCCTGCTCGGCCGGCTCGGCCATCGCCGTCTCAGGTCGTCGCCAACTTGAATCGCGAGAGGCTTCGCGTGAGCTCGTCCGCCAGTTTCACCAGGTCGTCGACCGTGCGCCGCGTCTGGAGCACGGCCTGCTCCGTGTGCACCGCCACGTCGGCGATGGAGCGCATCGCGCGCACCACGCCGTCGGCGCCGCGCACTTGCTGCTGCGAGGACGCCGAGATCTCCTGCGCCAGCTCCGCGGACGTCCTCGAGATGCCGGCGATCGCCTTCAGGCTCTCCTCGGCGCGGATGGTGACCTTGTAGCCCGACTCGACCTCGCGCGTGCCCTCTTCCATGGCCACCACCGCCTCCTGGGTCTCCCCCTGGACGGCGCGGATGCGGGCGGCGATGTCCTTGGTGGCGTTGGCCGCACGCTCGGCGAGCTTGCGGATCTCGTCGGCGACGACGGCGAAGCGGACGCCCGACTCGCCGGCGCCCGCCGCCTCGATGGCCGCGTTGAGCGCGAGCAGGTTCGTGTGGGACGCGATTTCCTCGATCGTGTTGACAATCTCCGAGATCTCCAGCGAGCGGTCGCCGAGGCTCTTGATGCGCTTGGAGATGACCTGCACCTCGCCGCGGATCCGCTGCATGCCCGCGAGGCTGTCGCGGACGGCGATCTCCCCGCGGGTGGCGGCCTCGAGCGTCTGGCCGGCGGCGGTGGCGGCCGAGGCCGCGTTCGAGGCGACGAGCTGCACGGAGCGCGACATCGTCTCCACCTCGCGGCTGACGGTGGTGGCCTCGCGCGCCTGCTTCTCCGCGCCGCTCGCCATCTGGTCGGTGGCGCCGAGCATGTCGTTGGCGCTGCCGGCCACCCGGATCGCGGCATGCCGCACGTCGGCGAGGAGGGTGCCGATCTCCTCGACCATGAGGTTGACGGCGTCCACGACGTTGCCGAGGACGTCCGGGGTGATCTCGCCGCGCTTGCGCAGGTCGCCCTGCGAGATCTGGGTCACGGTCTCGAGGAAGACGGCGATGTTCTTCTGGAGATCCTCGCGGCGCCGCTTCTCCTCGTCACGCTCGGTCTCGGTGAGGACCTGCGAGCGCAGGCGCGTGACGGTGTCGTTGAAGGTGCGCGCGAGCTGACCGATCTCGTCGTGGGAGCGGACGCGGACGGAGTGCGAGAGGTCGCCGCGGCCGACCTGCTCGGCCACGCGCACGATCTCACCCAGCGGGCGTGTGATCCGGCGCGCGAAGACGGCGCCGGCGACCACGGCCAGCAGCGCGACACCGCCGAAGACGGCGAAGAGGAACCAGCCGGACTTGGCGGCGGCGCCCTCGATGATCGACTTGTCCATGCCCACGCGAACGGTGCCGAGCTGGCCGCCGAGCATCGGCACGCCGACGTCGATGATCGAGCGCATGGCCCCGGTGACCGGGTGCGCGTAGTGGATCTCGCGCACCTGCTTGGGCGTCTCGCCGGGCACGAGGTTCTTGTCGATCAGGTCGGGCGGCACCACCGGGTGGAACGTGTGGGCGATCAGCGTCTTCTGCGGGTCGTAGACCATGACGTACGCGACGCCGCCGATCGAGACGAACTGGTCGACGAGCGCCTGCACGGTCGACGCGTCGCGGTTGAGGATGAGGTCGACGCCGGACGACGCCAGGCTGTTGGCGATGGCGGTGCCCTTCGACGTGAACTCGTCGGTCATCCGCTCGCGCATCGTGCGCACGGACACGTACCAGGTGATGGCGGCGAGCGGAATCAGCACGGCCGCCAGGAACACGATGATCTTCGGCAACAGGCCGAACCGCATGCGCGCGCTGATCATGATCGCTCCCCCTAGATCTGGACCGCTGCCGCCCAGTCGGCGATCGGGACCCATCGGTCCCCTTCGACGCGTGTGAAGTAGACGGAGTCGAGGCCCTGGTGCCGCTCGGGTCCGAACGTCAGCGCCGCGCCGATTCCGAGATCGAAATTGCGCAGGGACTCCAGCGCCTGCCGGAACGACGCGCGCGTGGGCTGCGGGCCCGCACGGCGCAGCGCCTCCACCACGACCTTGGCGTTCACGAACCCCTCGAGGCTGATGAAGCTCATCCGCTGGACGGCGTACTTCGGGTCGCGCAGCGCCTCCGGGACGGCAGGATTGTGACGCTCCATCAGCACGCGGTACTCGGCGACGCCGGGCAGCGTCGTGTCGTCGTAGGTCGGTACCACCTGCGAGTTCACGAGCGCCCGCGTGTAGTCGCGCCCGTTCGTCTTGCCGTGCTTGACGAGGAGCGCCAGCATGGCGTCGGAGCCGACGAACGAGACGTTGGAGATCGGCGCCAGGAAGCCCGCGTCGCGCGCGGAGCGCACGAAGGCGCCGCAGCCCTGGTAGGCGCCCGTGCAGAGCACGACGTCCACCCCCGCCTTCTGCAGCGCGCTCACCGCCGGCGTCATGTCGTCGGTGAACTGCGCGCCGCGCGGATACGTCGCCTCGGCCGTGATACGGGCCCCGTGCTGCGCCAGCCCGCGCGCCACGCCGTCGGTGCCGCTGCGCCCATAGGCGTCGATCTGGTAATAGACGCCGAAGCTGCGTGCGCCGAGCGACCAGAACCGCTCGACGAGCGCCATCATCTCCTGGCGGTACGAGGCCCGGATGTTGAAGACCTGGTCCGCGTAGGGCGCCTCGCGCTGCGGCTGGGCACCCGTGAAGTTGCCGACGAGGACGACGCTCTGATCGGCGTAGCGCTTGATCACCGGGAGCGCACGGGTGAGGGTCGGCGTGCCGACGTAGTTCGACAGCGTGAAGACCGACTCCTTCTCGAGAAGGTGGATGGTGTTCTTGATGCATGGGTTCGGCTCGTAGTTGTCGTCGAGCGATACCACCGTGATGGCGCGCCCATGGACGCCGCCCCGCGTGTTGATCTCGTCGTAGTACGCCTGCGCCCCGCGGTAGAACTCGGTGCCGAGGCCGGCCGCGGTGCCGCGGAAGGCGGCGCTCATCCCGATGCGCACCTCGGTCGCGGTGACGCCGGGCGCCGACGCGCTGAGACCCACCGGACGCGTGGCGGCGGGCGGCGCCGCGGGCGGGTCGACCGGGATCGGGTTCCCGCGTCCGGTCTGACGCGACTGCGCCGACGCGGCGCGCGCCGTCGCCAGCGCGGCGCTCGTTCCGGCGAGGAAGCCGAGGAAGCGTCGTCGATTCATGGCTGAGCCTCCGGGGCGGCCGGCGCCCACGGCGCGCGGAGCGCCTCGAGCAGCCGGGCGGCGTCGAGCAGGATGACCGGCCCATCGGGCCGCGGCACGAGGCCGGCGGCGAACGTCTTCAGCGGGCCGTCGGGCACGTCGTCGGCGGGCAGCGGCTCGTCGAACCACTCGAGGCCGAGCACGCCGTCGATCGGCACCGCCGCTTCGAGACCGCCGGTGGCGAGCACGATGGCGGAGCCGCCGGACGTCGCCGGCTTCGGCGCCAGCGCCAGCAGCGGCCGCGCATCGGCCACGGCCAGCACCGTGCCGCGCAGGTTGGCCACGCCGAGCAGGGGCGCCGGGGCCCCGGGCACCGTTCCGATCACGTCGAGCTTCATCACCTCGCGCGTCTCGCGAACGTCCACGGCGAGCGTGCGGCCGCCCATGGCGACCACGCACGCGCGGCGCCGGTGGGCGCCGGGCAGGATCGCGTCGGGCGGGAGCGTGGGGTCAGGCGCCGGCGTCCCGTCGGGCGACGGCGCGGCATCGGGGACGACAGCGTCGTCAGCGGGCAAACCGGCTCACCACGCTCAGCAATTGGTCCGACGTGAACGGTTTCGAGAGGTACTCGTCGGCGCCCTGCTTCTTGCCCCACGCGCGGTCGCTCTCCTGGTTCCTCGACGAGACGAGCACCACGGGCGTCTTGCTGGTGCGCGAGTCGCGGCGCAGCGACCTCAAGATCTCGTAGCCGTTGCGGCGGGGCATGATGATGTCGAGGAGCAGCACGTCGGGATGCTCGGCCTGCATCTGGTCCTCGAGCGTTTCGCCGTTGCTGAGCGAGACGACCTGATGGCCGGCGCCGCGCAGGATCGACTCCATGAGCTTCAGGTCGGAATAGGCGTCGTCGACCACCATCACCTTCGCCATCGGACCGAGCCTCCTTGCCAGAGCGGCGTGGGGGCAGAAAAGTGCAACGGTTCTGCCACGGCGGGGCGGGGACGGCGGGTGTTCGCGCGCGGACGTCAGCCCCGATGACACTGTCGGCGTGGCGCCGGGCGGCGCGTCAGCGTGACGCCGCGCTGGCATCGCACCCGGGTCCGGCACGCCAGCCTGTCGCGCGGCGGGTCCGGTGCGGGCGGGGTGACATATGATGAGGTCATGACGACACTGACGGAACGGGGGACGCTCGAGCTCTACGAGAAGACCGGCGCGCTCATGCGCGGCCACTTCCGTCTCACCTCGGGCCTGCACTCCGACATCTATCTGCAGTCGGCGCTGGTGCTCCAGTACCCGGAGCACGCCGCGCGGCTCGGCGACGCGCTGGCCGCCCCGTTCGTCGACGCCGGCGCCCAGACGGTCCTCGCGCCCGCCATCGGCGGGATCCTCGTCGCGCACGAGGTCGCCCGCGCGCTCGGCGTGCGCGCGCTCTTCACCGAGCGTGAGAACGGCGTGATGCGGCTGCGGCGCGGGTTCACGCTCACGCCCGGGGAGCGCTGCCTCGTCGTCGAGGACGTGATCACCACCGGCGGCTCGACCCGCGAGGTCGTGGAGTGCGTGCGGGCGAGCGGAGGCGCCGTCGTCGGCGTCGGCTGCCTGATCGACCGGAGCGGCGGGGCCGCGCTGTTCGACGTCAAGCAGGCGGCGCTGGCCACGGTGGCGGCGACGACGTGGCCGCCGGAATCGTGCCCGCTCTGCAGGACCGGCGGCCAGGCGGTCAAGCCCGGCAGCCGGGCCTAGTCGCTCAGGGTTTCTTCTGGCCCGTCGCGAACGCTTCCGGATGGGCCTCCGCCCACCTGAGGCCTTCCTGCAGCTCCTTCTCGGCCTGCTTCACGAGCTCGAGCGCCTTTGCGCGATGACCGTCGTAGTGGTGGGCGGCCTTCTCGAGCTGCGTCTCCGCGCGCTCGAGGTCGCGCGTGGCGGCGTGGATGTGGGGATGCCGGCCGGGACGCGCGGGCCGCTCGCCCTGCGGCGGCGGGGCCGCCGGAGGCGTCGTCGGAGGCTGCGCGGTGACCGTCGTGGTGCCGAGGACGGCGGCCAGGGCCATCCCGGAGAGCCAGAGATTTCGTCGCATGGCGTGTCCCTCCTGCGCCTCAGTATGCACGTCAGGGCGTCAGCAGCCCGTTGCGCGCCATGACCACGACGAGCCAGAAGAGCTGGACGGCCACGAACACGGTGAGGCCGCGATCGCGGCCGCGGCGCACCTGCGTCCGGTACTGCCACGCGCCCCCGGCCACGGCGAGCGCCGCGAAGAGCGCGCCGTCGTAGCGCGCGATCAGGCCGTAGTGCGCGGCCAGCCCGCCCGCGAAGCCCCACAGCACGTAGGCGGTGAGCCAGAGCGCGATGACCGAGCCCAGGATGGACAGGCGCGTGCCCGACCAGCCCAGCGCGCGCGCCACCGTCACCGTCGCGATCGCGCCGAGGACGAGGACGGCGCCGACGGCCAGAGTCCAGCGCGTCACGCGCGCTCCGTGCGGTACTCGGGCCGCCAGCGCAGCAGCCGGCGCTCCACCTGCTTGATGCCCAGCGCCATCACGATGCCGATCGCGCCGAGGGAGACGAGCGCGACCATCATGTCCGCCGCGTTGAGCGTGCCGAGCGACTGGGTGATGAGGTAGCCGAGGCCGCCCCCCGACTCGCCGCCCAGCAGCTCGCCCACCACCACGCCGATCAGCGCGAACGAGATCGACGGCGTGAGGGCGGCGAACGTCCACGCCAGCGCCGAGGGGACGATCACCGTGCGCATGATCTGCCGCTCGCCCGCGCCGAGAAAGCGCGCCGAGTGGATGAGGTCGGCGTCGACCGCACGCGCGCCCTGGAACGTGTTGAAGAACACGATGAAGAAGACGATCGTCCACGCCAGCACCACCTTGGCGAGGAGACCGAAGCCGACGATCATGGTGACGAGCGGCACCAGCGCGATCCGCGGCAGCGAGTTGAACGCGATGATGTACGGCTCCAGCACGCGCGCCAGGCGGTCGTTGCGCCCGAGCACGAGCCCGGCCACGAAGCCCGTGGAGACGCCGACCACGAAGCCCCACAGCGTGGACTGCACCGTGGAGAGGGCCATCTGCCACAGGCTGAGCCGGACCTCGCCGGACGCGAGGTAGACGAAGCGGCGGGCGATGGCGGACGGCCGGCTGATGAAGAACGGGTCGATCCAGTAGAGGCCGGGGGTCCGGCTGATCGCCTTGATGCCGGTCAGCCACTCCCACCCGCCGAGCAGCGCGACGAGGATCGCGACGCGCCAGAGGTTGACCCGCGCCCGATCGGTCACTTGCTTGGCCCTCCCTGGGGGTGCCCCCCCTGGGGGTACGCGAATTCCTCGCCCAGCACGTGCCAGAGGCGGCCGTACTCGCGCGCGTACTCGTCGCTCTCGCGCAGCGCGATGACGTCGCGCGGCCGCGTGAGCTTCACCTCGTGCACCATCTTCACGCGTCCCGGCCGGCGCGTCATCACGACGATGCGGTCGGCGAGCGTGATCGCCTCCGAGAGATCGTGGGTGACGAAGACCACCGTCTGACGGCGCGCCTCCCACAGCGCGAGCAGCTCGGCGTGCAGGACGAGCTTGGTGTGGGTGTCGAGCGCGCCGAACGGCTCGTCCATGAGGAGGATCTCGGGATCGACCACGAGCGTGCGCATGAGCGCCACACGCTGCCGCATGCCGCCGGACAGCGTGGCCGGAAACGCCTCCTCGAAGCCCGCGAGGCCCGCGAGGGCGACGGCCTCGCGAACGCGCCGCGCGCGCTCGGGCCCGGCGACGCCGCGATACTCGAGGCCGAGCGCGATGTTGCGCGCGACGGTGCGCCACGGGAAGACCGTGTCCTTCTGGAAGACGTAGCCGACATGGCGCGGCGCCGCCCCCGTCACCGGCGCGCCGTCGACCAGGACGGCGCCGGCCGACGACGTCACGAGCCCGCCGATCATGTTGAGGATGGTGGACTTGCCGCAGCCGGACGGCCCGACGATGGCGACGAACTCGCCCTCGAGCACCTCGAAGGAGGCGCGATCCACCGCGGCCACCTCGCGCCCGCCGGCGCGGAAGGTCTTCGTGAGGTCGCGGACGACGATGCGCGGGCGCCGGGCGCTCAGGACTTGTACTTGGCGCGGGCTTTCTTCACGAACGCCATCTCCACCGCCTTGGCGTACGGCACCGGCTTGTCGACGGCGAGCGGCACCCACACCTTCGTGCCGTTCTCGTACGACTTCTCGTCGACGACGAAATCCCAATCGAAGATCGTCTTGTAGTACTTCACCGAGCGCAGGACGTTGTCGCGGCTGTAGGTGTCCATGTAGGGCTTGTAGAGCAGCTCGACGATCTCCTCGTCCTTCGCGCGGTGGATCCACTGCTGGGCGCGGTAGCAGGCGCTGACGTAGCCCTGCACGAGGTCCGGCGACTTCTCGATCGTCTCGCGCAGCGTGAAGCCGACCGTGGCCGGGATGGGGCCGCCGAAGACGCGCGTCCACGCCTTCTCGTCCTGCACGTCGTAGATCGCCTTGCCGAGGCCCTCTTCCTCCGCGGCCCACTGCCACTCGGGGACGGCCATGATCGCGTCGAACCTGGCCGCCTTCAGACCGCCGAGCATGGTGGTGGGGCCGCCGCCGCTCACCCACTCGACGTGGTCGTTGACGGCTTTGCCGTCGGCCGCCCTGAGGCCCTTGAGGACGTACACGCCGTAGACGTAGGTGCCCGAGCCGATGGCCGTTGCCGCCACCACCGCCTTGCGGCCGACGAGCCTGGCGTCGCCGAGCGCCTCGACCGACTTCACGCCACGGTCGAAGAGCTCCTTGCGCACGACGACGTTGGCGTACGAGCAGCGCGTGTCGGTGGCGAAGACCATCAGGGCGTCCTTGCCCTTCTCGGTGATCTTCAACGGATGGTTCGAGTCGCCGAGCGCGAACATCGCCTGGCCCGCCGCGAGCACCTGCGCGACCTTGGCGCCGCCGCCGGGCGCGATGAAGAACGGCACCGCGACGCCCTCCTCCTCGAAAAACTTCTTCTCCCTCGCCACCAGGTGCTGGCCGTACACGAAGGTCGAGACGCTGTGCGAGACCGTGATGGGTTTCGGAGCCTGCGCCCGCGCCGGCGCCCGCCAGGCGGCGGCGACGGCCGCGGCGCCGGAGGCTGTCAGGAAGCGTCGGCGGGTCCACGTCATGCGCGATCCTCCTTGAATTGCGGCCGGATGCGGCGATCCGGGGGGTTGCGACAGGCGCAGTCTACGCCGCGCGCGCAGCGCCTGTCAACCGCAACATATTGACACTACAGAGAATTTCGGCCATGCTGGGCTTCTTCCATGGTCCGGAGCATGACCGGGTTCGGGCGGGCGGAGGCGAGCGGCGAGTCGATCGCCGTTACCGTGGAGGCCCGGTCCGTCAATCACCGCCACCTCGATGTCGCACTGCGTCTGCCGCGCGCCTTCGCCGCGCTCGAGCTGGAGGCGCGCCGGCTCGTGCAGAGCCGGCTGGAGCGCGGACGCGTCGACGTCAACGTGCAGCTCACGCCGCTCGGCGGCGGCGCCGCGCAGCGCGTGCAGGTGGACGCGGCCCTCGCGCGCGAGTACGTCGCCCGCGCCCGCGCGCTGGCGCTGGAGCTCGGTCTCGAGGGCGCGCCGAACCTGGCCTGGGTGCTCGAGCGGCCGGGCGTCGTGCGGCTCGAGGAGCCGGAGCCCGTCGAGCCGATGGCGCCGTGGCCGCTCCTGGCCGAGGCGCTCGGACGCGCGCTCGACGAGCTGGTGGCGCGGCGCACCGCCGAAGGCGACCGGCTGGCGGATGCGCTGCGCACGCTGCACGCCGAGCTGACGGCCGCCGTGGCCGCCGTCGCCGCGCGGGCGCCGGTGACGGCGGCGCGCCGCGAGGAGCGGCTGCGCGAGCGGCTGCGCGTGCTGCTGGCCGAGACGGCCATCGACGAGGCGCGCATCGTGACGGAGGCGGCGATCTGGGCGGACAAGAGCGACGTGACCGAGGAGCTGGCGCGGCTGCGCGCGCACCTCGCCGAGTTCACGCTGCTGCTCGACAAGGGCGGTCCCGTGGGCCGGCCGCTCGACTTCTTGATCCAGGAGCTGAACCGCGAGGTCAACACGGTGGCCTCCAAGGCCGACGACCTCGAGATGAGCCAGGCCGCGCTGGCCGCCAAGGGCGTGCTGGAGAAGATCCGCGAGCAGGTGCAAAATCTTGAATAGCCGCGCCGGCGTGCGCCTCGGCCGTCGCGGCACGCTGTTCGTCGTGTCGGCGCCGTCGGGGGCGGGCAAGACGACGCTCTGCCGCGAGGCGCGCCTGTGCATTCCCGATCTCGCGTACTCGGTCTCGGCCACGACGCGCGCGCCGCGCGCGGGCGAGGTGAACGGCGTGGACTTCCGCTTCGTGAGCGAGCGCGAGTTCCGCGCCATGCTCGAGCGCGGCGAGCTGGCCGAGTGGGCGATCGTGCACGGCAACATGTACGGCACGCCGGCGCGGCCGCTGGAGGCGGCGCTGGCCGACGGCAAGGACGTGCTGCTCGACATCGACACGCAGGGCGCCGCGCAGCTGCGCACGCGCTATCCGGAGGCGGTGCTCGTGTTCATCGTCGCCCCCTCGATGGCCGAGCTCGAGCAGCGGCTGCGCGAGCGTGGCGCCGACGCGGAGGGCAACATCGCGCGGCGGCTCGCGCGGGCGCGCGAAGAGATCGCATTGTGGCGGACGTACGATTACCTGATCGTCAACCGGGACGTGAAAGAAGCGATGGACCAGCTGCTCGCCGTCATCCAGGCGGAGCGCTGCCGGACCACGCGGTTGTCGCTCACGCTCCCCGACCTGGAGGTGTCCGAGTGATGGCCTTTCCTTCGCTGGAGTCTGCGCTGAACAAGGTCTCGAACCGCTATCTGCTGGTGGTGCTCTCCGCCAAGCGGGCGCGGCAGCTCAACCGCGGCGCGCCGCCGCGCGTGGAGAGCAAGCACAAGAAGCCGACCAGCTCGGCCCTCGAAGAGATCGCCGCCGCGAAGGTCGAGTACCGCATCAAGGAAGCGGACGAGACGCAAAAGGCCTGAGGGTCGTGAGGCTCGACGGGCGCGAGCTGGTCCTCGGCGTCACGGGCTCGATCGCCGCCTACAAGGCGGTGCTCCTGCTCCGTGAGCTGGCGCGCCTCGGCGCGACGGTGACGGTCTGCCTGACCGAGCACGCGCGCGCCTTCGTCGGGCCCCTCACCTTCCGCACGCTGTCGGGCCGGCCCGTGCTCACCGACCTGTTCGATCCCCAGAGCGACGACGCCGTCGAGCACGTCGCGCTGGCCGAGCGCGCGGCGGCCATCGTGGTGGCGCCGGCCACGGCCAACCTCATCGCCAAGGCCGCGCACGGCGTCGCCGACGACTTCCTCACCACCCTCCTGCTCGCCGCGCGCTGTCCGGTGGTGATCGCGCCGGCGATGGACGGCGGCATGTGGGAGCACCCGGCGGTGGCCGCCAACGTGGCCGCCCTGCGCGCGCGCGGCGTGACCGTGATGGAGCCCGACAGCGGCGCGCTGGCCTCGGGGCTCAGCGGCCGCGGCCGGCTGCCCGAGCCGGAGTCGATCATCGCGGTGCTCGCCTCGGTGCTCGCGCCGGCGCAGGACCTCGCCGGCGAGAAGGTCGTCGTCACCGCCGGCCCCACGCGCGAGCCGATCGATCCCGTGCGCTACATCTCCAACCGCTCGTCCGGCAAGATGGGCTACAACCTCGCCGCCGCCGCGCTCCGCCGCGGGGCCGAGGTGACGCTCGTGTCCGGGCCGACCGCGCTCACGCCGCCGGCGGCCGCGACGTTCGTCCCCGTGCAGACGGCGGAGGAGATGCGCGAGGCGGTGCTGCGCCACCTCGCGGGCGCCACCATCGTCATCAAGGCGGCCGCCGTCGCGGACTATCGCGTACGCCGTCCGTCGGAGATCAAGATCAAGGGCAAGCGCGACCTCACGCTGGAGCTGACGCCGAACCCGGACATCCTCGCCGAGGTCGCCGCGAGCCGCTCGGGCGCCTTCGTGGTCGGCTTCGCGGCGGAGACCAACGACGTCGCCGCCAACGCGCGCGCCAAGCTGGAGGCCAAGGGCATCGACCTGCTCGTGGCCAACGACGTGAGCCAGGCCGGCATCGGCTTCGACGCCGACGACAACGAGGTGCTGCTGATCGACCGCTGGGGCGGCAACCGCGCGCTGCCGCGCATGGCCAAGAGCGCGGTCGCCGACGCGATCCTCGGCGAGATCCTCACCCTCCGGCGCGCCGCCGGCCGCACGGCGGGCAAGGCGTCGCGCTGAGCGAGGCGCCGCGCGACGCGCTGGCCGGAGCCCTCGACGCGCTGGGGCAGGCGCTGCGCTTCTATCGCGATCTCGGCGTCGACACGCTGCCGCTCGAGGGTGAGTACCTGATGACGCCCAGCGAGACCCTCCGCCGCCAGGAGCAGGCGCTCCAGAACTGCCGCAAGTGCAAGCTGTGCGAGGGCCGCACCAACGTCGTCTTCGGCTCCGGCAACCCGACCGCGGAATTCGTGGTGATCGGCGAGGGGCCGGGCGCCGACGAGGACGCGCAGGGGCTGCCGTTCGTCGGCCGCGCGGGACAGCTGCTGACGAAGATGCTGGCGTCGGTGAACCTCTCGCGTGAGACCGACGCCTATATCACCAACGCGGTGTTGTGTCGACCTCCCGGCAATCGCAATCCCGAGGCCGACGAGCTGGCCGCCTGCGCGCCGTTCCTCGCCGACAAGCTGAGCGTGATCCAGCCCAAGGTGATCCTCTCGCTCGGCAGCGTCGCGACGCAGGCGCTGCTGCGCACGAAGGAGGCGATCGGCAAGCTGCGCGGGCGCGTCCATCCGTTCGGCGACGCCGTCCTCATCCCGACGTTCCATCCCGCGTTCCTCCTGCGCAACCCCGGCCCCGAGTACAAGCGCATGGCCTGGGAAGACCTCAAGCTCGCCCGCCGGGAGTACGACAAGCGCAAGACGCGGTGACGCTCGCCGACGTCGCGTTCGACGTTCCGCTCGACCACCCGTTTTCGTATCGCGTGCCGTCCGACTGGACGCTCGCCGTCGGCCAGCGCGTCGCCGCCCCGCTCGGCCGCGCCGAGCGCATCGGCGTCGTCGTCGCGCTTCGCGACGGCGACGCCGCCGGGCTGAAGCCGCTCGCGCGCGTCGTCGATCCGGCGCCGGTGCTCGATGCCGCCGGACTCACGCTCGCGGCCTGGATCGCCGAACAGTCCCTGTCCTCGCTCGGCGGCACGCTGGCCGCGCTGCTCCCGCCGCCAGGGAGCGCCGGCGCGCGGAGTGACCACGCCGTACGAAGTGACGAGGCCGTACGGAGTGACGAGGCCGTACGGAGTGACGAAGCGATACGGAGCCGGGAACCATCTAGAACAGGCCACCCACGCTTCAAGCCGGCCTCGCCCTCCAATACAGAACCCGGCCAGTCCCCGAAACCTGACGTGTTGATTGGCACAGGCCGCGAGCGGCGGCTGCTCGAGCGCGTCGCAGCGGCGCGGGCGCCCGCGCTGGTCATCGTCCCCGACATCGAGGCCGCCGGCCGCTGGGCGCAGCGCCTGGACAAGCACGGGCCGGTGGCGCGCCTGGACTCCGGCGTGGACGACGAGGCGCGCGCGCGCGCCTGGGACGCGCTGGCGGCGGGCGACGCGCGGCTCGCGGTGGGCACGCGCTCCGCGCTGCTGGCGCCGCTGCCGGCCGGCGCCACGCTCGCGCTCGTCGACGAGCACGAGGCGGCGCACAAGCCGCCGGGGCCGCCGCGCCTGCACTCGCGCGACGTCGTGCTCGAGCGCGCGGCGCGGGGCGGCCTGGACGTCGTGCTGACGTCGGCGACGCCGAGCGTGGAGACGTGGTGGCGCGCCGACAGCGGCCGGGCGCGCCTCGTGCCCGGCGAGTCGGCGCCGTGGCCGCTCGTCCAGATGGCCGACACCCGCGGGATTCTGAAGGTCGAGCCGCTCACGCCGGCGCTGGCGCGCACGGTGCGCGAGACGCTCGCGGCGGGCCGCCGCGCGTTCCTGGTGGTGAGCCGTCTGACGTCCGCGCTGGCGTGCGACGAGTGCGGCGTCATCGTGCGCTGTCCCGAGTGCGACGTGGCGCTCGCCTACGCGCGCGCCGCGCGAACGCTGACCTGCCGCGTCTGCGGGCGCGAGACGCCGATGCCGGAGACGTGCCCGGGCTGCCGCGGTCGCCGACTCTCGCCCTTCGGGTGGAACGCCGAGCGGGTCGAGCACGCGGTGCGGCGCCGTTTCCCCAAGGCGCGCGTCGCCCGCTACGATCCCGACGCCACTCGCGGCGCGAAGGGCGAGCGCCAGCGCGCGGAGGCCGCGGCCGCCGAGATCGTCATCGGCACGCGCGGCGCGCTGCGGCTGTTCGGCCCCGCGTCGCTCGGCGTCGCCGGCTTCGTGTCTCCCGACCATCTCCTCCGCCTGCCCGACTTCCGCGCCGGCGAGCGGCTGTTCTCGCTGCTCTGGGCCGCCGCCGAGCGCGTGGCGCCGGGCGGCGGCCTCGTCGTGCAGTCGCAGACGCCCGAGCACTACGTCTTCGAGGCCAGCGCGCGCCAGGACCTCGCGGCGTTCTACCGGCAGGAGATGAAGTTTCGCGGCGAGCTCGGCTATCCGCCGTTCCGCCGGCTGGCCATCGTCACCGTGAC
>Ga0209160_1000442_pt1 | contig 33381 bp, 32 predicted proteins | sample GraSoiAngelo_153_FD_186167 | JGI IMG/M metagenome (GOLD analysis project Ga0209160, IMG submission 186167) | Grasslands soil microbial communities from the Angelo Coastal Reserve, California, USA - 14_1009_12_40cm (SPAdes) (version 2) | ecosystem: Environmental > Terrestrial > Soil > Grasslands ...
AGCATTAAGGACCCGCGCTAACTTTTGTGCGCTCTGGAAGAAGCAGCGATGCAGCCACCGAAATGCCCAGCACCAAAAGTACTGTCAGCAACGCCACTACCGTCGGAATCTCATAATAGTGTGAGAGCAACATCTTCGCTCCAATGAAGATGAGTACTACAGAGAGTCCGTAATGGAGGTAGTGGAATATGTCCATCATGGTGGCCAGGGCGAAGTACATGGATCGTAATCCGAGGATGGCGAATACGTTTGAGGTATAGACAATGAAAGTATTCAAGGTGATGGCCAGAATGGCCGGGATGGAATCCACGGCAAAGAGAAGATCGGAGGTCTCGACCACCAGTAGCGCGACCAGCAAAGGTGTTGCGTAAAGGCCCCGTTGCCGCACAAAGAATTTTCCGCCAACATAATCTTTAGTGACCGGCATGAGGCGTCGAAATACCCGCAGAACCGGATTCTTTTCGGGATGAATATTTGCATTTTCCTCCCGAAGAAATTTGATTCCGCTATAAATGAGTAACGCGCCAAACAGGTAAATAATCCAGTGGAATCGGCGAATCAGACCTACCCCGGCAAGAATGAAAATTGCTCGCATCACAAGGGCGCCTATGATTCCCCAAAACAAAACTTTGTGCTGCTGGTCACTAGGGACTCGGAAATAGCGAAAGATCAAGAGAAAGACGAACAGGTTATCTACACTCAGCGAAAGCTCGATTACGTAGCCGGTTACGAATTCCAGACTGGGAGTCCGCCCGTGCCAGAAATAGACCAGTACCGCGAAGGCGCCAGCGAGAGCAATCCACATAGCACTCCAGCCCAGCGCTTCGCGAAAGCGGACCCCATGGGCTCGACGATGGAATACTCCAAGGTCCAGAAGCAGCATCGCCGCGACAAAAACATTAAACAGGATCCAGAAGGTGGTTTGGCTCAACAGATACCTCAACGATTCAATTCAGCACATTCATAAAATTAAGCTTGCCGGTTTCCAGTTGGTGATGTATGAAGCTCCGGGGATCTCTCAACACTATAGGAAAGTGACGGCAAAACTATTGCTTGCGTCCTCGTTTTCCGCTCTCCCAATCCTTCCAAATGCCGAAAATCTTTAACTGCTCATCCAAACGGGTCTCGCGCAAGGTTTGTTCAATTTGTGGCCGGTTTAGCCGCGGACCAAGCCGCTCCGAAGCATTGGCGATGGCGAACGTGATCTCTGCCGCCTCTGCCACATGCTTCTTAAGTTGAGGCATATCTACTTTGTCGAGCGTATCGGAGCTGGCATGATAGTTGACCAGGTAATTAGCTTCTTCCTGGTTGGCGACGAGTGTGGGCACGCCTTCCAGCATGAAGTCGAAATTATCCGTGCCCCATTCCGCGTCAGTAGTTAATGCGGTCGCATCAAACTGCTTCAGTGGCGCTACAATCTGGGTTGCTGTGTTGACCACGTCTTTACGGCCGCCCAGCGAAAAGCCAGTGGTCTTACCGGTGCCGGAGTCAAAGATCACGACAGCAGCCGCTTTGTCTAACTCATTAGCATGGGCTTTCACGTAAGCGTGAGAGCCGAGCATTCCCTCTTCTTCTCCAGAGAAGAGTATGAACCGGATAGTGCGCCGGGGATGCAGACCCGATGCCTTGATGGCTCGCAATGCGTCGATGACCAGCGCGGCATTGCAGCCGTTATCCAGCGCCCCCGTACCAAGCTCCCATGAATCCAGGTGTGCGCCCAAGATGACGAACTCATCCGGCTTCTGGCTGCCTCTAATTTCAGCAACAACATTGGACGCGGTGACCGGGCCGCCAATTCGGTTCGGAATTGCCAGATCGGCCCATACCGGATGCCCAGACGAGAGCAGGCGCCCGATGCGTTCTCCGTCCTCCCGCGCAATGAGCACCATCGGTATCCTGTCGATCTCGCCATTTGTGGAATTGGTGTGGCGATACAGCAGATCGTGCTCACGGGTCGCAATGAAAGCAATCGCTTTGGCCTTGCCCTTTACCGCCACGTCGATCACTGGCGGCGCTTTCAGGTATTCGCCGAACAGGTCTGCCCAAGTCTTCAGAACGTCGGAGTGGACGAGGATGATTTTCCCTGAGACGTCGCCAGCCTTCTTGAAATCTTCGGCAGAACCCGTCCCAACATCCAGCATCGGGACGTGCCGCACTGTAGCTAAGGCGGGTGCCCACGCCATCGAAACTGCGCGCACCCGAAACTCGACCTTGGGAATAGAACTCAGCGTCGCATCAACAGCGGTCCCGCTTGCCGACACGCTCATCTGTGTCGCGCCTTCCGCCCAGGATGCTGCCGTAGTGAAATCTTCGGTGTGCACGCTGTCAGCGCCAGCGACTTTGAAGGCTTCCGTGCCCCATTGAACCGCACGCTGCATTGCCGGCGTGCCTGGCACACGACCGCCGATCTCGTCCGTCAAATGGCGCAGATTAGCTTCAAGATCAGAGGACTTTAGAGCCTCGCTGATAATTCGACTAGAGTCAGACCCCGGTGCAGCCGCTAGGCAGGTGAGCCCAAGCGCGGCCATACAGCAGAAAAGAACTACTCGATGAGGTTTTGGCATATCCGCCGCATTAGAAACTAATTTCAGGGAAACGGAAAGAGGAAAGGAAGATGGCAGACGGCTTGGCTAATTCTTCTTGTCCAGCATCCACACTGTTTGCAGAATCACATTCCCCACTATTTCCAAACTCTTGGGACTGAGCTTGTCAACCGTGTCTTGAGGCGTGTGGTGAAAGACATTGCCGTAGCCATAATCCAAATCAATGAGATCGGCAGAGGGAACCCCGCGGCGCACGAACGGCAAGTGATCATCGTCTATAGCGGTGGTTCGAGAGTAGAAGTGAGATTGGTAGCCCAGTCGCGTGGCCGCTTGTAAAACGAGGTCTTCCAGCCACGGGGTTGAATTCTGTTCGCGTTCGACATTCAGGTCCGCATCACCGATCATGTCGGCGAGCAGGAACGCTTTGATCTTTTTCAGGGTCCCGTCACTCTGCCATTTCTCCGCCAGGTGGCGGACACCGTACAAACTATCAGTGTCAGACCATTGTTTCACCGCCTCTTCTCCATCAGTCCACAAAAGCCAGACGCTGTATCCATCGCGCCTTCTTCCGCGCAGTTGGTTGGCTATCTCAAGCAGCATTGCGGTGGAGGAACCACCGTCGTTTGCTCCCACATAGCCGGTATTGCGCAGCGGATAATTGGTGTCGTAATGCCCCGCAATCACAATGATGCCGTCTTTCTTGCCGGGAAATTTGGCGATGATGTTACGAACCGGAAACTTTCCTTCCGGCGTGTCGGCGGTGAAGCTATCGTATTCGACGTGCTCCCCTTTAACGTGTGAAACGATGTATTGCTCTAATTTTTTATGATTGGCGCTGCCGATCGGTCGCGGTCCAAAGGCGACGGTTTCCTTTATGTACTGCAGGGCGCGCGCGGAATTCACGGTAGGGGCAGACGACGCTTCCGAAACTGCCGGCTGCGCGGGGCCCGGACTGCTTGTCACGGAAATCGGCTCTGCGGTTTGTGCCGCTTTACTGGAACATGCGGAGAGCGTCGTTGCCAACAAAAGGGAACTCCCCCAGACGAACCACACGCTTTGTCGAGCCGGAAAGCCCGATCCCATCTCTATTGACCTCTCGTCCGCCGAGCTCTTCGCTGCGTAGGGTGGACCATCCAGGCAATCCCTATACTCACGACGTAGAGGGCGACCATGGGTGCGGCGAAAATGCACATGTTTAAAATGTCTGTTGTCGGCGTCAGGATCGCGGCGATGATAAAGATCACCAGAATGGAGTAGCGCAGGTTGCGCCACATCCACTGCGCGGTAACAATGCCCATTAGCGACAGAAAGAAGACCAGGATTGGCAGCTCGAAGATCACACCCATGCCAATTATGATCGTCAGGAACAGATCGGTATATTCCCCGATCGTAATCATGGGGGTAAATTGTTTGCCATAGCCAATGAGGAATTCGAGGGCCTGCGGGTAGACCAGTTTGTAGCCAAAATAGCCGCCGGCCAGGAACAAGCCGACCGTGGAAAACATGAAGGGCGTCAAGTAGCGCTTTTCGTTGCGGTAGAGGCCAGGCGAGATGAACAGCCAAACCTGGTAAAGCACGAACGGCGATGCCACAAAAAGTCCGGCGAGCAGCCCTACCTTCAAGTAAAGGTTGAAGGGTTCAGTGGGGTTCAGGTAGACCAGTTTTTCAGACAGCCCATTGCGGCGGAGAGCTTCCATAATGGGCCGCTGCATGATTTCGTAGATTTTCTCGGCGTATCCCCAACACAGAAAGAAACCCACCGCGACTGCTATGATCGAATAAATGATGCGCCGTCGAAGTTCCTCGAGATGATCGAGGAAACTCATGGCTCGCATGGGTTCTTGTTCGTCGCCGCCAGCGGGGAGTTCTGCAGCCATTTCAGGCATGGGGGGCCTTAACGATGTGATTGTCCTCACGCTCGCCAGGAGCTATTTCGGTGAGACTTCCACTGGCCACCGCACCCTGCGGAGGCTGGGTGGGAGGAAGGATTTGCGGCGTGGATTCGTGTTCCAGATTCGAGATTTCGCTTTCGATTTGCGCTTTGAACTCGTTGCTGGCACGCTTGAATTCGTTCAAAGCTTTGCCGATCTGACGCCCAATCTCGGGCAGTTTCTTGGGCCCAAAAATAATGAGGGCTATAAGGAAAATGAACACCATCTCCGAAAAGCCAAGATTCATACCTCCATCATACTGCCGGACTTGCATTGCCAGCAATCGGAGCGGCTTCTACAAACAGTGGTCGATTGTTCAGTAATGTCGAAGCCCCCTCCCTATTGCCTGCATCCTAATATTCAGGTGGTAAGTCGAACGGTTACGTAAGGTTCGGAAGACGAAAATTGTGGTTCGCGTACGTGTTATACTTCATTCAGCTGCGCGGTATCTGGACGCCTATCTATAAAGGACTTTGAAGATGGTTCGTAGTTCTCGTCGCTCACTCTTCCTGGTAGTTTTTATCCTTGTCAGCTGCGGCTTTTTGGGGATGTTGTTTGCCCAGAAAGCGAACCCGGCGGCGACATCTAACGGTGACTCCGACGTTCGTGACAGCCTGAAACAATTCACTCAGGTTTACCAAGTCGTCGAAGAGAACTATGCCGAGGCGGTGAACCCGGATAAAGCCATCTACAATGGGGCCATTCCCGGGATGCTGCACGCCCTCGACCCGCACTCCAATTTTTTTGATCCCAAGTCGTATTCTCTACTTCGCGAAGAACAGCGCGGCAAATATTACGGCGTAGGCATGACGGTCGGCCCGCGCAATAACAAAGTCATTGTCATTGCGCCCTTCGTGGGTACACCCGCGTATCGCGCCGGCATTCATCCAGGCGACATCATTATCGCGGTCGACGGCAAAGCCACCGACAATATGAGCACGGCTGACGTCGCCGATCTTCTGAAGGGTCCCAAAGGGACGACGGTACGCATCACCATACTGCGGGAAGGTGCCGACAAGCCACTCGACTTCAACGTAGTGCGCGATGAAATTCCCCGCTATAGCGTTGACCTGCATTTCCTGATCCGTCCCGGCGTTGGCTATGTGCACGTTTCCGGTTTTCAGGAGACCACTGAGCACGAAGTGGCGCAGGCGCTGGAGGAAATGGGCGATGTTAAGGGCCTGATCCTTGACCTGCGACAGAATCCCGGTGGGCTGTTGAGCGAAGGCGTGGGCGTGGCTGACAAGTTCCTCCACAAAGGCCAGCTCATTGTGTACCACCACGGACGCTCATCCCCGGAGAAGCGTTACGTCGCTTCTCATGGCAATGGCGGGAAGGAATTTCCGCTGGTTGTGCTGGTAAATCGGGGCACCGCATCAGCGGCTGAGATTGTCGCGGGAGCCATTCAAGATCATGACCGCGGCCTAATCGTTGGTGAGACCACATTTGGAAAAGGGCTGGTGCAAACTGTCTACCCGCTCTCCGAAAATACTGGACTGGCTCTCACCACGGCAAAGTATTACACCCCGAGCGGCCGTCTGATCCAACGTGACTATACTGGCGTTTCCCTGTACGACTATTACTACAATCGTGAGAACGAAGAGAATAGCGCTAACAACCACGAGGTCAAAGTAACGGACAGCGGACGCACCGTTTATGGTGGTGGCGGCATCAGCCCTGACGTCAAGATTGCGCAGCCCAAGAGCAGTCACTTCCAGGACACGATGCTGCAGCATTATGCATTTTTCAATTTCGCTAAACACTACACCGTGACCCACCATCCCACTAAGGGCTTCGAAGTGGATGACACCGTCATGCAGGATTTCCGTAAATTCCTGGACCAAGAGAAAGTTCCCTACACCGAGGCGGACCTGGTGGAGAACAATGACTGGGTTCGGTCCAACATCAAGACTGAGATTTTTGTCGATGCCTTCGGACAAGAAGAGGGCCTGAAAGTTCGGGCCGAAACCGATCCGCAAGTGACCAAGGCATTGGATCTTTTGCCGCAGGCTCGGGCACTGGCTGGGAATGCCAAAAAGGTTATTGCGGAGCGCAATGCAGCTCACATCATGAATCGTTAAGCATCCATCCATAACCTCCTAAGCAAGGCCCGAGTGATCGGGCCTTTTTTTGCGAGGGTGGTTCGCCCGCTCTGGGCGATTTGGCTGCCTTTCACTGGCTAAAAGCTGGCGCGTGGGGTAGTGGGGGGTCTTAGCGTGGACATGACTAAAGCACCACTACCGGCGCGTGGAGTCACGTTGACTTCCCCTGACGAGTGTGTGAGAATTCGCGGATTAGCCCGCCCTACGGGGTGATGGGCACGCTCGGAGCTGAAAATCCCTCCCCGACGATTAATTCCAATCCAGCCGCGGCCTGAGGGTATAAGTGCCTTGCCTTGCTTCGTTTTTAGATCGGATGGCACATGGCGGCGGACCGCATGTTGAAAGAAGGCGTTTGGGTTGCTGCAGTAATCTTGGCCATTCTGGCGGGTTGGTTCGACTGGCGTTATCGTCGAATACCCAACTGGCTGAGTGTGCCGGGGCTGCTGGTGGGCATCTCGGGAAATACTCTGGCTGGAGGATGGGAGGGGACTAAGTCCTCGCTGCTGGGAGCTGGACTTGGCCTGGGATTGTTATTACCGTTCGTCCTGATCAAAAGTCTGGGCGCAGGCGACTGGAAGCTGGTCGGCGCACTAGGCGCCTTCTTGGGTCCCGGCCCGCTGGTGACAGTATTAGTGGTCGCAATTTTCGTCGCGGGAGTAATGGCAATGGCGTTGATTATTTACAAGCGGCGTGTGCGCCAGGCGTTACGCAATGTCGGCCGCATTCTGGCGGCGCTGCTCACCCTGCGATTGCCGGCATCTGAGCTTTCCCTGGAAAACCCAGAGTCCTTGAAGATTCCATTTGGGGTAGCTGTGGCTTTTGCGGTAGTTTTGTACGGTATGCAGCTGGTTATGACTGGCTCGTGACGTTCGGGTTCAATGACAATGCAGTCGGGTACGGTGCAATAGTGAAGTGGCTACGAGAAATTGCACGTGATTCCTGTGGCACAGAGATTGCCGAAACCGCGGTGGTCCTGCCGCTGGTATTCATGCTGCTGCTTGGAATCATGTGGTTTGGGCGCGCTTTCAATATTTATTCAACCCTGAATCGAGCTGCTCGGGAAGCCGCGGTTGCGGCGGCGTCTCCAAGTTGTGCAACCTGCGGCAATACTTCTCGTACTCAGTCTGATATCCAGACCAATGTAGTGAATCCTATCCTGCAGGCGGCACACCTGGATCCAAGTCAACTGCAGATCACGAATTTCAAACAGGACGTGGCGTTGACCACTGCCGAGAATGGAAGCAAAGTGAGCTTGAGTTATCCTTGGAAATTCAAACTCAATTGGTTTAGCGTAAATCCTTGGGGACTACAGACATTTACTACCGGGATCACAATTGTCGCGGAATCGCAGGCGCGCCAGGAGAACTAATGGCAGTTACGGACTCAAACGAGGTCACGGCCAAGGTGCATCCCTCCCTCCTCGCTAGGTTACACGGGACAGAGGCGGTGCAGATTGTCGAGTTTGCAGTGACTCTTCCGCTGCTCATGGTTTTTCTAATCGGACTTACGGATTTCGGCGGGGCCTTCACTTTAAAGCAAAAATTAAATGGCGCGGTTCGGGAAGGCGCACGTCTCGGCGCCAATCAGCCTACGAGCGACCTCTACAGCGCGCTGGCTTCGAACCAAGCGCCCCCCACCGTGAATGCTATTAGGGATCTGGTCGGAGAATATTTGCAGTCGGCAAAGGTTGACAACTGCAATATCACGGCGCCAGCGACAACAACAAAATCGGGGCCTCTAGAGTGGACCTACACCGCCAATACTGGTTGCCCCGGTGTACTGACTCTCATGGTTAATCGCGGATTCCCGGTAGCTAATGGCGCGAACAACTGGGTCATAACGACGCATGTGACCATTAGCTACCCACGCAAGTGGCAGTTCAACAGGGTGATGGCTGTCCTGGTCCCGGGTACGAACTACGCGGGGTCGAGCCCGATTAATTCGGACGCCGTGATATCAAACCTGGATTAATTTCCCCTATGAGCAAAGCAAGCGATATCCACGAGTGGAAAAAGAGTGAGCGAGGGGTAACGCTACTGCTCGCAGCGCTGACGATGTTTGTGGTTTTGGCCATGGCAGCGTTAGCTATCGATGTAGCCTCTTTGTACGTGGCGAAGAGCGAATCGCAAAGGTCGGCAGAGGCAGGGGCCATGGCGGCTGCCAGAACCTTAGTGGCAGCAGGCGTCACCGGCGACCCAAGCAACTCGTCGGACATCTGGCAGACTGCCTGTGCAGCAGCAATTCAACAAGCGCAATTTGTCGCCGGGCAAAACAAGGTAGGAGGGGTAGCCCCCTCGGCGGCGCAGGTCACTGTAACCTTTCCCAATGCGCCCAACAAGACTGATTGCTCCGGAACGAACTCGATTTTTGGCATCAATCCTCAGGTTGCGGTCTCGGTGCAGCGTAACGATCTTCCCACCTTCTTTTCTCGCATCTGGCGCAAGAATCCGATTATCGTCAGCTCGAGCGCGACCGCGGAAGCTTTTAATCCATCTAACTCCGGTTCCATAGCGGGCGGCCAAGGGGTGCCCGTGGTTCCTCACTGTGTAAAGCCGTGGATCATTCCGAATCGCGATCCTGACCACGGAGGTGACTCCTTCTTCGACCCCACCGGTACCACCGGCATCATCACCCATCCAGGACCGAACCCGACTGGGGTAATCGGCGAACTGATTACGCTACAAGACGACTGCCAGCCGCCACCCGGTAACCTTTCAGGATGTGCGTGGAACAAATTGCAACCTAATCCTCCTGTCTGGGCACCTCCCAATAAGCTTGAATATGTTCTGGCATCCATGTCTTCCCCGCCCAGTACCTCGCTGCCGTCCTGCGCGGGATCGTCAGTCTACGAACAAAATATCGAGGCATGTAATCCCACGCCATTTTCGTGCGTAGGAGCCAATAATGGAACCGTGGACTTTAGCGACTATACCCACCAGGATACGAAGAACGGTATTGAGTGTCTGATCCACCAATCCGGCCCGGATACGCTCGATCCAACTTCTCCTCCGCTTGTCCGAGCGGGGAGCGGTAATCCCTTGCTGGGAACTGTCAAGTCAGGAGATGTCATCACTGTGAGCGATTCGGTCATCACGATCCCGATCTATGACGGCGCGGCCATACCGAATACCGGGCAAGTTAAAATTATTGGTTTTATGCAAGCGTTTCTTAACCCAGACGGTGTTAGCGTGTCTGGGAATGGGACGTTTGATATCAAGGTACTGAACATCGTCGGATGCGACAGCACTAGTGGGACCTCGCCGATTTCCGGCGGTGGAATTTCCCCCATCCCCGTCCGCCTCATCCACCAGTAAGTCCTGTAAGTAGGGCTTGGTCTAATCCGGCGGCGGTTCCTCGTCGGGCGGCACATTCTGATCTGGAGGAGCGGCGGATACGACAGCAGGGTCAGACTGGATGCCTGACGTTTGGAGATTATGCACTTCATTTATGGGCGCGGATGCGCCTGAAGCCAAGGGAGCGACATCGCCTGCTCCACCGAACCGCGGACTAAGAATGACCCGCTGTAAAATGGCAGCATCCCCATCCGCTCCCAAGATGATGAAGTTGTAGTGCGAACCATTCAGCAGCGCTGCCAGCACTTCTTTCGGTGGTGCAGGACCCAGACTAACCGCCACCTGTTCCTGCTCTGCTCCCGCGGGAACGGCGATATCGGCTCCGGTCTGGCGATGTATTTCGTAGAGAACCTGCGCCAGCGTAGCCTTCTGCGTCCTTACGCTGAGTAGCCCATCCTGGAACCTGACATCAACCGGCAATTTGTTGCGAACAGGCGCCACGCTCCGTTGTCTTGCACTCTGCTGGCTTAGCACGGTTTGTCTCACAACAGGCAGTGATTGGTTCTGGTACAACGCGGGCCGGATCGGAGGATTTGCCGACGCCGAAGTATTTTCTTCAGCACCCGCAACCAGCTTCACAATAACCATGTTGCCGGAGGGAAATATCTGAAAGTTCTGCGGCGTCTTCAAGTCGAGCACGACACGCGTGGTTGGGGGATTAGCCTCGAACAAGCCAACCCGAACGTCCTTGACGTCGCCGCGGTTCACAGAGAGATTGCGCAGCCCGCTTCCCGGAACAGCGTTTGGGAAATCAATGACCAGGCGATCAGGCCCGGTCAACACACGAGTCTGTGGAGTGACCTGCTGGCTGGCGTCAATCTCAATCTCAATGTCGTTGCGCGTCCCCAGCACTGTGACCCGACGGATGGTCGCAGACTGACCACTCGCTGCTCCTTCGATTTGCTGTGGGATTGCTGCCAGCGCATAGGATGGCGCGACCACACAAATGCTCAAGAAGCGAGCGAGAGCCGCCTTGGGGAGGGTGTACATATGGTCCTTTTTTGAGGTACTACGAGAATTCTAGCAGCGTAAGGCAAGCAGAGATCAGTACTTAGGTATTAGCCCCCTGTGGCAGAAACCTCGTATCCCCAATTCTCATGGTTTTGCAGCCGACGGTCCGGCGCGCGATTCGAGTATTTTCCCTAGAAGATCATCCTGTCCTGCAACCCTCTCCAGGTGCGGGTTTTGCTCTCCGCCATGATAAGGAATGGCGAAAGTTCTGAAGAATTGGGCATCTTCTACCAACAATTCCAATGATTGTTGCGAATTCTGGGATGCCCGCAGTGCCTCGCGCACCCCTTGTTTCGACCAACCTCGTCCATTGACGGCGACAAGCTTCATCCCCGGTCCTGCGCCAGCCAGATAAGCGGGCGAGCCCGGAATTACATCCACAAACTCTCCATTCTTGCCAACCAGCAAACCCAGGGAATACGTGAGGTCCACAATGTCGCTCAACTTCTCACGGGACTGAACAAAGGCATTCGGCTTGTCGTTATAAATCAGCCGCCAGCCTCCGCGCTCAATTCCGCCGAGCGGTGCGTGCGCGCTGGTTGAGGTCACTCTCTCCCTCAGCAGAGCGGCCCAGTTATAAGGAGTGACATCGTTCAAGGTATGCACAATGTCATCGAAGGTGTAGGGGACGACTTGCGGCGGTCCACTCTGCCCTCCATGAAAACGTCGGCTGAAATCGTCCAGCGAGCGCTGACCGTGCGTCTGCTGGCGAATAATCGTGTCCACCTCGAGCCAAATCAACTCGCCCTCAGGATAATAATCAAGGCTGCGCCGCCAACTCTCCCATTCCGGCCCTGCCATGCGCAGAATCTGAACTGAGCGCGCCGTATCTTCCAGCGGACGCCAGGTGCGGCCCACCCGGTGGTCCAGCATTGCCGCGGTCTCCGCGAGAGCTTCGCGATATTGCTCGGGAGACCACAGACCGCTGCGCGCCGTCAACACATCCCCCAAATACTCAGTAAGACCCTCGTAAACCCAGAGCAAATCTCCGATCATGGGCTCCTGATAATTGCGTGTTGCCAGGCCTGCCGGCCGGCGGTATTTGCCGTTCCATGAGTGGACGAATTCGTGCGGCAGAAGCCCGGCTTCGAGCAGGTGTAGGCTGGGATCATTTAGTGTGCGTTCCGCTACACTGTTGTCACTGGATTCGTGGTGCTCGAGCCCGTGATGTCCAACCTGATCGCTGAACGTGTAGAGAAAGTGATATTGACGGTAATGACGCGCTCCGAACAGCAGCCCGGTCTCAGCCACCAGTTTTTTATAACTTTCCAAATCTTGCTGCGTCATCTCGAGGTCGGGGTCGCTGTCACCGACCAGATCCATCAAGTGGAGCGGATTTTCTCCCGCCGAAGTGAGTTGTATCTGCCGGTAATGACTGCCGGCGATTAGTGGTGAATCCACCAGTTCGGTTAGTGAAACGGGATTGAACTCTACAACGCCGTCCGATTTGCGGTTCATCCCTAATGCACTTCCGAACTTCCACCCCGCGGGCAGCCGTACTGATGGAATAACCTCCACGCCGTCCGAACTCATTCCCTGCGGATAGAGCACGACCTGGTTCCAGTTCAGATCCAGAAGATTGCTCGATGCCGATGCCCCGGAAGCACCCGCGCTGCCCGCATTTGTGAGGTCATCGAACGAGACCACAATCTCCCTCAGGCCCGCAGGCACTTCAACGTGGAACGCATACATATCCACGGGATCGCGCTGCCATGGCAATGTCAGTCCCCCTGCCTCCATGCGCAGTCCGGTGAGATTAGCAATGGGGCCGCTCGGGCGGTGGTTTCCTGGAATCCACTTTGGATAAACCAGTGTCATGGGCCCCGGTTTGGCAGGCAGAGTGAGCTTGGCATGATAGATATTGCGCGGGGCTTCCGTGAGATCTACGAAAAGGCGAATGGATTCCCCCTGCACTGCGCCGGAGGGAAAGATCGCAATCGAAATCAGAAAGAGCCTGGTTGCATGAAGAAATGGGCGCACTCGAACAATTGATCGAAACATAAGGTGTGAGGTTAAAGGAGAACCGCAAGGCGGGCAAGCAACCGTCGCAAATAGGTGCTAATTGCGGGACAATTTTGCACGATACCGCAGGTACACTCCCGCCAGACCTGATGAGACCAGCAGAATGGTTCCAGGCTCGGGCACAGGGGCCGGAGGCGGTCCCGGAGGCGGCGGGGAGCTCGGGCAATGTTTTTCTTTCTTCTCGTCGTCCACGATTCCGAGCTTCTTCTCGTGGTTCTCTTCCGCGGCGGTTTCGCAACCACCCGAAGAAATTGCCGGCGGGAAAACCGGCGGGAACCATCCGCCCCCAGGTATATAGGACAGCCCGGAATTAGGGCCCGGAGCTACCGCGGGATCCAGCCCGGGGAATTGAGGTCGCGTCAGCAACGCTGAATCGAAGCCCGGCGGAAACGGAATCTGCGTCGCCGTGCCGCCGTCAACTTTCATCGGTTGATCAAAGACCAAGGTTGGCGGTTCCTGTGGAGAGATTGCCTTCTGCGCCTTTTCCGATACCTGATTCCCGCAGCGCGTGCGCGCCATAATCTTGCCATCGCTGATCAGTTTCTCTCCCCGTGCCAGCCGAACTTTCTTCTTGGTCCAAAAGACACGGTTGTTCATGCGGTAAGAAAGGTAGACCAGCTTCGCTTCCTCCAGTCGCACCATTCTGGCTCGTTGATAGTCGAATCCGGCAAAATGCTGCGACACCAGCCGGTCCCGCACGCTAGCCCGCTCCAGTTCGTAGGAATCCTGCACTCCTCCCGGAATGACGGAGTAGGGATAGATAAGACGTCCCGGTTTTACAGCGGGGGCATGCCCTTGAGATTGTCCAGCCAGCAGAGCTAGGTTGTCGCTGGCGCTGCCCTGCAGCCACCGAGAACTCTGATTACTGGCGCGAGAAACCTCGGGCCACCCGAATCGCACAGGAACGGACCGCCACGCTGCCACCGCGATCATCACCACCAGCGCGAAACCCAGCATTGCCCGTCGCGCGCGGCGATGGCGACGGTGGCGGGACGTCCTCCGTCCACGCACACATTGACCTGCTGAGTAACTCAAAGACATCTCCTACACACTTCGCCCTGGGATTGGCAAGGGGAGCAAACCACTCCGTGCACTTGGAGTTCCACACCCCAGGACGGCCAGCCGCACCTAACCGGTAAGATCAGTTTCAGGGGAGCTGTCATCGTAGCAAACTGTGAAGTAGTTTGCACTTAAAAGACTGTGGATTTCGCTACATTTCTCGGGGAACTCACTGGGGGAACCAAAATCTACAACATGGACACTGCTGGCACCTGCCGAAACAGCGGCAATAGTCACAATTCGTGTCGGGTCGGCATTCGTGTCGGATCGGCTAAAACTATGAAAACTGCAAAGATTGCTGCTGCTAGGAACAGGAACGGCGGACGGAATGACTCTTACGCGACACGCGACTTATTTACCAAGTGAAGTCCGCTAGGCCGACTACGTTCTCGAATCTGGCTTGCTGAGTGGAGTGCGCGGCCAAGCTCGGCCAGCCGGCCAAGTTCCTGCTTGATTTGTTCAAGACGCTCGTGTCTCTCGGTGTGAGCGATCTGGCTTACCATGTCCCGTTCCTTTTCACGCCGATATTGCTCATTCAATTCTTGGATTTTGGCGATTTCGGTCCTGAGACCCACAATCTTCTCTTTGAGGGCGCTTAGATGATCCATAGTATTAAGAATACCAAAATCGCGCGTCCCGTGGCGATTTGTGAATGGTAATGTGCAGCAACATTGCCGGACGGCCACTGGTAAGAAGCCGGGCCATTGTCACGCTAAATGTTCCAAGACTAAAAAGGCCCAAATCTTTCGCCTCGGCCCCCTATTTCTCATTTTGTGCTCGCGTCGTTCCTGGGCCGCCATTTCCTTCTGCTGCCAGAATGACTACGGCACCGCGACGCCGGTTATTCCGACCAGAATTGTCAAGGTACCGATTTTTCTTATCATGTTTCCCTCCTCATAGACGGGACTCATTCTGCTGAATTACTGGCATAGCGTGCAGCAATCGCCTGCCGTTTGCCAATACCATTATCGATGTACCCGCCGGATTTTTGACCCCGTCATACGGCGGAAGGCGAATTCTTTCGCAATGCCATTTACGATAAAGAAGGAATTCAGACCTTGCTGCGACGAATCCTAGCGCTGAATCGACCTGCTGGCAAGACCGAAGCACACAATGGAGTTCGCACGCCCGCTGCGGAGGTGAACGCCAACACCGGCTATTTGCGCCCTTGCTTTTTTTGAGCCACCACCAAGCCGCGCGGCGTGGGCAACAACACAACGGAAATGAGGCCTTCGGCCTCCAGCTTGAGAGCCGCCTCGCGTACCAGTTTCAGGTGGGAACTGGCGTCGTGCATGAGGATCAAACCATATGGACTTATTTGCGGCAGGAAGCGCCGTACCTCCTGCTCGCGAATCGGCAAATCACTGTCACTGAAGAACAGATCGATGGTTCCCTCGACATTCATTTCCAGGCTGGACTGGTTGCGCAGCTCGATCCATTCGGCCACACCGGAGTTTTCGATCCGTGTTTTCGCATTTGCGTACACTACGGGATCGAATTCACAGGTGATGACTTTTCCACGCCCGTTCGCCTTGAGACCTTCTGCGATCCATAGTGTGCTGATGCCGCTGAACGTACCCGTCTCAACCACCAGCTCGGGTTTGATCGTGGTCACCGTGGTGCGCAGGAATTCAAGGACCTCCACCTCGGCGGTCATCGAATCGAACATGCTCCAGCGCTCCGGATGTGGACACTCCGGCGTGGCTCGATGATACTCCGGCTGCAACTCCTCACTACTGCGCTCCATCTGGCGCAAGATGCGATGTTCCTGTTTCTCTTTCTTGAAGAGCCGCTTCAGGTCGATCCCCATGCAGAGGCAGTATAACGATTGCAGAAGACAGTCAGGAGTATCGAACCAACCTTTTCAGAGGATAAGGTTCTTTACTATTTTCTCCTCTGTGTCTCAGTGTCTCTGTGGCCAATTGGCCGGTCGTTGGACTTTCATTTACATTTAATTGGTGCGCGAGATTTTACAGAAACGCGCCCTGCGTTTCGTCTTCGGGGCAAACGTCATTTCCATGCTTGGCAGCGGCATGAACACTGCTGCGGTGGCCTGGTTCATCTTGCAAGCCACTCACTCTGAGATGGCGCTAGGTACGCTTACCGTACTGCAGACCATTCCCGCGATGCTCATGCTGCCTTTCACTGGTGTCATTATTGATCGCGAGGATCGCCGCCGCCTGGTCATGATGCTGGATGCAGCTCGCGCCATCGTCATCCTCGTCGTGGCCATTCTTGCCTACGTCGGCAAGGTGCATGTCTGGCAACTCTATCTCATGAACACGCTGGTTGCTGCGGGCTTTTGGATGTTCTGGCCGACCATCACGGCGCTGATCCAGGAGCTGACTCCCGAGGGGCAGTTCGTTCAGGCAAATACTTTCTTGCTGGCTGGAATCCAAGGCGGATGGTTGATCGCCGGCTCGATGGTTGGCTTCGTATATAACCACATCGGCCTGGGAGGCGTGCTGCTCATTGACTTCGGTACCTACGTGGCCTCGTTCCTCTGCTATTTCGCGGTTCGTAAGGGACACCACGTTGTGCCCCGCCCCGCGGAATTGCGGGCGGACATCCTGGCCGCTGAGAGTCAGTTCGAGCGCTTCTGGCGCGAACTGCGGGAGGGCATACATTTTCTGCGAGACCATCACACCGTAGTCCTCCTGGGCATCAGTTGGGCGCTGTTTCTGGGCGCGATGATGACCGGCGGCGTGGTTACGGCGCCGTTGAGCGACCGCATCTTTCACGCTGGTGCAGTTGGATATGGATGGCTCAACGCGGGATGGGGTGTGGGCGCCTTTCTGAGCGCGCTCTACGCTCCACAAGTAATCGCCAGACTGGGCGCGCGGCGCTCTATTGCAATTTCGATGGCACTATTGGCAGTGTGCATGACGACTTCTCCGTTCTCCCGAGTGTTGGCGATAGCCGTACTGCTATACGGATTGATGGGTTCGGCGCGCGGTATCAGCGGGGTCGCCATGAATACTGGACTCATGGAACAGGTGCCTTCGCACTTTATGGGACGCGTACAGAATACCTTCTACTTTGCCGGAACACTTCTGCAAGTTGTGCTTGCATTGCTGGTCGGAACGGTCGCATACAAGTTCAGCCTGGCTGCCGGGTTCGCCATCATCGGCCTGGTTTATGTTTTAGCCTTTATTAGCGCGAGCTGGCCCGCGGGTACTGCAGCAACCGAGGTATCAGCTGCAGCCGAATGATTTCGGATTACCCGAGACGAGAAGTCAGAAGACAGAAGAGCGGCATTGCCCCAACTATACTTCTGCATTCTGCACTCTGATTTCTGCCTTCGGTGCATTGCTGCTATCCTTTGCAGTTCCATTTTTCAGGAGATATGCATGTCGTTCAACCTTGAAGGTCGTACCGCGGTTGTCTTCGGAGTAGCCAACAAACGCAGTATCGCCTGGTCCATCGCACAAGGATTACACAAGGCGGGCGCGCAGCTTGCGATCACCTACCAGAACGAGCGCCTGGCGCTGGAAGCCAAGGATTTGATCGTCTCGCTGCCGGGCGCCGAAGCCTTCCAATGCGATGTTTCGAAAGACGACGAAATTGACCGGCTGTTCGCCACGCTTAAAGAACGCTATGGAAAGCTGCACGTCCTAGTGCACAGCATCGCTTTCGCTCCCGCAGAGGCCCTGAAAGGTGAATTCGTCGCTACCACGCGTGAAAGCTTCCGCATTGCCCATGACGTCAGCGTCTACTCGCTGGTTGCGCTCGCCCGAGCCGCTGCTCCTCTCATGGAAGACGGCGGCAGCATCGTGACACTCACCTATAACGGTTCACAGCGAGTCGTGCCCCGCTACAACGTCATGGGCGTGGCCAAGGCCGCGCTCGAATGCTGTGTACGCTACCTGGCCTACGATCTGGGCAAGCGCAACATTCGAGTAAATGCGATTTCCGCAGGGCCCGTCAAAACCCTCTCTGCGCGCGGTATTGCTGACTTCAGCGATATGCTGAAAGCCCACGCTGAACGCGCTCCTCTGAAGCGCAACGTGAATGTCAACGAAGTCGGCGCAACCGGCGTCTTTCTGGCTTCTGACGCCAGTTCCGGTACTACCGGCGCGGTGATTTACGTGGACTGCGGCTACAACATCATGGGATTTTGAAGGTAGTTCTCAGCGACGAGTTCTCAGCTTCCCTTGGTGCAGTCTAGCGTCGAATAGAAGTTCAGCGGCTGCTGATCCGGATCAGCCGTTCGTTTTCGCCCATTCTTTCCAGAGCAATCTCAACATCCCACTCGCGCTCGAAGCGCGCAAATTTCTCTCCCCACTCAACTAAAAGGACACTGTTTTCGGCCACCAGATCATCGAGTCCCAGCGTCTCCAGTTCACGCTGCGTATCCACCCGATAGAGATCAATATGATAGAGACTTGCCCGCGGACCGCGGTACTCGTGGATGAGAGTGAAAGTAGGACTGGTGACATCCTCTTCGGAGGCGGACTGGAAACCCTCTGCAATGCCCTTGACGAGAGTAGTTTTGCCGGCGCCGAGTTCGCCGTGCAATAGAACAAGTTTGGGTGGGGCGAGGAGCTCGTATAGAGTGCGCCCGAAGGCGATCGTTTCCTCCGCCGAGTGTGTCGTAATCTCTCGCGTCGTAACCTCTCGCGTCATACCTGTCCGCAGACAAGTATAGCGAGGGCGTGCTCTCAACGCGGAAAGCGCCAGCGGCGCGGCCTACAGGCCTTTGTGCGCGGAAAACTGGCTCGACTGCGCTCCGAGGAAACTGCGGTCCGTCACCAAGTCCAGCGCCATGCGCAGCTTCTTATGATCGTCATCGCCCAGTGCGATGAAGCGGAACGGCTGCAGGCATCCGTTAGTGAAATGCCGCATTGGACTCAGCATCTCCGCCATGCCGTGAACCTGGCCCGAGCGCGTCTGGAATGCGACTTCGATGAAGTCGCCGTGTCCCAGCTCTTTCGCCAGCGCCAGAAGTCCACCGGTGACAGAAATGGTTTGGAGTTTGCCTCGAGCGCGTTGGCCGTCTTCTAACCGGATGGCAGCCGCGACGGAGTCGCCAAGCTGTACCCGGGCCGCGCGCCGCTGTGGGTGCGGTTGGGGGAAGTGAGTCATAGGCACAAGCACTATGACATGCTTTTGGTGCCGGTCACAGGTTACGGAAGCGAGTGTCCGGATTCCAACTTCACAACGGTTAAGCACATGCGTAATTGCAGTCGTAGCAATCGATTCGGATGGTTAACCAACTGGTTAATGTACGCTTGGACGCTACCAGACCTCACCCGTTGATCCTAACGAATTTTTCCTGGGCGTCGCGCTGCACCCGCCGGAATGCTTGCGGCAGTGTTTTGACAAGATCAGTCGCCACCAGGCAGTGTTCTCCCATAATCTCACGCGCGATGTCTCCGGCAAGACCGTGTAGATAAACAGCGGCAATCACCGATTCAAGAATCTTTGTCGAGTTTTGCGCGATCATACCCGCGATCATTCCGGTGAGTATGTCGCCCGTCCCGCCGGTGGCCATGCCTGGATTTCCCGTAGTGTTCACCCACACCGTGCCATCGGGGTGAGCGACCAGCGTGCGGTGTCCCTTAAGCACGACGATCAGTTCGTGATCACGCGCAAACGTGCATGCAATGTTAAGCCGGCCCCGCTCCACCACGGCCACAGTCGAGCCTACGAGACGCGCCATCTCGCCGGGATGCGGAGTAATCACCAGCGTCTTCCCCTGACCGTTCAACTTTTCAGCGTGTCCTTCAAAAGCATTCAGACCGTCGGCATCAACCACCATCGGAACCTTGTACTTGCTGACGAGCGTCCGTACGAGTTCTGCCGTCTCTGCATGGCGAGAAATGCCGGGCCCGACCGCCAGCACAGTCTTGTGTTCTACCAACGAGTCCAGACGTCCGCCTTTCAGCGCGCGGAGCGAAATAGTTCCCGCTTCTGTTTCCTCCAGTGGTTCGGTCATCACTTCGGGATGAAAGCCAGCCACAGTAGCTAAGACTGATTTTGGCGTCGCCACCGTGGACAGGCCCGCGCCGACGTGCAACGCCGACATGCCCGCCATCGCCGCCGCACCGGCTTTTCCCACTGACCCGCCTATGACGAGCACACGCCCGAAGTTGCCTTTATTCGCAGCAAAAGGTCGCGGTCCCAGTAACCACACGATGTCCCGAGGCGTGATGGCATTCAGTCGCAATGCGGAAACAATCGCATCGTCGGGCGACCCTATGGGCGAAATTTGAATCACACCGCTGGTCAGTCTTCCGAAGACATGCGCCGGACGAGGAGCCGTAAAGGTGACGATAGCGTCGGCCCGCGCCACCGCGCCCGCCTGCTCGCCCATCACGTCCGCGTCGGCGCCAGAAGGAATGTCCACAGCTATCACTGGTACAGAGTTCGCGTTGATGCGGGCAATGGCTTCTGCGTAAACCCCGCTGACCGGCGGCCGAAAACCGGTGCCCAGGATTGCATCCACTACCACATTGCCCTGGAACATAGGAATCCCGTTATTCTTTTTCAAATCGCTGCCGAATGTCAGGTTTATTGGCGGAACCGGCAGTTTCTTAAACATCGCCGCCGCATCGCCACGCAACTCCGCAGAATCGGCCAGTAACAGGACTCCAACCTCTCTACCTGCCTCATGTAGCTTGCGGGCAGCCACAAAACCGTCGCCCCCGTTATTACCTTTGCCGCAGACCACACTGATTTTCTGTGCCGCAGGATATTCCGCGAGCACAAACTCCGCTACCGCCGTGCCCGCATTCTCCATCAGCGTGAGCGAGGGGACGCCAAATCGTTCGCTGGTGATGCGATCAATCTCGCGCATTTCGGTCGCAGTAACGATTTTCATTTGCTGGCAGCCGCCATTTGCTCAAGCTGGCGAAGCTGGGATGGTTCCCCCATGGCGATCAGGTAGTCCCCTGGCTGAATATTGTCATCGGGCGCGGGATTGAATCGCATTCCTGACTCACGCTTGATGGCGAGAATTATCACACCACGGTCTTGTCGAATTCGTGAGCTCTCAATAGTTTTTCCCGCGAAGCCCGAGTCCCGGCTAACGCAGATTTCACCAATCTCAAGATCCATGCCGAGGTGTGTGGTTGCAGTATCGAGAAAGCTGACCACGTGCGGACGAAGAAACGACTGGGCGATGCGTTGTCCGGCGAATGAATAAGGAGAGACAACCGAATCGGCGCCCGCTGTCAGCAGATGCTTCTCGGCATCTTCTTCACTAGCCCGGGCAATAATCTTCAATCGAGGATTCAAGCCCCGCGCCGTGAGGACAATGTAAAGATTGGTCGCGTCCGTGGTAGTAGCAGCGACCAGGCCCCGCGCACGCTCAATCTGCGCCTGGCGCAGGGTCTGCTCTTGCGTCGCATCGCCTACCATGGTTAGCCAGTCGCCGCCGTAGCGCTGTGCCTTGGCTTCATTCTGCTCAATGATTACGAACGGCACCGGCCTGCGCGCCAGTTCCCGCGCCGCACTGCGCCCCACGCGGCCCGCGCCGCAGAGGATGTAATGGTCGCTGAGGCGGCCGATATCGCGTTCCATTTTGCGCCTTCCGAAGAAGTTCCGAAGTTCGAATTCTAGCAAAGCCTGGGTGAGTGCCCCGATACCGAGAAATACCAGCGAGACTCCTGCCCCGATAACGAACACATTGAAAACACGGCCCGCATGTGAGAGTGGATGGATTTCCTGATAGCCAATAGTGGTAAGCGTGGTCACCACCATGTAAAAGCCGTCAAACCACGACCAACCCTCAATGAAATGGAAACCCGCCGTGCCCGCGAGCATGACGCACGCCAGGGCCATGCCAATCAATCCCAGGTGGCGGAGAACTCTCATGAAGCTTTACCCCTTAGTTGCATTCAAAACTGCCCAACGATAACGGACTATAAAACAAAAAAGCCTTCCGCGCTGCGCGGAAGGCCTTTTGCAGCCACATCCGGGAAATTCAGTCTGCCATTACCTTTGGAGTCTTCGGTCCAGCCGTAGCCGCCGCAATCTGCACGCGGCTGTGATGGCGGCCGTAGAAGAAATACAACGCCATGCCAATGATCAACCAGATGATCAGCCGCAGCCAGGTATCGCCCGGCAGGCCGGCCATCATCAGCAATGAGATCAGCGCCCCCATGATTGGGACAAACGGCACCATGGGCGTCTTGAAGGGGCGCGGCAGGTTGGGATCTGTACGCCGTAACATCCAAACTCCTGCGCATACGATGACAAACGCCAGGAGGGTACCGATGCTGACCAATTCGCCGAGAATGGCGATGGGAATCACCGACGCAAAAACCGCCACGAAAATTCCCACAAAAATAGATGAAATGTAGGGTGTGCGGAAGCGCGTGTGAACCGTGCTGAACCAGCCGGGCAGCAATCTGTCTTTAGACATTGAGAAGAACACGCGGGATTGGCCGAGCAACATGACCACCATGGTGCTGGTCAGGCCGCAAATCGCTCCCAGCTTCACCAGCAGGCTGCCCCAGCGCACGCCTGTCTTATCGATGCCGACCGCGATCGGATCGGGAACGTTCAGGGTGTCGTATTTCACCAGTCCGGTAAGCACGCCTGCCACAAGAATGTAAAGAATGGTACAGATTACCAGCGATCCTAGAATACCAATCGGCATGTCGCGTTTTGGATCTTTGGCTTCCTGCGCAGCCGTAGACACCGCATCAAATCCGATATACGCGAAGAAAATTACCCCTGCAGCTCGTACCACTCCCGACCAACCGTATTTGCCGAACTGCCCTTCATTGGGTGGCAGGAACGGAGTCCAATTGGCTACCGCCTGCCCCCAGTGTTTCATGATGTAGTTCGCGCCCAAAGCAATGAAGATCAGAAGCACACAAACCTTGACGATAACAATCAGCGAGTTGGCGTTCGCTGATTCCTTAATGCCGATGACCAGGATGACTGTAACCAGTGTGATCCCAAGAAATGCGACCAGATTAAATACACCTGTCTGGTGCGGCAAAGTTGCAGGGTCAATATGATTGGCCGCAAGTGTCCGCGAGATCCGTCCTAACGCCTCCCAGCGTCCGTTGTACATCACGAACGGCGCGCCCGGAGTACCCGCCAGCCATGGTGGAATGTGAATCCCGAAATCCTGCAGCAGGCTGAGCACATAGCCACTCCATCCCGAGGCAACGGTTGCGGCGCCGAATGCGTATTCGAGAATCAGGTCCCAGCCAATGATCCAGGCAAAAATCTCGCCCAGAGTCGCATATCCGTAGGTATACGCGGATCCCGCAATCGGAATCATGGAAGCGAATTCGGCATAACAGAGTCCGGCAAACACGCAGCCAATAGCCGCAAGGATGAATGAGAAAACAATGGCGGGTCCGGCATATTGCGCCGCTGCGGCGCCGGTGAGAACGAAAATGCCGGTTCCGATGATGGCGCCGATACCCAGGGAAATTAGATTCGTGGCTCCCAGAGCGCGCTTGAGACAGTGCGCTCCAGTTTCCTGCGACTCTGCCATGATGATGCTTATCGGTTTCTTGGCTAGAAGATTAGCCATCCTGTTCTCCTGAATAATCAAATTACGATTCTTGCTCGATACCTAATCGGCCAAATGCGTAGACACGCGGTCCAGGTTCGAACCTCGTGACCACAGAAAGTACACCGGTATTCCCAGCAGAACGATGATCAGTCCCGGCCAAGTGTACTGCGGTTTATAGCGCAGTAGCACAACATCAATAAACAATGCCATCAGAATGTAAACGGCGGGCAACACCGGATAGCCAATTGCTCGATAAGGGCGGGGTACTCCCGGGCGGGTGCGCCGTAACACAAATAGTCCGAAAATTGTCAGGATGTAGAACACTAGAACCGCAAAAATAATGTAGTCCAGCAGTTGGCCGTAACTCCCGGAGACGCACAAAACGCATGTCCAGACCATCTGGACCATCAGCGAAATCGCAGGCGTTCTGTACGTCGGATGCAGCCGCGAGACACTGCGAAAGAATAGTCTGTCTTTCGCCATAGCGTAGTAGACTCGCGCGCCCGCGAGAATAAGACCGTTGCAACACCCGAAGGTGGAAAGCATGATGGCAATCGCCATCAACGATCCCCCCATCGACCCAAACATCTGCGTCATGGCCGCCGTGGCAACGCGATCTTCAGTGGCATACTTGATTCCGCGCTCGAAGATAGTCGCGCCATTGGGGTTTCCATTCAATGGCAATACGTTCAGATAAATGACGTTGCACGCCACGTAAAGCGCAATGACGATCCCTGTGCCCATTGCCAGCGACAAGGGCAGGTTGCGGCTGGGATTCTTCACTTCGCCCGCGGTGAAGGTCACGTTATTCCAGGCATCGGCAGAGAAGAGCGAACCGACTTGCGCAATTGCCAGGATAGTAAGCGTGCCTACCATTACCGCCGGCCCACCCATCCCAACCTGAATCGCATGCTGCGCGCTCAGTCCCGCGTTCCGCCAGAAATCTGTGAAGTTCGCCGCGACCGCTTGTGCATTCCGTCCGATGAATAGGCCTAAAAGAACAAACCCCAATAACGCAGAGGTCTTGGCAAAGGTAAAGATGTTCTGGATGAAGGCACCGGTTCTGATGCCGAAGATGTTGATCACCGAGAGCACTATCACCACTGCGATAGCGACCAGGTTTTGGGTGCTCAAGCCGATATCCATGTTGCCCAAAACCATTGGACCTACTTGAATGGGCGGTACCTTCCAGAAATGAACGATCCAATGGGAGGAAGCGATGGAAGGAAAGAAGATGCCGAGAAACTTGCCAAAAGCCACGCCCACCGCGGCAATCGTACCGGTCTGGATCACCAGGAACAGCGTCCAACCGTAGAGAAAACCCCACAGCGGCCCTAGCGCCTCGCGCAGATAAACATACTGTCCGCCGGCGCGGGGCATCATCGCCGCCAGTTCGCCATAGCTGAGCGCGCCCACGATGGTCAGGAAGCCGGTGACCAGCCACGCTCCGATAAGCAGCGCGGGCGAATTCACTTCGCGCGCAATTTCCGCGGAAACAATGTAGATACCTGAACCAATCATGGACCCGATGACCAGCATGGTGGCACTGGTCAGCCCCAGTCCTTGTACCAGTTCCGTGTCCTGGACAACTTCGGTGTCTCTCAACACAGTTGGGCTGATTGGATCGTTCGTGCGAGTACTCACGTCCCTCTCTTCGAAGCTCTCATTCCGCCGACGTTTGCCGGCGACCGTTTTTTTGATAGCGCCACGACTTTACCTCAGAACGCGAAAAAATGCCTCTGCTGATTTGCCCGGCTCTAGTAATAGATCGGATATCACCGCTACCGTGTCCGCTCCCGCTTCAATTACCGATCGGCAGTTCGACCGCGTGATTCCGCCAATGGCTACCAGCGCTTTGCGGGTCAAAGATCGTGCCTTGCGAACACCTTCCAGCCCGATCACCGGGTCCGGTCTCGCTTTGCTGGTAGTAGAAAAAACCGGACCAATGGCAAGATAGTCGGCCGAAGTGGTGTCCGCCTGACCGACTTGCTCTGGATTGTGCGTGGAGACGCCGAGCCAGAGTTTGTCGCCGATGACGCGTCGCGCGCCCTCAGGAGAAAGATCATCCTGCCCAAGGTGAACACCATCGAAATCCGCCGCGAGGCACAGATCAGCACGATCATTCATGATCAGTTTGACACGAGATCCCGCGTGACGTCGCAGTTCCCGCGCCTGCTCGAGCATCTCGCGCGCATTGCCGACCTTGTTGCGGTATTGCAGCAGGGTGACGCCGCCAGCGATAACTTCTTTTGTGTAGGCAATCAGGGCGACGGTGTCCGCGAAACAAGAGGCGTCTGCAATGGCGTATAGGCGGGGGAGGGCAATCATGATACAGATTGAATCGCAACTAAGCGGCGGACCCTTCTTTCTTTCCGGCATTCAGAAAGCGTTCGATGAACGTTGTATCCACACGCCCGACACGAAAATCAGGGTCCGCAAGAATCTTGCGGTGAAGCGGAATCGTGGTAAACACGCCCTCCACGATAAACATTTCCAGAGCCCGTGACATGCGTGAAATGGCTTCCTCGCGGTCCTTGCCGCGCACGATCAACTTGGCAATCAGCGAATCGTAATATGGCGGGATCACGCCCTCAGCATAGGCCGCAGTGTCTATGCGCACCCCTGTCCCGCCCGGCGGATGAAACGCGGTAATCCTTCCCGCCGAGGGCGTGAATTTCTCCGGATGCTCAGCATTGATGCGGCATTCAATGGCATGCCCGCGATGCGTGATGGGCCCGTGCAGAACGTTGTCCATGCGTTCGCCCATGGCGAGCAGGATCTGGCTCTTCACCAGATCCACATCGGTCACCATTTCGGTGACGGGGTGCTCCACCTGGATGCGGGTGTTCATCTCGATGAAATACAGTCGTCGCTCCTGGTCCATTAGGAACTCAACTGTTCCCGCGTTCACATAACCGATATCCGAGAGCGTTTTGCAGAGGATGCCCCCGATTTGATCGCGCAATTCGGAAGTCATTTGCGTGGAAGGCGACTCCTCCAATAACTTCTGGTGCCGGCGCTGGATGCTGCACTCGCGTTCGCCCAGGCTGACGACATTCCCATAGGCGTCGGCCAAGACCTGGAACTCGATATGACGCGGACGCTCCACAAACTTTTCCATGTAGAGGTCGCCATTGCCGAAGGCTGCCGCGGCCTCCGACTGCGCCGCCTTGAATAAGGCCGGCAACTCTTCTTCACTGCGCACGATCCGCATGCCGCGCCCACCGCCGCCCGCGGACGCTTTGATGATCACTGGAAACCCGACCTGCCGCGCCCATTCCAGCGCCTCCCCATCGGAAGCGACAATTCCCTCCGATCCCGGAAGAATGGGCACGCCGGCTTTCTTCATTGCCGCCCGCGCTTTCTCCTTTTCTCCCATCAATCGAGTGATCTCGGGCGGAGGTCCAATGAAAGTGATTCCGCAGGTCTCGCAGACTTCCGCAAAGTTGGCGTTCTCCGCCAGCAGCCCATACCCAGGATGAATTGCCTCTACATTGGCGATTTCCGCGGCACTGATCACAGCAGGAATATTCAAATAACTCTGCGCCAATTGCGGCGGCCCAATGCAGATGGCTTCGTCGGCAAAGCGCACAGGGAGCGAATGGCGGTCAGCCTCGCTATAGATGGCGACCGTGCGGATCCCCAATTCCTTGCAGGCGCAAATGACGCGCAGGGCTATCTCCCCGCGGTTAGCAATAAGGATCTTCTTGAACATTCTGAAATCCGCTCAGAAAGAAAAAGGCGCGCCAGGCGCGCCGGTCAACAAATCTCGCAACTCACGTCCGCTGCCGGACGGCAAATAATTCCTGGCCATATTCGATGGGCTGGCCGTTAGTTACCAGCTTCTTCACCACTTCGCCAGCCACATCCGATTCGATTTCGTTCATTAACTTCATAGCCTCGACAATGCACAGCACCTGCCCCGCTTCCACCATATCGCCTGGCTTCACAAATGGCGGTGCCCCCGGGGATGGCGCTTCGTAAAACGTCCCAACGATCGGCGAGCGCACAATGTGGAGATTCTCCTCTACCACGGGCGCAGCTTCCTTGGTCGGAGCCGGAGCCGTCGTGGCCACGACCGGCACCGCTGGCGTGGTCGCCATTTCCGGCGTGACCGGTGGCGCCGAATGTACCGCGAAATACCGTGTATCCGGCGCGGCGGAAGATCCGCCCCCGCGCTTAATCCGTACCTTCACATCGCCGCGCTCCAACTCGAACTCGGCGATATCCTTTTCGATTAAGAACTCTATGAGTTCCTTGAGCTCTTTCTGGTTCATGCGAGAGTTGATTCTTGGTCCTGCAGCGAGACCGCTTTCCATTTGGGGTGTGTCAGCCGCCACACTGCCGGGATTGGTTTGGGCGCACCCATCTAGTGACAGGTCCTAATCAATCGCTATGAATTCCTTGCTGGTGGGCGTCAGAACTTCACACCCCTGGTCGGTAACTACGACCATATCTTCGATCCGGACTCCCCATTTTCCGGGAATATAAACTCCGGGCTCGACGGTGATGATCATGCCCGATCGCAAGACTTCGGTTTGACCAGCCGCGACCCGCGGCGCTTCATGAATCTCCAGGCCTACTCCATGACCCGTAGAATGCGTGAAGTATCGGTCTAAACCTCTCCTTTTCAGTGTCTTACGTGCCGCTCGATCTACTTCGCCAACCGCAATACCCGGCCGCACCTGATTGATGGCTGCCTGCTGCGCTTCGCGCACAGCTTCATAAATCTGACGGGCCTCTTGTGTGTGATGACCCACATACACTGTGCGGGTCATATCTGAACAATAGCCAGCGAGTATAACACCGAAGTCGCAGACCACGAATCCTTCAGCTGGAATCGGTTCCGCCGAGGCTCGCCCGTGGGGCAGAGCTGACCGCGGCCCGGCAGCGACGATGGTGGGAAAGGACATCTCCTGCGCCCCCGCAAGTCGCGCGGCGTACTCGAGTTCCGCGGCCACTTCCGTTTCTTTTGTTCCCGGTCGCACTGCCGCCAGGGCTCGATTAAAGAGACTCGCACCCAGGAGAACCGCAGCACGGATGCTGTCAATTTCCTCCGCATCCTTCAGCATCCGCAAACGCTCGACCAGCGGTGGCGCTTCCCGCAGGCGAAAAACCGGAGTCACCACATCTGCCAACTGCTTTCGGGCTAAGACCGTCATGTGCTCGGCCTCAAATCCCAGCACACCCGCCGCTCGTGCCAGCTTCTTCCGGCGGGTAACTAACCAGCTTGCAGCCGCCAGGAGCGGAGCCTTGCGACCGATTGCCACCTTCGGGCCATCAACCTCTTCTCGAGCCTGGGAGATATAACGTCCATCGGTAAAGAAGACACTGCCGCGTTCGTTTACCAGCAAGACTCCGGCGCTCCCGGTAAAGCCGCAGAGATATCGAATATTGGGGGCATGAGTGACGAGGAAGGAATCAAGCCGATGTCGCGAGAGCTCTTGTTGCAGCCGGCGAAGCCGGCCTTTGTGGTCCATCAAATGAGTTTAGCAGGGAGAAGCAAGAACTTAACCGCCGCGGACGATCGCCAATCCTGGATCAAACAAGATCGTAATCTCACCAACTGAGAAGCGAGGACTAACTTCTGTCTCTAAAAACAGAACCGCCGGGTTTCCTGACAGGTTCTTCAGGAAATCCGGCGACTGTTTGCTTCAACTTGTTGGTTATGTCTGGATGATTCGCGGAGTGATGAAGAAAATCAGCTCCTGGTTGGAGGTGCTGACCTGACGATGCTTGAACAGGTTGCCCAGAGCCGGAATGTTGCCCAGCAGCGGCACCTGGGTGATGTTAACCGAGTTCTGCGTCTGGATAACGCCACCAATCACCACCGTGCCGCCATCAGTAACTAATACCTGCGTGGTGGCCTGCTGAGTGATCAGTGTCGGGTTGCCCTGAACCGTCCGGCCGAAGTCAGGCGTCGTGTTCTCCACGTCCACGTTCAGGAAGATCGTGCCTTCTGAGGTGATCTGTGGAACCACGGTGAGCCGCAGGAAAGCGTCCACATATGTGACTGTCGGTGGGCCGCCCAACTGCGCCTGGGTCACGATGGGGACGCGTACGCCCTGGCGAACCAGTGCTTGAATGTTGTTCTGGGTTACTACCCGCGGACGCGAGAGAATTTTCAGCAAGCCGCGCGACTCCGCCATTGTAAGAATGGCATCAATTCGTACGTTGTTGCTGGCGTTCACGAATTGCAGGCCACTGGTCGGGCTGGTGACGGGCAGGTTCGAGAACAGAGGAATCTGGGTCCCGCTTGAGCCGCTGCCGGAGACGATGTACATCGGGTTGGGGGCGACACCAGCGCCGACGGCTGTGGGAGTAGTACCCACGCTCTGAACACCGCCCACAGCGCTGGGCTTGTTGCCCCAGCCAATGCCAAGCTGCGTACCGATATCGCGCGCGAAGCTGCGGGTCGCAGCCACTACGCGAGCTTCAATTTCCACTTCCTGTGTCTTGCGATCCAGTTGCGTGAGCAGGCGATCAATGCCCGGCATCACATTCGGAATGTCAGAGATGATCAGCGCGTTGGTACGGTCATCCGATATAACATCTCCGCGCTGGGTAAGGAATTTCTTGATGGTGGGAACCACGTCCTTGGAGTGGGCGTAGCTCAGGAAACGCGTGACCGTGACTTTATCTACGGCCATCGCCTCTGATTCCTGCTGGGCGCGACGTGCATCCGCTTCCTTCTTGAGCGTATCCACGGTCGCGATGCGCAGCACGTTGCCTTCGAGCTCGCGCGCCAGATCGTTGTTCTTGAGCACGATGTCCAGAGCCTGGTCCCACGGCACGTCATCCAACACGATGGTCAGATTGCCATGTACATTGGGGTCGAGCACCACGTTCAATCCGCTGATCTCATGGATGAGGCGGAAGAAATCTTTCAGATCTACGTCCTTCAGGTTCACCGAGATCGGCTCTCCCGAGTACTTGGGACCGCTGCTCGCCGGCGTCTGAGACATCTGTGTTTTCTGCTCCGCCGCCATATTCACTGCCGGCTGAATCGCCGGCGTCGTGGACGCGGAAGACTGTGCTGCCTGAGGCTGCATCGCGGCATTGGTCTTAGTGGCCAGGAGCTCCGAAGCTGGTTTATCAGCGAATCTCGCCGCTGCTTCGATCGCCCGGGCTGCGGGCTCAATTACGACAGGCTTCTTCTGTTCGGTTTCGCTCTTGGGTTTGAAAGACGGTTCGACAAATACAAAATCGTTAGCCGACGCGCGCTCCACAGGTTTCTTTTCGGTAGCTGTTACCGCACGCGCTATCACCGTCGGCTGATTCGCCGACTTGCTTCTCGCCACCACGGGCATGCTGGCCGAACTCTCAGTCTTGCTGACCGCGGGCTTTAGAACGGCGGTCCTGGGAGCAGCCGACACGGCTTTGGGAGCGGCCGTCGTGCCGGACACACCGACCGTCGCCGGGGTATGCAATTTCAACACCAGTTTGCCATCGCTGCCGGGCACCAGTTCGTAGGGGCAGGCCTGGACCAGATCGACCACCACTCGCGTAGTGGGCGGGTTCTGTCCATCCATGCCGATACGTACCGACCTGACGCCATAGCTATCCACGCTGATGTGGTTCTGCTCGGCCGCATCCACGGTGTTGGGCAGATCCATCACCACGCGGAAGGGACGATCCAAGGTGCTCAGTTTCGGGGTCACCTGCCCGCGGGCAGTGATCTCGATGCTGATCCCATCTTCGCCATGCATCACGTCGAGCCGCTGCAATGCGGCCCGTTTAGTAGCGGCCGCGCCCGCGCTCTGCGTCTCAGCCGCTGCTGGCAATAAAACCAGAATCAGCAGCGGTAGGAAAACACCCAGCAGTTGCTTTCGCATCTCTTCTCTCCTCACGCGAAGCGCTTGGCTCTCCGCGTGTGTTTCGTCTAAATCGGTTTTCTGGTCCGTGCCCGGGCACGACCACGGCCGTGCTTTTACACAGCCGGCGTAATGATCTTCTTGGTCACATCACGGGTAAACGATTTGCCCAGTTTGTCCTGGACCGTCTCTTTGAAGATGATCGAGTCGCCCGTGATCTTCACCACGTATCCGTTGAATACCGGATCGTTCTCGCGCAAGAAATAAGCCTTGTTAAGGGAGTTCGTAACCACCGCGATCATGCCCGCGTCCGCCCTTACCACCCCTCGCAGGTTGATCTGCCCGATGTCCAGGCACTTCTTCCCGGTGCTGCAACCCGATCCCCCGGATTGGCTGACCACTGGGCTCAGAAAGGGATCTCTCTTTCCGGTCAGGGCATACTTCTTTTCCGGCTTGTTCTCTGCATTCGCGGTGTCTGTGGTGCCCGAATTGGCGGCCACACTCGGCTTCGGTTGCGCTTTTGAAGTTTTGGAAACCACCACTGGCTTCACTTGCGGAGCGGCCGCTTTGACGGCCGGCTTGCTGGCCGATTTAGCAGCGGGCGCCCTTTGTGAGACGGGCTTCACCGTTGCTGGTTTAAGCGTAGTTTGCTTGACCGTCGCTTGCTTGACCGTGGCCGGCTTGAGGGTGGCTGGCTTGACTGAAGCCGTTTGTTCCGTCGCCGGTAGTCCGCTGGCGACCGTTACCGGCGCTGCCTTGCTTACGCCGGCTTTGCGCGGCGAAGGCTTGGTTATTGCCGCCCTGGCTTTCTTACTGTCGGTAGCTTGGGGCGCCTGTGCCTGCTGGGTTGGTTGAGTCGGCGCAGCTTGTCCCTGCACGCCCGCCAACGCCGCGTCGGAGTCGATAGCCTTCTTCTTCTCCAGGTTCTTCATGGTGTCGCGAGTGTTTTGAATGAGGTCAGGATTCTGCGCCCAGGCGGCGCTGGCTGCCATCATCGTCAATGCGAAAATGCCTGTCGTCAGCTTCATCGAATTCCCCTACCTTCTCACCGGCGTTGCAGCCTGTCCGGGTCTTCCTGACGTGCTGGCTACCGGCTCCATGTCATGGCTGAAGAATGTAGTCGCGGTACAGGTCGCTACCACACTCTCGTTAGGCGCGTACTGGTATGTATGTTTGGCCTTGGCATCGCCGGGCTTGCGCGTGGAGGCCACCAGCAGACTGGACACGTTCACAATCCGCTCCAGTTTGCCGACCCGGTCAAAGAAACCCAGCACCGAGTAAAACGGACCGTCCAATTCCAATTCGAACGGAACCTCGGTATAAAAATCTTTTGCGGTAAGCCCTTTGGCGGTGTAACGGCGGATCTCTATTCCCGCCCTCTGCGCCTCGCTCTCCATCATGCGGATGAATCCGTCAACTTCCTTTTCATCGGGCACGATGCGGCGTTCGATCTCCAGTTGCTGCTTCAAACTCGCCAATTGCCGCTCGATTTCCGCCAGCTTGGGACGATAGGCTTCCAGTTCGGCATTTTCGTGCAGCTTGTCTTGCAGCTTCTGCTGCGCTACGGTGTTCTGTTCGCGCTGGCTCTTAAACATGGTGAAGTACAAACCAGCCGTCACCAGTGCGCCTCCAGCCATCACCGCCGCCCACTGCTTGAGTCCGGACATTTCGCTAAAATTCGCCATGATCTCCTGCCCTTTTAGGACTTTGCTTTCTCGCAGGTCAGCGTGAACTGAAACGCCTGCATGTCCTTGATGGTCTCATCCTGCATGGTTTCTTTGATCTCGACATTTCTGAAGTATCCGGTCTTCTGCAAATTGCTGATCAGGTTAGCCACTGCGTCCGGGGTCAGCGCCATGCCTTCGATAGCCACGCTTCCGCCTTCATCCTTCAGGTTGTTCAACCAGACGGCTTCAGTGTTGTTGACGGTTTCACCCACCATGGCCAGCAGGTTCACCGGCCCGCCCTGGCTGGCTCGCAGAGAATCGATCACATCCACCCGGCGCTTGTAGCTCTGCGCCTGGCGCTGCCGCTCCAGATAACGGGCTTTCACGTCGGCCAACTC
>Ga0209160_1000443_pt1 | contig 33361 bp, 33 predicted proteins | sample GraSoiAngelo_153_FD_186167 | JGI IMG/M metagenome (GOLD analysis project Ga0209160, IMG submission 186167) | Grasslands soil microbial communities from the Angelo Coastal Reserve, California, USA - 14_1009_12_40cm (SPAdes) (version 2) | ecosystem: Environmental > Terrestrial > Soil > Grasslands ...
CGCTCTACAGCAACAAGGGCGAGCTGGTCGCCACCTACCCGATGCCGACGACCGACGGCGGCGACGGCTACGGCTACGACGTCGCGATCAATCCGCAAAAGAACGTGATGCTGACGTCGAGCTTCACCGGTCGCAAGAACTACATGCGGCCCCTCGGCGACCTCATCAAGGACGCCGAGGCGATGAAGCGCTTCGGCAACACGATGGTGGTGTGGGACCTCAAGGCGATGAAGCCCAAGAAGGCGCTGAGCGTGCCCGGCGCCCCGCTGGAGATCCGCTGGTCGCTCAAGGACGGCGACACCTGGGCGATCACCGCCTCCGCGCTCACCTCGAAGCTCTGGCTGATCAAGCCCGACGCGTCCGGCGAGTGGCAGGCCAAGGAGGTCGCCGTCATCGGCGATCCGACGCAGATCCCGCTGCCGGTGGACATCAGCATCAACAAGGACGGCACCGGACTCTGGGTCAACACGTTCATGGACGGCAAGACCCGTTACTTCGACCTGTCGAACCCGGAGCAGCCGAAGCAGACGTACGAGCGGGTCACCGGCAAGCAGGTGAACATGATCTCGCAGAGCTGGGACGGGACGCGGGTGTACATCGCCTCGTCGCTCCTGGCGAACTGGGACAAGGGCGGCGCCGACAACGAGCAGTTCGTGCGCGCCTTCTCCTGGGACGGCAAGGAGCTCAAGCCGGCCTTCGAGGTCGATTTCAACAAGGAAAAGCTCGGCCGCGCGCACCACATGAAGCTCGGCTCGAAGTCGCTGAAAACGGCATATGGGCTCGAGCGCACCGCGACCGCGCGCTGATTCGCGGATCGGCCCCATCGCGATGTTCCTCGCGGCGGCCGCGGCTGTCGTGGCCGCCGCGGGAATCGTCGTTGACGCGCACGAGCCCGACGACACCCCGGCGGCCGCGATCACGATGGACTTCGTGCCGCCGCCGCCCGGCAGCTACGCGCTGCACCCGATCATGCGGGCACCGGATGGGCCGGTGCTCGACCCCGCCGGCCGCCGGCTGCCGCTGTCGCGCTTCACCGCGGGGAAGATCACCTTGCTCGGGTTCGTCTACACCTCGTGCGCTGACGCGCGCGGCTGTCCCCTCGCCTATCAGGTCTTCCACACGGTGCGACACCGCGTGTCGGAGGATCCGGATCTGCGCGATCACGTGCGCCTGGTCTCGCTCAGCTTCGATCCCGCGCGGGACACGCCGGACGTGATGCGCCGCTACGCGGCGGGAGCGCCGCCGAATGGTGTGGAGTGGGCCTTCTTGACGACCGAGCGGCCGCGAATCCTGGTACCGCTGCTCGACGGCTTCGGTCAGGACGTTCGCGTCGAGCTCGACTCGCGCGGCCGGCCGGCGGGACCACTCGCGCACGTGCTCAAGGTGTTCCTGCTCGACGAGGGCGCGGTCGTCCGCGAGATCTACACGACCGCGTATCTCTTTCCCGAGGTCATCGTGAACGACATCAAGACCCTGCGTCTCGCGGACCAGCCCAAGCGAAGGACCGCCCCGTGAGCCCGCGGGCCGGTGCGCCGCCAGCCTCGCCACTCGTCACGCCCGAGTGGCTCGCGCAGCACCTGGGCCGTCGTGATGTCCGGGTCGTCGACGGCTCCTGGCACATGCCCCAGCTCAAGCGCGACGCGCGCGCCGAGTTCGCGGAAGCCCACGTCCCCGGCGCCGTCTTCTTCGACATCGACGCGATCGCCGACAAGCGCACCTCGCTGCCGCACATGCTGCCGCGCGCGTCGGAATTCGCGCGCAAGGTCGGGCAGCTCGGCATCGGCGATCGGGATCGCGTGATCGTCTACGACTCGCGCGGCGTCGCCAGCGCGGCGCGCGTCTGGTGGACGTTTCGCGCCTTCGGCCACGACGCGGTCGCCGTGCTCGACGGCGGCCTGCCGCGATGGCGCGCCGAGGGTCGCCCGGTCGAGTCCGGCACGCCGGCGCCCAGGCCGCGCCGGTTCACGGCTCGGCCGCGCAAGAGCCTCGTTCGCGACCTGGCGGCCGTGCGCCAGAACCTCACGACGCGCCGCGCGCAGGTGCTCGACGCGCGCTCACGCGGTCGCTTCTCCGGCACCGAGCCCGAGCCGCGCGCGGGGCTCCGTTCCGGCCACATCCCCGGAAGCCTCAATCTTCCATACGACGAGCTCTATCAGAAGGACGGCACGCTCTTGCCGCCGGACGCCCTCCGCCGGCGATTCATGGACGCGGGCCTCGACCTCGACAAGCCCGTGGTGACGTCGTGTGGCTCTGGTGTCACCGCGTCGGTGCTGGCGCTCGGCCTCTTTGCCGCCGGGCGACCGGACGTCGCCGTGTACGACGGCTCCTGGACCGAGTGGGGCGGCCGCGACGACACGCCCGTAGAGCAATAGGAGATTCCCGCCATGGCGCTCAAGCTCTCCGACGACCTCAAGGCGCTCGTGCACGGCGCGAACTTCGCCCATCTCGCGACCCTCATGCGTGACGGCTCACCCCAGGTCGCGCCAGTCTGGGTGGACCTGGACGAGGATTTCATCCTCGTGAGCACCGGCGAGGGATCGCTGAAGGCGAAGAACACGCGCCGCGACGCGCGGGTCGGGCTCTCGATCATCGCGATGGACAACCCGTACCGGGAAGCCCAGATCCGGGGACGGGTCGCCGAGCGGCGGCCCGACGCCGACTTCAAGACAATGGACCGGATCTCGCACAAGTACATCGGCAAGCCGTTCCCGTTCCGCGACAATCCGGCCCAGCGCGTCGTCCTCGCGATCGAGGTCGAGAAGATCCGTTACGCCGTCCTGCCGTTCGTGCACGCACCCGCGTAGCCGCCGGCGTCGAGCCTCATCCACCTGCTCCGAGCTCCGGCCAGACCTCGTTGACGAGACGCTTCATGGTCTCGAGCACCTCGGCCTGCGAGCCCGAGCGGCAGTCGAAGATCGCGTGCGTGGGGCCGATCGAGAGCGGCTCCCTCCGCGCAGCGACGCGCGAGCGCCGCCGTCAGTCGCAGTAGAGCTCGACCGTGTAGCCGTTCGGATCCTCGATGTAGATCGCGCTGGTGCCGCGTCGGCCGCGAATGCGGACCCGGGCCTCCTTCACACGCGCGCGGACCTTCCTCCACTCGGCGCGCGAGAAGCGTAGCCCGAAGTGGTCGAACCCGCCCGCACCGGGATCGAAGCGAGCCCGCGTCTCGACGAAGTTCAGGAGATCCTGCCCGCCCCTCGTCTCGAGAAACAGCATCCCGTCGTGAGGGAACGCGCGCCTGAGACCGAGGACGTCGGTGTAGAAGCGCTCGGTGGCGGCCAGATCGCGCGTCTTGAGTGCCAGGTGGCGAAGCCCGCGGCTCACGGGATGCTCATGACCGGCGGATTATCCGCGGATCTTCGGCCAGACGTCGGTCATCGTCCGCTCGAGGGCTTCGAGCATCTCGGGCACGGTCCCGACCGAGAAATCGAGGACGAAGTGCTCGACGCCGGCGGCCACGTAGGCCGACATGTCCTCGACGATCTGGGCCGGCGAGCCGGTCAGCGGAGTCCGCTGGCGCCCGGCCGCGTCCTGAAAGCGCAGCGGGCCCTTGAACGTGATCGTGATCGTGGCTGGATCACGCCGCGCGGTGATCGCCATGTCGCGCAATCGTCGCACGGCCGCCGCCATCTCGGCAGGATAGAGCTTCACCGGCGGCCTGAGACCCAGCGGATGCCAGCCGTCGCCCACGTCGACGACCCGCGCGAGCGCGGCCTTCGTGTGGCCGCCGATCCAGATCGGGATGTGCTGGCGCACCGGCTGCGGCCGCACGCCGCCGGCCTCGGCGACCCGCGCGAAGCGCCCCTCGAAGCTCACGCGCGGCTCTTTCCAGATCTCCTTCATGAGGCGAAGATACTCGACCGTGCGATCGGCGCGGTCATCGAAGCGGACGCCGAGCGCGGCGAACTCTTCGCGCCACCACCCGACGCCGGCGCCCAGGATCACCCGGCCTTGCGACAGGTAGTCGGCGGTCGCGAGCGCCTTGGCGGTGACCACGGGATTCCGGTACGGAATCACCAGCACGCTGATCCCGACATGGATCCGGCGCGTGATCGTCGCCAGATAGGTGATCGCGGTCAGTGGCTCGAGCCAGGGCTCGTCGGGTCCGAGCGGAAACGCGCCGGTCACCGAGTACGGATAGGACGACGCGCTCTTCACCGGGATCAGCAGCCGGTCGGTCACCCAGATCGAGTCGCATCCGAGCGCGTCGGCGCGCTGGGCGAGCGTCGTGATCGCGTCGCGGTCGGCGAGCACGCCGCGCCCCTGGAGGGAGAAGCCGATCTTGACTGCCATCGTTCAGCCGAGGGCCGCGACCTGGTCGCCGCGGCCGTTGACCGCGATGTCCATGTTGGCGACTCGCCGGGCGTCAGGGTTCTGCTGGCCCCACGCCCTTGAAGACGAACTTCTGGGCCCGCTTGCCCGAGTCGACCTCCGCCGTGTAGACGTTGCCCTTCGAGTCTACCGCCAGATTGTGCACCCAGTGGAACTGGCCGGCCTGGCGCCCGTTCCGGCCGAACTTACCCACGATGTGGCCGTTCTCGCGCAGCAAGGTCCAGACGTGGTTGTTCTCGCCGTCGGCGTTGTAGAGCCAGGTCTGCGGGGCGTCGTGCGAGACGTCGAGATCCCAGACCGAGCCGTTGCCGCGCGTCGCCGGCGCGACGACGAACTCCTTCACGAACGTCCCGTCCTTCTTGAAGACCTGGATGCGGTTGTTCATCCGGTCGCAGACGTAGAGGAGCCCGTCCTTCGCCAGGCGCGCGCAGTGCACCGGGTTGCCGAACGACTTCAGCCCGGGCTCGCCGGGCGGCCGACCGTTGGCGCCCCAGTGCCGCTGGTAGGCGCCGGTCTGGCCGTCGAAGACGATCACGCGATGGTTCTTGTAGCCGTCGGCGATGAACACCTCGTTCGTCGCCGGGTCCACGTTCACGCTGGCCGGCCGGCCGAGATGGGCCGTGTCGTTGTCGCCGCCGGTCTGATCGTGCTTGCCGATCTGGAGCAAGAGCTTCCCATCCCGCGTGAACTTGAGCACCTGGTGATCCTTCGCGTCGTTGCCGCCGATCCACACGTTGTCCAGATGGTCCACGAAGATCCCGTGCTCGTTCAGCGGCCAATCGTACCCAGCGCCCGGGCCGCCCCACGAGCGCACGAGCACGCCGTCGGCGTCGAACTCGAGCACCGGCGGCGCCGGCGCGCAGCAGAGCGAGCGCGGGGGGTTCAACGTGGCGCCTCGCTCGTCCTCGGTCAAGGTGCGCGGCCGCTGGATGACCCAGACGTGGTCGTGGCGGTCCACCGCGACGCCGGCGGCCTGACCCATGAGCCAGGTGTTCGGCAACGGCTTGGGCCACCACGGATCCACCTGGAACCTCGGCGCTTGCCCGTCGCCCGGCCGCTGGGCGGTGACGGATTCGGTGACGTCGAGGAGGAGGCCGACCAGGGCCGCACACACGATGGCACCGATCACGATCCAGACGCGACTGCGGCGGATTATGTGGTGGCCTCCTCGAGCCCGAAGGCCTTGGCCAGGAGCTCGTAGGACCGCCGTCGTGGCTTCGGATCGTGGGTGATCGTGACGACGATCAGCTCGTCGGCCTCGTAGTCGGCGGCGAGTGCCTCGAGCCGCTCGCGTACTTGCTCCGGATTGCCGGCCACCGTGCGCTGCTCGGCGTGACGGAGTATGGCCAGCTCGCGCTCGGTGTATGGGTACGTCTCGGCTTCCTCGATCGACGGATAGCGGCCCGCGCGCCCGGTGTAGAGCCGCACGATGAAGAGCTGGCGGCTCTTCGCCAGCCGCTGGGCTTCGGCTTCCGTGTCGGCGCAGACGACGAACACGGCGGCGCTCGCCCGCGGCGCTTGGAGCCACTGGGACGGCTTGAACTGGCGCCGATAGGCGCGCGTGACCTCGGCGCCGCCTTCCTGATTGATGAAGTGCGCGAACGAGAAGCCGGTGCCGAAGTGCGCGGCGACGGCGGCGCTCGCGTCGCTCGAGCCGAGCAGCCACATCTCCGGCGCGGTGGGCCCGGTCGGCATGGCGAGGACCGGCGCGTAGACGTGGCCCGGCGGCAGCGTGCCGTGCAGGAAGCCCACGAGATCGGAGATCTGCTGCGGGAAGTACTCGATGTTCGCGTTCTCGCGGAGCGCGCGCGCCGTCAGCTGATCGCTCCCGGGCGCGCGGCCGATGCCGAGATCGATCCGCCCGGGGAAGAGCGTCTCGAGCACGCGGAAGCTCTCGGCGACCTTCAGTGAGCTGTAGTGCTGGAGCATGACGCCGCCCGAGCCGACGCGAATCCGCGAGGTGCTGGCGGCGACCTGGCCGATCAGCACCTCCGGGCTCGAGCCGGCCAGCCCGGGCGTCGAGTGATGCTCGGCGAGCCAGTAGCGGTGGTAGCCGAGCCGGTCACAGAGCTCGGCGAGCTCGAGCGTCTCGTGGATGGCGTCCGCCACGGCGCCGCCGCTTCGCACGGGTGATTGGTCGAGCACACCGAGCCGGAGCATCTAGTTGATCCGCTTCTCCCGGCCCTTCCACTCCTTCTCGCGAAGCACGAACTTCTGGACCTTGCCGGTCGACGTCTTCGGCAGGTCGCCGAACTCGACCGCCGCGGGGCACTTGAAGTGCGCGATGTGCTGGCGGCAGAACTCGATGATCTCCGGTGCGGTCGCCTGCTGCCCGGGCTTGAGCGTGACGAAGGCCTTGGGCCGCTCGCCCCACTTGTCGTCCGGGACCGCGACCACCGCGCACTCGAGCACGGCCGGATGGCGGGCGACGCACTGCTCGACCTCGATCGTCGAGATGTTCTCGCCGCCCGAGATGATGATGTCCTTCTTCCGGTCGCGCAGCTCGACGTAGCCGTCGGGATGCCACACCGCGATGTCGCCGGAGTGAAACCACCCGCCGCGGAACGCCTCGGCCGTTGCCTCGGGTTGACGGAAATAGCCCATCGCCGCGTTGTTACCGCGCATGATGACCTCGCCGAGCGTCTCGGCATCGCGCGGCACATCGCGCATGCTGCCGTCGACCACGCGAACGAGGTCGAAGATCGCGTAGCCCTGACCCTGGCGCGCGGCCAATCGCGACTGCTCGTCGAGCGGCAGCGCGTCCCATTCCTCCTGCCAGGCACACACCGTGTGCGGCCCGTACGTCTCGGTGAGCCCATAGACGTGCACCGGCCTGAAGCCGAGCTCCTTGAGCCGGCCGAGCAAGGTCGGCGAGGGCGGCGCCCCCGCGACGCACACGGTCACCGGGCGCGCGAGCGTGTGCGCCTTGGGATCGTTGACGACGCCGATGTGGACGGTCGGCGCGCCGTTGTAATGGGTGACGCCTTCCTTGTCGATCATGTCCCAGATGCGGCCGGGCTCGACCCGGCGCAGGCAGATGTGCGTGCCGCCGACCGCCGTCACACCCCACGTGAAGCACCAGCCATTGCAGTGGAACATCGGCAGAGTCCACAGGTAGCGCGCGTCGAAGCTCATCTGCGACTCGAGCACCTCGCCGAGCGCGTTGATCCACGCGCCGCGGTGCGAGTACATGACGCCCTTGGGCCGGCCCGTCGTGCCCGAGGTGTAGTTGATCGCGAGCATCTCCTCTTCGTCCTCGAGCCAGCTTTCGACCGGCGACGGCGAGCCGCCGGCGAGGAAATCCTCGTACGGATCGCCGGGGACGCCGCTGTCGTCGATGCGTACGACGCGAAGACCGGAGAGCGGGAGCGGCTTCACCAGGGGCTCGAGCTCGGCGTCGACGAAGAGGAACTTCGCGACGGAGTGCTCGAGGATGTAGGCGATCTCGTCCGAGTTGAGCCGCGTGTTGATCGCGACGAGCACGCCGCCCGCGGCCGGCACGCCGTAGTGCGCCTCGAGCATCGGCGGAATGTTGGGGCAGAGGAACGCGACGCGGTCGTGCTTGGCGAGACCGGCCGCGCGCAGCGCCGAGGCGAGCCGATTCACCCGCTCCTCGAGCTGCCGGTACGTGTAGCGACGCGAACCGTGGACCACGGCGGTCTTGTCTGGGAAGACGTACGCGCTGCGGGTCAGGAAGCTCACCGGCGAGAGCTCGGTGCGATAGACGCGACGAAACTCGCTCATGGGCGCTCCTTGGAACGGGCTTGCGCAAGTTTACCCCAGGAGCACTTGCGCCGGGCGGACCGGCCGCTTACGCTCCCAGCGAACCCGATGAGGTCGTGCGCGCCGCAGGCCGTCGCGGGGCTGGGGCCCCGCCGGCCGAGGCGCCCTGCAAATCAAGGAGGAGCGCATGAACGACGTGTCGCGGCGGCATTGGCTCGGCTCGGCTGCAACCCTCGGTGTCGCGGCAGCTCTCGCCGACACGGTGACCGCCCAGGGTCGTCTCTCCGCCGACGATCTGATCCGCACCGTAAAGGGCGCCAAGCTGTTCGACCTCTCGTTCACGTGGAACGAGCAGTCGCCGGTGCTCAGCCTCAACCCACCCTACTCGTTCGCGCTCAACCGGACCCACAAGATGACGCACGAGATCTTCGGCCAGGCGCCGGGCAGCCGCGTGTCCTGGGCGTCGGAGATCATGTACTTCAGCGGTCAGCACGGTGCTCCGACCATCGACGCGATCGGCCACATCGGGCGCGACCTGAAGCTCCACGGCGGCGTCGACGCGGTCGCCGCCACCTCCACGCCGGGCGGCATCGGCGCTAACCTCGGCATCGACAACTTCCCCGCGGACCTGATGATGAACCGCGTGGTCTTTCTGGACGTCGCGCGGCAGATCGCGAGTGGTCGGGCCGACCCGCTCCCGCCCGGGTTCGAAGTCACCGCGGCGCACCTCGAGCAGACGTCGAAGGCGCAGGGTGTCGAGGTGCGTCGCGGCGACTCGCTGCTGATCCGCACGGGCTGGGGACAATACTTCGGCAAGGACAACGGAAAGTACCTCGGCGAGCAGTCACCGGGACCGGGGCAGGACGCGGCGCGCTGGATCATCGACAAGGGCGTTCGGCTCGCCGGCGACGACACCGCGACGTTCGAGAAACGTCCGGCCGCCTACGGCAAGGAGCTCTTCAGCGTCCACATGATGCTGCTGGCCGACAACGGTATCTACATCGTGGAGAACGCCAACCTGGAGCCGCTCGGTGACGCAAAGGCGTACGTCGCGCTGCTGATCCTGACGCCGCTCCGGATCCAGGGCGCCAGCGGTTCGCCGCTCAGGGTGATCGCGCTGGCCCCCTGACTCAATTCCTGTCTGCCGCCCGCGTTGCCACCCGGACGATGTAGTCCGCGAGCTGCGGAAACGGGTCGAACCCGAGCACCGCCGGGGCGTTGGCGACGAAGTTCGACGTCGCGTTGACGTCGTAGAAGTACACGCGGCCGTCGTCACGGCCGACGAGATATTCGATGCCACCGACGTCGATCGACGCCGCCCGTGCGAGGGCGCGCGCCTGATCGACGACATCCGGCGGGGCGTCGTAGCGAGTCACCTGCAGGCCGGGCTTCGTCTCGACGGGACAGGCGCTCAGGTCGGCGCTCGCCGGCGCCTCGGGGACCCGGCAGATATCCGCCGGGCAGAGGTTGAAATCCGACGCGGGGCGAACGATCCGGATCGCGTAGAGGTAGCGGTCGTCCAGCACCTCGACACGCACGATTGCGCCGTCCTGAGACTCGACGAACTCCTGGACCAGCGCGGTCCCATCGGGGCCGAAGTCGAGCGCGGCCGCGCGCGCCTCGAGGTCGGCGCGCGAGTCGAAGCGCTCGATGAGCGCGCCCGAGCCGCCGACGTTGGGCTTGACGAGAATCGGAAAGCGAAGGTCGCCGCTCGCCTTGAGCACCTGATCGCGATGGTTCACGATGATTGTCCGCGGATAATTCACGTCCAGGCGCTCGAAGAGACCGATCTGGAGCGCCTTGGACTTCTCGAAGCGATACGCCCGAACCGGATTGATCACGGGCACGCCCAGCGCTTCCCAGTGGGCCAGCAGCGCCTCGGTGTAGAACAGGACGCTCCCGTGTCCGCGCCGGTGGGACGAGGGACTCGTGCGGTTGACGACGACCGAATAGCGCGCCGCCCAGTCGCGCGGGTCGAAGCCGTGATTCGAGTGGTCGATCTTCTCGAACGGCAGCCGTCGATGCTCGAGCTCGGCGATGAGCCTCGCCGACCACTCCGGGTGCTCGTCGAGAATGCCGATGGGCGCGGACAGTAGATCCTTCACTGGGCAATCTCCATGGGGACACGGTTGTCGTCGAACCACTGCAGGCGGTCGCGCAGCGCCACGACGTCACCGATCACGATCACGACGGGGGGCTCGAGCCGCGCCCGCGCCGCGCGCGCCGCGATGTCGCGGAGCGTGCCGGTCACCGTCTCTTGCGCGCTCGTCGTGCCCCAGCGCACGAGCGCGACCGGGGTCGTCGCCGGGCGCCCGTGCGCGATCAGCGCACGGGTGATCCGGGGCAGGCTCTCCAACCCCATCAGCACCACGAGCGTGTCCGAGCTTCGGGCGAGCCGTGCCCAGTCGACGCTCGACTCGCCGCCCGAGCCGCTCCCGTGGCCGGTTATCACCGTGAACGACGAGGCGACGCCTCGATGGGTCAGCGGAATTCCCGCATAGGCCGGGACGGCCACCGCCGAGCTCACGCCGGGAACGATCTCGAACGGGATGCGGGCGCCGGCCAGGGCTTCGGCCTCTTCGCCGCCGCGACCGAAGACGAACGGATCGCCGCCCTTCAGCCGTACGACCCGGCGGCCGCGCCGCGCGTGCATGATCAGGAGCGCGTTGATCCGCTCCTGAGGCAGCGCGTGGTGGCCGGACGCCTTCCCCGCGTAGATACGCCGCGCGCGAGGGGCCTCGTCGAGGAGCCGCGGATCGACCAGGCGGTCGTACACGACGACCTGAGCCCGCCGCAGGAGCTCGAGCCCTCGCACCGTCATGAGACCCGGATCGCCCGGGCCCGCGCCGACGAGCGCGACCGTGCCGACTCTCACGACTCGGCTCCGAGCAGCTCGAGCAGCCGATGCTTGGCGTCGTCGCGCCCGCGCTCGACGATGAGCCGGCGCACCTCCGGGCCGAGCGCCCGCCGCCAGGCGTCCGCCGTCACCGGCCGCCCGGCCGCCCGCAGCTCGCGCCTGGCCTCGGCGGCGATCGAAGCGAGCGTCGTGTAGTCGTCGGTCAGATAGGTCTCGAGCTCTTCGCGGATCGCGCGGGCGAGCGCGGGGCTCGAGCCGCCGGTGGCGACGGCCACGGTGAGATCGCCGCGGCGCACGAGCGCTGGAAGAATGAACGTGCAGCGCGCCGGATCATCGGCCGCGTTGATCCAGAGCCCGCGCTCCCTCGCCTCGCGGGCCACGGCCGCGTTGACGTCGCCCGCGTCGGTCGCGACGAAGGCGAGATCGGCAGCCGCGAGATCGCCCTCGCGATAGCCACGCGGCTCGTGGTGGATGCGGTCCTCGGCCGCCAGCGCGGCCAGCGGCCGCGTCAGCCGCGGGCTGATGACCGTGACGTGCGCGCCGGCGGCCACGAGTCCGTCGACTCGTCGCTCGGCGACAGGACCGCCGCCGATCATGACGCAGCGCCGGCCGGCGAGGTCGAGCAGCACCGGGTAGTAGCCCATCTCAGCCGTCGACGCCGTGCGGCGGACCGTCTGGCGCGACATCGCGCGCGACCGCCTCGACGAGCTCGCCCGCGAGCAGCCCGCGAAGCTCCTCGTCGGTGTGACGGGCGGCGAACTGCCGGAAGTTCTCGGTCGACCGGCGCTCGGCGAGGAAAGATTTCAGCAAACGCTCGATCGCCGGGGCCACCGCGGTCGCCGGCAGGCGAAGCCCGATGGGCCGGGCCACGGCCTGATGGCGGCCGACGGCGCCGCCGACACAGAAGTAGTAGGCATCGACGATCGCGCCGTCGACCTTGATCTTCTTGCCCTCGATCCCGAGGTCGGCGATCCAGTGCTGGCCGCAGCTGTTCGGGCAACCCGTGACGTTGATCCGGAGCTGCTGCTCGAATCCCGGCAAGCGCTGCTCGAGGGTCTCCACGAGCGACCGCGCGAAGCCTTTCGTCTCGGTGAGCGCGAGCTTGCAGAACTCGGAGCCCGTGCACGCGACGGTGCCCCGCCGGAACGGCGAGGCATCGAGCGCGAAGCCGGCGGCCTCGAGCTCATGGGCGAGAGCCTGAACGCGCTCGCGGCGAACGTCCGGGATCAGGAAGTTCTGCATGCTGGTGGTCCGGAGCGCGCCCGTGCCGTAGCGATCGGCCAGGTCGGCGGCGATCCGCATCTGCTCCGCGGTGAGGCGCCCGCGCAGCACGGCGACGCCGACGTAGGAGTAGCCCGGCTGGCGCTGGGCGTGAACGCCGACGTGGTCGCGGTACGCGTCGTCCGGCGGATCGTCGTCCACGCCCGGCGCGAGCGGAGCGCCCAGACGCTCCTCGATGGCCGCCTTGAAGCGCTCGGCCGTCCAGCCGTGCTGGAGGAACAGGAACTTGAGGCGAGCCCGTTCGCGGTTTTGCCGGAGCACGTCGGAATCGCGGAAGATCTCGGCGATCGCTCGGAACACCGCCAGCGCCTGGGCGCGCGTCACGAACGCGTCGAGCTTGACGCCGAGGTGCGGGTCGGTCGAAAGCCCGCCGCCGACGCGGACGGCGAAGCCGATCTCGCCCGTTGCCGGGTGACGGACTGCCGTGAGGCCGATGTCGTTGATCTCGGGATACGTGCACCAGGCGCGGCAGCCGGAGATCGAGACCTTGAACTTCCTCGGAAGGTTGTAGAAGTCGGCGTTGCCGTTCACCAGCGCCGTCGCCTCCAGGACGAGCGGCGAGGCGTCGAGCAGCTCGTCGGCGGCGAGCCCGGCGACCGGGCACCCCGTGACGTTCCGCGTGACGTCGCCGCACGAGCCCATCGTGGTCACGCCCTGGAGCCAGAGCGCGCGGAAGACCTCCGGCAGGCTTTCGAGCGTCACCCAGTGGAGCTGGATGTTCTGACGGACCGTGATGTCGGCGACGCCGCGACCGTGCTGTTCGGCCAGATCGGCGATCGTCCGCAGCTGCTGCGACTCGAGCACGCCGTTCGGAATCCGGATCCGCACCATCAGGTGGCGAACCGCCTTGCCCTCCCCGCCCTTGCCGCCGATCGCGCCGACACCGTCGCCCTGCGAGTAGATGCCCCACCAGCGGAAGTACGCGGCGAACCACTCGGGCGGGACCGAATCCCAGCCCTCGCGCGCGAAGCGCTGGATGTCGGCATAGGCCTCCCAGGGATTCAGCTCGCGCTTGAGCCGCTCGACCCGCTGCGCCTTCGTCTCTTTCACGGCCTCGGTCATCAGTGCCTCCAGAAACGCAAACCGAGAGGCGAGCCGTTGTCCGGCCCGTCCTCCCGGCTTGTGTCGTTGGTTTCGACGTCGCCTTTACGAGGGAGTCATATCCCCGGTGTACCGCAAGGGCACCTGCACCCACGCTTTACATCGCACGCACTTGGCCGTCACGCGACCGCTGGCCGGATCGACCTTCAGGATCGCGTTATGGATGACGACCTCGTTCTGGAGCGCCACGACCACCTTCGCCCGGCAGACCGGACAGCGTAGGGATGTCGCCTGCTCGACTTTCGTAGTCATTCCGAGTTAATGGGAAAAATACACATTGTCGATCGAGATTGTCAAGAGAGGCTTCCCAGAGCGGCCGGATCGGCTTGGCGACTCAAGCGTCGGCCGTGCTAACGTGCCGGGGCCGCCGAGCGGCGGGTGGCAGGAGGATCGAGCGATGGCGAAGAGCGTCTACGGCGAGACATACGCGCGGTCGATGAGGGACCCGGATGGCTTCTGGGCCGCGGCCGCGGAAGACATCCACTGGGATCGACGCTGGGACCGAGTCTTCGACGACTCGCGCCGGCCCTTCTATCGCTGGTTCCTGGGAGGCGAGCTCAACACCTGCTACAACGCGGTCGACCTGCACGTCGACCGTGGGCGTGGCAAGCAGCGGGCGCTCGTTTACGACAGCCCGGTCACCGGCACGGTGCGGACCTACACCTATTTCGAGCTCCGCGACGCGGTGGCGCTCTGCGCCGGCATGCTCCGGCGTCAGGGGATCGAGAAGGGCGACCGGGTCATCATCTACATGCCGATGGTGCCGGAGGCGGTGATCGCGATGCTCGCGTGCGCCCGGCTGGGCGCGATTCACTCCGTGGTCTTCGGCGGCTTCGCCTCCAACGAGCTGGCCAAGCGCATCGACGACGCCAGGCCCAAGCTCATTCTCTCGGCCTCCTGCGGCATCGAGGTCAACCGCGTCATCGCGTACAAGCCGCTCCTCGACGGCGCGATCGAGCTGGCCCAGCACAAGGTTCCGCGCTGCGTGATCCTCCAGCGGCGAGAAGAGGCGGCTTCCTTGGTAGGCGGGCGCGACCTCGACTGGAACGAGGCGCTGGCCGGCGCGACGCCGGCCGAGTGCGTGCCGGTCGCCGCCACCGACCCGCTCTACATCCTCTACACCTCGGGCACCACCGGGATCCCGAAGGGCGTCGTGCACGACAACGGCGGCCACGCGGTCGCGCTCAAGTGGTCGATGAACGCGGTGTACGGCATGGGCGCGGGCGAATGCTTCTGGGCCGCCTCGGACATCGGCTGGGTCGTCGGCCACTCGTACATCGTCTATGCGCCGCTGCTCAAGGGCTGCACCACGATCCTCTATGAGGGCAAGCCCGTGGGCACGCCCGACCCCGGCGCGTTCTGGCGCGTCATCGCCGACCACGGCGTGAATGCGCTCTTCACCGCGCCGACGGCGTTTCGCGCCATCAAGAAGGAAGATCCTCGGGGTACGTACGTGGCGAAGTACGACCTCGCGCGCTTCCGCACGCTCTTCCTCGCGGGCGAGCGCTGCGACCCCGACACGCTCCACTGGGCGGAAGACCGGCTGCGCGTGCCGGTCGTCGACCACTGGTGGCAGACGGAAACCGCCTGGCCCATCGCCGCGAACTGCGTCGGCCTGGGCATGCTGCCGGTGAAGGCGGGATCGCCGACGAAGCCGGTGGCGGGCTACGACGTCCGCGTGCTCAGCGAAGACAACCAGGAGATGCCGGCCGGCCAGATCGGCTCGATCGCCATCCGGCTCCCGCTGCCGCCGGGATGCCTGCCCACCCTGTGGAACAACGACGCCGGATACGAGACGTCCTATCTCACGAAGCACCCCGGCCACTACCTGACGGGCGACGCGGGCTTCAAGGACGCTGACGGCTACGTCTACATCATGAGTCGCGTGGACGACATCATCAACGTCGCGGGCCATCGCCTCTCGACCGGCGCGATGGAGGAAGTGCTGGCCGCCCATCCCGACGTGGCCGAGTGCGCGGTCGTCGGTGTCGCGGACGAGATCAAGGGCGAGGTCCCGGTCGGCTTCGTCGTCACCAAGGCCGGCGTCGCCCGCGACGAGGGCGAGATCGTCCGCGAGCTGGTCGAGAAGGTGCGCGAGCGGATCGGTCCGGTTGCGTCGTTCAAGACCGCGCTCGTCGTCAAGCGGCTGCCCAAGACGCGCTCGGGCAAGATCCTGCGCGGGACGATGAAGAAGATCGCCGACGGTCAGGAGTACGTCGCGCCGGCGACGATCGACGATCCGGTCATCCTCACCGAGATCACCGAGGCGCTCGGCACCCGGGGTTATCCGAAGAAGTAGACCGCGCGCGCGTCAGTCGCGCCGAAAGCGCCACCAGAGCGTGAGCGCGGCCAGAGCGGTCAGGCCGAGCGTGCCGTTCCAGAGGAAGGCCGCCGAGACGCCCCACCACTGCGAGATCGTGCCGACGATGAACGCGCCGATCGGGAAGACGCCGCCGGAGACCCACGTGTAGATGCTCATCACGCGGCCGCGGAGCGCATCGGGCGCCTGGAGCTGGATCGACGTGTTGCAGCTCGCCATCAGCATGATGCCCCAGTAGCCGGTGAAGAAGAGCAGCGGTATCGCCAGCTCGATGCGACGGGTCACGCCGAGCGCCAGCAGCATGCTCAAGGCCAGCGTCGCCGAGGCGAGCATCGAGCGAACCGACGGATGACGCACGGCGCGCGCGCCGACCGTGAGCGCGCCGCCGACCGCGCCCACGCCGAGTGAGGCCATGAGAAACCCGAAGCCCTCCGCGCCCAGACCGAGCACGTTCTTGGCCAGGAGCGGCACGTACACGCTGAAGTTGAACACGCACAGGCTCACCACGAAGACGAGGCCGATGGCGAGGCGGAGCCGCGGCGTGCCCGCCGCGTAGCGCACGCCTTCCGCGATTTCCTCGAGGATCGACGCCCGCGGGCCGGAGGTCGGCCGGCCCGGCGTTTTCATCCGCAGGAGCGTGACGATGACGGCGACGAAGCCGAGGCCGTTGACGAAGAACGTCGGCCCCACCCCGAAGCGTCCGATCACGACGCCGGCGACGGCCGGCCCGACGATCCGGGCGAGGTTGAACCCGGCGGAGTTGAGCGCGACGGCGCTCGACACGTCGGCGCGACCGACCAGCTCCATCACGAACGACTGCCGCGCCGGCTGATCGGCGACGTTGGCGAAGCCGAGTGCCAACCCCAGCACGGCCACGTGCCAGTACTCCACATGACCCGTCGTCACCAGGAGTGCCAGCAGCAGCCCCTGACAGGCGAGCGTCGTCTGGGTGGCGACCAACAACGGCCGCTTCGGCAGACGGTCGGCCACCGCGCCGCTGACGATGGAAAAGAGCAGCACCGGCGAGAACTGGAGCGTCGCCAGGAGCCCGAGCTTGAAGGGGGAGTCCGTGAGCTGCAGGACGAGCCAGGCCTGCGCCACGTTCTGCATCCAGCTTCCGACCTGCGCCGCGAACTGAGAAAAATAGAAGCGGCGGAACTCGACGTGGTTCAGCGCGCGCAACCCATGCGGGAACTCCATCAGCGCGCGAGGGCCGCGCGCGCCGCGGGCCGTCGCGGGGCCGCTGGGCGAGCCGCAGGGCCGGCCGGGGGCTGGGGCCCCCGGGCCCGAGGCGATCGATACGAAGAGGCACCGCCGGCCGAGGCGCGCCTACAAATCGGTGAGGACCCGCTGTGCGTCGGCTCAGGCCCCCGACAGGTTCGACGTGCAGTGCGGGCAGCGCTTGGCGGCGGCCGGAATCGACAAGGCGCACCACGCGCACTCCTTCATCGCCGGCGCCGCCGCCGCCGGCTTGGGGAACAGCCGGTTCACCTGCTGCACCAGGAGGAAGACGGCGAACGCGACGATGAGGAAATTGATCACGGTGTTCAGGAACAGTCCGTAGTTGAGCGTCGGGGCGCCGGCGGCCTTCGCGGCGGCGAGCGTGGGGAACGACTGCCCCGAGAGACTGACAAAGAAGTCCTTGAAGTCGACGCCGCCCAGCAGTCGTCCGATCGGCGGCATCACCACGTCGTTGACGAGGGATGTGACGATGCCACCGAACGCCGCACCCATGATCACGCCGACCGCCAGGTCGACGACGTTGCCCCGCATGATGAACGTCTTGAATCCACTCAACATGGGCCTGCCCTCCTACCCCAGGTGCCGCTCGAGGAACTCCAAGGTCCGCGTGCGCGCCAGCTTGGCGCTCGGCCCGTGGTAGCTTCCGCGCTCGTCGCAATTGAAGCCGTGGCCGGCGGGATAGACGTGCATCGGCACGTCCGGATGCGCGGTGGACACCGTCTTCCAGTGGTCGGGCGGGATCGACTGATCGGTCTCGCCCCAGTGGAGCAGCACCGGGCAGCGCGGCTTCTCCTGCGCGTGCTCGGCGATGGCGCCCCCGTAATAGCCGACCGTGCCGGCGAGCCCGTCGATGCGCGTGGCCGAGAGCCAGGCGAGCGAGCCGCCGAGGCAGTATCCGACGACGCCGACCTTGTGCCCGGCGCCTTCGAGGACGCGCACGGCGGCGCGGATGTCCTTGACCATGTCGGCGAGCGGGATCTTCATCCGAACGGCGCGCCCGCGGTCGATGTCTTCCTGACGGTAGCCGGTCATGAAGCCGGGCTCGGCCCGATCGAAGATCGCCGGAGCCAACGCGACGTACCCGTCGGCGGCGAACCCGTCGGTGACGCGCCTGATGTGGGAATTGACGCCGAAAATCTCCTGGACGATCACGAGGCCGCCACGCGCTTTCCCTTGCGGAGTGGCGCGATATGCCGCGAGCGTGTGGCCGTCTTCGGCGCTGAGGGTGACGATCTCGCCCATCGTGGTGCGCTCCTTTCAGGCTCGGAGTGCGCCCACTCTACAACGGGCGGCCGGGGCCGCGCGAGGGCCCCCGGTGACCGGCGGTCTAGACGAACGAGGCGTGAGCGCGCGCGGGCTCGGGGGCGCGCCGCTCGCGATCGGCAGGTGCGGCCGACGCCGCGGCCGCCTCGACGTCTCGCGTTGCTGCGAATCGGTAAATGAGCTCCTCGGCAAGCAGCCAGAGCGGGAGCCCGAACACAACCACGTACGCGATCAGGTTCGCCAGTGCCATCGTCCGTCCTCCTCGGCAGGAGGTCCCGAGCAGAGGTCGTGCCACCGTCCGTCGCAAGGAAATACAGAGCTTTGTCGACGAGTCGGGCCGGCGTGCCGGGTAAATTGCCCGATCGGCCGCCGTCAGCCCGCCCGACTGATTCCTGGTATCCTCTAGGGCCTGACGAGAGGAGACCTCATGCGAGTCCACGTGGCGCTGATGGCAGCGGGACTGCTGCTGACGGGCTGCACCCTCGATCTCCGGGGAACCGAGTGGAAGAAACCGGGAGCGATGTTCCAGGACGTGTCCCTGGTCGAGGTGGAGTGCGCTCGCCGGGCATTCGAGATCGGGCCGGGGCCGGATCTGATCCTCGGAGGCCTGCTCGACGTTGGTCGCATTGCGGTCCAGGAGTCCCGGCAGGCCAATGCCTTCAGTGACTGCATGACGAGCGCCGGCTACCAGCGCTCGGGCTGAACGTTCGTCGTGGAGGTCTGATGCTCCGCCTGTCCGGCCGCGCGCTCAAGATCCTCGCGGGAGTCCTTCTGGCGCTCGTCGTGGTGGGCGCCGTTGTGCTCGCCGCGCTTCCGGAAATCATCCGACGGGTCGCCGTCAATCAAGCGTCCAAGCTCACGGGCCGCACGGTCACGCTCGACGATGTCGATCTGAACGTTTTCACCGGGCACCTCGCTCTCAAGGGTCTCAAGCTCGCCAAGCGGGGCGTCAACGAGCGCGCGATCGAGCTCGAGCGGCTCGACGTCCGCGTCGACTACCTGCCGCTCCTCCGCCACGACGTGCGCGTCGCGGAGCTCGCCGTGGCGGGCACGACGGTCGACGTCGTCCGACGCGGTCCGGCAGAGTTCGACTTCTCCGACATCCTGGACAATCTTCGTGGCGGGGACGCGCCCGCCCGGCCCTCGAAGCCGGCGGCGGCGCCCTCGTCGTGGACGATCACGATCGATCGAGTGTCCGTGCGCCGTCTGAACGTGACCGCGCGCGACCTCACCACGTCGCCCGAGAGCGCGTGGCGGCTCGACGGCATGACCCTCGACGCCAGCGGACTGACGACCCGCCGGGCCTCGCCGCCCGGACGGCTCGAGACGAAGCTCACGCTGAACGGCACGCCGATCGCGGTGACGAGCGCCTCGGTGGCGCTCGAGCCCCTGACGCTCTCGGGGCGCCTCACGATCGATGGCCTCGACCTCGCCCAGGTGCGCCCCTACGTGCCCCCGAGCATTTCCGCCGCGCCCCACGCCGGCAGGGTGAGCCTGGCGATGGCGCTCGCAGTCGAGCTCGCGCCGACGGGATTGAAGCGTGGCACCGTCAAGGGCGACGTGACGCTCGACGGGCTCGAGATCTTCCAGGCCGGCCGCACCGAGCCCTTCTTCAAGGCGGCCCGGCTCGGCGTCAAGATCAGAGAAGCCGACCTCGTCGCGCGCTCGGTCGTCATCGGCGCCATCGAGATCGAGGCGCCGGCCGTCCGCGCCGTCAGGGACACGCGACGAAAGATCGACCTTCTGGCGCTCGGCGAGCCGCCCTCGGATGCGAAGGGTGCGGCGCCGCCGGCTCAGGCGCCGGACTCTGCGGGTACCGCCGGGCCACCGCCGCCCGACTTCAAGCTGAGGATCGAGCAGATCGCGCTTCGGAACGGCGGCCTCACCTTCAAGGACGAGGCGGTGAAGCCGATCAACACGCTTGCGATCACCGACCTGTCGGCGGACATCAAAGACCTCAGCTGGCCGGTTGCAGGGCCGGCGGGCTTCGCCGTCACGATGAAGATGCCGAAGTCCGGGCGCGTCGAGATGAAGGGCTCGGTCACGCCGGTCCCGTTCGACGTCGACTTCGATCTCACGCTGCGCGACGGCTCGTTCGAGCCGTATCAGGCTTACGTCCCGGTCAAGGCGCGGTTCGTCGGCACCTTCTACGGCGACAACCGCAATCACATCACCCTGAACAACGGCGCGCTCACGGTCACGTCCCGCGGCAGGAACTGGATCGAGAAGTTCGCGATCCTGGCGCCGGGCCAGAAGACGCCGACGGCGCGCTTCGACCGCCTGCGGCTCGACGGCATCGACTTTTCGTGGCCCAACTACGCGAGGGTGTCGAAGATCACGCTGACCAAGCCGGACATGCGCGTCGAGCGCGACACGGACGGCGCGATCTCGCTCCGGAAGCTCTTCGAGACCGATCCGGCCAAGGCCGATGCCTCCAGGCCCGAGGCCCCCCAACCCGAGCCGGCGAAGAAGGAAGACGCCACGCCACCGGCGTCCCCGGGGTCCCCGCGGGCGAGCCCGATCCCGATTCCCGTCGACATCGGCATGATCGTCATCGAAGAGGGCTCCGCGCAGTTCGTCGATCGCACGACGACCCCTCCCTTCACCGAGACGGTCTCGCGGCTCGGACTGACGATCGAGGGCCTCAGCTCGACTCCGGGACGCCGCGCGCGGCTGACCACGCAGGCGGTGATCGGCGGCACATCGGCGTTCGACCTCAAGGGCGAGATCGCGCCGTTCGGCGAGGTGTACGCCGATCTCGCGGGCGAGCTGCGGGACTTCCAGCTGACGACCGTCAATCCGTACGCCGACCCGCTCATCGCGTGGGCGATGAAGACCGGCCAGCTCGCGATCAAGGTGCACTACCGGATCGAGAAGAACCAGCTCACCGCCGAGAACGAAGTCATCGTGCGGAACCTGACCGTCGCGCCCACGCGGCAGAACGACGAGGTCAAGAAGAAGATCGGGCTGCCGCTCGGCATGATCGTCGCGCTCATCACCGACGCGGACAACGGCATCGACGTCAACGTCCCGCTCTCCGGCGAGCTGAACCAGGTGAAGGCGGGCCTGGGCGATGCGATCTGGGCCGCGGTCAAGAACGCCCTCACCAACGTCGTCGCGGCGCCGTTCCGCTCGATCGGCAAGCTCTTCAAGGGCAAGGGGGACTCGCTCGACGAGCTGCAGGTCGACCCGGTGACCTTCGCCGCCGGCAGCGCGGACGTGGCTCCCGAGATGGCCAAACACCTGACCGAAATCGCCGGCTTCCTCAAAAAAGCGCCGATGATCAAGTTCGCGCTCGCTCCGGTCGCCGCACCGCGCGACCTGGAGAGCCTCAAGGCTCAAGAGGTGACGTTGAAGGTTTTGCGCCTCCAGAAGGAGCGCAGACTCCCCGACTTCGACGCCGCCGTTGCTGCCGTGTTCAAGGCAGAGCTGCCCGGCGTCAAGCCGCCCGACTCGGGTGAGGCGCAGCTCGCGGCGCTTCGCGAGCGCCAGCCGCTCCCGGACGCACAGATGAACGAGCTGCTCGAGCGCCGGGTCGCGGCGGTCCGCGAAGCGCTGACGAAGACGGAGGGCATCCCGGCCGAGCGGCTGGTCCCCGGCCCGGCCCAGCCACCGTCGAGCGACGAGGCCGCCGAAGGTCGTATCGAATTCCACATCGAGCAGTGAGGCCCTTCTCCGAGATCCGCTACGACGTCGAGGACGGAGTCTGCACGGTGACGTTGAACCGCCCGGACCGCCTCAACGCCGTCACCTCGACGACGATCAGCGAGCTCGGCGAGGCGTGGGAGCGCGCCGACGCCGACGATCAGGTGCGCGCGGTCATCGTGACCGGCGCCGGCCGCGCGTTCTGCGCCGGCGCCGACCTCGGTGCCGGCGGATCGACGTTCAAGTATAGTCGCGCCTCGGCCGCCGGGGCCCCAGCCCCGCGACGGCCTGCAGCGCGCAACGCGTCGGCCGCGCGCGGTCGCGCCGCGACCGCCGAGGAGCATCGCGACGGTGGCGGCACCGTGACCCTAAGGATCTTCGACATGAAGAAGCCGGTGATCGCTGCGATCAACGGGCCGGCCGTCGGCTTCGGCATCACGCTGACCCTTCCGATGGACATCCGGATCGCGTCCTCGGCGGCACGCATCGGCTTCGTCTTCGCCCGGCGCGGCGTCGTGCCCGAGGCGGCCAGCACGTGGTTCCTGCCGCGGCTCGTCGGGATCAGCCAGGCGGCCGAATGGGTCTACACCGGCCGGATCTTTGGCGCCGACGAGGCGCTGGCCGGCCGGCTCGTGAGCCGCGTCGTCGCGCCGGATGCGCTCATGCCGACGGCGCGGCAGCTGGCCCGCGAGATCGCCGACAACACCTCGGCGGTCTCGGTGACCCTGGCGCGGCAGATGATGTGGAAGCTCCTCGGCGCCGACCATCCGATCGAGGCGCATCGCCTCGACTCGCAGGCGATGTTCTGGACCGGGCGCTCCGACGATGCCCGCGAGGGCGTCACCGCGTTCCTCGAGAAGCGTCCGGCGCGGTTCACCTTGCGCCCGAGCGCGGACCTGCCGCCGTTCTATCCGTGGTGGCGGTCGCGCCCGTCATCGGCGTCGCGCGACTGATCCCGTCGGCGTGACGCTCGCGTGGGCGGCGGCCGCCGTCGTCATCGCCGCGGCCAGCTTCGTGATGGGGCTCGCCGGCTTCGGCATCGCGCTGGTGGCGCTGGCCTTCCTGCCGTACCTGATGTCGGCCTCGGACGCGATTGTCCTGTTGACGATCTACGCGGCCGTCATGTCGCTCGCGATGCTGGTTCAGCTCCGCGAGAGCGTCGAGCCCCGCGCGCTCCTCGACCTGGTGGTCGGCACCATCGCGGGCACGCCGCTGGGCGTCTGGGGTCTCGCCGCGCTGCCGCCGAGCGCCTTGAACCGCCTCATCGGTCTGATGCTCGTCGTCGCCTTCGTGCTTGAAACGCGCGGGCTCTACCCGAAGAAGCTCGAGGGCCGCCGGTGGGGCATCGGCGCCGGAGTCCTCTCCGGCGCGATCGGCGGCGCGGTCGGTCTCCCGGGCCCGCCGGCCGTGCTCTACGCGGCGACGCAGAGCTGGAGCGCCCGCGCGGTCAAGGCAAATCTCCAGGCGTTCTTCGTCGTGAATCAAGGAGCGATTCTCGTCGGCTACTGGTGGGCGGGACTGCTCACGCGCGAGGTGTGGAAGCTCACCGTGGGATTCGCGGCGCCCGCGCTGGCCGGCGCCGTGGCGGGCGCGCTCCTGTTCGAGCGCGTGGACCAGCGCCGCTTCCGTCAGCTCGTCTTCGCGCTGATCCTGCTCTCGGGGCTGGTGCTGCTGGTACGCGGCTGACCGGCCGCGCTAGCGCGGCCGCTTGTTCCACAGCTCGATGTTGGTCTCGATCTGACGCGAATGGATCTCGAGATGGTCGGCGTAGATCTGCAGCCAGTCCTCGGCGCCATAGCGCCCGGACTCCGTGTGTGTCCCGACTCGCGTCCACGCTTCGTCGGGCAAGCCGCGGATCAGCGCCGCGGTGGTTGCGCGCACGGCGTCGACCACGGCGAGTGCGGGCTCGAGCGGCAGGTCGTGATAGCGGAAGACCTGTGCCCAGTTGTTCCCGTCGTAGCCCTGAATGGCCGGGCTCTTCTCGGCAACCAGGAACCGGATGCGGGCGTACGCGTTGGTCTCCGAGTCGGCGCAGTGGCAGATCACCTCGTGGGCCGACCACTCCTTCGGCGCCGGCCGCCACTTCAGGACTTGCGGCGGCACCGTGGCGAGCGCCGCCCGGAGGCGAGCGGGACCGTCGGCGTATTGCTGGATGAGGGCCAGTCGCTTCACGCGGTCGAGCGCCATCGTCAATGCCCCTCGAGCTTGCGCCGCAGCACCTTCGTGAGCGCCTCGGGCGCGAAGCCCAGTTGCAGCAGCGCCTGGCCGACGTCGAAATACTCGCGATAGATCGCGATCTTCCCGCGCTCGAGCTCGAAGAGGCTCATGCCCCTGAACCCGATCTTGCGGCCGGTGCTCCGCGGCACCGCATCGGTTACGACGTAACCGAACGTCCACTCGGCGGTCGCGCGGTCGGACGCCTCGACCACGGTGTCCATCACCCAGCGATAGTCCCGGCCCTCGCGGAACATCCGCTCGAACATCGCACGGAGCGCGGCGTGGCCCCGATGCTCGCCGTAGAAGTTGTCGCGATAGCTGGCGCCCTCGGTGAAGCACGCGACCAGCCCGCCGACGTCCTGCCGGTTGAATGCCTTCTCGAAGTCGTTGACGATGCTCATGGAGCCTCGACTACGAATTTATAGGCGCGCCTCGGCCGGCGGGGCCCCAGCCCCGCGACGGCCTGCAGCGCGCACCACCATTACTAAGCGCGCCTCGGCCGGCGGGGCCCCAGCCCCGCGACGGCCTGCAGCGCGCACAACTGTACTGAGAGCTCGGGGTCGGTGCAAGGCGAGTTTCTCCGCCGCCCGGGTCGGAGTATGATCTCCGGTACCGTTCAGAGACCCCCCATTTCCGGAGTGGAAAGGATCAGGCGATGACCATCAAGCGGCACGGCGTCGGACCTCGATTGAGCCAGGCGGTCGTTCACGGCGATACGGTGTACCTCGCCGGCATGGTCGCGGCCGATCCGTCGGCGGACGCCAAGGGCCAGACCCAGCAGATCCTCAAGAAAATCGACGAGACCCTGGCGTCGGTCGGGAGCCACAAGTCGAAGATCCTCTCCGCCACCGTGTACGTGGCCAACATGGGAGTCTACGGCGACATGAACGCCGCCTGGGACGCCTGGGTCGATCCCGCCAACACGCCGGCGCGGGCGACCGTCGAGGCGCGGCTGGCTTCGCCGAAGTACCTCGTCGAGATCATGGCCGTCGCGGCCATCAATTAAGGAGACCCTCATGAGAGAAGCCGTCATCGTCGCCAGCTCGCGGACCCCGCTCGCCAAGTCGTTCCGCGGCGCGTTCAACCTGACGCGCCCCGACGACTTCACCGCCCACACCATCAAGGACGTCCTCGGCAAGGTGCCCCAGCTCGACCCGAAAGAGGTCGAGGACGTGATCATGGGCTGCGGGCAGCCCCACGGGTCGCAGGGCCACAACATCGCCCGCGTCGCGGCGATGCGCGCGGGGCTTCCGGTCTCGGTCGCCGGGCTCACCTTGAACCGCTTCTGCTCCTCGGGGCTCCAGGCGATCGCGATCGCGGCGAACTACGTCATCAATGACGGCGCCGACGCGATGATCGGCGGGGGCGTCGAGTCGATCACGATGGCCAAGCGCGACGCCGATCCGAATCCGTGGGTGAAGGAGCATCTGCCGGGCATCTACATGGTGATGGGCGACACCGCCGAGGTCGTGGCCAAGCGCTACAAGATCACCCGCGAGGCGCAGGACAGCTACGCGCTCCTGAGCCAGCAGCGGACTGCGCGCGCCCAGCAGGAGGGCTTCTTCAAGGAAGAGCTCGCGCCGATGCACGTCACGCGCGGCATCCTCGACAAGCAGACGGGCGCAGTCGTCGGGCAGGAGCCGTACTACGTGGAGAAGGACGAGTGCAACCGCCCGGACACGACGCTCGAAGGGCTCTTGAAGCTGCCGCCGCACTTCGACAAGGATTCCGGCCAGGGCACCGTGACCGCCGGCAACTCATCGCAGCTCTCCGACGGCGCCAGCTCGACGCTCGTGATGTCAATGGACCGCGCGAAGGCGCTCGGCATTCGCCCGAAGCTCGTCTTCCGCGGCTTCGCGGTCGCCGGCTGCGAGCCGGACGAGATGGGCATCGGACCCGTGTACGCGGTCCCCAAGCTCCTCAAGCGCCACGGCGTGAAGGTCGACGACATCGACGTGTGGGAGCTGAACGAGGCGTTCGCCTCGCAGGTCATCTACTGCCGCGATCGCCTGGGCATCGACCCGGCGAAGCTCAACGTCAACGGCGGCTCCATCTCGATCGGCCACCCGTTCGGCATGACGGGCTCGCGGATGGTCGGCACCCTCGCCAACGAGATGCTTCGCCGCAAGGCCCGCTACGGTGTGGTCACGATGTGCGTCGGCGGCGGCCAGGGCGCCGCGGGGCTCTTCGAGGCGTACAGCTAGAACGCGACCGAGAAGTCCGGTCGTCGCGCCGTCTCGGCCTCGTCCGCGAGACGGCGCGACGACCCTCCTACCACGAGGTTCTCCCGCGACGCTTTGCTATCATCGAAAATTACCTATGCGCTCGACCACCGTCGGCCTCGCGCTCATCGTCGTGATCGCCACCGGATGCGCGAGCGCTAGCGCCCACCGCACACCGTCTCAGGCGGGGGCGACCAGCGACCCGGCGCGAGCAGCCTCATCGAGTGATCCGAAGGCTCGTGAGACCGGGGCGCGCGAGTTTCTCGTGCTTGGACGGACGGCGATGGCAAGCGGCGATCTGGCGGCGGCCACGCGGTCGTTTCGCGAGGCGCTCCGGCTTCAACCGAACCTGGTCGAGGCCCGAGAGAACCTGGGGCTCGCGCTCTACGAGATGGGCGACCTCGACGGAACCGTCGAGGAGCTCCGCGCGCTGCTGCGCCGGCACCCCGATGCCGTCAGAGCCCGACTGGTCCTCGCGACGGCGCTCATGGCCAAGCAAGACTGGGCGGCGGCGCGACCCGAGCTCGAAGAGGTCCTGCGCCGGCAACCCGATCTGGTCCAGGCGCTCTACAGCCTCGGGCTGGTGCGCTATGCGCGCGGCGATCTGAACGGCGCGATCGAGGCGTACCGCCAGGTTCTCGCCCGCGTCCCGGATCATGCGGACGCGCGCTACAACCTGGCCCTCGTGCTGAAGCTGACTCATCACGACGCCGAGGCGGCGCCCGAATTCCTCGCCGCGGCGGGAGCGGGCCACGCGCGGGCCCAGTTCTTCGCCGGCACGGCCTACGCCCGAGGCCTCGGCGTCGAGCCCGACACGATGCGCGCGATCCTGTGGTGGTCGCGAGCGGCCGATCAGGGCAACCTCGAGGCCATCGCGGCGCTCGGCGAGCTCCGGCAGACCGCGCTCGGCAAGAGCCGGCGGGCGCCCGGCGAGCGTCGAGCCGTCGAGCAGGCGTTTCGAGACTATCGGAGCGCGCTGTGGAGTGAATTCCCGGAGCTGACGCGAGACGGTGACGACGACACGGTCGGCGCCGCGCTGCTGCGTCAGGGCCGCGGTCCCGAGGCGGTGTCCGTCCTCATCTCGGAGGCGCAGGCCTTCAGCGAGCCGGCGCAGGTCCTCCTCGAGGAGCTTTACTATCGCGGCTCCCCTGGCCAGGTCCCCGCACACGACAACCGGATTCTGGGCTACTTCAAGACCGCTGCGGACGAGGGTCTGGTTCGAGCCCGGATCGCGCTCGCGAAGCTTTACGCGGGCGGAATCGGAGTCCCGAAGGACACTCCTCGCGCGATCAGCCTTTTGAAAGCGACGCCCCACGAAGACGCCCAGCGGCTCCTTCAGGAGATCTCCGCCGCCACCGAGGCCGTCCCACCGCCCCCGGTTCGTCCCTAGGCCTGACGACCGTGATGAAGACCGTGGCGCTGACCGCGGCGCTCGGACTCGCAGCCACAGTATTGGCAGCCGGCGTCGCGGCGTCCGGGAGCGGAGCGGTGACCGCCGTCGAGTGGTCGGTCTACGATCGATGGCTTCGAGCGCACCAGCCCGTGAGCCCCGCGCCTGTCGTCGTCGTTCGCGACCCGGCGAGCGAAGCCAGATTGGGTTCCGGCGCCTGGGACCGCGCTGTTCTCGCCGGTCTCGTCACGGGCCTCTCTCGAGCCGGTGCCGCCGTGATCGGCCTCGACGCTCCGCTCGGACAGCCGAGCGCGCCCGGCCGCGGAGGCGCCTCCAGCGACGCGCTCTTGAGCCAGGCGATCGCCCTCGCCGAGAACGTGGTGCTCCCGATCGCGCTCGAGCCCACCGATCTGCTCGCGGGCGACCGGCCTGGTGCGACCGGGGGCTCGGCGGTGCCTCAGCACCGATCGTGGCCTCTCGCATCCACGACCTCACCGGCGCTTCCGCTCGCGCGAGCGTTGACCACATCGCTTCCGGGGTTCGCCCAGTCCGCGAAGAGTGTCGGCCACACGATCGCCCCGGCTGATCCCGACGGTGTCATCCGACGAGTGCCGCTCTTCGTCCGGGTCGGTGATCGAGGCGTGCCGGCGTTCGGGCTGGCGCTCGCCGCCGCATTCACGAGCGTGGACGCCGGTCGCATCCCGGTCGATCGAGATGGGAGCATGCTGGCTCCGTCGAGCCGCCAGGCGCTGCCTCGTGGCCTCAAGGTCGTGCCGTTCGCCGATATCTGGACGGCGATCGACGAGCGACAACAAGACGCGCTCCAGCGCCTCGTGGCCGACAGGATCGTGCTCCTCCTCGTCGAGCCGAAATCCGGGGGGGATCGGATCGTCGTCCAGGCGCACCTGCTCGACCGGCTCCTCGCCGGAGCCTGGCTCAGAGAAACGCCGGCCGCCTGGACCGTACTCGGCAGCCTCGTGCTCTCCAGTTTGGCGGCGTGGCTCTGGCTGTCGGTCCGATGGTGGAAGGCCGCGCTCACGACCGGCGTGCTGGCGCTCGGCTACCTCGCGGGTGTCTTCGCCTCCGCGTCGCTGATCGGCGTCCTGCTTCCGCTGGCGATCCCGCTCATCGCCGTCAGCGTGTCCTCGGGGAGCGCGCTCGTCTGGAATCAGCTCACGGCGGCCTACCGGATCCGCGACCTCGAGGGCGAGGTGACGCAGATCCGTGAGGGTCTCGTGCGCCAGGAGTCGGCGGTCGAAGCCCTCGAAGAGGATCTGGAGGCCGCGCGAGCCGCCGTGGCGCGATCGACCGGCGGCGAGGAGGCGTTACGCGCTCAGCTTGCGGCCGCGCGCGCTCAAGAAGAGCAGACGCGCGCTCGGCTCGACGAGCTGGAGCGGCGCGCGAAGACGTTGACCGCCGGCGAGCTCCGCGAGGCGCCGCTCGGCGACGCCGAGCAGGAACGTCTGCAGCGCGAGTGCGAGCGGCTCGGCATCGTCACCCGCGACCCGGCGATGCTCGCCCAGTTCCGCGACCTCGAAAAGGCCGCGCGCTCGTCCCTGCCGATCTTGATCGCCGGCGAGCCCGGCACCGGTAAGGAGCTCTTTGCACGCGCGGCCCATCGCCTGAGCCCGCGCGCCGACGGGCCGTTCGTCGCGGTCAACATGGGAGCGATCCCGGCCGAGCTGTTCGAGAGCGAGATGTTCGGCCACGTCCGCGGCAGCTTCACCGGCGCGGTCGCCGATCGGAAGGGACTCTTCGAGCAAGCGAGCCGGGGGACGATCTTCCTCGACGAGGTCGGCGAGCTGCGCCCCGAGCATCAGAGCAAGCTGCTGCGCGTGCTCCAGGACAAGAGCTTCTACCGGGTCGGAGCGCCGCGGCCGACCACGGTCGACGTCCGAGTGGTAGCCGCCAGCAATCGTGACCTCGAGCGGGGCAGCGCCGCGGGCTGGTTCCGCGAGGATCTCTATTTCCGGCTGAAGGGGCTCGTGCTGCGGCTGCCGCCGCTGCGCGAGCGGCGGGCGGATGTCCCGCTCCTGGCCGCGCGCTTCATCCGCGAAGCCGCCGCCGAGGTCGGCCGACCGGCCCTGCCGCTTTCTGACGCCGCGCTGGCCGCGCTCGAGCGGAACGACTGGCCCGGCAACGCGCGCGAGCTCCAGAACTGTCTTCGCCAGGCTCTGGCGCTCGCCGATGGCAACGCCATCACGGTCGGCGACCTTCGGCTCGCCACCCGCGAGCCCAGCCGCGAGGATTCGGGCGGCGACGAGGCAGTCCTGGCCACGCTCCGCCAGCATGGATTCGACATGCAGGCGACCGCCCGGGCGCTCGGCTGGGACCGAAGCACGGTCACCCAGCGACTCAAGGGCCTCGGATTCCGGGCGCTGGTCGACGCGGGCGGTGACCGCACAAAGGCCGCCCTGACGCTGGCCGGCGAGCCTGCGCTCGCCAGGACGGTCGAGCTCAAGCTTCGGGAATACTCCGAGCACCTGCTGAGGGTCGTCGAGGGCTTCAGCTCGCTGGACGAGGCGATCGCCGCGTGCCGCAGACGCTTCAAGAACCTCCCCGAGCGCCACTTCCGCTCCCTCGAGCTCCTCGTCCGCCAGCATTTCGATCGCCGCTCCTCGACCGCCAGGGTCTGATCGACCCGCTCGCGGGGAGCGCACAAGACCTTGTGCGGGGATGCGGGGAATCCCCGCGTCGCGCCGAGCGCCCGGCCGCTCGATTCGCTCACCAAGTCACTGAACTCGCTGCATTCCCGCGAACCCCGCCATTCCGGCCGCCGTGGCGCGAGCGTTGCTTTGGGTCCCTAGCTGGGCGCCGACCGCACGGGGCGGGCGAGCGACCCGACCAGCGAGACGCCGTGACGTCTCGAGAAAGAGGGGACAGGACAATGGCCGACACACAGATGCAGCGTAAGGAGATCGGTGGTGTGAAGGAGCTGGTGATCCTCGTCGGGATCCTCCTGACGGTGGTCGCCGGCGCGATCGGAACGTACTGGGTTCACTCGCAGGGCGTCGAGGCGGCGGGGGCGGCCGGCGCCGCTGGCAAGGCCGTCGGCGAGGCGACGGGCCCTCGTGCCGTGATTCCCGCGCCGCCGGCGGGAGTCTTCCACGCCGACGTCTACTTCGACTTCAAGAGCACGCGTCTTCGCGCCGACGCCGCCCGAGTACTCCAGGAGACGACGGGGCGGATGGATCTGAGCAACTCGTGGGTGATCCTCGTCCAGGGCTACTCCGACAGCCAGGGGCCGGCCGAGTACAACCGGGGTCTGGCCCAACGCCGGGCTCAGGTCGTGACGCGCTTCCTCGTCGACCTCGGCGTCCCTGAGACGGCGATCAAGATGGTGACGATGGGCCCGGAGGGAGCGCTGTGCAACGACCCGGGCAAGGAGTGCCAGGAGCTCAATCGCCGGGTGCATCTCGAGTTTCGCAAGCTCGCCGCAGCCGTCCCGACTTCTCCGGCGATGGCCGGAACGGCCGCGATCGACCGGCCGCAGGCTGACTCCACGTCGCCCGCCGGCGCCCGGTAGTCCGGTCGATGAGGGGTGCACCGACGTCCATTCAGGGACTGATCTTCGTGGGCCTGATCTCCGTCCTGGCGGCACCTGCCGCCGGGGCGGAGGTCGGCCGCGTCACCGAGGGCATCTTGTTCTGGCGCAACGCCGAGCAGAGCGCACTCGTGCCCGCGCCGAGGCTCAAGACGGACGTCCGCATCGTCGTGACCGGGATCGTGGCGCGGGCGAGCGTCCGGCAGGAGTTCACGAATCCCAGACCGTCGGCCTCGTCGCGCTCCTGCTCGCGGCCGCGCTTGCCGCCGCGCTCGTTCGCGCGCGCCGCGCTTTCAATCGAGCAATTTGAAACGCGGCTCGCTCGTCCTTTTTTCCGCGGTGGTGCTCGCCGCGGTCGGCGTGTGGGAGCTGGGTCACGGCATGTGGATTCACGCCAAGGCCCAGCTCGCGCAGCGCCTCTTGCAGCGGGCCTGGGAGCGCACGCTCGACGGCGAATCCGGCGCAAAGCCGTGGCCGTGGGCCGACACCTGGCCGGTCGCGAGGCTTCGGGTGCCGGCTCACGGCGTCGACCTCATCGTCCTCGCCGGCGTGAGCGGCCGCACCCTGGCCTTCGGTCCCGGCTACGCACCGGAAAGCGCGGTCCTTGGCGCGCCCGGCACCGCGATCGTGACAGCGCATCGCGACACGCACTTCCGCTTTCTCGAGCGCGTGCGCCCCGGCGACGAGATCGTCGTCGAGCTGCCAGGTCGCTCGCCCGCGCGCTTCAGGGTCGAGGAGCTGGCGGTGGTGGATGCGCGGTCCGCGACGATCCGCGCGGATCCTCGCTCGCCCGCGCTCGTGCTGATGACCTGCTATCCGTTCGACGCGCTCCGGCCCGGCGGCCCGCTGCGTTACGTGGTGGTCGCGCGCGCGGCTGAGGAACAAGGTCCGGCGTCCGCCGCCGCGCCCGTGATATAAAGCAACATCCGCTCGGAGGAGACGGGACTCTAGAGTAGTGGCGCGTCGGACCCGGCGACGCTTTCGCATCGTCCTCGTGCTCACGGTCGCGTTCCTGGCCGTGCTCGGCCTCGTCGCCGTGGCCGTCCCAGCGCGATTCATCGGTGAGCACTGCTTCAGCGTTCGAACACAGCCGAGCGAGCGTTCGCCCGAGATCGTGCGCGCCACGGCCGACCTGGGCGGCTATCTCCGCAACGGCTCGGCGACGTTCCTCACCTTGCCGGAGTGGTACGTCGTGTACAGCGCCGAGGAGTACGCGGCGTTCGTCAAATCACGAGCGCCGAGCCGGTTTCCCTACTTCGCCGCCATCGGACAGTACTGGCGCTACTACTCGGCGGCGTGTCGGGCCACCAAGCGCGTCTACGCGTTCGACGCGAGCACGCACCTGATCCTGGCGTTGACCGGTCTGGGGTTCTCGGTCGACAACACCATCAAGGGCTCCTACGAGAACACCGTCGGCGTGGTCACGGAGGGGATCGGCTTCTACCACACCGAAGAGGACGTGTTCGCCCGACGAACCGCGCGCCAGTACGCGGAGCTCCTGCACACGGTCCCGTGGTACGACTTCCCCTTCGAGGGAAGGCTCGAGGCTCTCTGGAGAGAGACTCCGCTGTGGGGCCTCGACGTCATCCGGAAGTGGGAACGACGATTCTCCCTGAGCGCCGAATACTCGCTGAAGGCGACGTATGCGGGAATCATCCGGCTGGGCACCCACCCGGTCCAGCAACCGCAAGACCTGGTCATCCACGCCTGGATCGACGAGGCGCCCGATCGCATCTTCGACGACGACCGGATCCGCAAGATCAAGTCGGTGGACGCCCGGTCCTCGATCGTCACGATCCCACGCCACGAAGCCTTCACGCCGATCGTGATAGGGCTGGTGAAGCAGGGCGTGCAGTTCCGTGAGCTCGCCGGCAACGACGAAATTCTTTTGACCGCGATGGCGCCGAGCGCTCTCGATGTTCGGCTCGCCACGGCCGAGATCTTGCTGAAGGAGCCGCTCCTGACCAATCCGGGCGCAACGCGCATCGCGGTGAAAGCGCCCGTGGCCTCGCTGCGCGCGGCCCTGACCGAGCTGACGACCCGCGGCGCCACGATCGAACGCATCTACGACTACTGAGCAGGCTGCGGAAAAGGGCCCATCTGCTTGCTCAGAAAATGCCGCGTTGCCCGACCGCGCGCTCAGGCCGCGGATTCGAGGGTGACTCGGTAGCCCTGGCGCTCGAGCGTCCGAATCGCGCGGCGGGTCGTCCGCTCGGCGTGGCGT
>Ga0209160_1000447_pt1 | contig 33288 bp, 32 predicted proteins | sample GraSoiAngelo_153_FD_186167 | JGI IMG/M metagenome (GOLD analysis project Ga0209160, IMG submission 186167) | Grasslands soil microbial communities from the Angelo Coastal Reserve, California, USA - 14_1009_12_40cm (SPAdes) (version 2) | ecosystem: Environmental > Terrestrial > Soil > Grasslands ...
ACCTCGCCGGTGACGGCCTGAACCTCTACAACGGGTACAATCTGGCGGGTGCGCCGAGGATCAACATTACGGGGTTTGATTCAATTGGCCTGACGCCGCCGGCAGGCCGCGAAGACATCACCGGGCACCTTACGGACGTGGCCTCCTACACCGTAGGCAAGCACCAGTTCCGTTTCGGCGGAGAATTCCGCCGAGCGCAGCTCGAAGAGTTTTACCATCGTCATGGTCGTGGTGACTTCAACTTTGATGGTTCGCAGGGCCCGTGGGCGGCTTCGTGCAATCCCGCTCCCCCTGCTGCTCCCCCTGCTGGGTGCGCTACGTTAATCAACAGCAATGAACTTTCCAACACTTTGGCTCTCGCTGATTTCCTCGCCGGCGATGTATTCCGGTCGAGCATCGCCGTGGGAGACCCGACTCGCCTAGTGCACGTCAAAACCTTTGCGCTGTTCGCACAAGACGCCTGGCAGTTTAACCAGAAATTGTCGCTCAACTACGGCTTGCGCTGGGACTATGAGGGCCCCATGGGGAACGACAAGAAAGATTTGTCCGTGTTTGTCCCCAGCAAGGGCGGCATAGTCTTCCAAGGCGCCGGAATCGACACCGTCTATCCCAAGGACTACCGAAACTTCTCACCCCGCGTAGGATTTGCGTACAAAGTTGGCAATAAAGGCGATCTCGTCGTTCGCGGCGGGTTCGGAGTGTTCTTCGATACGCCGAACTTGAATCCTTTCCTGGACAATCGCCCGGGCAACGGTGCTCCCAACGGTCTCGAAGGAAATCCTGCGGGACCAACGCCCGTCCAAACACTTCCCCGGAACGGCTTCACAATCCAGTCCGGTGTGCCGATTTTCAATCCTACGGGCACGTCATGCGTGACGGGAAACGGTTGCGGACAAGTCTTCAACGTATTCTCCGTCAACCAAAACTTCCGCACTCCCTACAGCTACAATTACAACCTAAATATTGAGAAGATCTTTGGCGGTTCCCTTCTCTTGCAGCTTGGTTATGTCGGTAGCGCTTCCCATCGCCTGCTGACTACGGCGGATATCAATCAGCCGGCCCTGGGGATATATGCAGACGACGCGGCACAGCAGGCCGCTCGTCCATTCTTCGCACAGTTCCCCAACTTCGGTGTGATTAACGAGATCGAGACCAACGGCAACTCCAACTACAACTCGCTGCAAACGGTCCTGAAGGTGCGTGATTGGCATCGCTTCTCGAGCCAGCTCACATATACGTGGGCTCATGGCCTTGACAATATGACGGCGTATCGCGGTACCCTCCCTCAAGACAGCTTCAACCTGAAGGCTGACTACGGGAGCATGGACTTCGATACACGCCACAAATTCAAAGCGGCGCTGAACTACGACTTGCCAAATGCGTCCCGGTACAAAACCTTGTTAAACGGATGGGCACTCAGCAGTTTGCTGTCGTTCAGCACCGGGCAGCCTTTCACCGTGTTTTCGTCGGCGGACTCGACCGGCACCGGAGAAGGAACGCAGCGGGCTAACCAGATCGGCAATCCTTTTGCCGGTGTCTCGCATTCGTTCAACAAGAACGGCGTAACGTGGATCAATCCGGCGGCGTTCGTGGATCCTGCTCCGGGAACGTTTGGAACAAGCCCGCGCAACGGCTACTATGGGCCTGGGTATGGCGCTGTGGACTTCTCCGTCGTGAAGAACACGAAGATCACGGAACGCATCAGCACCCAGCTTCGCATCGAAATGTTTAACCTCTTTAATCGCACCAATCTGGCGCCGCCAAGCAATTTCAATGGCAGTGACCTCGGCCTTACCGCCGACACGGTCGGTGACTGGAACGGCGCACCGGGACTCGGTCCCGGAGAAGCATTCAATCTGCAACTTGGCCTGAAGATCATCTTCTAACAGCTGCGGCTAACTCACTCAGTCCCCAACGTTTAGCTTCCGATATGCAGCGAACCTCATTGCAATTTGCAGCCTACCTCCTCGACCGCGGGCAGCTCGATCGTTACAGCCGCTCCGTTCGGATGCAGGTTTTGCGCGTAAATCTTTCCGTTATGCTCTTTGACGGTGCCGTAGCACATGCTCAAGCCTAATCCCGTTCCCCGGCCAATCGGCTTGGTCGAGTAAAAAGGATCGAAGGCGCGATTCAAATCATTGAATCCTGGCCCTGTGTCGCTGAACCGTACAACCACTTTTTCTCCCTCCAGCTTCCCTTCCACCAGGATTCTCTTTTCTTGGGCTTGTTCCACCGCTTGAAGTGCGTTGTTCAGCAGATTCACGAAAACCTGCTTGAATTGGCCTTCATTCAGCTCAATCTGCGGCAGATTGGGCGCAAAGTTCATTTCGAATCTTATCCCGGCGTTCCGGCACTGATACTCGCAGAGCATCAGCGAATCCCGCATCACGGCCGCGATGTCCAGAGGCCGTCGCCCCTCCTGCTGCGGGCGCGCAAAGCTGATGAGGTTATCGATGATCCGCTTCATGCGCCGGGCTTCCGTTCCCAGCTTTTCCAGTTTTTGGCGCGCGTTGTCCTCCCTGGTCTGTTCCTTCAGCAGGTCGGAGTACCCCATCACCGCAGTCAGCGGGTTATTCAGCTCATGCGCCACTCCGGACACCACTTGCCCGATTCCCGCCAGCCTCTCTCTTTGCAGCAGCTGGGTCTGCGCGCTCTGCAATTGCTCCAGATTCTCCTTCGATTCGACGAGCAGCCGCGCCATTTCCCGCGTCAGGAGCATCTGCCGCAGAAAGACGCACACACCCACCACGAAGATGCCCACCAGTGTCACCGTGACGCGATACGGCCGCAACTGGTTGGTCCCCGGGTCCAGGAACTGCACACACAGCCCGATCACCGGCAACGATAGCACCGCCAGCACCGCGATCAACCCCGACACCTTGGCCTCGCGCTCCCGTTCACTTGCCGCCAATCGCTCCGAAGGAACGTTTCGCGCGCGCACTGCAATAAGGATGAACCAACAGATCGCCGCGTCGTTCGGCACATCGTAGATGCTGCCGCTGTAGTATTCCTCGCGCACCAGCGCTGCGTTCAGCCATTGATACGCCAGCAAGTAAAGCGCGCAGGCGGAAAAAAGATGCCAGTAAATTTTCCGCCACTCCCCTTCCGCCACCAGGGCCATCCCTCCCAGCACCGCCAGCATCACTCCAAACTCCAGCACAAACAATGAGTAGTAATAAATGTCGAATATCGTTCGGTTCCTCACGATGTATTCGTTCGGGTACACCAGGAACATGTAGATGTACACCCACCACAACAGAAGGATCAAAAAATTTAGCGTGCTGAGATGGAAATTTTCCTCACGCTGTCTCGAACCCGGCCGCATCGCCGCCGCCACCATCATCGGAACCGGTTGCAAAAAGAGCGGGATATCTGCCCAGAACGGGTCCGGTGTGCTCCGCCCTCGGATCACTTCATAATAGAGCCACGCCCCAAGGTTGGTTCCGACCAGCGCCGCTCCCGAAGCGAGTAGAAACCAGAACCATCGCGTGCGCCCGTGGTTGCTGAGCGCCGCCCACACCATCGCCACGATTGCGATCAGCCACAATCCCGTCGCGCTGATGTCGGAAAACGCCGTTAGTGCAAATCCCCGCCGCGCCGTCAGCGAAACGATGGTGTACACCAACAGGAATCCCGCCACGACTCCGAGTTGCCAGTATTTCAGCGGCTTCATTTTGTGTTTCCGACTCCCAAGCGAGAGCGGTGCGAAACGCGCCGATCTCCCTCAGCCAGCCTCTCTGCGGCGAGGCATTCACCACAGCACTGTTCCTCTTAGTCTATCGGGGAATCGTCTGTTCAATCTGACCCACCTCTCCCATTTGCCTTGATGGTTACCGCACCACGTCCTACCTTTAGATCTTTTCTCGTTTCTGGTTCCTACTTCTGCTCTCTAGGCTCTAATCTCGCCTTTCCCTTTCTCCGTCAGCACGTAGAAATCCCCGCTGCTTGCCCCCAGCATCCCCGCGCGCACCAACTCCTCAACCGCATCCAGCACGCGCAGCCGTTCATCCGGCTCGTTCCCCGCGGCCTCGAACAGCACATGCAGGTCCAGGCGCTCCTCCCCCATTTCTCCAAATAACCGCAGAACACGTAAGGCCAGTGGCGTCACCTTTCACCTCGCTGGATTCCTTCGACCAACATAGCAGAATCCTTTCCCAGTCCCGAATTGTCTCGATTAATTCTTGTTTTGTTTTGCCGTTTCTGGCGGCCCGCAGCTTCGCGACGGTTGCTGAAGGCAAGATCGCTAGGGCAACTAAATCTGATGAAGACATTTGCGAGGATTCTACCTCAAGGGCTCATCTACGGCGTGCTCAGGCAGTATTCTCTCGAGTCCCGATAAAAGCGGCGGTCTCAATGGGTCGACGCAACACTAAGCCCGAAGTCTACTTGCAGGAGTCTCAAGAGCTAAATTCGTTCACAAGTGTTGAATCATACGGAACACTACCCTGGCTAGGGTTCCGACGGAGTACAAGCCGACAGATCGGTTCTCTAGGGGAAGTATCGTCGGATCAACTGATTAGATGGTGTTGCAACGACCTGTTGAACTCGCAGCTCGAACCGGACAACCAGATTCTGCGCCAGTGTGCAAATGCGGGCACGACACCAACCGGGACGCCGACGCAGTCGAGTTAAACGCCAACGGCGTATGGGGCACGCGGGCGAGCTCTACTGGATGGAACAAAAACCGCCGAACCCAGGCAGCTTCGCGTCCACATGCCCTGCCTAGGCTCGGCGGTTAAGGACTACCCAGCTATTCTCGCTATCCTTTCACCGGAATGGTAACCGGTTTGGCGAGCTTGAACGTCAACTTACTCTTGGCAGCGAGGAGGGTTACGTCCTTGTTCGCCTTGGCCTTAGCCGCATCCTTGGCATCGGTTTTGGGCTGGCTCTTCGGTCCCGCGATGGAATTGCTGTCCAGTGGGTAGGATTTCCCGTGGATTTCCACCGAAGCGAGCGTCACCTTGATTTCGTGCTTTTTGACCTTGACGATGCGACAGGTGACTTGGGCACCCTTGGGAATCACAGTCTTTCCGTCCACCTGAATCGGGGCGGTGAGGCTGGCGGCAAAGGTGTCACCAACCTTGTTCTTGTCGGTGGCCAGCGTTTGTCTTGCCGCCGCGCTGATCGCCGTGCCTTTCGGCAAGGTGATCATTGTCGTCGGCTCCGCTTCTTTGGCCACGGTGACAGGTTTTGCTGCCACGGCAGGTTTCGCTGCGGCAGCAGGTTTTGTGCCGGCTTGCTTTGCCGTGTTACTGGCTTGGTCCGTGGCTGCGTTCGAGCAGCCCGCTGCCGTCAAAACGGCTGCCGCCGCCAAACTGAGCCAGAGGTTCCGATGCACTTGAGAGTTGAACATTACACACCTCCAAAGGGGCACCCTTGGGGTGAATGGGATGAGGTGGCTGGTTGGACCCTTCCCCGATCGAAACTTACCGATCCACTGCGAAATGATGGGTATCCCCTACTCCTTCCATCGTACAGAGTCCTGTAGATGGAACCCCTGCGCATTTCCGGCGCGCGTTTCCTTCCCAGCACCGGCCTATCGGCCAGTACCCCGCGTCGCGGGCGAGGAGGGCCTCGACAGCGGTTCAACGGCAGCGGCGCCCAATTTGGATGTCACTGTGGCCGAGCGAATCCTTTCTAATAAGCGAAGGGGAAAGGAGCAAGCCATGCTGGAGGTGATTCTGAAGCGATTTGAGCAGCCCGACGAAGCTCGCACCTTTGAGAAAGGCCGATTCGAGGTGGTGCGGCTGGGCGGGATGACGATTGGCCGGGCGACCTACGAGCCGGGCTGGAAATGGTCGGTGCATGTGGGCGGGGCGACAGGAGCGAAGAGCTGCCACGTGGAACACGTGGGGATAGTGGTTTCGGGGCGGGCGACGGCGGCGATGGATGACGGCAGAGTGATTGAGATGAAGGCCGGAGACGTGTTCTACATCGCGCCGGGGCACGACAGTTGGGTGGTGGGAGATGAGCCGTACGTGTCGCTGCATTTTCTGGGCGCGGACATGTATGCCAACGCGAAGAAAAACTAAGGGCGGCTCAAGAATTGTGAAAGCGAATCGGAAAGAACTAGCGTGGTAAACAAGGATTGGGAAAAACCCACAGCCTAAGGACCGCGACCCAACAAAGGACGTGTCGGAGCGCAAAGAGCAGACACTGTTTTCAATACACCGACCAAGTGCCCGGCGTGGCGAGTTCGAGCAAATGGCGGTCGGGATCGCGAAAGTAGAGGCTCCAGCCGCCCGATTCCCACGAACGCTTTTCTTCTACCGTGATCGCTTTTTCGTGGAGCCAGGACTCCCAGTTGGCCAATTCGGCGGTTGGAATGGCGAACGCGAGGTGCAGTTCGCCATCCCCGTCGTGCGGCGATGAGATCGCGCGCGAAGCTCCCCTTTTGAAGAGCAGCAGCACCTGGCGTAGGCCTGCCTGCATGGCACAGCCGCGCTCGCCAAACTCGCTGATGATGGAGAATCCAAAAATTTCCTGATAGAAGCGAATCGAGCGAGGCACATCACTCACATACAAAGAGGATTCCAGGATGCCATCTGTTTTGGGACGCATCGAGACCTCCCAGGTGATACGGCGGATGCTCCGACCATAGCAGATTCCAGTGCGTGATTTTATGCCCTACCAGCGTGGGAGGGGGCGGCGGGCGAGGAGGGCTTGGGCTGCCCATTGGCCGAGGTAGACGGATAGAGCGACGCCGTGGCCGTTGTAGCCGGCGAGAACGATTACGTTTTTGCTGCGAGGATGGCGGTGGAAGATGGGGCGCATTCCTTCAGTGAAGAGAATCGGGCCGGCCCAACGGTGCGAGATGCGCACGGAGTGCAGAGCAAGATGCAGATTGCGAACGCGAGCTTCGAGCCAGCGGAGACGCACAGCGGCTTCCCCCTTGCGAACATCGAACCGGCGCAAATTGAGCGAGGCGTTTTTGTGGGAGCCACCGCTGGCGGGATTGCGGAAAAGCGCGTTCAGGGAAGCTGGCAGGGGAACGAGGCCGGCGCCGAAGACGACGCCATTTGAATCGAGCAAACGGCCCCACAAATAGGGCAAGTCGATAGAGTAGAACGGGCGGCGCGAGGAGAGACCGATGGCTTTGAGCTGCGCGGCGGAGAGCGGTTCGGTGGCGAGCGCGAAGGTGAGTTTCGGAGCGGCGGCGACGCGCAGTCCCGCAAGTTCCAAAGAGAAGGCGTTCGTTGCGAGGAGGATTTGCCCGGCGCGGATTTCTTTGCGGTGGATGCGGCCGCGGAACTTGTGGCGGATTTGCAGGCACAGCGGATTCGAGAAATCGATGGCGTGAACATGGGCGCGCTCGGCGATTTGCGCGCCAGTTTTTTCGGCCGCGCGAGCCAAGCCAGCGAGGACTTTGCCCGGGTCAATGACGCCGCCCGGTACGATGCGGACGACTTGTAGTTCGCCGGAATCGCTCCAAGAGATTGGTGAATTCTTGGCAGGAGCGGAGCGGCCCAGCTCGAAGACGCCCGGAAGAGCCAAGCGGGAATCGATGCGGAGCGCGCGGAGAATTTTTTTGTAGCCGGCGAGCACGTCGCCAAGTCCGGGGAGCGGGCCAGCGGCAGTTTCTGCGAGCGCGAGGCCGCCGGTGCGCCCGCTGGCGCCTTCGCCGAGCGCAGCAGACTCGAGAAGAAGAACAGACTGTCCAGGGGCGAGCCTGCACAACCAAGCCGCTGCGGAGAGGCCGGTGAAGCCGCCGCCGACGATTGCGAAATCCACATGGTCAGGGAGAGCGCGCGGGACGGGACGGAAATCGACGGTCCAGGGCGGCGCACCCCAGGGATGGGATTTGCGGGGCATGGCGTTAGTTTGATGCAAAAGAAGCATGCGCTTGATGCACGTGCGGCGGACGGCGAACGATGCTCGATCACGCTGATGTCGGTGACGCAGCGCACGCGCGAAATCGGAGTGCGCAAAGCGATCGGGGCGCGGCGCAGCGACGTGATCTGGCAATTCCTGACGGAAGCGATCGTGCTGACGGGCGCGGGCGGCGTCATTAGCGTGCTGCTGGGCGGGGGCATCAGCCTGCTGATCAACTTAGCGGTACCATCGCTGCCCTCGTATATTCCGCTGTGGGCCATCGTGCTGGCGGTAGCGGTTTCCATGAGTGTAGGGCTCTTTTTTGGGATGTACCCGGCGATCAAAGCGGCGCGGCTCGACCCCGTTGAAGCGTTGCGGTACGAGTAAGCCGACTCTGGCTGAGAAGCTACGTCCAGCTCAACGGCGAGGACCCCCCTCCCCGGTTTTTTCGTAAGTGTTGATTCTAAAGGTAGTTAAAGTCCTTTGTTTTCATACACTTTTGCAAGTGTTGATTCTAAAGAAGTTATGGGGAGCCTACTTTGCTGACACGAAATGTTGGTAATGACTCCCTTGGTGTCTGAATCTCACGGTCCCGGCCGGGTACCGTTTTGGACGGTACCGATCTTACTTCTGGGACGCTGAGGAGAACTCTGTTCCGACATCTGTGAGTTCTATATTATTCCACCACCCAGAACGCGCCAATGAGAACCAAAAGCACCAGCACTATCACAACCGCTGCAATGACGTACTTCTTGGTGCCCTGTTCCATGCATCTCTTAATCTGTATCAAGTAGGAAACGACTTACTTCTGGGACGCTGAGGCGGCGCGCTTCGCCGCCGCTTTCCCGAGGAAGCTCACCAGTTCCGCGTTCACTTCGTCCGCATGCGTCCAACTGACGGCGTGCGGCCCATCCTTAATGACCGACAGGCGAGCGCCCTTAACGAGCTTCGCGGTGCGCCGTCCCGCGGCTGCGATGGGCACGATACGGTCCGCGTCACCGTGAATGACCAGCGTGGGAACGTCGATGCGGGCCAGGTCATTGCGGAAGTCTTCATGCCACGTTGGCACGCAGGCAAAACTCGCTGTGGCGGAGGCGCTGGCAGCGACGTTCCAGCCGGCCTGCACGGCCTGTTCGCTGATGCGCTTGCCCAAGAAAACATCCGTGTTATAGAAGTTTTTGAAAAATTCGGTGAAGAACGCGTAACGGTCCGCGGCGACCGCTTTTTGGATGCCCTCGAACACACTGCCGTCCACGCCCTCGGGGTTGTCCGGCGTCTTCAGCAGGAAAGGTGGAACGCCCCCGATGATCACGGCTTTGCTGACGCCCTTCGAGCCGTATTTTCCGATGTAGCGGGCCACTTCGCCGCCACCCATGGAGAAGCCGACCAGCGAGAAATCTCGCAACTTGAGATGGGTCACGAGCTTGAGTAGGTCCTCGGCGAAGGTATCGTAGTTGTAGCCCGTGGTTGGCTGGCTGGACTTGCCGAATCCTCGGCGGTCATAGGTAATGACGCGGTGACCCGCGGCCAGAAGCGCCGGGACTTGCTTCTCCCAAGAAGCACCGCTTAGCGGATAGCCGTGGATGAGTACGACGGGGTCACCGGAGCCATGATCTTCATAGTAGAGCTCGATGTCTGCGGAATTTTCTTTACCAACTTTTATGTATGGCATTGAGATTCTCCTTCTCCTAATGTCTTACGACCACGAGCTGGGGGTTGATCGGGCGATGGCTGGCGCTCTCGAATTCTAGACCTGCCAGCGGCTGATGCAATACCCCCAATCAGATGAGTGAAGGCTCCGAAGGGGTACAGATGCTGAACGGCAGAAGGAGCGGTCATTCAGAAGAGCGAACCCTGGGAGAGGAAAAGCAGATCCCTCGCTTCGCTCGGGATGACAAACGATTGCCTATTTCGGCAGACAGTAGGAATTTCTCGCAGGGAGGCGCACTTCTGAACGAAAACATTCTACCAGGCTAGTCATGGATTTGTCAAGGCAAGAAGTAGTTTACTTTCTGGCAGAAAGTCTGCCATTCAGGGGCGCATGCCGGTGCCAATGACGATCTCGAGCGGCATGTTCAATTCCCGGCCATTCCAGAACTTTTTGAGCGCGGCGAGAATCTCCGCGACCGCGGTAGCCTTCTTTTCGGGAGTGAGCTGAGCGATTAGCGGGCGGAATGGCGCGGCCACTTCGCTGAACTGCTCCCAGTATTCCTCCGGTGTTCCCGCCCAATGCCCGTTCACGATGCGGGCCTCTTCATGGACGCTGGCAAAGCCGGCTGCTTCGAGAGCGTGACGAAGACGGTCGCGTTCTCCAAACATGAACGGGCTGGGACCTTCGGGATCAGGAGGAGGAGGCGGTACGGGAACGTGCTTCAGCAAGATGCCTGCGGTGGCGGAGAAGAACGGCTGCTCTTTTGTGCCCCAGGCGACAAATGCGGCGCGGCCGCCGGACTTCAACACGCGAAGCGATTCGCGGAGGGCTTTGGCGAGGTCGGGAAAGAACATGGCGCCGAAGCGACAGGTTAGGACGTCGTAGGATTCATCCGCAAAGGGAAGGGATTCGGCGCTGGCTTCGCGGAACTCGATGTTGGTGATGCCCCTCTTGCGAGCCAGCTCTTCAGCCAGGGAGATCATGCCGGGGCCAAGATCGGTGGCGGTCACGCGGCCGGAGGGAGCGATTTTCGCGGCAATGGAAAGCGCGGGGTCGCCAACGCCGCTGGCGAGGTCCAGGACGAAGAGGCCCGGGCGAAGCTGCGCGGCCTCGAGAATGGCATCGGTAGCGCCGCGCGTAAAAGCGGCGATGTGCGCGTGCCACTTGCGCCAGGCAGTGACGGTGGCATCACCGGTCCACTCCTGATGCAGTTGCGCGCGGAATTTCTGGATTTTCGCGGGATCAGGGGCACTCATCGAAAACCTCCAAGCGAAGGGATTTAAGATCCAATGATCATTGCGGGCGGCGCAGCACTAGGCAATTCGCAACGATGTCGTGCAACGCCTGTTTTTTGTTGGTGACTCCGCACAGAACATAGCCAACGCCAGCGGTCATACTCGAAAGGTACTTTGCAAACGTCCGGCCTGTGGCTCGACTCAGAGTTAATCGGCGATCCTGCATGTCAGTCACATACAGCCCGAGTACCTTCTTTCCAATCGTGGCCTGCCACGATGAGCTTTCCATCACGGCAAAATAGAGCCAGGTGGCAACAATTGCCATTGGGGGCAAGATCGTAAGAATCACCACGACAGGGTCATATCCTCCCGCTTTACTCACCAATTTTATGAATACGATCGCGAATAATGCGATTGTACAAAACGGGATGAACATCGCCAGAACGTCGATCAGAGCCGCTGCCAAACGAAGCCAGAAACCTGCGTAGATTGTCGGAGTCTCCGTTGGAGCTAACTCTGACTTTTCCATAATTGCGGATGAGCATAGCACCAGTGGTGATTGGTTCACAGTTGACATGCGGAGCTTCAAGGGCTGGGAGGCGGTGCGAAACGAATTGAAATCGTATCGATCAGGGCGAGATGGAAGATAATCTCTTCGCCGGGTTGAACCCAAAGAGGCGGAATGACGGAACCTGCGATGATGATTTGACCGGCTTGCAAGGACTCTTCGAAAGCGGCAAGGAGATTGGCGGTGTAGCGGACAATATCGATCACATCGCCGGTCAATGCTTGCAGAGCCTCAGAACCAGTGATGCTGGCGATTTCGGAACTGTTGCGAAGGACGCGGCAGGAAAGGCCATCGAGGAGGCCGCCAGCGCGGGAGCTGTCGTTCGAACCGAGGATGACGTGGCGCTGATAGATGTTACGGGCGAGCGTGCCTGCGACGTCTTCGGAAGGATGATCGACATCGGCGAGCTCGATGGCGGGACCTAGCCCGCTAATGGCCGCCATGACCACGCTGCGATCGGAGTTGGCCAGTAAGTCCTTGCCGAGATGAACGGCGATTTCCGGCTCAGCGGCTGGCTTCTTCCAATTCGAAAGGGAGAGCGTCGAGCCGGAAGGGAGAAGAGCATCCTGCATGAGGTATCCGACCAGCGGAGCGCTGGTGTGGAGACGCTCCATCGCGGCAGGACCGCCGAAGGCGAGCTTCCAGCCGAGCGGTTTGTGGCCGGCGTTCAGCAATTGGCGGCGAAGGAGCAGTTGGGCGGCCATGCCGCGGGAGATGCGCGGATCGTCCCAGGCTGCGGTCATGATTCCAATGCCATGCGAGGATCAGTAGCCTTCGGGCGGGATTTCGTAGCCCGCAGCTTCCAGCGAACCGGCGCCGCTCCAGCCCCAGACGAGAACAACGTCTTCGCTGCCCGTGTTGTCGAAGCCGTGCCAGTGGCCGCGTGGTGTGAAAATGACGTCGCCCGGGCCGGAAGGCTCGCGGCCGGTGTCGGTATAGATGAGGCCGCTCCCTTGGATGACGATGAAAAATTCGTCGGCGTTGGGATGGCGGTGTTTGTCATGGCGCGCGCCGGAAGGAAGAACGGTCCAGCCGACAAGAAGCTTGTCCGAGCCGGCGGATTTCTGGTCGATAAGGAATTGGACCTGCATGTTGATCCAGCCTTCGTCGCGCGAGAGGCCACCAACATGAGGAACATCGCGGAGATTCGTGCGGTACGGCTTCATTTGGACATTCCTCCCAAACGGCGGTAGACCTCGTAGACGGCGACAAAATCGTGATGGGCAAGGCCGAGACCGCGACAGGCGCTCAGCATTTCATTGGCAGCAGCACCGAGCGGAACGGGCACGCCCATTTTCCGGCCGAGATCGAGGGCGAGCAGCATGTCTTTCTGCTGGAGATTGACGTTGCCATAGGTGGCGTCGGAGAGGTGGCCTTCGAGAATGAGAGGTGCGCGATAGTGGAGCACCGGCGAGGCGATGACGCTTTTCAGCATGGCGTCGACGGCGACTTCGCGGGGGACGCCGCCTTTTTCGGCAAGGGCGACGCCTTCACAAAAACCGATGACTTCGATGACGAGAGTCATGTTGAGAGCCACTTTGAGCTGCACGGCAAGGCCTTGCGCGCCAATGTAGGTGACGTTGGGGCCGATGGCGAGAAGGATGGGAAGAACGCGGTCGAACGCGGCTTTGTCCCCGCCGACCATGAGAGAGGCTTTGCCCTGGCCGACGGTGAGAGTGGTGCCGGAGATGGGAGCATCAAGCATGATGAGGCCGGCTTTGGCGAATTCGGCGGCGATGGCGCGGCTGCCGTCAGGGTCGATGGTGCTCATATCGAGGTAGACGGCGTCTTTGCGCAGGCCAGCGATGATGCCGTCTTCGCCGAGGGCAAGAGAACGGACTGCGGCGGCGTCGGTAACGATGGAAAAGACGACATCGGATTCGCGCGCGGCTTCACGGGGAGAATCAGCCCAGAGCATGCCGAGCTTGAGTAGGGCCGTGGCTTTTTCTTTGGTGCGGTTCCACCCGGTGGCCGTGTGTCCAGCGGCGATGAATCGAGGAACAATGGCCTGGCCCATATCGCCAAGGCCAAGGAAACCGATTTTCAAGAAACACCCCCCTGCCATATGGCTGGAAACACTGTGAAAATTCTAGCGTTTTCGGCGCCGCGATAGAGAGATCCCTCGACTCGCTTCGCTCACCCGGGATGACGCATCCTCATCGGATGCGTCATCTTTCCCAGAATTTCATGACCGCGGAATAGTCGAGGTCCTCTTTGGCAGCGCCTTTGACGTAATTGTAGGTTTCGCGCGCGGCGGCGGTGGCGGGAAGGGCGACGCCGAGTTGATTGGCGAGGTCCAGGGCGAGGCCAAGGTCCTTGTGCATGAGGCGCAGGGGAAAACTCGGGACGTATTCCCCTTTGAGAAGATTCGGCGCCTTTACGTCGAGGACGCCGGAGCGCGCCATGCTAGATTGCATGACTTCGACCAGTTTTTCGCCTTGAATGCCAGCGCGAGTGACGAGGGCAAGGGCTTCGGCAAGGGCATCCACTTGCAAAGCGAGGATGAGGTTCATGGCCAGCTTGATGGTTTGCCCGGCGCCGTGCGGGCCGAGGTGAAACAACTTTTTGCCCATGACGTTGAGGATAGGCTCGGCTTCCCTGAACGTTTCGGCATCGCCGCCAATCATGAAGACAAGTTCGCCTTTCTTGGCGCCCCAATCACCGCCGGTGACCGGCGCGTCGAGAAAGCGAACGCCGCGCTCGGCGCACGCTGCAGCGATTTTGCGGGCAAGCGCGGGCGAAACAGTACTCGAATCGACGTAAATGCTGCCACGCTTGAGACCCTGCATCGCGCCACCGGGACCCCACAAAACTTCTTCGATGGCGGGGGGATCGCTGACCATGGTGAGAAGAAAATCGGAAGCCGCGGCGACTTCCTGGGGAGATTTGGCGAGCCGTGCGTCAGCGGCGATGAGTTCGTCGGCGCGCGAAGCCGTGCGGTTCCAGACAGTGAGCGAGTAGCCGGCCTTGATGAGATTCATGCCCATGGGCCGGCCCATAAGGCCGAGCCCGATTAATCCAATATTTTTGTGGCCAGTGGGAGATTCCAAGAGAGCCCTCCTCAACCCCGACGTGCGCGAAGCGCATCAGCCTCTTGCTCAAAAAGAGGAAATGATTGTAGCCGAATTGCAGGCGGGGAGGGATCGGAGTGCGGAACTTAGGGGGATTTCAAGCTGTTTTGGGACGATGGTTGAGAGGCAGAATGCCGGGAGCGCCGCCAGCAGACGCGGCGGCAGCGGCGCTGTGGGGCTCGGCAGTGGATTTGGACGCGGCGGGAACTTCGGGAGCCTTTTCAGGTTTCGCGGGAGCGGTGGCCGCATTTGCCGAAACCCCAGCATCGGGCTTCTCTTCGATGCGAACCAGGCATTGATAAGGGATCTCCCAACGGAAGTGCTTGTGCTGGCCGCGCTGCTCGAAGTTTTGCTCGAGAAAGATGGAGCGGCCGGAGTCCGCGACAAAGGTGCCGGAAGCGGGCAGAAGAATATCGCCGGCGCGGTATTGCACCTCCACACGACGCCCCAAAAAAGCAGAGTAGCGTGCCATCCTGTCCTTAGTGTCGACATCCGTTGGTAACAGGGTCAATAGTACGGAAGTGCCTCCTACCAGAAAGTGTGGAAAAAGTTGTGGTAGGGCTGCGGAAAAAGGTTGGAAAAAGCCGGCAGGAAAGGAAGGCCACAGCGGAGGGCGACGGTGAGCGCAAAGCGGAATGCAAATCCTTGACTTTTTGGCGTGACGGGATAATGTCGGCGTTCGGAATTGAAGCGGGGTCAAAGGAAAGAGGAACGGGACCGTGGCAGGAGTGAACGAAACAGTTGCAAATGGGCTGGCGGCATATTACGAATATGTCGGACAGCATTTGCATAATTGGGTGGATCCACTGACGAACGAGCAGTTCTGGCGGAAACCGTATCCGTACGGAAATAGCGTCGGCCACCTGGTGCTGCATTTAACGGGGAATTTGAGCTATTACATCGGAGCAAGGATCGCGCAAACGGGATACGTACGCGACCGGGACCGCGAGTTCACCGAGTTGTGTCCCCCGCGCAAGGAGGAGGCGCTGCGCGCCTTCGACCGGACCATGGCCATGGTGGTGGCGACGATTCAAAAGCAGCGTGCGGACGACTGGGGCAAGGCGTACACCGCGGAACGAGAGCCAGAAGCCAAGGACCGCTTCCAGATTTTCGTGCGGTGCGCGGGGCACGCGTATCATCATGTAGGCCAGATTGTGTACCTGAGCCGAGAGTTGGCGAGGACTTAAGGTCAGGAAACGGCTTCGCCGCGGTGCAGAGTGCATCACGGCGGAGCCAAGTGAAACGCGAGTGGTCGAGCAGAACAAACTGACCAAGGGCAAGGCTGCCCTTTTGCTGATTCTGTCCGCTGTCGGGGCGATCGTTTCAGCAAGGGAGCTGCATGGATGGTACGTCTATCTGGGATTTGCCATTGTGGGTACCGGTCTCCTCATCGGATTCCTCATCTGGAACCGCAAGACCTGAAAAGAATCTCTTCGATGGAATGGGGGAATAAAGCGATGCGAAAAGTGTCTTTGATCGCGCTGGCGATTTTATGGGGCGGATGGCTCGCCTTGCCGGTAGCAGCACAGGAAGCGGCGAAGACTGCGCCAGCACCTGCGTCCACGGTGCCGACAATCGACCAGTCGCTGGAATGGCAGAGTGTATTCAATCCGAAGATTTCCCCGGACGGGAAGCGCGTCATTTACGAGGTGCAGAAAACAAACTGGGAAGAGAATGCCTTCGAACGAAATTTGTGGATCGGAGAAGTTGCGACAGGAGAAACGCATGCGCTGACGACCGCAAAGAAATCGAGTTCAAATCCTGAATGGTCACCCGATGGAAAATGGATCGCGTTTCTTTCCGACCGGCCCGGACAAATCCCGCAAACCCCCGAGGGCAAGAAACAACTGTATGTGATTTCTGCGGGTGGTGGCGAAGCGCAACAACTCACCAAGGTGGAGAACGATGTCAGTGATTTTGATTGGGCGCCGGATTCGAAGCGCATCGCTTTTTCCATGACTGATCCCGAGCCCAAGGCGTTGAAGGATCGAAAGGATAAATACGGCGAATATTCCGTGGTGCATGGCGATTACCAGATGACGCATCTTTGGACCATCGAGCTTTCCACGGGGAATACGCCAGCCGCTGAACCGAAGCGGCTCACAGAAGGCGACAAATTCAGCGTCGGCGATTTTTCGTGGTCGCCGGATGGCACGCGCATCGCGTTCAGCGCGCAGAAAGATCCGGATTTGATCTCTTCGGAAACGGCAGACTTGTACGTCGTTACGGTGAGCGACAAGACCGTGAAAAAAATTGTGAGCACGCCCGGGCCGGACAGGAATCCGCATTGGTCGCCGGACGGTAAGAAGATCGCGTTCGAAACGGCAGCAGGGTCGCGATACTACTACTATTCGAACACCAGGATTGGCGTAATTGCGGCAGAGGGCGGCGCAACACAGATTTTGACAGAGGCGTTTGATGAAGATCCGTCGCTGATTGGCTGGGGACCCGATGGGATTTATTTTAGCGCGGAGCAAAAGACAGCAGCGCATCTATTCCGGCTGAATCCCGCGACGGGAGCGGTGGAGAAACTGAGCACGCCAGAAAGCGCGGTGGCATCGTCGTTCTCGTTTTCGCGCAATTACAAACAAGGTGCCTACCGGGCGGCGCTCGAGAATGAATATCCCGACGTGTACACCACCAGCGTTGCCCCGTGGCAAGGCAAGAAGCTGACGGCGATGGGCGATCAACTCAAAAGCTTCAAGCTAGCGCACCGCGAGGTGATTTCCTGGAAGTCGGCGGATGGAATAACGATTGAAGGAGTGCTCTACACACCGGCGGATTTCGATGCCAAGAAGAAATATCCACTGCTGGTAGTCATACACGGCGGGCCGACGGGCGTGGATCAGCCGATCGTCTACGCCGACCGCTATTATCCCATCGAGCGATTTGTGGCCAAGGGAGCATTCGTGTTGCGGCCGAATTACCGGGGCTCGGCGGGCTACGGTGAGAAATTCCGGGCCTTGAATGTGCGCAATCTGGGCATCGGAGATTACGCTGACGTGATTTCCGGCGTGGATGCGCTGATCGCGAAAGGCTATGTGGACCAGAATCGCGTCGGTGCGATGGGCTGGAGCCAGGGTGGATACATTTCGGCGTACATCACGACGTTGAGCGACCGGTTCAAGGCGGTTTCTGTGGGCGCAGGGATTTCCGACTGGTCGACCTATTATGTGAACACGGACATTACGCCGTTCACGCGGCAATACCTGCACGCGACGCCGTGGGACGATCCCGAGATTTACTGGAAGACTTCGCCGATTAGCAACATTGCGAAGGCCAGGACCCCAACACTCATCCAACACGGAGAGAATGACCGCCGCGTGCCGATTCCGAACGCATACGAGTTGCGGCAAGCGCTGGAAGACCGCGGCGTGCCGGTGAAGATGGTGGTTTACAAAGGCTTCGGACACGGGATCAACAAGCCGAAGCAGCAACGAGCGGTCATGGAAGAAAACGAAAAGTGGTTCGCACAGTATATCTGGGGCGAAAAGCCGGAAGAGCCAAAACCCACCGAGCCGAAAAAGGACGAAAAGAAATCAACAGCAAGGGTAAAACCTTAGGTTCGGGAGCGGCCGGAATCCGTCATAGAGACTTGAGATCGAAATGTGAGATTCGAAGTTCATGAAGTCTCCTACGTTTCTAGCTTGAAGCGCGAGGAGGCCAGGCGATAGAGGCGTCGCCAAAGCAGGCGATTGATGAGCACGACGACGCTGGCCATGATCAGCGTGGAAGCGAGAAGCATATCGAAGCGGCCGGAATCACTGGCGCTGCTGATGGCGCTGCCCAAGCCCGGCGTGGAAACGATTCTGCCCTGAAAGTGAAAATATTCCGCGACGATGCTGGCGTTCCATGCGCCGCCGGATGCGGTCACCATGCCCGTGACCAGATAGGGAAAGATGCCAGGCAGAATGAGGAAACGCCAGCGATCCCACGAGCTGAAACGGAATATGCGAGCGGCTTCCTTGAGGTCCGTGGGAATAGCTATAGCGCCGGCGATGACGTTGAATAGGATGTACCACTGCGTGCCCAGGAGCATAAGCAGCATGGCGGCAAATTCCAGGCCGCCGCGCAGGCGGAGGAGGAAGAGAAGAATAATGGGAAAGAGCGCGGTTGCGGGAATGGAAGCGGCTATTTGCACGAGCGGCTGGGCGAGACGGGCCAAGCGCGGGCTGAAGCCAATGGCCACGCCGGCCGGGACGGTCCAGAGCGCGCCGAGGATGAGAGCCGTGTTGACGCGAAGGAAAGTGAGCGCGGCGCTTTCCAGAAGTTCAACGTAGTCCTCTCGATGAAGGCGAGAAAGTTCGCGAGCGGCATGAAAAACAGCAAATCCCACGCCTACGAATATCGCTGCGGCGAAGAGATAGCCGAGCGCCCGCCGCAGCTTGTGCTGTTTCGGTGCAGAGAACGTCTCGGCGGCGCGGCGAGCGCCCAGCGTAAACATGAGCGTGAGCCAGTTGAAGAAGGGAAGAAAGAGAAGGCGGTATAGGCGGATGAGAAAGGAAGCGCGTCCGATGAGATGAAGCACAGTGGCCTGTGTTCCCGCAGAGCTTTCGACCTGCTCGAATTTGAATTTGTCCGCCCAAACGATGATGGGGCGCCAGATCACCTGATCGAGCAGAACGATAACAGCGATCATGGCCGCGACACCCCAGAGAATGGCACGGGTGTTGCCCGCGCTTGCGGCTGTTTGAAGGAATGAACCAAGGCCAGGAAGCCGGAAGTCACGCTTGCCCAGCACGAACATTTCGCAGGCCATGAGAAAGAACCAGCCGCCCGCCACGGACATCATGGAATTCCAAACGAGACCAATGGTGGAAAACGGTAGATCCAGCTCAGCGAAGCACTGCCAGCGACTGAAGCGGTAGATGGTGGCCGCCTCACGGAGATCGTTCGGAACCGTTTTCAGCGAAGAATAAAAGCTGAAAGCAATGTTCCAGACCTGGCCGGTGAAGATCAGCAGAACGCAACCGAGTTCGACGCCAAGCTGGCGGTGGGGGAACAAGGCCACCATGGCGAGCATTACTCCGGGAAGAAAACTGAGCACGGGAATGGACTGCAAGATGTCGAGCAGCGGAATCAAGATCATTTCGGCGCGCCGCGAACTGGCGGCCAGGTACCCGTAGCCCAGAGCAAAAACGAGACTGAGGGCATAGGCCACGCTGATGCGCACCAGCGAATAAAGAGCGTAGAGCGGAAGATCGCGCGGATTCTGCGAAATCCGCGCTTGGGGATGGACCGGCCCAAGCCAGGTGCGCCCGATGGCGTAAATCCCAAAAATTGCGGCAAAGACAAAAAGAAAGACCGCAATGTCAATCAGGAAAGCCCAGCTCGAGCGCGAGCCGGCGGGCTGCTGGACAGCAGGAGGAAGCGGCGTGGAATGCACGGCGGCAAGCACGGGTGCGGGCACGGCGGGGTCAGGCCTCTGTGAGAGTCAGCTTGCCGGTCGCGGCGTCGTAATCAAAAATCTCGGCGTAACGCCCCCACTGGATGGCGGTTTCCAGCTGGCGGCGGGATTCTTCTTCGCTGAAATGCTCATCGAGCAGGTCGTGGAAAAACTCTTCGCTGAGAGTCCGGTTCGCCTTGACCCTGAGGGCCTGTTCCATCTGGCGGAGCAGCGGCACATTGGCGAGGGCGGCTTTGCGGAAGATCGCCTTGCGAGTTTGAATATCGGCCTGCGCAAAAGCGTGGCCTTCCGGAGTGATGATGGCGTCGCCTTCCTCCACGCGAAGAAGGCCGAGAAGCAAAGCGGTATCAACCGTCGGGAGAAGCGCCTCGATGCCGAGGCTAAGTTCCTCGGCGAGGCGGTGGAGGTCCGCGCGGCCGCCTTGGTCAACCAGGATTTCCAACAAAGCAGCCATGCCGCCGGGGCGTGTGTGCGGAAGCATGACCGCTTGTGGCTTGACCGCAACTCCAGGACCATAGGTTCTTGGCGAGATGGTTTCGTCCTTGTGATCCGGTTTGGTAAGAACGCGATAAATGGAATCGACCAGCTCGACGAACTGGGGGCCTTTGCGGTCGCGGGGCTGCGGAATTCCCACCGTGAAATCGGCATGGATGTGCGCCGGATTGCGGCCCAGGACAATGATGCGGTCCGCGAGGACGACGGCTTCCTCAATATTGTGGGTGACGATGAATATGGCCCGCGTGGGAATCTTGCGGTCGAGCCAGAGTTCGAGAAGTTCACCGCGGAGTGTTTCCGCCGTAAGCACGTCGAGCGCGGAAAAGGGCTCGTCCATGAAAAGCACTTCTGGTTCGACGACCAGAGCGCGGGCCACGCCGACGCGCTGCTTCATGCCGCCGGAGAGCTCTTTGGGATAGGCGGACTCGAAGCCATCGAGACCGACGGCATCCAGAATGCGCAGGGCGCGCTTGTGGCGCTCAATGGGAGGCATGCCACGCGCTTCCAGCGGAGCTTCGACGTTTTCGATGACCGTGAGCCAGGGAAAAAGGGCAAAGCTCTGGAAGACAATCGACACATTGGGAGACTCTCCATCCAGGGGGTGGCCGCGCCAGTAGACTGCGCCACCGCTGGAGGGAGAAAGCCCCGTCAACATGCGCAAGAGCGTGGACTTGCCGCAGCCTGACGCGCCGAGCAGGGCGAGAATCTGTCCGGGATAGACTGCAAGATCGGTGGGAGCGATGACCTGGAAGCGGCTGCCATCGGGCTGCGGATAGGACTTCTCCAATTGGCGGGCTTCGATGATAGGTTCCAGCGTCGTGTTTGAAGTGCTCATGCGCGCGTGTATTATCGCTCAACTGTTGTGCATGCGCACGCGAGAGCGGGAAGCACGGAGGTCCAATTCCTGAGCGGTTACAATGGCACGAACGCGAAATGACATTTCCTCTTGAACCTTCACACGATTTAGGCGGCAAAGCAGGTCTGCGAAAATGGTTGCCTGCGGTGGGCGTTTCCTTGGCAACCGCGCTTCTTGTCATTTCGCCGTTTTTCTGGTTGGGAACCGCATCCGGACATGACATTGCGTTTCACGCATCTTCGTGGCTTGACACAGCGGGGCAATGGAAGGAAGGAATACTCTTTCCGCGTTGGTCAGAGTGGGCCAACTATGGTTTTGGCGAGCCGCGATTCATTTTTTATCCGCCGCTTTCCTGGATGCTGGGAGCAGCGCTCGGTTTTGTGGTGCCGTGGAATGCGGTGCCGGGCGTATTCATTGTTCTGGTGCAAACGCTGGCGGGAATTTCGATGTTTGCGCTGGTGCGACGGTTCTTTCCACCAGGTGCTGCGATGTTCGCAGCCGCTTGTTATGCAGCCAATCCCTACGCGCTGCTTGTCGTGTACATGCGAAGCGATTTTGCCGAGGAACTCGCGTGCGCGCTGATGCCGGTGCTGCTGTTGGCGGCGCTGCAATTGTGCGGGCTGATGGAGAATCGATGGCGTTCGTCATCCCGAGCGATGGCCATTTTCGCGACGCTGTTTGCGGCGGTGTGGCTTTCCAACGCGCCTGCGGGAGTATTGGCAAGCTACAGCCTGGCTCTTCTCTTTGCGTGGGCAGCGATTGGAGAAAAATCCTTGCAGCCCTCGTGGCGAGCCTTGTCGCGAGGGGCCCTCGGATTGGGATTGAGCGGTTTTTATCTTTTGCCGGCCGCCTATGAACAACGCTGGGTGAATATCGGCGAAGCGCTCTCTTCCGGTTATCAGTCTTCACAAAACTTCCTCTACACGGAGATCGGGGATCCGGAACACAACCTGTTTAACTGGATCGCTTCCAGCGTGGCCGTGTTGCTGATCGTAATGACCGGGATTGGCGCGCTTGTGGCCTACCGCAACACAAAAAACGTAGAAGACCGCGAAGCCAAAGAAAAACTGTGGCGCGCGATGCTGCTGCTCGGCGGGGCCGCGACCATTCTGATGCTTCGCGCCAGCTCGATTCTCTGGACGCTTCTCCCCGAACTTCGCTTCCTGCAATTCTCCTGGCGTTGGATGGCCATTCTCGCCGTGCCGTATTCCTACTTCGGGGCTGCGGCGATAGTGCGGCGGCGCGGAGCGTGGGTCGGGAGTGTCGTGGCGGTGATGGTTTTGGCTTCCGGAAGTACGGCCACTTTTCTTGTCCACCAAGCCTGGTGGGATACCGACGACATCCCGGTGTTGGAGGAAGCGATTGCGAGTGGCCAGGGGTTCGAGGGAACCGACGAATACGACCCGGTAGCCGACGATCACTACAATTTGCCTCAAAAAGCACGGCGAGCGGAAATTTTGCCGATGGAAGAATCCGAGCCATTAGTGCCAAAAGCCGAGATTCACGTGGAGCGTTGGACGGCTGAAGAAAGAGAACTGAGTGTGAGTTCGCCCCAGCCGCTGCGGTTGGCACTGCGCGTGTTGAACTATCCCGGATGGCGCGTGGAGATCGACGGCAAGGCGGTGACGCCTCAACTCGCGGAAACCACGGCGCAAATGATTCTGCCTTTATCTGCGGGGACGCACCGAATCACGGTGCGGTTTGGACGCATACCAGACCGAACGTTGGGCGGCGCTATCTCTGTCGGCGCTGGGATAGGACTTTTTGCGCTTCTGTCTCGTAAACAACTGCCCGAGTAACGAAATAAAACTGGCATACCAACGAAAAAAAACTTGTCCTTCCAGTGAATTTCAGTTAGAGTCGCCTCACTTCTCCGGAAATCTGCCAGCAACATCGAAATCTGGTGCAAGCACGAAGGAGCCCTCGATGAATCGATCACTTTGGAAGGTAGCAGTACTGCTTTGTGCAATTTTGGCCTGCGCAAGTTTTTTACCGGCTAACGGTCAGGATGTCGCCAAAAAGAAACTAACAAACCAGGACATTTTAGACATGGTGTCGCTCGGGTTGGGCGAGGATGTGATCCTGGAGAAAATCCGCACCGCACCCGAAACAGATTTCGCGACCGACCTGGAGTCGCTGAAGGCTCTGAAGGCCGCACACGTTTCCGACCCGGTGATCCGCACGATGATTAATCCCAAGGCGGCCGCAGCTGCGCCCGCTGCGAGTGCGGCAGCGCCGGCGGCAGCAAACCCTGACGTCCCAGATGATATAGGGATCTACATCAAAGTGAGGGGCAAGCTTGTCGATGTGGTCCCGGAGGTTGTGGGATGGAAAACCGGTGGCTTCCTGAAGAGCATGGCAACCCAAGGTTTGACCAAGGGGCACGTTAACGGAACCATCCAAGGGCCAAAGAGCGCACTGCAGATCGGGACGGATGCGGAATTCGTCATTAAGTGTCCCGAAGGCACCGCCCCCACTGAGTATCAATTGCTGCGTCTCGACATGAAGGGTGACCGGCGTGAATTTCGCGCTATCACCGGCGGCATTATCCATTCGTCCGGGGGGGCGGAAAAGAATGCAGAGAAATTCGATTACGAGAAGATTGCCCCTCGCGTTTTCAGGATCAAGCTGCCACCGCTAAAGAAGGGTGAGTTCGGCATCTTGCCTCCCGGAGCCACCTCCGGGAACATCTCGTCCTCCGGCAAGATGTACACGTTCGGGATCGTAGAATAGACCGGTAACGGAAGAAGATTTGCCTTCACGCTCCCGTCTTTTGCGTCTGCTTAATTTGTATCCAGTTCCAAGTCCGCAGTGAGGTTTACGACTTCGCCGGCAACCCGCAATTTTCGCTCCCAATTCTTGTATCCGTGTTTGCGAAGAACAACGAGATGATCACCCGGAAGAACTTTCAGAGTCTCTGGGGTATTCCCAACAAAGTTTCCATCGAATTCGATTTCTGCGCCCGCGGGAGAAGAGGTGATGGAAATAGCTACTGCCTGGTCGTTTTTCAAAGAACTCTCAGTGTTCCTTGAGGCGGGAGACAGTTGCGCCGGAGGGTCGGCGACCGCGGGGGAGCTCTTAGTCTGGAAAGCGATATCTTCCAGCCAGGTGTCACCATCCACAAAAGCCGTGAAAGAGGACCCCTGACGAATCTCGATATCCTTGCCATGCATTAAGAGCGCAAATGGAGCGCCAACGCCAAGAGTCATCGAGGCAGCCGCCAGCATCCCACCTGTCATATTCAAACCCTGGCCTCCCCCACGAGCGAGCTGGACCGCACGTAACGGGATGGTCTGGCTGTTGAAAAGCTTGACCGAATCCGCCGATATATCGATCTTGCCCCCGCGGCCCATCCTGCGTTTGTGTTCAGCGGTGATGACTTTGCCTTTTACGATCGTTCCTTCGGGAACGATAATTTTGTTGTGTATCACGACTTCTTCGTCGACCAGGTAATCCACCTCGTCACCGATTTTCGCGTATTGGGAATAAACCCCGCGCTTCAGCTTCATTTTGATGGGCATTCCATCTCTGACCAGGAGCTTTTGAGATGGCGTTGAGGATTGCTCTGAAGACTCCTTCGGAGATACTTTTGTGCCGCTCGGAGGATTCTGCGGGGTGGCCTGAGGATACAGCGGGACGAGAATCAGCACGTGCAGAATAAGAAGCGCGGCAGGGCGGAGCAAATCGCGGGAAATCATCGGCTTGGGAGCAACTCTAACAGACTCAATGACCATGGACAACATGCTCGTGGCGATCCGCAGACATCGGCATTTTTCAGAGGACAGGCCAGAATCTCCAACAGGTGAGCGGTTTTGCTACCATCGATGCGCACGCAGAATTATCGGCGGTCGACAGTGGGGTGGCGGACGTCCCGGCCTTGCACGATGTAGATGACGTCCTCGGCGATGTTGGTGGCATGGTCGCCGATGCGCTCCAGATTTTTGGCGGCAAGAACCAACTCGAATGCGGGAAAGACCACGCTCGAATCACCCATCATGTAGGTGAGCAGTTCCCGGAAAATCTGATCGCGGTAATGGTCCACCTGGTCGTCGGTGGCGAGGACTTTGTGGGCCAGATCGACATCGCGGCGCACCACGGCGTTGAGCGCGTTGCGCACCATTTCTTCCACGAGCTCGCTCATGCGCGGGAGATCCACGTAAGGTTTCACGCGTGGATGGCGGAGGATGCGCTGCGCGCCCTGCGCTATGTTCACGGCCTGATCGCCGATGCGCTCCAGATCGTTATTGATGCGCGAGATGGCCAGGACAAAACGGAGATCCGTGGCCATGAGCTGGTGCAGCGCAAGGAGCTGGACCACGCGGTCGTCGATTTCGATCTGCAATTCGTTGATGGCGTCTTCTTCTTCCAGGACGCGCTTGGCCAGCTGTTCGTCGGAATCCAGCACTGCGTGGACCGCCTGGTGCACGGAGCGCTCCGCCAAGCTCCCCATCCAAAGCAGGCGCTCCTTCAATTCATTCAGGTCCTTTTCGAAGTGCCGTTCCATGAAGCCTTTCTTCTTACAATCCCTTTACTGCAAGAAAACGAAAAGAGATTTCTACCCCCGGAATCCCGGGACAAACACGAAATCATCCGAAGCGTCCGGTGATGTAAGCCTCCGTGCGCGGATCGCCAGGCGTGGTGAAGAGCTGAGGCGTCGGGTTGAATTCGATGAGCTGGCCGATGAGCAGGAACGCCGTGAAGTCGCTCATGCGCGCGGCCTGCTGCATGTTGTGGGTAACGGTGACAATGGTGCAAAGATCTTTTAGCTGCACGAGCAGCTCCTCGATTTTCGCGGTGCTGATGGGATCCAGCGCGGAGCACGGCTCGTCTAACAGCAGGACCTCTGGTTCGACGGCCAATGCGCGAGCGATGCACAAGCGTTGCTGCTGGCCTCCGGAGAGCTCATAAGCGGACTTGTGGAGATGGTCCTTCACTTCGTCCCAGAGGGCCGCGCGGCGCAGACTCTTCTCGACGGCCTCGGATAACGGCGCTCTTGAACCGTTGATTCTCAGGCCGTACGCCACGTTATCGAAAATGGATTTGGGAAAGGGATTGGGGCGCTGGAAGACCATGCCGATGCAGCGGCGGAGCGCGGTAACATCCTGGCTGAGGATGCTCCTGCCATCGAGAAGGATTTCGCCCTCGAGGCGAGTGTCGCGCACTGTTTCGTACATGCGATTCAGAGTGCGAAGAAGAGTGGATTTCCCACAGCCGGAAGGGCCGATCAGCGCGGTTACCTTGTTGGCGGCGATCCCCAGGTTGATGTCGAAGAGCGTCTGCTTGGTTCCGTAGAAGAAATTGACCTTGGAAACGGTCATGCGCATGGCAAGCGCCGCGGCCGTCTCCCGGGTCGCTGCGTTTGTCACGATTGGAGGAATGTTTACGGACACAGCCGGCCTCACAGAAGCGTGCATGGGTTAGGACCTCGGAACCGCACTGCCCCGGGATAGAATCGCCCGGGCGACGATGTTAATCGCAAGAATCAAACCGAGCAGCACGAGCCCTGCGGCCCACGCCTGCCGGTGCCAATCATCATACGGCGAGATGGCATATGTAAAGATCATGACCGGCAGTGAAGCGGTCGGCTCGTTCCACCTATGGCTCCAGAAACGGTTGCCGAACGCGGTGAACAGGAGTGGCGCCGTCTCTCCTGCCACGCGAGCGAAGGCCAGCAGCACGGCCGTCAGAATGCCGCGGTAGGCGGTTGGGACAATGACCGTCGCAATGGTTTTCCATTTGCTAGCGCCGAGGGCCATAGCACCTTCGCGCAACGCATTGGGAACAGAACGAAGGAACTCCTCGGTGCTTCGCAGCGTAATGGGAATCATCATCAGGCCAAGAGCGAATCCGCCGGCAAGGGTTGAAAAATGTTTGAACGGCAGGACAACCATGCTGTAAGCAAAAATGCCGATCACGATCGAGGGCACACCGTTGAGCAAATCCGCGGCGTAACGCACGATAAAAGCCACCGTGCTCCCGCTGAATTCCGCGAGATAGATGGCGCCGAAGAACCCGATGGGCACGCCAAAGAGCGAAGCGAGAAAAAGCAGTTTGGCGCTGCCGAGGATGGCGTTGGCCATGCCCCCACCCGTCTCGCCAACGGGAGCGGGCAGCTTAGTGAAAAAGTTCCAGCCAATGGAAGTTCCACCGTGGAAAACCAGGTAGCCGAGGATAAAACAAAGCACGGAGACCGCGACGAGGGCGCACACTCCCGTCATGGTCAGCATGAAGCCGCTCACGAATTTGCGCCAGCGCAGACGGGCGCTCATGCGAGAGCCGTTTCGCTGCCGCGCTTCGAGGTGACCAGGATCAGCAGGCGGGCGAGCCCGTTGAGGATGAAAGTAAGAAGGAAGAGCACCAGTCCCAATTCAATGAGCGATTGCAAATAGAGATCGCCGGTGGCTTCTGTGAATTCGTTGGCGATCACGGCAGCAATGGAATAGCCGGGAGAAAAAAGCGAAGCGCTGATGATTGGTGTATTGCCGATAACCATGGTGACGGCCATGGTTTCCCCGAGAGCACGAGCTAGAGCCAGGAAAATCGAGCCCATGATGCCGGTGCGCGCGAAGGGAACGACAACTTTCCAAGTGGATTCCCAGTGCGTGGAACCAAGAGAGAGCGCAGCTTCCCGCTGGTCCCGCGGCACGGAGAGAAGCACTTCGCGGGAAACAGAGATGATGTACGGAATGACCATGATGGCGAGCACGATGCCCGCGGTTAGGAATCCAACGCCATAGGCTGGCCCCTGGAAAAGAGGCAGAAAGCCAAGCGTGCTTTTGAGCGCCGGTTGAATGTATAGGCGCATCAGCGGAATCACGATAAACACCCCGAGCAATCCGTAGATGACGCTGGGGACGGCGGCAAGCAGGTCAATGAAGAATTCAAGGGTATCCGAAAGCCTTGCCGGAGCAAGTTCGGCAAGGAAAATGGCTGCGCCGATACCCAGCGGCACCGCGATCAAAAGTGCGGTGATCGAAGTGACGAGAGTGCCATAGATAAAAGGGAGGGCTCCGAACTGATCGAAGATCGGGTCCCATACGGAAGTACGGAAAAACGCAAAGCCAAATTTGTGGCGGGGCAGGGCAGATCCTCGCCATAACTCGAAAACGAGGAGCAAGGTGACGAGCACGACCGAGGCGGCAAACAAAAAGGTAATCATGCGGGCGATTTCATCGCCTTCGCGAAGACGGGAAAGAAACGAGCGCGCGCCCGGAATGGGGCTCGCGCCCGGAACGGTTTTCGATGTAGTAGCCACTTGTCAGCCGATATTACTGTATTTTGTCGATGGCCTTGATCTCCTTGGCCACGACTTCCTTGGGAAGCTTCGCGTACGATAGCCCCTCGGCATAGTTCTGGCCGTCTGCCAGCATCCACCTAACAAATCCCTTGATGGCGTCGCGCTTAGCCGCGTCCGAGAACTTCTCTGGAATCAAAAGCCAGGTAAAGCTGGAAATGGGATACGAGTCCTTGCCAGGTGCATTGGTGATGGAGACGCGGAAATCGTCTGGCATGGCTTTCGCGGCTCCGGCCGCCGCCGCACTGACGGCCGCGAGAGAAGGTTTCACGAACACGCCAGAGGCATTCTTCACGGTTCCGTATGGAATCTTATTCGATTCGGCATAGATGAGTTCCACATATCCAATGGAATTGGGCGTATTCTTAACGGTGCCGGTCACACCCTCATTGCCTTTGCCGCCGAGCCCAACGGGCCATTTAGGCGCGGGGCCTGCACCAACGGTATTCTTCCACTCGTCGCTGATTTTCGAGAGGTAGTCGGTCCAAATAAACGTCGTGCCGCTGGCTTCGGCGCGGTGCACGACGATAATGTCTTGGGCGGGAAGTTTGACGCCTTTGTTGGCGTCGGCCATGGCCGGGTCATTCCACTTGGTAATTTTGCCGAGGAAGATACCCGCCAGCGCTTCCGGTGTGAAATTCAACGCGGCATCGACGCCAGGAATGTTGTAGGTGGGAACGACGGCGCCGAGCACCGTCGGGAAGTGCAGAATCCCGATGCTGTGCTTCTCCTGATAGGCTTTCAGTTGATCGTCATTCATGGGGAGATCGGAAGCGCCGAAGTCCACGGTGCCCTCCGTCAGCTGCTTGATGCCGCCACCGGATCCGATGGACTGATAGTTGATTTGCAGATTTGGGTTCTTCTTATGATATTCGTCAAACCATTTGGAGTACATCGGATAGGGAAAAGTAGCTCCCGCTCCGTTGATGGACAGCGTGCTGTCCGCCCACAGGATGCCGGTAAGACCAAATGCCAGCAGAATCATTCCTGCGATTCGTTTCATGCCTTTTCTCCACTCTTTTTGATTTGGCCGTTGAGAGTACAATTCGAGTGTGGCGCTTCTCTGTTACAGAATTGTTACAATCCTTGCAGAGTTCGTTGAATCGCGGAACCTCACTTTGCTGCTTGGCCACATAAGAGGCCCTCTTTGTTTTCTGCGATTTACAAAGGCTAAAGCCTGAAATGCTGGCGCCAAAACAAAAAGGGCAGCTCCATGAGGGGCTGCACTTTTCCGTCCCCAGGGGAGGGACGGGCCGCGATTGCCTGGCCTGGACTTACGGGAGGTAATAGCGGAAAGAGGTAAAGACCATGTTGTCAATCGCTTTAGGTTGAAGGCCAACCGCTCCCGGTGTGTTGTTGTTCCCGCTCCAAGTGTTCTTCACCAGGTAGGAGTATTGGATGCCCCAGCGCAAACCGCCTTTCGGCCCCTGATAAACCTTGTGCCAGAAGCCAATCGTCCCTTCCTGCACGTTGCGAAGGTCGCCATTACAGCTGCTACTGGATGGAGCTCCAGGCGCGTTCTGATTGCCGGGCAGCACCTCGGTGTCACAACCCGAGTTATTGTTGAACGGTGAGCCGTAACCAACGCTGCTAGGGGTGGTTGTGGAGGTGTCGTACCAAGTGCGGTAGGCGTACTCGACACCATAGTCCATGTAAATATCCAGTTTCGGGCTTGGGTGGAGTTCCAGAGTGCCCAGTGCCTGGCCGCCCCGGATCGGAGCCAGCGTGCCGCCCGGCCGCGCCGTGGCATCTGCCAGCTGCGCCGACCCGTAACGCCCAATTCCATCACCTCCCATCACGTGGACACCGAAATCGCCGTATTTGCCAAAGACCGGCGCTCGGAAGTTTACGCCGATGCCGCCACCCGTGCGCGAATCGTTAAATGCGCCTACCGAAGAATTCGCTGTCGAACCGTCAATCGGGCACGGATTCGTGGTCGTTATCCCAGCCCCGCACGGATAGACCCGCGCGCGGAACGTGCTGACCACCCCGAAAAGTTCGTAGTGGCCCCAGCCGGGATCCGCTGCGGCCTTGATGATGAAGTCCGGTGCCATATTCACCGTATAGCCGGTGGGGTCGAACGCGTTAAACAGGCCCCCGCTCGCCCCGGGCGCATTGATAAAGAACGTGCCGTTGGGTACTCCGCGCCCCCCAAACGTCGTCTGCGGCTCTTCGGCGGCGACCGCGATGACGAACTTGTCGCCGTTGAAGCTCTTTGCCACTCGGAAACCGTATTGACGGGCCCATCCAAAGCCGACGTTATACTGGGGATCGATGGTCATGGGAGGCAATTCCGTGCGGTTCTGCACGCCCTTTTTCGTTTCTGTTACCAGGCTCCACATCTGGCCCCCCGTGAAGCTCCAGCCGTTGTCCAGCGTGGCTTGGCCCCAAAACTGGCGCTGCCGGAGCGAGTAGCTGTTGCTTTGGCGATTATTGGAAGTGACCGCGGCGGACAGAAAGTCCGTCTCATAGTAGCCGGTAAATTTAGCGTGCTCGGTCTGACCTTCGGCCAGCATTGCAATGCGGGACTGACGCCCGCTGGCGTTGAATTCAGAGGTTTTGCTTAATGCATTCCCGGGGAACGGGGTGCCGGTAAACGGCGTGTTGATGTCCGCACTGGCCGCCCGCTGACGCCAAGCGGACTCTGCCGTGAAAAACCCTCCCGGCGTTAGTGTGATGCCCTTAATATGAATCGCTGCAGGTGTTTCAGCGGCTTTGGTTTCTTGCGCAGTCTCAGCAACGGTGCTCTTGAGAGCCTCGTTGCTGGCCTTTATGTCCGCAACGGTCGTGCCCAGCGTTGCCGCCGTGGATTTGACCTCTGCGGTAGTGTTCACCGCTTCGGTTGCCTTGGTGCTTGCCTCGGCAGCCCGCGAATTTGCGGCGGCTGCCGCCTCGCGCGCCTCATCGATCTGGCGGTCGCGTTTGGCCAGCTCTTCTTTCAGCAATGTAAGCTGTTGCTGCTGTGACTGCAGAGCCTGGCGGAGCTCTTCAATCTCGGCGGCGATGGCGGAATCCGCCTTATCAGCCTTTTTGGCTGCCTTGGCCTTCGCTGCATGGGCCGCCTTGGCAGAATGCGGCTCAGCGTCCTTAGGCGTATCGGCAAAAGCGGTTCCGGAAACGAGAAGCATCGATAGTGTAAGCGCTGCTAGATTTTTCATTTCCTCTCTCTTCAAACTAAAATTAGACTTGCTACCGAAGTAGTCCGGTTCACCCCGCGGCAAAAGGTAAAGGTTACCTCTTACAGTCGCGTCAACTGAATGTGAATATCCTGTAACAGGGAAACGGAATTCACGGAAAGCCGTTGACGCAGAAAGAGTTACGAATTCTTCTGGGTCAGCTACAACAAATCGAGGCAAAAACGGGCGGAAGAATTCCCGTGCGGGAAATGTTTCGCCCGTTCGTCAGTGGTACGGAAGAGCCGCGCCATCCGCAAACTTCCTAAGACAACCTTACCAATGTTCCGCAGGGCTTGGGACTTATTTGGGCGCTGAAATCGTATAGGCCAAGACCAATGGGGTCAAGCGATATTGGTAACAACCGACGGATCGCCTCCACTTTCATGGAACGCTTTTTCATCTCGGATCTTAGGATTAGGGGGTACAGTCATTCCGAAATGCGTGCTGCATTATTCTCTTTGATCCTGGCTGTAGGTTTAGCTGTCCGATGCTTGGCGCAAGCGCCCGTGGAACTGCAGAGGAAATTTGACGAAGCAGAGCGGCGCATCGTGCGGCTGCCCCCGGCGGACTTCAAGGAACTCCCAAGTAATTTGGTTCGGGAACTCGAACGCCGAAGCTGCTCCATCCCGCAGGATTACACGAAGGAACGGGGAAATGTGATCCGGGGTGCCTTTAAAAGACCCGGCCAGACAGACTGGGCCGTTCTGTGCTCAGTGAATGGGTTCTCCTCTATTCTGGTTTTCTGGAAGGGATTGGCAGACCACCCTGCCGAGATGGCTCGCGCGGAGGACCGCACGTTCTTGCAGGTCACAGGTGGCGAGGAGATCGGCTTCTCGAGACGAATCAGCGCGGTCGGCAAGAAGTTCATCATGCGGCAGTACCGCGCCTACGGCGGGCCCACCCCACCACCGATCGATCACCAAGGCATCAACGACATGTTTCTCGACAAGGCCTCTGTGGTTTACTTCCATGCTCGGCAGAAATGGTATCGATTAACCGGCGCAGATTGACATCTCGCGCGCGGGCCTGTTCGGCAGCTATTTCGCTTCTCAGTTCTACATCTCGGCACAGGAATTTTCTCGCTGGGCGTCCTCACCGCGGCACTTCATCTCAATCGCAGCGCGTTTCGTTTCACCGGCATCATACTCACCATCGTGATGCTCGAACTTTGTGTACATACCAGCACTGGAACGTTAGAGCATGCAGAATAATTATGCCTTCTTTGGGCCTACTGTCCCTTCTCCCTCGACTTCTCCCTAGTGCTATAGCTTGGGCGGAGGTGCAATCCCACCATGTTGCGCAAACTGGTCAAAGCCTGGATCTGGCGGGTCTCGCTTTGGCACGAAGGGTAGGAGTCCAGAGACCTGAACTCATCCGTATGAAGTTGGTTGGTCAGATTCGGCTGCCGACAGATCCCATTTTGCAACAGGCGGCCATCCAGACGGGCCTACTCGGTCCTGAAACGGTCGGTCTGACGCTCGGCCACAGCATATTCATCACTCAAGGGAACTTAACACCACGCGTCTTGTCCCACGAGTGCCGCCACGTGTACCAATACGAGCTGGGTGGCTCGATCGCTGCGTTCTTGCCTGTCTATCTTCAGCAGATCGCCAGTGTTTGTTACTATGATGCTCCGCTTGAACAGGATGCACGCGCCAATGAACGTGACACAGCCTAGCTCTGTAACTGCGTCGGGGGCAGGTTCTTAAGGATGGGTGGGTGG
>Ga0209160_1000449_pt1 | contig 33221 bp, 24 predicted proteins | sample GraSoiAngelo_153_FD_186167 | JGI IMG/M metagenome (GOLD analysis project Ga0209160, IMG submission 186167) | Grasslands soil microbial communities from the Angelo Coastal Reserve, California, USA - 14_1009_12_40cm (SPAdes) (version 2) | ecosystem: Environmental > Terrestrial > Soil > Grasslands ...
GCCGATGACCGTCTGTATCGACAAGACAAGGTCGCCATCAGTTGTTTTCACGCTATGGCCGGCTTGGACGAGCTTTTCCCGAATGGGGGGCTGTTCGGCACCGGATTCATGATGTGGGGGTTCAACGGAACCGCCCGAGTCCTGATCGAATACACCGAGAAGGCGAGTAACAAAGGCTTACTTCTTGACCCGGTAGACGTAAAAAAGGACCGGTCTGTCTCCGTTTATGCTCCCACCGCGGGCGGCCCAGTACCATACGACCCGGCCAAATCCGCGGCCGCCTATCACCGATAAGGCCGCAACTGGCGGCCGTTATTAGCTACCGAACCGATTCCTTTGGTTGGCGCGCTAGGCGCCGCGTTACTTAGTGCACATCATGTCCGGATTATTCAGCCCCTGTTTTCGGATCGCGACGTTCAAGTCCGCGGTTATCCGAACGATTGTACCCGCGATCTTCTTCGTGACTTGGCTCAGCGGCTGCGCAATTCCGAATGCGCGGCCGGAAAGTTCGACACGCGACAAGGCCTTCATCGAATATTGGCCACCTTCAAACGACAGCAAGAAATTGCGGCTGGCGGTGAAGGATTTGATCGATATGAAAGGCGTGGTAACCACGGCCGGTTCCGAATTCCTCGCCAAGCACGCATCGCCTGCAAAACGCGATGCAAAATGTTTGGCAATTGCGCGCCAAAGCGGAGTGCAATTTGTGGGAAAGACGAATTTGTCGGAGCTGGCGGTGGCGGTTTCCGGCATGAATGCGTACTACGGCACGCCGCGAAATCCATTAGATCGAGGGCGCATTCCAGGTGGTTCTTCGAGCGGATCGGCGGTGGCGGTAGCAAACGATGAGGCCGATGTTTCGTTCGGCACAGACACAGCGGGTTCGATTCGCGTGCCGGCCGCCTGCTGCGGAGTGGTTGGTTTGAAGACAACCTTTGGCTTGGTCCCGATCGACGGCGTGTATCCGATTGCTCCGAACCGGCTCGACACAATTGGACCACTGGCCAAAGACATCGCCGGCACAGTTCGAGGCATGGACTTGCTGCAGGTGGGATTCTCAGGGCGCTATCGACAAGCGGTAGCAGCCAAACCTTCAGCCGACGGGATTCGAATCGGGCGCGTCTATGTAGAAGGAACGAATCCCAACGTGGATCGCGCAGTGGATGACGCCCTGGCAGCGACTGGATTCAAGGTCGTGAACCTAAGCCGCGAATTTACCGACAAGTGGATCCAAGCTCAAAAGGACGCAGCGACAGTGGCTGCGGTGGGTGCTTGGCTTTATGACCAAAAATTCACAAACGAATCTCAAGTGACTATTCGGACAAAGGCAGTCCTCGCCCTCGGTGGGCTTCAATATAAGACCGCTTATCCCGAAGCGCTGCGGAAACAGGCTGCGTGGAAATCAGAATTGGGCCGCGCCTTTGAACATGTGGATTTCATCGCGCTGCCGACGCTGAAAAATCTACCGCCTCATGTTCCGTTATTTGGTGGCACCGTTGCGTTTGAGGCGCGAGCGCTGGCTTTGCAGAATACGCAGGCCGTGAATTTCGGGGGTGTTCCCGCTCTTGCCGTACCAATCCCTATCAAGCACCAATCCATCCCGCTCACCAGTTTGCAACTGGTCGGTCCGCGATTCGCCGAACCGGATCTGCTGAATGCGGGAAGACTGGTTGAGGCCGCCGTGAAAAACCGTTAAACCGGACCGCAGGCGATTTGCTTGCGCTGCGGACCGGAGACATCGCGGCTAATCGTGGTCGTCGAGTGTGTCCTTGGCCTTCTCTAGCACGTGCTTTTGATGTTCGATCGCTTTTTTCTCGGCTCTCCCAGGATGTTCTCGTTCCTCTTTGAGCGCGTGCTTTTCCTCGCGCGTGAGAGGACGGGTTGTTGTCGTGGTGGTATTGGTTTGTTGTCCGGTTACGGCCGGCACGGTCGTGACCGTTGTAGTCGCCGGTGCCGCCCGCTGCACAACAACTCGAGACGCTACAAGCCGGTCGCCTGAGCCCGTGTACTGGATTGAGAGCTGGCTACCGGGCGAAATGCGGTCGATTGCAACTGGGGCGCCAGTCTCGTCAACAATTGTCGTCTGTTTGGTTACGGAATACCTCAACGGGCTGGTGCCAGTTTCGCTTCTGACGACCATTGTTTCGGAGCCCGGAACGTATTCAGTGAATGCGCCGTTTGTCGTGGTTACGGTCGTACTGGTCTGTGCCAAAGCCTGGCTCGACCAGAAGCAGCCAACGGCGAGCAAAGCTGCGCCAAGTGTTGTTATTTTTGTGTTCATAATAATGGATTCGTGGCTGAGAGCAGCCGCGGTCTCGCCTTGGGACGCACCAGCCGAGAGTTCGGGCAAGAAAGCTTCTTAAGGGCGGCGCCAAGGCCGCGGGAATGCGTTCAACCGATCTTAGCATAGGGTCCCTCCACAACGTTCTGATGAAATCCCTAATCTACCGGCTCTTTGCAACAGCAGCGTTGCTGTTGGTTGACGTCGGTTTCGCCGCTGAATCAGTCGACACCCTTGTCGAAAAAGGAAAAGCCTTTGAGCGAAAATTTCAGGCTAAGGATGCGTTACCGCTCTATCTGTCGGCGGAGAAAGTGGAGCCGAAGAATCCTGAATTGCTTGTCAGGATTGCTCGGCAGTATCGCTACCTCATGAGCGACGCATCGGACACGCGAGAAAAACTGCGACTGGGCCACATCGCACTGGACTATTCCACGCGCGCCGCAGCGTGTGGACCAAAGGACTGCGACGCTCAGCTCGCGCCGGCCATCACTCTTGGAAAAATGCTGCCGTACTTGCCTACGAAAGAGCAGGTCTCCGCTTCCCCACGGATCAAGGAATCAGTGGACAAAGCACTTGCTATCAATCCGCACAACGATACCGCCTGGCATGTCCTTGGCCGATGGAATCGTGTATTGGCAGAGGTAAGTTCGGCGAAACGATTTGTGGCCGGGCTGATTTATGGCCAGCTGCCGAAGGGATCGTTTGAGGAGGCCGAACAGGACATGAAGAAGGCGATCGCGATCAATCCACATCGTCTCATGCACTACATTGAGCTCGGGCGGATTTACGCGCAGATGGGGAGGAAAGAAGAAGCGCGCCAATTCATCAACAAGGGTCTGGCGATGCCCGACACCGAAAAAGACGACCCGGAAACAAAACAACGCGGGCGGGAGACGCTGGCGAAACTTCACTAGCTTTTCGTGACCGGGATCGCCGTCGATCCGGCGCCGGCTTCAACCGCCGCGGGCGTTGGCACCGCTGACCACTGAGGCAAATCCGCCAGCCCGCCGCCCATGAAAAGATGATGCCACAGTTGTGTCCCCGCGACGGCCATTAGACCCATTTCGACCGACAGCCGCGGCAGCGAACCGGCGTGCATTTTACGAAAGTCTGTCCGCCATCGAGCAACGGCGGCTGAATCAAAATAGCCGGTTTTGCGGAGCGATTCCTCGCTGAGAAGCTGCGCGACAAAGAGCGGCTCCGGTTCCATGTGAAAGCTGTCCAGCGGCGCACGGAAGATAACTTTGTGCCGGCGTGCCACAGATTTTGGCACCCAACGTTCGGCCAGGAGTCGCAGCAGGTGCTTATCCCGAAACCCGCGAAGTCGCCAACGCGGATGCAGCTTCGCCAAGAAATCGAAGACATCCTCGTCCAGAAATGGGTATCGCACTTCGACTGAAGAATGCATCGCGACACGATCGCCTTTGGCTTGGAGGAGATGCCCGGCTAGAAGAACTCGCGCTGCAATCCAGACTCCGCGATGGAGCGGATCCCATCGTTTAGCGCGGTCCACCGGAAAATTTAATTCGGTCCACGGATTCGTGTGCCCAAGCGTTTCGTGCATGGACTCGCTGTAGAAGCGCAGCTTCGAGATCGCGAGCATTCCGTAGGCGTCGATCCAGGCATTCGGACCACCGACCGAATTCTCAACTTCGCGTCGCCAGGCATTGGGAAAATGCGGGACTTTATTCACGTGCAGGTAGACGTTGCGCGCGACATTGCTGAGACCAAGCCCGGGAATCAGGTCGAGGTAACCCATGAGTTTGGCAGCCTTGTACCACGGATAGCCGACAAGCCATTCGTCGGCGCCTTCGCCGGTCAGCACCACTTTTTGTCCGCAGGTGTGGACGCGTCCTGAGAGTTGAAGGAGAGCCGCGCAGGCTGTGTCGATCACAGGCGCTTCCGCGGCGGTGATCAATTTTGGATACGTCGCCAACGCGTCTTCGTCGCGAAAATCCTGCACGATCGGCGGTTTGGCGCCGATATGTCGTGCCGAGAGACTTGCCGCATCGAGTTCATCAAGCTCCGGCTCGTGCACGCGGACGGTGTAGGTGTTGATCGCCGGACCGTTCAAATGGCAGGCCAATGCGACGATCATGCTTGAGTCGACGCCGCCGGAAAGATATGCGCCGACTGGAACATCAGCCCGCAATCGTTCCTCGACCGCTTGCAGCAAAAGCTTTTCGAAATCGTCAACGAGTCGCTTCGGATTTTCGCCCCGTTCCTCCGCACCCTGATCGGGAAAATCCATTTCCCAAAACGCTCGCTCGTACACCACTGCACTCGCACCGTTGCCGTTTGCGGGAGAAATGCTCAGGAAATGCCCGGGAGTGAGAAGTTGGACACCTTCAAAACAAGTTCGTGGACCGGGCACCGCCGAAAAAGTGAAGACGTGATCAATCCCCCGACGATCCGGCCGTGCCGGGACCATGCCTGATGCGAGCAGTCCTTTAATTTCGGATGCGAAAAGAAGCCAGTCGTTTCGCCGCGTCCAGAAAAGCGGCGCGATGCCGAAACGATCGCGTCCGAGTTGGAGTTGGCGTCGTTGCTCGTCCCATAATGCGATGGCGAACTGCCCTCGCAATCGTTTCCACATTTCTTCGCCATGATCTTCCCACAAATGGGGGATGACCTCAGTGTCGCAGTGCGTGACGAACTGGTGTCCGCGCGCCCTGAGCTCCTCTCGTTGCTCGACGTAATCAAACAGTTCGCCGTTGAAAACTACGGAGACGCTGCGTTCTTCGTTGAAGATCGGCTGCTGCCCATCGGCCAGGCCGACAATGCTCAGCCGGCGTGCAGCGAGAGCTAGTCCGGGACGAACCAAAAAGCCCTCTTCGTCCGGGCCGCGATGCAACAGCGCCCGGGCCATTCGTTGAATACTCCCTTCGGGCACGGGACGTTGTCCCGTGAGATCGATCATACCTGCGATGCCGCACATAATGCTATTTTCTACTTCGAAATCCGCCGGGCGGTTAATTGTTTTCTGCTCAATTTAACATTCGCTTCGCACGGAGGACGATCTCAAGATACCGATTGCGAATAATCGATCTAATTCTACCGTCTATGACTAACGCGCCCGGCTCCTGCCGTTCGCTACAGAACATTTCTCGCTGGGTTGCCATAAAGATGACTTGTTTATCATCGGGCCTCCGGGAGACCGACCCTTTATGCACAAAGATCGCATCGCTATCATAGGAATCGGATGCCGCTTTCCCGGCGGAGTTAACGACGCGGAGTCTTTTTGGAAGTTGCTGGTGGAACGCAGGGACGCAGTCAGCGATGTGCCGGCGGATCGATGGAATGTGGAGCGATATTACGACCGCGAGCCGGCCATTCCCGGAAAAACGTTTGTTAAACGCGGCGGATTCCTCGACCAAATCGACAAGTTCGACCCGCAGTTTTTCGGCATTTCGCCGCGCGAAGCCCCTTACGTCGATCCGCAGCATCGGCTGCTGCTCGAAACCTCGTGGGAGGCGATCGAGAACGCCGGCATTGTACTCGACTTTGAGAAAGGCAGTGACATCGCTGTTTTCGTTGGCATTTCGCACAATGATTATCAGGGAATCCAAAGCACTGCTTTCGACCATTTCGGTATTACGCCCCATACCGCCACCGGCAGCGCGCACTCTATCGCCGCGAATCGGATTTCCTACTGCCTGAATCTGCGCGGTCCAAGTGTCGCGATGGACACGGCGTGTTCGTCTGCGCTGACCGCGATCCACACTGCTTGCGAGCACATCTGGGCCGGACGCGGCGACACCGCACTCGCTGGCGGCGTGACTGTGATGATCACGCCGGGCGGGTTCATCGGTTTTTCGCAGGCGTCAATGCTTTCGCCCGATGGCCGATGCGCCGCGTTCGACGCGACGGCGAACGGTTTCGTACGTGGCGAAGGCGCAGGGATGGTGTTGCTGAAGCGCCTCTCCCAAGCTATCACCGATGGTGATCCGGTCCGGGGAGTAATTGTCGGCACAGCGGTCAATCAGGACGGACACACAAATGGTATCTCACTACCAAGCACGGAAGCGCAAACTCGGCTGGTCCAGGATGCGTGCAAAGATGCTGGCGTTTCGCCGGCGCAAATTGGATTCGTAGAGGCGCACGGCACGGGCACGGCCGTGGGCGATCCGATTGAAGCGCACGCACTCGCGGAGGCTCTGTGCGAGCAGCGTTCAACTCCGTTACCCATCGGTTCGGTTAAAACGAATGTTGGCCATCTTGAAACTGCCGCCGGCATTGCCGGACTCCTGAAAGCGATGCTGGTTCTTCAGCATTGTGAAATTCCTGGCAGCTTGCATTTCAGTTCCCCGAATCCGCATATCGATTTCGATAAATTGAAACTGCGCGTGCCGACGGACACCGAGCCGTTCCCGGAAACCGATGGTGAACGGCTGGCAGGCGTAAACTCTTTTGGATTCGGCGGCGCAAACGCGCACGTCATTCTGACGGAGCCGCCATCTATTCCGCACGCGGATCACGCAGAAATCTGGATCGAGCGCGCTTGGCCGATGATGCTGTCGGCCCGTTCGGAGGATGCCCTCCGCGGTTGTGCGATGAATTTGGCCGCATGGCTCACCGAACGATCGAACCTCAATGGGGATTCGCCTATCCTGCCTGATCTGGTTTACACACTTGGCGCGCGGCGCAATCACCATCCACATCGCCTGACTTTGGTCGCGCGATCATTATCCGATCTGATTCAGGAGCTCGACGCTTTCGCAATCAAGCAGGACAGCGTGAAGGTTCGCACTTCGTTCACGCCGCGCCCCGAATCCGCGCCGCGTGTCGCCTTCGTGATGAGTGGACAAGGGCCGCAATGGTGGGGCATGGGCCGCGAGCTGATGCACCGCGAACCTGTCTTTCGCCGGGTGATCGAACAGTGCGACGCGGCGATGCGCGGCATCACGAATTTTTCGTTGCTCGAAGAACTCGGCCGTTCCGAGGAGGATTCTCAACTGCACCGTACCGAAGTGGCGCAGCCGGCCATTTTCGCGATGCAGGTCGGACTGGCGGAACTGTGGAAATCGTGGGGCGTGCAGCCGGCGGCGGTCGCCGGCCATAGCGTAAGTGAAATTGCCGCAGCCTGTGTGGCAGGTTTGTTTTCCCTGGAACAAGGCGCGCGCATTACCGCGCTCCGCGCCCAATTCATGGAGAGTTGCGCCCGGGGCGAAGGAAAGATGCTCGCGGTCGGCCTCGGCGAAGACGAAGCACAGGCGTTGATCAACAAACATGATCGCACGGTTTCGATCGCCGCGTTCAACGGCCCCCGTTCGCTTACCCTGGCCGGTCCTCGCCAATCGATTGAAGCAATGTTCGCTGAACTCGAACCGCAAGGCGTGTTCGCGCGCATAGTGCGCGTCGATCACCCATTTCATCACGCGATGATGCAACCGGCTTCAGAAGCGCTCGAAAACGCGCTGGCCGATCTCGCGCCGCAGCCCGAAACCATTCCGTTGTTCAGCACCATCACTGGCAACCGTCTTAACGGTAATGCTGGTGACGCGGCGCATTGGGCACGCGGCATCAGGCAACCGGTTCAATTCGCGCCGGCGATCAATGCGATTGCTGACTTTGGTGTGGATATCTGGCTGGAGCTCGGCGCCCATCCCGCCCTCGCTCATTCGATCGCGGAATGTCTCGCCAGCCGTGGCGGATCGAAACCGATTGTAATCTCTTCTGTCCGTCGGGAACGGGAACACGATTCTGTACTGGAAGCCGCCATGGATCTACATCGTGCAGGAGCGGCGCTCGATTTCAAAGCCGTGACGCCATCGCGTCGTATCCTTCCGCTGCCGGCATATGCGTGGGATCGCAGCCGCTGGTGGAACGAAGCTCCTGACTGGCGCGAAAGTCGCCTCGGCTCGGGCGGCCGCGGAATGCTCGACATGCGGCTGCAGCGCGCGACACCCACCTGGACCGCCAGGCTGGATAGCCGACACATGGCTTTCCTCAAAGATCACAAAGTCGAGAACCATGTTATTTTCCCAGCCGCGGGATTTGTTGATCTGGTAATTGAGGCCGGCACGCAACTTTTCGAAGGCCGACCGTTCGTGGTCGAGGAGTTTGAGATTCGCAAGCCGCTTATCCTGCCGGAACCTGCCACCGGCATTCACATCGAAGTCTCCTACGAGCCTAACGAGCGCACATTCGCGATCCAAAGTCGGTTCGACCAGGGAACATCCTGGTCGTTGCACGTCGTGGGCTCGATGCGAGCCGAACGGACCGAGTCGGGCTTTGCCGACTCAAGTTTCGACACTGAAATCCAGCCGGTTATCTCGAAACTCAAGCCAGTCGATATCGACGCGTTTTACCGCTACATGAGCGATCTGGGACTCGGATATGGCGAAACATTTCGCTCTGTTCGCGAGCTTTGCGCCGCAGATGGTAAATCGTCCGGGCGGGTGGCGCTTTCTGAATCGATTGCGCCGAGGGCCGGCGAGTATCCATTGCATCCCGTGCTGCTCGATGGCGCGCTACATGTGTTCTCCGCCGGTCGTTCGACGGTCGAAGCACGCGGCTCGCAACTTAAATTGCCGGTCCGATTTGGCCGAATTCTATTTCTGCGTTCCCCCGGAGCCTCGGCACGGGTCTGCGCCAGCGTGATCCAATGCACGGATGAGTTCGTCGATGGACGCATTGCTCTTTATGACGAATCCGGCAAACCGTGTGTTCTGGTGGAGGGGTTCCGCGCCATCAGTGTCGCAGGGGTGCGCCGGGGTACGCGCGGTGGAGTCCGCGATGTTCTCTATCATGTAGATTGGCAGCGCACACCACACGAATTCCGCCCGGGGACGTTGGAACCTTTGCCGTTGACCCGCCTGCGCGACGCGGCCCAAGGCGCGCTCGACGATGTGCTCGCTACGCGCGGACGAGAGCGGCTTAAAAGTGCGATTGCCGCTCAGGACGATCTCGCTGCTGTGCTGCTGTGCGCGGGCCTCGGGGAAATGGGAGCTACGATCGGCGCTGATTTCACCGCCAATTCACTGCGGGTCGCCGTGCCGATGCGGCCAGTCTTCGAACAGTTGATGTTGAAACTTCAAAAGCGTGGCCTGGTGGACTCAAGTGGATTCGGCTATAGACCAAACCCTGCGTTCACGACCGCCGCTGAATCCGCTAACCAAGCGCAACGCCAATTCATCACGCAACATCCCGGTCATCTTCCTGAAGCGCAGCTCGTGGCTGGAAATTGTGCTGAACTCGGTCCGATTTTGCGCGGTGAGACGGACGCCGTGCAGGTATTGTTCGGTGGCAATGGAGCGGAATTACTCGATCATTTTTATGGGGACGGTTTGCTGACAAGCCACTGGTTGGCAGCTATCAGCGCTGCTGTGCAGGAAGCGGCCCACGCGCTCCCCGAGGGTCGCGGGTTGCGGATTCTCGAAGTCGGCGCCGGCACCGGCGGCCTCAGCGCGCAAGTACTCCCGGCCCTGGAGCGGGGCTTACACTCGTACACATTCACCGACGTCTCCGCTGCGTTCTTCTCGAGTGCGCATCAGAAGCTCGCGAACTTCCCCGAAGTTGAAACCAAGATTTTTGATCTTGAAAAATCCGCCACCGAACAGGGCTTCGAGCTCGGCTCGTTCGATTTTATCATCGGCACCAACGTGCTTCATGCTGTAACCGATATTCGCGCTGCCCTGCGTAACCTATACCAACTGCTCGCACCGGGCGGTTCGCTGGTTTTCATGGACGTGGCTACGCCTCAGTTGTGGGCGGAAGCCGTTTTCGGCCTGACCAGCGGTTGGTGGCGTTTTAGCGATCGGGATCTGCGCCCGGCGCATCCACTACTTGGACGTTCGCAATGGGAAACGGTGCTTCGTGAAACCGGTTTCAACGAGACCACTTCGTTGCCAGGATTAATGCTGCCGCAAGGCGAGGGCCAGATCGGCATTCTCGCGCGCAAAGCGTGGCAGGCTCCGCCCACCCCCGAGCTCGGGGTGGAAGTTCCTCCGGAAAAATCATTTCTTATTTTTGCCGACCAGGAAGGCATTGGTTCCTCCTTAGCCGAACGCCTGCGCGCGGCCGGTATTCGTTGTCGAATTGTCTTCCGTGGAACCGCGTTCGCAGCGAAAGATACCGATACCTTCGTGCTAAGAGCCGAAGCGCTGGAAGATTGGAACGAACTTTTCGCGGCGTGCGCTGGCGAAGCCCTGCCGGAGCGGATCATCTATCTTTGGAACCTTGACGCGCGGCTTGATCACGACGCGACAATTGGGACCGACGCACTGCTCCACCTTGTTCAAACGCTCGAAACCATCCGGCCCTCTGCCAAATTGCGCATTGACTCAGTAACACGCGGCGCCCAGCCCGTCGGTCGCGAAACGAAAGCGACTACCATCGCGCAGGCGCCCGCGATCGGCCTGATACGCGTGATTCTTAACGAGTATCCGAATTTCGTTTGTCGCGGGATTGATTTGCCGCCGACTCCATCGGCGGCCGAGCCTGAGGTCCTTTGGACAGAGTTGTTACGCGCTGAACCGGAGCGGGAAGTCGCGTTCCGGGGTGAAGCACGGTACGTGCAACGGCTCGACCGTGGGCGTCCGCGCATTGAGCGAAGTCTTGATCCGGCGCTGCCGTTACGTCTCGAATCACGCGAGCGCGGTCAGCTGGATGCGTTGAAGTTCGCTTCGTTTGCCCAGCCATCCTGCGGTGCCGGCGAAGTCATGATCGAGATAAAGGCGGCGGGCATGAATTTCCGTGATGTGCTCAAGGCGCTCGCGCTTTATCCCGGTGACGCACCTGATGCGCGGATCTTCGGCGACGAGGTCGGCGGCATCGTCACCGCCGTGGGATTAGGTGTTACACACGTTGCGCCGGGCGATCGTGTGTTTGGCCTGGCCGTCTTCGGCCTGGCAACACGAACGGTTGCGCGCGGCAGCGACGTGCAGCGAATTCCTAATGATCTTTCATTCGAGGAAGCCGCCACTCTACCGGTGGTGTTCATGACTTCCTGGCATGCGCTGAAAAATGTGGCGCGACTGCGCCAGGGAGAGCGGGTGCTGATTCACGCCGGTGCCGGCGGCGTCGGCATGGCCGCAATTCAGATTGCACATCATCTCGGTGCCGAAGTCATCGCCAGCGCCGGCAGTCCCGCGAAGCGCGCCTTGCTCGAAACACTCGGCGTGAAACATGTGATCGATTCCCGACGCGGCGACTTTACCGAGGCGGTGATGAAACTTACCGATCGCCGCGGAGTAGACGTGGTGCTCAACGCGCTTGCTGGCGAAGCGATTCCAATGGGTCTTTCGTGTCTGGCCGAGTTCGGTCGCTTCATCGAGATTGGGAAACGCGACATTTACCAGAATTCCCGCATCCCGCTGCGACCGTTGCGACGCAACGCATCGTTTCACGTTGTGGCGATGGATGCCGTTTTTGCAGATGACAAATCACTCACGCGGGAAATGCTGACGGAGATTTCCGACCTCGTCGGGCAGGGCATCCTGCATCCGTTGCCATTCCGCGCATTTCCAGCGAACAACGTCAGCGCGGCCTTTCGACTCATGGCTGCCGGAAAGCACATCGGCAAAGTCGTCGTTTCGTTACCCAAAACGTTTTTGCCGCGGCGGGGCGAACCGATGGCTCCGAAATTCGAAATCAAATCGGACGGTTGCTATCTCATTACCGGCGCTTTCGGGGGCTTTGGAAGAGTCCTGGCGAACTGGCTTGTCCACGGTGGCGCCCGGCATTTGGTGTTATCCAGTCGCAGCGGCGCTTCCACTCCGGACGCTGAGGCGTTCGTGAGCAGTCTGCGCGATCGGGGAGTTGTGGTGCAGATCCTAAAAGCCGATGCCGGTTCGCCTAACGACATCGGCCGCCTGTTTACTGACATTCAACAAAACGGCCAGCCGCTGCGTGGCGTGTTCCATCTCGCCATGTTCATTGACGATGGGCCGCTGGCTGCTCTCAACCGTGAGCGAATGGCGAGCGTCCTTGGCCCGAAAGCGCTCGGTGCCTGGTTGCTTCATGAATGCACGCGCGACATGGCACTCGATTGTTTCGTCATGTTTTCGTCTGTCTCCTCGATCTTCGGCAATCCGGCTCAGGGCAACTACGCAGCAGCCAACGCCTTTCTTGATTCCCTTGCACATCACCGTCACTCGTTAGGCCTTCCCGCACTCACTCTGAACTGGGGCGTCCTTGGCGGAGAAGGTTACGTCGCGCGTAACGAACGCGTCGCCGAGTTTCTAGGGAAGCAGGGTGTCAGTGCACTATCGCCCGGTGAAGTGATCTCCATCCTCGAGTCTTCGCTCTCCGCCGGCAACGCTCAGATCGCCGCTATCCGGGTTGACTGGGCCAAATGGAAGACATTTTTCCGAGGCATGCAAGGGAACCCGCTTCTCGAGCGCATCTTCGCGTCGGTCGAAGGTCGCGAGACTAACGGCGGCACCACCGATTGGCGCAACCGGATCGAATCGGCGGCTCCTGAGGAGAAGGAAACGGTGATCGCGCAAGCAGTCCGTGAAGTTGTCGGCTCCGTTCTTCGCGTAAAGCCTGACACGTTACGGGATGACCAACCCCTCACCGACCTCGGCCTCGACTCATTGATGGGCGTCGAGATCGAGAATTCGCTCGAGTTGGCCATCGGTGTCGCTCTTCCCCCTACGAGTTTGATGCGCGCGCGAACTATTGGTCAGATTGCGAGTTTGATCGCTGGCCACGTAGGCGGCACGGTGCCGCCAACTGCTGCGCCGGCAGCGGCACCAATTACCGTAGCAGACCCGGCTCCGTCCACGGTTGAAGTTGATCTCGACGCCCTTTCCAACGAACAGATCGACCAGCTCCTCGGCGACGAGCAAAACATTGTATTGGAGAAAAGCGCGCATGACTGACGATAAACGCGCTCGATTCAAACAATGGCTTGCCAACGGAGAAGCCTGTCTCCATCCGCTGACCTTTCCACAGCGCGAATTGTGGGAAACATCCCTTGCCCCTCCCGCCCATGTGTCGAACCATATTTGCTGCGTAATTAACGTGCGCGGTCTCATCTCACCGGAAGATTGCGTGGCTTCCATGCAACGCGTGGTTAACCGACAGGAAGTGTTGCGGCTTTCTGTCTTGCCCGGCAAAAACGGGCCCGTTCAGTTGATCCGAACGCAGCGCGAGCCGGTGATGCGGTTTCGTGACATTCCGTCAAACAGTTCGGCGCAAGCAATCGAAGAGCTCGCGCTCGGGATTTTCTACGAACCGTTCGATTTGGTCCAGGGTCCTCTGTATAGGGTGGAAGTGCTCCGCCGCGCGCCCGACGACCAGGTGATGGTTTTCACAATTCATCACGCCATCGCCGACGGGTGGACGTTGGGCGTCTTCGTCCAGGATCTATGCGCCGCCTACGTCCAACAGCGCACCGGTGCATCCAACGGACTTGCTCCTGTGCCGACATCCTATTCCGCCTGGGGGACCGCCGAACGTGCATTCTGGCAGCCGGCCGAGCTGGAACCGCGTATCGCGTTTTGGAAATCGCGCCTAACCGGGATACGCCGGCTGTGGAGTGTGCCGGACGAAGCCGACGTCGTCTTTCTGCCGCGACGATTGGTTTCGCAATTACCGGCGGAGATCAGCGGACTCGTGCGGGAGTTGGCCCGCCGCAGCGGCGCCACGCTTTTTAGCACTTTGCTTGCAGCCTTCCAAGTTACGCTGTCGCGGTGGACCGGCGCCGAAGACATTGTAGTGGGAACGCCGGTCGCGAACCGCACGAGGCACGATGTCCGCGAGACAATGGGATATTTTTCCGGCGTCGTGCCGCTGCGCGGTCAGGTGGAACGAGACCGCCCATTTTCAGAACATTTACGAATCGTTCACCAATCCACAGTCGATTCATTTGCAAACGCAATGCCATTTACAGAACTTGTCCGGGCAATAGGCGAACGTCCGACGCCAAAACACAACCCCATTTTTGAAGTGCGATTCGCTTTACAAAACCATCCCGTGCCCGACGTGGAGATTCGAGGACTCTCACTTAAGCTAAGGATGCGCTCGACCGGAACGCCCCGATTCGATCTGGGATGCGAGATAACTGAACTGGGCGACGCGCTTGAAGTGGTTTGGCTGTTCCGGGAAAATCTCTTTTCACAACCTGAAATAGAAGAACTGGGACGTTTATTCAGGACGGTGGTGGAAAGCATTTGCCGCGTACCGGAGAGACGAACCGCAGCCCTGACGAGTTGAAATGGCAAACATAGCGACAACTGCCGAAAGCGTTCCCGAGCTGCAGGAAAAGCACGACGTGAACTGCGTCGCATTCCAGACCCTTGTGTTCTCGCTCACTCTCACCGAGATCGGGCTCTGGGCTACGGTGTGGAGTGGATGGATTTTGCTGTCGCTACCTCTCGTCCTGGTCGCCGCCCATCTCATGCACGGCCTGTTGATTGGCTTTCACGAGGCGTCGCACGGTCTGTTGCGAAAGAGCCGTCGTTTGAATGAATTCGATGGTGTAATCCTCGGCGTATTTAGTTTCCTGCCGTTCAGCCTGTACCGGGTGGTGCATCAAATGCATCACATGCATCTTGCTACCGAGCGCGATACTGAGCTTTGGCCGTTAGTCATCACCAAAACGCCTCGTTGGGCGCGACGCTTGGCTGCTCTCCTCGAACTCACCGTCGGCCTGTTGTATTCACCGTTGATCTTCTTTCGCGTTTTCCTGCGTCGACCTTCATTAGTCCGTAGCCGCAAGGTGAGACGAAGAGTTTGGGCTGAGCTTGCCCTCATGGTTGTTGTCTGGACTGCCATTCTGACTGCAATCGCCTTTTTTGGGGTGTGGAAATATTTCCTCTGGATGTATCTGGTCCCGGGATTGATAGCGGCAAATCTTCAGAGCTGGCGCAAATACATCGAACACGTTGGCCTGACCGGCAATACCGTGAATAGCTCTACCCGAAGCATTGTTCCGAAGAGCTGGCTCGGCCATTTGTTTGCTTACACGTTGCTTCACGAACCTTACCACGGCGTGCATCATCAAAATGCAGGACTTCCGCATCGCGTGCTGCCTCAGTTTACGTCCGTGCTCATACCCAAAAGACCCGATGACGTGGCTCCATTCATGAGCTATCGACAGGCGTTGCCGGACCTGATCCGCAGCCTGGCGAATCCTCGCGTCGGAGCGCAATGGTGCGATGCGACTGAGAGCCGATTACGTGAGCATCGCGAATTCGTCGCAAATAAGAAACCGACGAATGAAGCTCTGCGCGACGAACGGGCTTACCTGCATTAAGTCACAACATAGCCGCCAGCGCACGCCGCAGCTCCTTTCGTGGCTTCCTGTTTCATTATGAACACGCCGTCGGATTCCACCCAGAATGCCACGTCGCCTTTCGTCTTTGAGGCGGCTGGCCTCAAAAAGGATTACGACGATGGCCAGGTGCACGCTTTACGAGGTGTGGATTTTCAAATCAGGGAAGGCGAGTTTGTCGCGATCGTTGGCCCAAGTGGGAGCGGCAAGACAACTTTGCTGCAAATGCTCGGCGCGCTCGACCAGCCGACCGCCGGAACATTGAAGTATCGGGGCAAATCACTGCTCGATTTGCCCGACCCTGCGGCCTATCGAGCGCACGAGATCGGCTTCATCTTTCAAGCCTTTCATCTACTTCCGACGTTCACCGCGATTGAGAATGTCCAGATTCCGATGTTCGAGAATCACCAGTCGCGCGCCGCGCGAAAAACCCGCGCTCTCGAATTATTGAAAGCGGTCGGACTGGAACAGCGAGTGAATCATTTTCCCGCCAAACTTTCCGGCGGCGAGCGCCAGCGCGTCGCCATCGCCAGAAGCCTGGCGAATTCGCCTTCGGTCCTTTTGGCCGACGAACCCACGGGGAATCTGGATAGCCAAAGCGCGAAACACATACTCGATCTAATCACCTCTCTCCACTTCGACCGTCGCATGACGCTGATCCTCGTCACCCACGATATGAGTGTTGCGTCGCGCGCATCGCGTGCGATCCAGACGAAGGACGGCCAGGTTGTTTTCGATGGCGATCCGGCAAAACTTCCCAGGCACGAATGAGATGACTTTTTTCGATGTTATCACGCGCGGTCTCAAGCGCCGACCGATCCGCACCGGTTTGACCCTTTTGGGAATTGCAGTGGGCATCGCCGCCGTCGTGGCATTGATTGGGTTGTCCCGCGGCCTGGTAGCAAGCTGGACCGCAGGTATGAAGTCGCGTGGTACCGAGATTGTCGTTCATAACATGCGCGGTTCTCTGACGCCGAAGCCGTTTCCCGCAGCTACGCGCGATCGCGTTGCGCATCTGCCCGGTGTTACTGCCACATGTATGATTCTCGTTGATTTGATGAGCGTCGAGAACGCCGAGCTGATGATTGTGTCGGGCCGCGAATGGGGCTGTTTTGCCTGGGAAAATCTCAAGCTCGTCTCCGGACGGATGCCAAAAGATCAGATGGAGCGGGCGGTGCTTCTCGGCACCACCGCCGCAGATGTATTGAAAAAGAAAGTGGGCGATACGGTTCAGATCGAGACAGAGGAACTCACTGTCGTTGGCATTGTCGAAGGCGGCGCCTTTGTTGAGAACGGTTCGATCATTCTTTCATTGCCGCTACTGCAGCAGATCACCGGAAACCAGGACAAAATCAGCGCGATTGACGTGCGCGTCGCTGCCGGGACTAACGATGCCGAAATCCGGCGGCTTTGCGAAGAAATGTCACGGCTTATTCCGGAAGCCCATGCCGATCCTGCAGGCGAACACCTGGCCCACACCGAGGGCTATCGGGTCATTAATGCAATGAGCTGGGGCACGTCATTGCTGGCCATACTCGTCGGTGTGCTCGGCGTAACGAATACAATGCTCATGAGCGTGTTTGAACGAAAGCAGGAGATCGCAATTTTGCTGGCACTCGGGTGGAAGCGCAGCCGGATCGTGCGAATGATTTTACTGGAGTCTGCCATGCTCGGATTACTTGGTGGAATCATCGGCGTAGGATTAGGCGTTATCGGTGTTCACCTGATGCAAGCTGCGCCGGCAATCCGCGGTTTGCTGGAACCGGATCTCAGCTTCAATCTCATACTGATGGCCGTTACCATCGCTGTCTGCGTTGGCGTTCTGAGCGGTTTCTATCCGGCATGGCGGAGTTCTCGCTTAACGCCGAGCCTTGCCTTACATGGTTGAAGAAACACCACCAAACGCTTTGTCGAATTACTTATGAATCGTTATTTTGTTATTAGGACGACCTGTTTCGTCGGCATCTGTCTTGGCCTTGCCCTCCCTTACGGGGCGTCCGCCGACACCGCCTCGGAGTTGGCCGCTAAACTGCGTGCAAAGCAAAGCGGTTCCATGTTCGTCCGGATTCGGATGGAGATTGGAAGCGGCGAAAAACAAACGCTTCAGATTCAGATCAAGTCTCGTGTTTCCGACGCGGACGGCGACATCGTTTATCAAATACTTTTTCCGAAGGAGCGGAAAGGTGAATCGGTTTTGCTTCACCGAACAGGACACAAACTCAGTGGGACATTGTTCACGCTGCCGAACAATCTTAAATCGATTGGGTCGGCCGAGATGAAACAATCGCTCTTTGGCAGCGACCTGTCCTACGAAGACATAATTGACAGTCCTTTCGCCTGGAGTCAGCAGGCAATTGTCGGCACGGAAAACATGGACGGCACTCCCTGCCAGATTCTGGAATCGAAACCGGGCAAAGGCCACACCTCTTCTTACTCCAGTGTGAAAAGCTGGGTTGAATCGCGCCGGTTGGTGCCTCTACGCATCGAAAAATATGACAGCTCAGGCCAAGTTGTTCGGCGCATCAATACCACTCGCGTTTTGCTCGAGGGAGGTGATTCGCTTCCGGTCGATCTCAAAGTTTACGGGCCCGGCAGTTCCGTCACTCACATAACCGGGTCACGTCTCAAGCGCGGTGTGACCTACGCAGACAGCGAATTCACGCCGGAGGGTCTCAAACAGCTTAACGTCCCTCCGGGTTCAGGTTCCTCGGAATAGAAAGTACCTCATCCTTATCTGCGGGCCGCACCAGTTCGGGCCTTCAGAATCTGACTCAAATTCGCCCAAAGCGTTGCCGGGTGACAGACACGGCGGGCGAGCGCTTTTCACTTGCTGTCGCTGTCTTTGTCACTGTCAACACGACCCGCAAGACACAGCGGAGTGTCATCGTCCCGCTGGCGAATGCGCTACCCGCCGCGCCCGCGCTTTGAGCCTTGTAACGTTATGAATCTTTAGCTTCGTCCAGAGTAAGCGTTTGGCCGATTTTCATCACGCGCAACTCTGCCTTTGATTTACGCGTTTTCAGTTCGCGTTCGAATACTTCAGGTGTTCCTGTCAAAACCGGAAAGGTTCCGTAATGCATCGGAATCACTGTCCGCGCTTTGACCAGCTTTACTGCTTCTGCCGCACGAGCGGGTCCCATCGTAAAATGGTCCCCGATGCAAACCAGCATGATGTCGATCTTGTGGAAACGAGATACCAGCGCCATGTCGGAAAACAAATCTGTGTCGCCTGTGTGATAAATCGTCGGCCCGCTGCGAATGGTAATAACAAAACCTCCCGGCGCACCCCCATGACGCAGCCCGCATCGATCATCGGCTGCGACACCGGATCCATGATGCGCGCGAACGAAAGCGACTTTTACTTCGCCATCCAACAGCGTCAGTTCGCCGCCAAAATGACCAATCGTGTCTACTTGCGCCTGCTCCGCCGGATAACCGAGATGTTTCACCATCGCGTCGGCTAGATCGAATGTTGCTACCAGTTTTGCGCCCGTCTTTTTCCCAATGTCCACCGCATCACCGACGTGATCGGAATGCCCATGCGTAACGAGAATGAGATCGACGTGTTTAAGTGCGGCAATCTCCCGCTTCGCGTTTTCGAAAACAGGATTTGAGAGCCAAGGATCGACAAGCAGAACTTTTCCGCTCGTGGTAATAATCTTAAAAGCCGACTGTCCGTACCATGTGAGTTGCGTGTCCATGGGAAATCACCAAACCGAAAAGATTTCGCCAAGCAAGCTGCATGAGCGCGAATGGCGAAGCTGGAATAAATTGTAGGGCGTTTCTGCGGAACGGCGTAGCGTCTGACACAGACGCCTTAGAGTTCGTCATTTGTCATTAATTCGTCATTCGACATTCCGCATTCGTCATTTTACTTACGCTCCATGCGGATGGATCACGACCACGCCCATCAGCTTCTCACCGCGAGTCATCCGCGTATGGCTGCGCTTATGGCGCGGTCGCGGCGCTATGAAATTCAGCCGGCCGTATCGATCCGCCCATTTGATGCGCTCGCCGAATCGATCGCTTACCAGCAACTAAACGGCAAAGCCGCAGCAACTATTTGGAACCGCGTCCGCGCGCTTTATCCCAAAGCAAAATGGCTCGATCCGGAAAAAGTCCTCGCGACATCGGACGAAAGACTTCGCGCTGCTGGCCTTTCGCGTGCGAAAACCGCCGCATTGAAAGACCTCGCAGCGAAAACGATCGATGGAACCGTGCCGTCAGGCCGCGCACTCTTTCGGATGAGCGATGACGAAATCATTGCACGTCTTACACAGGTACGTGGGATTGGCCGTTGGACAGTCGAAATGCTTCTCCTTTTCGATCTGGGACGGCCGGACGTCTGGCCGGTGGATGATTACGGCGTGCGCAAGGGTTTTGCGAAAACTTTTGGGAAACGAAAGCTTCCCACGCCCAAGCAGCTGATGAACATTGGCGAGAAATGGCGCCCCTACCGTTCGGTTGCGGCGTGGTATTTCTGGCGAGCGCTGGACAAATCAGAAGAGTTACAAAGTTAGAACGGTTTGTAACACTTATAACCATTTAACCTTGCCCTTCGTTCGGCGCTTCATTAGAAGGAACGCTTATGGCCATGATCCACGTTAATCGGGGCGCAACAAGTTTGGGCGTATTTTCTGAAGAGCAAATTCGCGAAGGCCTGCGCACTGGCCGCTTCGCTTCCAGCGACATCGGGTGGCGCGAAGGAATGGCAAATTGGCAGCCGTTATCTCAATTCGCGGAGTTTGCCGGCGTTGCCTCCGACGCACCGCCTCTCCAGACTGGCACAAAGGTACCAGCGGAAGCAGCGGCGGCTCCGCACAGCGGTCTGCCTTGGGAACACCGGCAGGACCGCGGCTTTTTCAATGCATTCGTTGAGACCCTGATGCTAGTGCTTACGAAACCGGGCGAGGCATTCCTGATGATGAGGCGCGAAGGCGGTCTCGGAGAGCCGCTCATTTACGCTCTCATCGGCGGATGCGTCGGGGCTGTCGTGTCGTTTCTCTTCTCGCTCGGGTTGCACTCTATCGGCCTTTTCTCTGACCGTCAGAACACTCTCGTCGCCATGGCTGGGATGGGCATTGGCTCCGTTGCGTTTATTATTCTGCTGCCTCTATTGGTTATAATTGGACTGTTCATTGGCAGTGCGATTGTGCATCTCTGTTTGATGATCGTTGGCGGCGCAAACCAACCATTCGAAACCACTTTCCGCGTTCTCGCTTTTTCTCAAGGCTCCACTGGTCCGTTGCAGATGATCCCGATTTGCGGCGGGTTGATCTCCGGCGTGTGGGCGCTCGTTTGCAACTGCATCGGCTTGGCACGCGCCCACGACACCGACACCAGCCGTGCTGTTCTAGCCGTTTTTCTTCCACTGATTGTTTGCTGCGGAGGTGGATTGCTCGTCGCGTTCATGTTCGGCGCATTAGGCGCCTGGAGCGCTTCGCATCACTGACTTCTGGTTACAAATGCAGTTTCGCGTTCGGCGTCTGGCCCAGGGTGAAGTCGATCATGAGTTGATCTGGCTAAGCGCCTCGGTTTCATCCGTGATCCTCGCAGCCGCCTGGCTGGCAATCGGGTTGCCATGGCCGGTCTGCATTTTTCACGAGCTCACTGGCTTGCCGTGTATGACATGCGGAATGACGCGATGCGCGATTCAATTCTTTCACGGCCACTTTGCCGCCGCATTGAAATGGAATCCACTGATTTTCACACTTCTGTGCGGTGTAATAGCCTTCGATCTGTACGCTTTCGCAACACTCACGATGCGCGTGCCGCGTCTGCGGATTCATGTTTCGACAAAGCGCGCGAATACATTTTTGTGTGTGTCCGTCATCTCTGCGATTGCGCTAAACTGGATTTATTTGCTTTCGCACTGGCGCGATTTTTGAATGGTAGGGTCGGCGCGCTGCGCCGACCGGACGCCGCAGGCGCGGCGTCCCTACCGGTACCATTCGTTCCCACGATCATTTTCTTCGTGCACTTCGTATCCTTCGTGGTTCAACTTCTTGCCTGATGCGAATTCTCGTTACGGGTGGCGCCGGTTTTATCGGGTCGCATCTTGTCGAGCAGCTGCTGGCGGGCGGATATGAAGTGCTCATCCTCGACGACTTCAATGATTTTTATGACCCCAAGATCAAGCACGGTAATATTGCCGGTTTCGCCAAAGAGGTGACCGTTCACCATGTCGATCTTCGCGACAGCGAATCAGTGCGAAATTTATTTCACCGCGAAAAAGTTGATACGATCGCGCATCTGGCCGCGCGCGCAGGTGTTCGACCATCGATTCAAGAACCGCGGCTCTATTACGACACAAACGTCACTGGGACATTACACCTGCTTGAGGCCGCGCGAATGACAAGTGTCGAGCGCTTCATCTTTGCATCCAGCTCATCCGTGTACGGAGCCTCGAAGACGATTCCGTTTTCTGAGGACGAACATCTCACACAGACACTCAGTCCCTATGGCGCCACGAAGGTTGCAGGCGAATTTCTCTGCTCCACTTACTCGTATCTGTACAACATGCGTGTGGTCGCGCTGCGTTATTTCACTGTGTACGGGCCGCGGCAACGGCCAGATCTCGCCATTCATCAATTCACCCGGCGCATCTACGCTGGTCAACCGATCGACCAGTTTGGGAACGGCAGCACCCGGAGGGATTACACATACATTGACGATGTAATTCAAGGAACGATGGCGGCGCTGCAGTACGAAGGCCCGCTATTCGACGTTTTCAACCTTGGGGAGAGCGAGACGATTCAGCTCAAAGACTTGATCGTGGCAATCGAAAATGCGCTCGGCAAAAAGGCAAAAATTAACGAGCTGCCGGAGCAACCCGGCGATATGCCTCGGACTTGCGCAGACATTTCCAAGGCAAGAAAATTGCTCGGCTACAATCCAACCACGCGATTAAGCGACGGACTCCCGCGTTTTGTCGATTGGTTTTTGCGCAGTGGCAAATGAAGAGTTCGATCCAGGAGTTGCCCTTCGGTCAACGCGCCTGTTTCATCGCAGGTCAGGCGAAATCCGGCACAACGCTTTTGGTGGCGTTACTCGATAATCATCCCCAGCTGCTCGTTCTTCCGGAAGAAACCGCTTATTTTCCTACCATCCTGACCAAATACGCGTCACGCGGTCGCCGGGCGCAGTTTGATTACCTGACCAAACAATCGCTTTCGAACGTGCTGTTTGGTGGCCCATGCAAATGGGGCAAGCGGAATTACTCGACGTTTCCAAGCCAGAAATTTCTCGAGACCTTTGAGCACGCAGCATTTGATCCCGCGAATACGCAGGAGGATCTGCTTGTGCTCATGGTCAAGGCATATGCGGCAACGCTGCAACGGCCGTTGGATACGGTAGGACGCTGGGTGGAAAAGACTCCGGCCAATCGTAACCACATTCGGGAGATCCTCAGGCGTTTCCCACACGCAAAAATCCTGGTCACGATTCGCGATCCGCGCGCCATTCTTGCGGCGCAAATCGCGTTGGAGAAAACGAGGCAAACAGGAAGATTCTCGACCTATTATGTGATTGCGCATTGGCGGGTCGCTGCGCGGCTGGCCAGGCGAGTGCGCGACGGAGACGTTCCCGGATTCGTGGTGCCCTATGAAAAATTGGTGTACGAGCCGGCCGGGACGATGGGCGAAGTTTGCAATTACTTGGAGATCGATTTCGATCCAGACACCGTGTTGACGCCGACGAAAGTGGGTCAGTTCTGGAGTGGTAACTCCGCGGCCCGAATTCACTTTTCGCAGATCAGCTCAGAACCGGCGACGCGGTGGCAAAGTGAACTTTCCAAAGATGAAATCGGATGGGTCGAATGGCATTGCCGGGAACTCATGCCGGAATTCGGCTATGAGCCAAGGCTGAACCGACGTGAGTTGCGATACTTCATGCAGCCGATCCGCGGTGAGCGCCCGCGAGAATATCTCAAGTCGCGCGCTTACTCGCTGCGCGATGATTGGATTAGACGCGAAGTTCGACCGGTCTGACTCGTCGGACTTGCATTGGCACCGGAAGCACGCCATAATCAGCGCGAGATGTCGGGAATCTTCTTCGATCTTCCGAGCGTCCGGTTTCTACGACGATTCAGAGTTCTTGAACCAATGCTGCAAACGATTGCCGCAATACTGTTTCGTTGCCTGAGTGCACCGGGTTTCGCTTCCAGACGAGTCCATTTCCGGCATGACGAGGCGGAGTTTCCATTGGCGTCGCAGAGGAGAAAGTTTGACTGGACTCTAGATGATTCGCGCGCCGCGGACGGTGTCCCGAACCTTTTCGGGGCGCTCCGCCATTTTAACAATTGGACTAAACCTAAGAATCAACATGAACTCTTATTCATCCGGAAGACGCTCACACCGCTCGCGCGGTGGGGGCCGACGCAGAGGAAACAACGAACGCTTTCGGGACCAGCAGGGAACAGCGAAAACGCAGAAAAAGACATTCTGGCAGCGGGTTGCCGAATTTTTCGGAAACAGCGGAGACAAAAAGAAAACGGTAGTACAGCCGCGCAATGGGGCGCAGCCAGCGCGCGCGGCGCGGAAGCCTGAACGAATAGACGTGACTTCGCCCCGTCTTTACGTCGGGAACTTGTCCTTCGACGCAACTGAGAGCGATCTCTTTGAATTGTTCAACGGCGTCGGACATGTGCAGAATGCGGAGGTCGTAAGTTACCGGCACAACCAGCGCTCGAAAGGTTTTGCTTTTGTGCAGATGCAAAGCATCGAGGAAGCAAAACGCGCCGTGGAGGAATTGCACGACAAGGAATTCCTCGGTCGCAGACTCGTTGTCAGCGGGGCAAAATCTGATCAGCATCAGACGCGCTAAGATAGCGCATATCTCTGGCTTGTGATGTCGTGGACGCGGCAAGCTGCCGCGCCGTCGTCCTACTTCTTAATCTCCAGGTACGTGCGGGCCTCCACGTGGCTCGTGCCTGGCTTGAATTCTTCGATCCGCATTTGTTTTAGAAACCAGCGTTTTTCGATCTTCTGCGCCGAGACCACTTCAAAACGCTTCGCCAACTGTGCGTTCCAGTCATAACCTTCCATGCGCATCAGTGCACCGCTCGCCTTGTCGACCCACAGCAGCACATTTGAATACTGAGACTCACGGGACGGGGCACGCAGTTGCAGCTTCCAGCAATTGCGAGTGCGAACTTTTTCCTCGCCGAGGACGCGCGCAGCCGGCCAGTAGAGGAATTTGAACGCCAAGTCTTCGTACGTCACGCTCGTGTCGCGGATTCTTTCATTAAGTTTCGAGCCCGCGAATTTTTCGGTTCCAGCGTCGCTCACAACATCAAGCCGCGAACTATTTTCACCGAGACGCAACTGCAAGGTCTCATCCGGATTCGAGAATGAGTAACGAATTAGCGGCCCGTTTTGCACAAGCCGAAATGGAATTACGACGTCATTTTGTCGAAGCTGCCCCTGCAAATCGATCTGTTGACGCGACTCCATCATTCGCACAGAAGCGAGGATGTCCTTCGCAGAGGGGGGAGACTGGCCACGTGTTGATAGTGTAACGGCCAAACAAATGGCGAGAACCAAATGACGAATGACGAATGACGAATGACGAAACAAACTCGAATGCTCAAATGACGAACGCACCATCCGAAGGTTTTGTCTACTTGCTACGGCTTCGGGATTTGTCATTCCTTCGATATTCGACACTTGGCATTCGTCATTAGCTTCACTCGTCATTCGTGCTTCGTGATTGCCCCGGGTTTGTTTATTAGACGGGTAGCGATTAAACCTTAACCCGATCGAGTTGACTCGCATGGACCAGTCTCTGTTTCCTTTGATTAACCAACAATGGACAAGCCCATTTCTGGACTTGTTCATGGCGGCGGTGAGCGACAGCGAGATTTGGAGGCCGTTATTTATTGCCGTAGGAGTTGTCGCGCTCTTTGTCGGCGGGTTCAAAACGCGCGCATTCGTGATCTGCCTGGCATTGTCCTTGTTAATCGGAGCACTTGTGACCAGCGGATTAAAGTCGGCCGTCGATCGTCGTCGACCGAAACAGATACAAAGTGTTCGGATGGTACAGTTGCAAAAGGCGCACCCTAAATTTCTCACTCTCTTCAAGAGACCGACTATTCGCTTTTCCGATTCTTCCGATCGGAACCAATCAGGACCATCCTTTCCTTCAGGGCACGTGACGAACAACACCATAATTGCCGTTTTTTGCACGCTGTTTTATCGGCGGCGCGGCTGGCTCTACTGGTTCGTCACCGCTGCAGTCGGTTATTCGCGAATTTATCTCGGCTCGCATTGGCCCAGCGATGTGATTGCTACTGTTTTCCTCGGAATTGGTGAATCGCTGTTGTTGCTCGCCGTGTTCGAATTAATCTGGAGGATCTTCGGACCCAAGTGGATGCCGCAGCTTTCTGCGCGCCATCCGACATTGGTTGGCGATTCAAATGATAACGCCCAGCCAAAGCCCGCCCGCCCTCGCCAACGCGCGCCGCAATTTCCTGCATGAGCACCACGCGCGCGGTCTGGATTTTCATCGTCGCGCTCACGGCGATCCGATGGTCAATGCTGCCGACCACCGATCTGGAATTCGACGAGGCGCACTACTGGATGTGGTCGGAGCGTCTCGCGCCGGCATACTTTAGCAAAGGACCAGCCATTGCTTTTGCCATCCGCGCCAGCACTGCGCTGTTTGGGGCGAACGAGTTTGGCGTCCGCTTCTTTAGTCCGTTGTTGGCAGCAGGAACAAGTCTGCTGCTGTTCTATTTCGCCCGGCGTTTATTCAATGGCACCGCTGGGTTGTGGGCGGTGATCGCGTTGAACGTCACGCCGATATTTAACATCGGCGCGTTTCTAATGACCATTGATGCGTTGTCAGTTTTCTTTTGGCTGGCGGCGATGTTCACGTTTTGGTTGGCTGTGGAAAAAAGTCCGCGTTTTTCGTGGTATTGGCCTGTTACTGGATTGTTGACTGGGCTCGGGTTCCTTTCCAAATACACAAACGCACTTGCGCTTATCTCAATCGTATTGGTGCTTTGTTTGGCTCCGCGGCTCAGGCAAGAGTTTGCACGCCCTGGTGTGTACTCATTGCTTGGCGTGTTCGCGCTCTGCATGGTGCCGCCGATAGTCTGGAACCAGCAGCATGCTTGGATCACCCTTGCGCATTTGCGCTCGCGCGGAAGTCTTGAGCACGGATTTGGTTTTCATCCGGCTGAGGTTCTTTCCTTTCTGGGCGAGCATTTTCTGGCGTACTCGCCGTTTCTTTTTCTGGCACTGGCCTGGGGCGTCATTGCAAGCTGGCGGCGCGTTAATCAGCAATTCAAAGTGCTGTTCTTGATGTGGTTTGGGTTACCGGTGTTTCTCTTTTACTTGCTTCTTTCATTGAACAAAGCCGCTGCGCCAAATTGGGACGGCTTAGCTTTTCTAGGCTTTGGTCTTTTGGCGGTTCATTTCTGGTGGGAAAAACTCGAAGCTAGCGTGATTTTACGGCTGGGCGCGCTTGTTGCGATACTGCTTTCGCTCACCATGAGTGTGATTGGGCTGGACACAGACTTGCTGCGGGTCACGGGACATCGGTTCGAGCGAACCGATCCAAGCGATCGGATGCGCGGATGGAAAAGCGCTACGAATGCGCTTGAAAAAATGCGTAGCGATTTGGAAGCGAAATTGGACGAAAAGCTTTTTCTCATCGCCGACGCCCGCGACCGCGCATCAGAGATTTCCTTTTATTTGCGCGACAAACAGGTCGAAGGACCGGGTCATCCGCCGGCGTATATCCCCGAATCGCAGGACATGGTAAACCAGTTCTCGTTTTGGCCGCGCTACGATGAATTCGTCGAATTAAAACCCGGCACGCCGCGGCCAGAGGGTGAAACCTATACCGAAGAGAACGGCATTAACCGTTTCGTTGGCCGTAATGCACTCTTTATTCGGAGCGGCGAGAAGGAACATGTGCCGCACAATATCGGAGCGGCATTTCAATCAACTGAGCCGGTTGGAACCATCGAAGTTTGGCGTTACGGGAAGCGGCTGCGGGTTTGGCAGGTGTTTCTTTGCCGTAATTATCGCACTCTACCATTATGAGAAAATATTTCGACAGAGGTCTGGCTGTAGCGTGCGCTGTCCTCAGCGCATCCCATAAGAGCGCGCTCTGTGGATTTCCGCTGAGGACAGCGGACTTCACAGCACTTTAAATCCGATAATGCAGGCGACGCACTCTCTCGCGGTTTCCGTTATCGTTCCTTTGTACAATGAAGAAGAGAACGTTCCGATTCTGCAATCAGAGCTGTGCGCAGCGCTCAAGAACTTCACTTACGAGATCATTTTCGTCGACGACGGATCGACCGACCACACAGTTGAACGCATTGAATCTGGAACGAACCTGCGCGTGATCCGGTTTGAAAAGAACGCCGGTCAAAGCGCGGCAATTTATGCCGGCCTTAAAGAAGCGCGCGGCGCAACGGTGGTTCTTATCGACGGCGATTTGCAAAATGATCCCGCTGACATTCCAAAGCTGCTTGCTGAAATTTCACACGGCGCCGATCTCGTCTGCGGCTATCGTACGCAGCGCAGAGATACCGTTGTCAAACGGCTGACAAGCTGGATAGCCAACGCGGTCCGCAGCCGTTTTACTAAAGATGGCGTGCGCGACACCGGTTGTACGCTGAAGGCGATGCGACGCGAATGTGTGACCGTGTTGGTGCCGTTCAAGGGAATGCATCGCTTCATTCCAGCGTTAGTCAAAGGCGCGGGGTACCGGCTCGTGGAAATCCCGGTGAACCATCGGCCGCGTCGATTCGGCCAAAGCAAATATGGACTCGGTAACCGCGCATTGCGGGCGACAATCGATATGTTCGGCGTGCGCTGGCTACTTTCCCGCCGATTGACCCACAAGGTGCGTGAGCCTTAAGCGGTACGTTGTGTCAAAACGCGCTTGTCAACCTAGGCGCTGCCGCTAAGCTTGGCCTCCCGCACTGGGAATCCGCATGTCCTTGGCCAATTTACTTTCTGCCGAGCAGATCATCCCGGAGATGAAAGCAACGGAGCGCTGGGCGGCCATCGTCGAGTTGATCGATTTGCTTGTTCGTCTTGGAAAAATTAAGCCTCAGGATCGAGATCCCATTCTTGCAGCCCTTCGGCAGCGCGAAGAAACCATGAGCACAGGAATCGGATTCGGGATCGCGATTCCACATTGTTCGTCCGACCGGCTCGATGAAGTCGTCGCCGCGTTCGGGCGATCCACAACTGGCATCGAGTTTGATGCGCTCGATAATGCTCCGGTGAAATTCGTCGTTCTTTTCATTGTGCCCAAAAATCAATTTCAGACCCACCTGCGCACGTTGGCCTCCATTGCAAAGTTTTTGAACGACCGCTCCGTGCGCGAGAGCCTCGCCAGCGCGCAATCCGCCGACGAGATTTTGTCGATCTTTCGCGATCGCTCGTAGCTAGTTCTGCAGGCAATCCTGCCTGCGAGATTGAAAGTTTGCGAGCAGACATGATTGTCTGCTTCACTTGATGGAAACATTCCAGTCACTGCTTGCAAAAAAGCTTTCGGATGCTTTGAAAGCGGCTGATTTGCCCGACGCTGGCGAATTAACGCCAGCGTCCGATCCGCGCTTCGGCGATTACCAGATTAACGCCGCTCTCGTGCTCGGGAAGCAGCGCGGCGAAAATCCGCGAGTTCTTGCAGAGAAAATCGTCGCGCACTTCGACGCAGGCGATCTTTGCGAACCCCCCGGCGTGGCGGGTCCAGGGTTTATCAACTTCGCTCTGCGTCCCGGCGCAGTTGGTGAAAAAACAATGGAGGTGCTCCGGGACGAGCGGCTGGGTGTCACTGAGACAGAATCGCCGCGGCGTATTGTGATTGATTTTGGCTCGCCCAACGCGGCCAAGCCGATGCACGTCGGTCACATCCGCAGCACGCTGCTTGGCGACGCTCTGGCGCGCATCGCGCAGTTCCTTGGGCACGAAGTGATCCGCGATAATCACATTGGCGACTGGGGCACGCAATTTGGAATGGTCATTTGGGGTTGGAAAAACCTGCTGGATCGGCAGGCGCTGCAGCGCAATCCGCTGGCTGAGATCGTGCGCATTTACAAAGAAACAAACCACCGAGCGAGCAACGAGCCCGGTGTTCGCGAAGCGTGCCGCCAGGAATTGATAAAGCTCCAAGCCGGCGACAAGGAGAACCTTGATATCTGGAACGAATGCGTTGCGTTCTCAATGCAGGATTTCGAGCGCACTTACAAAGTACTCGACATCCATTACGACATTCAATGCGGCGAAAGTTTTTACCACGATAGGCTGCCCGGCGTGGTCGAACGCCTGCTCAAAGGCGGCATCGCCGAGATCAGCGAAGGTGCGGTAGTCGTTTTCTTCCGAGATGTTCCCGAACTTGCTGATAAACCCCTGATCATCCGGAAACGGGACGGCGGCTTTAATTATGCGACGACGGATATCGCGACAATCGATTATCGCGTCAACGATCTGAAAGCCGACGCGATTTGGTACGTAGTTGGCGCGCCGCAGACTTTGCATTTCAAACAAATTTTCGAGATCGGTCGGCGTGAAGGTTACAGGGCCGATCTATGCCACATAGTATTCGGCAATGTTCTTGGCGAAGACAGGAAACTGATGAAGACGCGCTCGGGCGAGAATGTTCCTTTGCGCGAGCTTCTCGAGGAAGCATGTAGGCGCGCCCGGAAAATCATCGACGAAAAAAATCCGGACCTGGGCGAAGATGAGAAGAACGACATCGCGGCGACGATAGGCATCGGCGCAGTGAAATACGCGGATCTCTTGCAGTACCGGACGACGGATTACATTTTTTCGTGGGACAAGATGCTTTCGCTGCACGGGAATACCGCGCCGTATTTGCAGAACGCGTACGTCCGGATTCGCTCGATTTTTCGCAAAGCCGGTAACCCTCCGCTGAAAATCGGCAGGCTAATCTTCGCCGATGCTGCGGAAATTAATCTTGCCAAACGACTTTGTCAGTTCGCCGAGATTGTTCCTCAAGTGTTGAACGGGTTTCGTCCAAATATTTTGGCCAACTACCTCTTCGAATTGGCGAACAGCTTCCACACATTTTACGAAGCGTGTCCCGTCCTGAAATCCGAAGAACCGGCGCGCAGCTCGCGTCTGGCGTTGTGCGATCTTACCGCGCGGGTTTTGCAGCGCGGGTTGGATCTGCTCGGGATCAAAGTACCCGAGAGGATGTGATAGCAAAATGACGAAACACGAATGTCGAATGACGAAGGAATGACAAAACCCGAATGGCAAAAAGCCTGTAATGGGCCATGAACGGTTTTGGATTTCGTCATTCGGATTTGTTTCGTCATTCGTCATTCGACATTCGTCATTTAAGATGTAGTCGCGATCACGCGTGGCATGACAAGGCAACAACATCCCCGCATCCCCACGTGCACTTACCGATTGCAATTCAATCGCTGGTTCACTTTCTCACAGGCGCGCCAGATCGTGTCGTATCTCGGCGCGCTGGGAGTAAGTGATGTTTATGCATCCCCGTATTTTCAGGCGAGCCCCGATAGTCTGCACGGGTACGACATCACCGACCATAACAAGCTAAACACTGCGATAGGCTCGCGCGCGGATTACGACGCGTGGATCGCGGAACTGCATGCTCATTCCATAGGACAGGTGCTTGATTTTGTCCCGAATCACGTCGGCATCGCCGACTCGCGCAATGCCTGGTGGATGGCGGTGCTGGAGAACGGCCTCAGTTCCAGATACGCGCCCTATTTCGATATCGACTGGCAACCGCGGAAATTTGATCTGCGCGACAAGGTTCTCCTGCCAATTCTGAGCGACCAATACGGCCGCGTTCTTGAGCGCGGTGAATTACAATTGTGGTTTGAAGAGGGAACATTTTATTTGCTCTACGGCGAGCGAACACTGCCGATCGCGCCGGGAACGTATCGCTACGTTCTTGGAATTGCGTTGCAAAATCTTGCTGAACACGGCGGAGAGGATTTTTACGCGGAACTGCAAAGCATTCTGACTGCGCTCGAATATCTGCCCAAGCGCACCGAGACCGATCCCAAACGGATCACCGAGCGCATTCGAGAAAGGGAGATCATCAAGCGGCGGCTGGAACGGCTTTGTGCCGAAGCGCCGCAGGTGCAACAGGCGATCGAAAAGGCGTTGGCACAGATTAACGGGAAAGCTGGTGACGCCCGCAGTTTTGACGCGCTCGATGAATTGCTCAATGCGCAATCCTATCGATTGGCGTTTTGGCGTGTCGCAGCCGAAGAGATCAATTACCGCCGTTTTTTCGACGTAAATGATTTGGCAGCGATTCGGATCGAATTGCCAAAGGTGTTTGACGCTGTTCATCGGTTTCTTCTGGATTTGGTGAGTGCCGGCGCGGTCACAGGCCTTCGCATCGATCATCCGGATGGCCTTTACTTGCCGGGCGAGTATTTCGAAAAGCTCCAGCAGCGCTGCGCGAAAGCGCTCGGAATCGCGCTACCCAAAGATGGGCGCGCTATTTACATGGTCGCCGAGAAAATCCTCACGGGTTCCGAGGGATTGCGCAACGATTGGCGCTTGCACGGCACCACTGGCTACGATTTTGCCAATCAAGTGACACAATTGCTCGTCGATTCCTCGGCCGAGGAAGCGATCACAAAAACGTTTCATCGTTTCATCGGTCACTCGGTGCCTTTTGGTCATCTGCTGTATGCGAAAAAGCTCCAGGTGATGAAGCTCGCGTTGGCGAACGACGTCGATGTGCTCGGCAACATGCTCGATCGGCTTTCGGAGCGGAGCCGCTGGTACCGTGATTTCACGCTCGAGGCGCTCTCGCGTACTGTGCGCGAGACCATCGCCTGTTTTCCTGTTTACCGAACCTATCTCGCTCCGGGTCAGCCCGTGAGCGAAGAAGATCACGAAATCGTCGAACGCGCCATCAGCGGAGCCAAACGCCGAAACCCTGCGGTGGACGAATCGATCTTCAATTTTCTGCGCGACATGTTGGTCTTTCGTTTCCCGGCAAATCTCGATGCCAGTGGACGCGCGGCGCACACGCACTTCGTTCTGAAGTTTCAACAAACGACGGGGCCAATCATGGCGAAGGGACTGGAGGATACGGTGTTTTATATTTATAACCGGTTGACAGCCCTCAACGAGGTAGGCGGCCAACCGCAACAGTTTGGACTGAGCATTGAGGCATTTCACGAGCGCAATCTCGATCGGCAACGCAATTGGTCGGCGACGTTGCTGGCCACTTCCACGCACGACACAAAACGCAGCGAAGATGTGCGCGCGCGAATCGTGGCGATTTCGGAAATCCCAGACCTTTGGCGACGTTCGTTGCAGCGCTGGAGCGTTGCGAATCGCCGCTGGAAACGAACGATTAACGACGCCGAAGCGCCAGACGCGAACGAAGAATGTTTGCTGTACCAGACGCTGTTAGGGACTTGGCCTATGCGGGCAACCGGTGAACTGGAACCGGTGCCGTCGGCTGAGTATGTCGAACGGATTCAGGCGTACATGGCGAAAGCGCTGCATGAAGCGAAGATCAACACGAGCTGGATCCAACCCAACGAAGAATGGGACGCAGCGGTGGGAACTTTCGTCGCGAAGATTTTGGACCCCTCAGCGCGAAACAAGTTTCTGCCGATTTTCCTTCCGGTTGCACAGGAAATTGCACGTCTGGGAGCGATCAATTCACTCACGCAAACGCTGCTGAAGCTGACTTCGCCTGGCGTACCAGACGTTTATCAAG
>Ga0209160_1000451_pt1 | contig 33195 bp, 32 predicted proteins | sample GraSoiAngelo_153_FD_186167 | JGI IMG/M metagenome (GOLD analysis project Ga0209160, IMG submission 186167) | Grasslands soil microbial communities from the Angelo Coastal Reserve, California, USA - 14_1009_12_40cm (SPAdes) (version 2) | ecosystem: Environmental > Terrestrial > Soil > Grasslands ...
CCCACTACAACGTCTCGACAGGCACCAGAACGTTCACCCTGTCACAGGAGGATGCACGGGCGACTTACGCCGGCGCGATGCTGGCTTGGGGAGCTTCGACCAGTGCATCCAGCGCGACGGCAACGTTGAGTGCGACGGTCCAGGACATCACAGCTGTCACGGGCGATCCGGCATACGACGCGTTTCCGGGTGACATCCGGAATGCGAAGGTCACTTTCGTCGATCGCGGAACAGTGAGCGCAACGTATCCGGACGGAGCGCCGGTTCAAGCGGCGACCGGAGGTACCTGCAGCAACCTGCCCATCGGACTGGTGAGCTCCACCGACAGCAAGACGGGCACCGCGACCTGTAACGCAACGCTCGGAATCGGCTCGACTGGCAGCACTCAATACACGATCGGGATGATCGTGACCGGTTACTACACGCGCGATCAGTCCTACGACGATTCGGTCGTCACAGTATCGCTGCCCCTTACCTCGACCTTCATCACGGGCGGCGGTGTCCTCGTGATGCAAAATTCGTCCGGCCTCTATCCCGGCCAGACCGGTTCGAAGAACAACTTTGGCTTTAACGTCAAGTACAACAAGCAGGGGACGAATCTCCAGGGCAACATCAACGCCATTGTTCGCAACGGCGGCCATGTCTACCAGATCAAGGGCAACTCCATGACCTCGCTCAGCGTCAACTACTGTCCGGGAAGCACGACAGGGCCATGCAGTGCACCTCTCCCCGGATGCACCGCCAATGCATCACCGACGTGTCCGATCGCCGCGACCTTCAACGGCAAGGCGAGCATCCAGGACATCACCGATCCGTCGAATCCCATCTCGGTCGACGGTAACGCCACGCTCCAGGTGACGATGACCGACTACGGCTCACCCGGTACCTCCGACACGATCGGCATCACGGTCTGGAACAAGCTTGGCGGAACCTGGTTCTCAAGCAACTGGGTTGGTACCCCTCCAGCGACGGTTGAGCAGAAGCTCGGCGGCGGCGACCTGTCCGTCCATTAGCTGCGCTAGCGCGCCCCGGCACCGCGCTAAACGGCCACTGGCCTGCTCGGGAAGTCGACGATCCACCCGCCTCCGTCGATCGTGTCAATTAAGCGGGCTCTTCGCCCAGGCCGAGCGTAAGCGCCATAAACCTCACCTATTGATAGCGGCCAGTTAGAGCATGTGCGCATGCGATGGTTTGGCGAAACAACCGGACGCGACAGAAGTTATCGGAACTGCCGCCGAGGCCGAAGGTCGTAGCGATTCGGTACCAATGGACTTGCGCGCGTCATGCTCGGCCCAAGTGTGAGACTGGACCCGGATTTGTGTTCGGTTTGTTGTCCGGCCGTCATCCGTGACGTGCTCCTATATTCCTTGAAAGCGCTGAGGCGCGCGCACCGCTGGCCAGCCAAGCGCCGCTCCCCCCGAGGAGCGTGCCGACCAGCAGCGTCAGGATCACCGGCACCACCCCCTGGTGGCCGAAGCCCATGATCGCGGCCAGGCTGGCGGCCGTCGGGCCGAGCCCGTAACGCGCGTGGACCACGGCCAGCGGGATTGCCCAGGCGAGCAAGCCGATGGCCGCGCCCGCGGGCAAGGCGACCCGGGCGCGCCGGTCGAGCGCGCCGAGCGCGACCCCGATCACAAATGGCGCCCACCAAAGGCCGAGCAACACCCCGGCCAGCGCCAGAAGCGCGGCGAGGAAGATCGCGACGTAGCGCCTCACGGCCGCATGTCCCATGTCCGGATTCCGCCCGCGGCCACGGCCTGCTCCGCGGTGAGCATCGGGTTGAGCCGGCCGGCGAACCACGTGTCGACGCGATCCATGTACCAGTCCGAGGCAGGATTCTCGCTCTGGCCGCCCGGGTAGATGCCCTGGAAAGTGCCCGAACCCCAGTCGACCACCATGCGCCAGCTAGGTCCGTGGGTTGATGGATAGTCGCCGGCCGCTAGGGGCGTCCTGCCGTCACCACGGTCGGGTCGAGGCCCGTAATTGAGTCCTTTGACCTCGGCGAGGTTCTCCAGAACGCGCAGGTGGACCCTGCCCCATGTCCACGAGTTCGGATCTTTGCCCAAATCCTTCGCGATCTGCGGAATCATCTTGTGAAAGGCAGCCCTCTGCGCGTCCGCCGCGCTGCGTGACCCGACGCCCGGCGCGCTGAAGGCGCGGTTAGACGGGTCGTGAAGCGTCCATGCCTCGAGGTCCTGGTCGAGTGTGTCACTGATCTCCTGCATCTCCACCGGCACAGCTCTCGATTTCCACCACGGATTGAAGACCTCATAGACGTACCACCCGTAGAAGTAGCTCCATATCGTCGCCGCGGAAGAGTTGATCTCCATCCTGAAGTCCCAATTTCGCAGCAGCTGCACAATGGTCGACTCCTGCGGCGTGAGCTGTTCCTTGGACAGGGACTGGAGTAGCACGGGGACGATCTCCGATGCGAGGAAATCATGAGTGTCGGTCTGCAGCGCCTGCATGTCGCTCGCGCTGAGCTTGCCCGGCTGGCTGAGCACGCGGTGGATCTCGTTCGCGCGGTAGCCGGGATCGAAGAAGTTCGACGCGGTGCCGATGTAGTACGGGTAGCTGCTCGTGACCTGCCGCTGGTTGGCGGACCAGATGATGCCGTCGGGCGGGTTGTACGCCTGCGGGATGTCGTCGTACGGGATGGTGCCGGTCACGTCGTACTCGCCGGTGCCTGGCATCGGCATCCAGGGTTGGCCTTTGGCCACCTGCGGGTAGTAGCCCGCGGAGATCAAACCGATGTTGCCTTTGTCGTCGGCGTAGACGAAGTTGTGGGTGGGCGAGTACCAGCCGCGAAGGGCCTCGCGAAACTCCTGCCAGTTGCTCGCGCGGCCGGCGTTCATCAGCACGCCGAGGTCCTGCGAAGGTAGGTTGCCGCTCCACCACACTGAAGTGGTCTGACCTCGTTCCGAGATGACTGGTCCGTGGACGCTCCACTTCACGGTCAGGTGCTCGGTCGCACCACCCAGGACTGGAATTTGATAAGAGACCGTGATGTACTTCCTCCAGGCGCCGTTCCAGAAGTACATTCCCGGATGCGTTTTGGAGTCCTCCTTCTCCATATAGAAGAAGGTCTGCTGGTTCTGGGCGTCGGTCAGGCTCCACGCGATGTGCTGGTTGTGGCCGATCAGCACTCCTGGTGTGCCAGGGATGCTTACGCCGGAGGTGTGAAAGCCAGGCGACTCCTGGGTCAGCTGGAACCAGATGGCCGGCAGGGTGAGGTGGAGGTGGGGATCGCCCGCGAGCAACGCGCCGCCGCTCGCGCTCTTCGCGCCCGCGACCGCCCAGTTGTTGCTGGCGCCCCCTTTCGAGACAAGACCGGCCGGCAGCGCGGCGAGTCTTTCGTAGACAGCCTGCGCCGAGGCCGATTGTGCGTCGGTCATCGCCGTCATCGTGGCGATGCCTTGGGGCGGTTCAACCTTGCCGTAGGGACCAGGGTCGTAAGGCGCTTGCTGGTTGGGCGGCAGGATTGGGAACCACTCCGACGCGAGGTCGGTGCCCAGCGACTTGTTCAGAAGCGCCATCACGAGCGGCGTGTCGGTGAAGTTGAGCGTTTGCGTCATGTCGCCTTTGACCAGCAGCGAATCAACTGGCGTCCATGGTTGCGGGTGGTATCCGAGCAAGGTGAACATCGCGTCGAGCTGATGGGTGGACTCGGCCTCAGTGATCCTGTCGTTCACCCCCTGCGCGTAGGCAAGCAGCGCGTCGCGCAACGGATCGCTGGCGGGCAGCTGCGCCCACTCGAGCTCCGCGGTCCGCAGAAGTCCCAGCTGCAGCTCGAACCGGTCGGTGTCGAGGGCGACCTTGCCGACGATTTCAGACAGCCGCCCCGCGCCCTGCCGGCGCAAGAGGTCCATCTGGAAGAGGCGGAACTTCGCGTGCACATAGCCGGTGGCAACGAACAGGTCGTGGTCGGTCCGGGCGGTGACGTGTGCGGTGCCGTCCTTCTCGAGCACGACGCGGACCGGCTGCTGGAGACCGCTGAGGTGAAGCATGCGGTCGGTCACCTGGGCGTCGGCGGCCATCGTCCACGCGCCAGTAGTCGGGTTGAACGCGGCTCCGAGCGCGGGCAGCCCGGCGACCGGGAAGAACGAGACATAGAGCACCGCCGCCGAGACGATCGCCGCGCCCACGAGGTTGAGGAGGGGGAGCTTCGCCCGACGGCGGCGAGGCGCAACTGCTGTCATGACCGCCGGTGGTTCGGCGATGGCGCTCTCAGCGGTCACGGACGGAATTCTGCTCTTACGACTCTTCTTTCGAAGCTTCCTCTTTGCCGCGCCGCGCAAGCTCTGCCACGACCGCCGGGTCGGCGAGGGTGGTCGTGTCGCCCAGCGGCCGGTTCTCTGACACGTCGCGGAGCAGGCGGCGCATGATCTTCCCGGAGCGCGTCTTAGGAAGCTCAGGCGTGAACACGATGTTGGCGGGCGCCGCGAACTTGCCGATGACCTTGCCGACGTGGTCGCGCAGCTCCTTGAGCATCTTTGGCGAGCCGTCCTTGCCGCCCTTCAAAGTGACGAAGGCGACGATGGCCTGGCCGGTCTGCGCGTCGTTGCGACCGGCGACGGCAGCCTCGGCCACGGCGGGGTGGCTGACGAGCGCGCTCTCGACCTCGATCGTTGAGATGCGATGCCCGGAGACGTTCATCACGTCGTCGACGCGCCCCAGCAGCCAGAAGTCGCCGTCCTCGTCGACTCGTGCGCCGTCGCCGACGAAGTAGGTGTCCTTCCAGCGGCTCCAGTACGTCTGCTGGTAGCGCTCGGGGTCGCCGTAGATCCCGCGCAGCATGGCGGGCCACGGCTTGCGGATGACGAGGTACCCGCCGCCGCCGGGCGGCACAGTTTCCCCCGCGTTGTTGTAAACAGCCGCGTCGACCGTGGGAAAAGGCTGCGTCGCCGAACCTGGCTTCAGCGTCGTGATGCCGGGCAGTGGTGTGATGAGAATCATCCCGGTCTCGGTCTGCCACCAGGTGTCGACCACCGGTGTGCGGTTCCCGCCGACGTGCTCGCGATACCAGACCCAAGCCTCGGGGTTGATCGGCTCGCCGACTGTGCCGAGGACCCTTAGCGAGCTGAGGTCGTATCTCTGGGCGTACTCGGGGCCCCACTTCATGTGTGTGCGTATCGTGGTCGGCGCCGTGTAGAGGATGTCCGGCTTGTAGCGCTCGACGATCTTCCACCAGCGGTCCTTGTCGGGGAAGTCGGGAGTGCCCTCGTAGATGATGCCGGTGGTCGCGTTGGCGAGCGGGCCGAAGACGATGTAGCTGTGACCCGTCACCCATCCGATGTCGGCTGCGCACCAGTAGATCGAGCTCGGCTTGACATCGAAGATGTAGTGATGCGTCGAAGCCACGCCGACGAGGTAGCCGGCTGTGGTGTGAATGATGCCCTTCGGCTTGGCCGTGGTGCCGCTGGTATAGAGAAGGTACAGCAGGTCCTCCGAATCCATCGGCTCGCACGCGCAGGTCTCAGGGTCGTCGCTCACGTCTTGGAGTACGTCGTGCGCCCACACGTCCCGACCCTGCAGCATGTGGACGTCGCCACCAGTGCGCCTGACGACCACGCATCGCGTCACCGTGGGGGAGGCTTCGAGGGCCGCGTCGGCGTTGGCCTTGAGGGGCACCCTGTTGCCGCGCCGCCAGCCCTCGTCCTGCGTTATGAGCAGCTCGCACTGCATATCGTTCATGCGGCCGGACAGCGACTCGGCGCTGAACCCGCCGAAGACGACCGTAAACGGCGCCCCAATGCGCGTGCACGCGAGCATCGCGACCGGCAGCTCGGGGATCATCCCCATATAGATCCCGACGTGAGTACCTTTCTTGACGCCGAGCTTCTTCAAGGCATTGGCGAAGCGCACGACGTCCTTCTGGAGCTGGCCAAACGTGATCTCGCGGCGATCCTCTTCCGGCTCGCCCTCCCAGAAATAGGCGACCTTGTCCTTGTGACCTGATTCGACGTGGCGGTCGACGCAGTTGTAACAAATGTTCAGCTTGCCCCCGACGAACCACTTGGCGTAGGGGGGCTTCCACTCGTAGAGCTGGTTCCAGGGCTCGAAGAACGAGATTCGTTTGGACTCCTCCGTCCAGAACTCATCGAATCCCTTTTTGTAGATGCCCGGCTTGGCGTTGGCCTGCTTGCTGAAGGCGGGGTCAGGTTTGTAGCGGCGCTCCTCGACCTGAAGGGTCTCGATGGCATGGCCGCCGGGCGTCACGTCACTCATCGCGCCTCCTCGAAGTGCTTGGAACCGTTCTCTTTCGAGCCGGCTTGAACTCGATCCCCAGATGCAGTATGGCTGGGCACGCGTAAGGGGTGCTGGTGCGGAGCAGAAGGCTCTAACCTTTCACGCTCAGGGGGACCCACCGGGGGAAATCGGGCCGCCCTTGAGGGAAGGAAGCATGCAGCCGGGGGTCGTCGGTTTGCGTAGCGCGCTGATCGCCGCCTGGGAGGCGGACCTGCGCGCGGTGCGCCAGGACACGTTCGACGTCGGGCGCGGCCGCGAGTCGCTCGTCTTCATTCAGCGCTTCTACGCGTTGATCTCGGAACTGCGTGCGCCGATCCAGCGCTCATCGGGGCCGGGCGGGCACGTGCACGTGGTCGACTCGCCCGAGCTGGGTGGCCCCGGGCCACGGGTTTCCCAATCCCGCATCCGACTCCGCAACCACGGGGAGCTGGTCGGGGTCGAGCTTTTCTCATACGCCGAGGGTGCCTCGCGCGCCAACCATTCCGCGGGCCTCGATCGCGAGATCCGCGTCGCGGATGCGGATCCGCTCACGGTGGTGAGCGAGCTGTACCGGACCGCGGTCGACTTCCTCCAGGTCGCCCTCAACCTGGACCTTGGCCTGAGCGGATCGACGTGGCTCTACGAGCACGTGTCGGCCAACCACTTCGTGGCCGCGGGCAGATGGCCTTCAGTCGGCGAGATGTACCGAAGCGCGACGCGAGAATTCGCGGTGGCGGACTCGTACGAGAGCGTGCTCGCGGCGGCCGTGGCGCGCGCGGCGAGCGATGGTCACGCCAACGGCGCGGGGGCCGCGATTAACGGAAACAGCGCGGGCGAGGGCATCGAGCTCCGGCTCACGATCGACCAGTTGCAGCGGTTCGACGAACCGCAGGCCGACCTCGACAACTTTGTCCAGTTGGTTCACGTCGCGGTGGCCGCGGACCAGGAGGACCGTCCTCTCGCAAGCGACGCGATCGCATCCAGCCTCGGGCTCGACCCGCTCGCGCTGACGAAGCTCGGCCTTCTGGTCGCGCAAGTGCCCGACGTGTGCCGCGAGGGCTCTTTCAGCGCCGATTACGAGACGTGGACCTTCCAGCCCTCCTACAACGTGCACTTCTTCCGGCGGGTGCACGGCATTGACGACTTTCTCATCGTCCAGAGCTCACTTGTGCCGCGTGCGGCGGCCGAGGGCACGACCACAACGGCGCCAGGGACGGCGTTCAAGGTCGAGGAGGGCGCGTCGCTGCCCGACGGCATCGTCACCTTCTTGATGACAGACGTCGTCGAGTCCACCTCGATGTGGCTGCAGAGCCGAGCGTCGATGTACCAGGCGATGCGGCGGCACGACGAGCTTTTGACCGCGGCGATCGAGGCGAACGGTGGAATCGTGCTGAAGGAACGGGGCGAGGGTGACTCGTTCTTCGCTGTATTCCTGCGGGCGACGGATGCGGTCGTCGCGGCGGTGGACGCGCAGCAGGCGATCCAGGCGGAGCCATGGCCCGACCGCCTGTCGGTGTCCGTGCGGATGGCCGTTCTGACCGGGGAGGCGGACGCCGTGGACCGGGACTATCGATCCCCGGCGGTCAACCGGTGCGCCAAGCTGCGGCGGCGAGCGGTGGGGAATCAGATCCTGGTCTCCGAGACGACCTACTCGATCGTCGCCGACATCCTGCGGCCGGACATCGTCCTGGCGTCGGTGGGGAAACGTCGGCTGGAGGGCCACGACCGGATTGAGGAGATCTACGTGGTGCAACATCCCGAGGTATCCCTGGAGACGAATGTGGCCGAAGACGAGGTCGTGGCGACATAGGCGTGGAATAGCCGGCCACCGCAACCGGATAACCTCATAGCGTGAGTCTCTCGGCGCCTCGTTCGCGGTTCCTGGAAGCGGGCTCGGTCGTGCTGGTAGGTGTGGCAGCAGCGCTCTGGGCGTTCGATGCCTACTTCCGGCCGGGCCTGACCAAGCAGCTCAGCTCAGGCCAGATCGTGCTGGTCGAGGACCTGCTGATCAGCATCTGCCTCGTGCCGGTGCTCATCGCCAACGGCGCCTCGTTGCGCCGTCTGAGCGGCCGTCGCTGGCTGGCCCTGGCCGCGATCGCGATCGGACCCCAGGCCGTGGCCACCGTGCTCTTCACAAAGGCGATCGGCTACTCGTTCGCCAATCCCGCCGCGCCGAACTTCGACGTCCTGCACGAGGTCTACCTGCTCTACCTGTTGCAGCCGATCTTTGGGATCGCGTTCGCGCGGATCTTTTTGGGTGAGCGCCGCAAGCGCAGCTTCTGGCCTCTGGCGGCGATCGCCCTCGTGGGCGTCTACCTCATCGTCTTCGCCGACGATCCGACAGCGCCGTGGCAGATCCGCAACCCAGAGCTGGTCGCAGGCGCCCTCGTGTTGGGGGCGGTGATCATGTGGGCGGGCGGGACGGTGCTCGGCCGTTATGCCCTGCAGGACGTCAGCTTCCCGGTCACGACCAGCATGCGCTTCGTGCTGGCGTTGCCCGTGCTCCTGGTCATCGTGCTCGTGGACAAGGGCGGAGCCGCTTTCAGCGGCTACTCGGTCAGCCAGCTGCCCAGCTTCCTGGGCATCGTGCTGGTGCCGGGCCTGGTCGCCATGCTGCTCTACTACCTCGCGCTTTCCAACACCCCGGCCTCGCTGGCGACGATCGCCGAGCTCGGCTATCCGCTGGCGCTGTTCCTGATCTTCTCGCTGCCGGCCCCGGTCGGACAGGCCGCGCCATTGCGCCCGATAGAGCTGTTCGGTGCGGTGCTCCTGGTGGTCAGCGTCGTGACCTTGAACTTCCTGAAGACGCGCGACATCATCGAGCTGCCCCATGAGCGGTTCGCCGCCGCGCGGTCTGCCTGAAGAAGAAGAGGACCTGCGCGATGGCACGCGAGTACGGCACCTCCGTCGAGACGACCGCTTCGCCGGAAAAGGTCTGGCGCGTGTGGTCGGACATGTCGACGTGGGGAGAGTGGAATCCGAATGTCTCGACGATGGACTGGGAGGGCGGATTTGCGTCGGGCACCACGGGGGTCATGAATACCAATGCGGGACAGCATCACAAGATGGAGCTGGTCGACGTCCAACCCGGACACAGCTTCGCGCTGCTCACGAGCGTCGTCCCCGGGACCCGGTTTCGCTTCAACTGCCGTCTCGAGCCCGCGGGCGCCAAAACCAAAATAAGTCAGACGGTCGAGGTCGGCGGACCGCTCGGCCCGGTCATGGGAGGCATGCTCGGTCCGCAGGTCTCCAAGGAGTTCGGCACGCTGCTCTCGAACCTGGCCCGAAAGGCCGAAACGACCTAGTCGGCCCCTTACACATATAAGGATGCGAACCTCTATAAGGACGCGAACCTCAGGCTCGGACGGCCCGGCGGAGTCTTCGCTGGTAGGCGTCTGACTCCCGTCGCCAGCTCCATGCGGTCCCCGCCACCATGGCGATGACAAACGCAGCGAGGGCAGCGGCCAGCAAGATGGGTCCGACCTTGCCCGCCCCGATTGCGGTCCCGAGTGGGGTCCAGTCGACGGTTGCCGCCCCGTTCAGCCACGCAATGAGCCCAGTGATGAAGGCGGCGACCGCGAGCGTCCACCGTTTTTCCGACCGCGACATCTGCTGCAGGTCGAAGCGGCGCTGGCGCGCCGTGACAGGGACGGCGCCCAGCCGCGTCAGCAGGACGATCCAAACCGCGAGCATCACCAGGCCGATCCCAAGTGCGACCCACGGATACGCGGTCTTGTCGATGGGTGAGAGGTCGGCCGAGCCGGCCCACGCCGCCATCGGCAGCGCCCAGATCAGACTTGAGAGCGCGGCAAAGCCGGTCCGGCCGAATCGTTCGACGAGCCTTGTCATCACAGCGCGTACCTCTCAGCGAGATATTGATCGAATGTCAGCGTTCCGTCGCGGTGATCGGGACACAAAAGGCCTCCAGCCGCGACCTGGCGGCTTCCCTTCAGCGGCAGCCACAGGTTGACCAGCCGGCGCCGAGACTTGCGCGCCTCGAGCCACGACTGTGCGATTGACTTGAAGTCACGCACCTCCGGGCCGCCGAAATCGGGCAGCATCCCGGCCGGCCCCTCGAGGACGGCATCGACCGCGCGGCGAGCGACGTCCCTGGCGTCGACTGGCTGGAACTGCCACGAGAACGGGATGGCGGTTACGCCAGGTAGGCGCGAGAACCCCCCGAGGATCAGCTCCATGTATGGGTGGAATTGCGTGGCGCGAAGAATCGACCACGGAATCAGGTCTTCGCGCACGACCTTCTCGGCCCTGAGCTTTGTCCTGTAGTAGGGATAGCTCACGCGGTCCACGCCGACGATCGAGATGAAAACCACATGGGAGGTGCCCGCGTCCTTCGCCATTGTGAGCAGGCGGCGAGTGCCGCGCACATCGACGGCTCGGCCTGCGAGCGACTCGCGGGTCGCGGATGCCGTGTGGATGATCGAGTCCATGCCGTTCACGGCTTTCGCCAGGCCCTGGCCGGTTTTCAGGTCGCCCTGCACCGCGTCAACATGACCTCGCGGCTCGCGGCTCAGGATCCGGGCGCGGTGTCCTGACTGCCGGAGAAGCATCACGACGTGGCGCCCCAGCGTTCCAGTCCCGCCCGTGACGAGGACGTTCATCGCCCGATCGTCCGCTCGAAAAACCGCGTCACGCGCCGCCAGGCGTCCTCCGCCGCGACGGAGTCGTAGGTAGGCAGGTCATTGGAGAAACCGTGGCGCGTTCCGGGGTAGATCTTGATGTCGTGCTCGATGCCGTGGCGCGTCAACGCCTCGTCGAGGACGCGACCAGCGCGGGCTGTGAAGTCGTCCTCCGGGTAGGAGCCGACAACGGGGCAGAGGCGTTTGACCACATCCAAGGGCCGGGGGTTGGAGCTGTAGAACGGCGCGATCACCTTCAGGCGGGAATCGGTGCATGCCCACGCGACCGCGAAACCTCCACCCATGCAGAAACCGATGGCGCCGAGCCGCTGCGCATCGATAGCGGGGTTCTTGGCGAGGAACGTCAGGGCCGCCTTGAGATCGTCGATGCCGTAGCGGTTCACCGAGCCCATCAGCATCCCGGCCATGTAACGAGTCATGCAGATCGCGCGGTTGCGCCCGGTGAACATGTCCACCGCGAGCGCCGCGTATCCAGCGTCGGCGAAGCGCCGCGAGATTTTGCGGATGTCCTCGTTCAGACCGTGCACCTCGTGGATCACCACGACCCCTGGGTGGGGCCCGCCGCGATCCGGCAGCGCGAGGAATCCGCCCCCCTTCAGCTCGCTGGTCGAGATTTCCCGCGTCTGCATGATTTTCGATTGGCAGCCGTCGAAGATGGTAGCTGTCGTTCGAGGGCGTTCGTGAGGCGGCGGTATCCTTTATCTATTCATCGCCCGCGATCACCCTCGCGTGGGCCCGTGGCGCAGTTGGGAGCGCGTCAGACTGGCAGTCTGAAGGTCAGGGGTTCGAATCCCCTCGGGTCCACCAAAACTTCTAGTCGAATTCCCCATTCGGGCCAAATGGTCCTGTCCTCGTGCTAGGTAGCGCCATTCCAGCCCAAGTGGTCGCGCATCGCGGTCATCGGCACAAAGAGTGCAGGGCTGCCAGCATCATGTGCGATATCCAATGGGTGATCGACTGACGTACGTCAGGCCATCATGGTTCGAGCGCCACATCATGGCGGCGATCCCGCCCGCCGCGCGTTTGATGTCTCGGCTGACCGGCGATGCGGTGCTCCAGGTCCGTGGTCGACATTCAGGCCAGATGAGGACGACCTTGGCGCGGACCATCACGGTGGGCGAGAGCCGATACCTCGTCGCAATCCGAGGCGAGACCCAGTGGGCCCGCAACCTGCGAGCAGTCGGGCAGGCTCGCCTGTGGGAGCACGGCCGGACAATTCAAGTTCGCGCAATCGAGGCGCACGGCGAGGAGAAACGAACCGTCATCGAGGCTTTCGTCGCCTCGAGTAAGTACGCTCCGACGCGCCGGATGATGTCGGAGACACTTCCGGACCCGGACCAACATCCGGTTTTCAGGATCGAAGCCGCAGCCTGAAGATCCACGAGCTGCGTTACGCCAGCGCGGACCAGCCGATCACGAGCAGGACGAGCCTGACCACTGCGGCGGGAGGCGGGAACGGCAGGTCGAAACCGATCCAGAGCGCGATCTCAAAGGGCAGGAGGGCCGCAGCGCGGCACATGCCCTCAGGCAGAAGTAGGACGTCGCTCGTCGGACCTCGCTGGTGATCCCAGCGGCTCTGCGCTGTATCGCGGATACCACGCCCGGTAGCCGAGCAACCGTCCGAGCATCGCCAGCGGTCCGAAGAGAGCTCTCTGGATGGCAAAGGGAGGCCTGGCGAGCCGGAGCTCATCCTGGTACGCGTCCACCAAGACGGCCAGGCGCAATGGATTCGGCAGGCCCTTCCGATTCGTCTTACCGTCTTTCGCCCAACCGAAATAGGTCTCGAAGAACATCTCGGTCCGGAGCGCAGGCCTGAACTCGCCGAGGACGTGCAGCTCCTCCTGGCCGCCGTTCCACCACACGTGCGGTCGCCCGGCGGGCACCACCTCGATCTCGCCGGTCCGCATGGTTTTCTCTTTCCCGTCGATATGCAGGCGGAGCACCCCCGCCAGGACCTCGAAGCGCTCCTCCTGCATTGGGTGGACGTGCTCGGCAGCAACAAACCCTCCCGGCGCCACGTAGAGATCCGCCTGCAAGAGCTCTCCCCCGGTGTCCCGGGCGACCTTTCGCCAGACCAACCGCTCCCCCGTGACGGGATGCTCGAGTATGTCGCCGGATTTCGCCATTGGCCTACCTCCTGGATTGACGGCCTAGCGACCGTAAGCAAGCCTCGATCCCTTGTCCATCCCAGGAATCTGGGAGACCGCCCTTGTGGAGGACCGCAGGGAGGATGACAATCCACGCGATGGCAGCTCCACAGCTCGTCCGAGCGCGCCGGCAGTTCGTGCGTCTGCTCCATCGTGGCCTCGACCTTGCTGCCTTCCTCGAAGCCGCCGACCGGACCCTGGTGAGCGTGCTGCCGTTCGACGACTCATGCTGGCTGACCCTTGATCCAGCCACGCTGTTGCCCACCAGTCACTTCACCCGCGAGCACGGCATCGAAGTCCTGATGGCGCTGGCGGCGAACGAGTTTCTCGAGGACGATCTGAACAAGTTCGCGGACCTGGCACGTGCCAAACCACCTGTGGGCACCCTGTACGCGGCCACGCAGGGTGACCTCCATCGAAGCCCTCGCTTCACCAAAGTGCTCGCCCCGTATGGACATGAGGACGGGGACGAGCTGAGGGCGGTGTTCATGGATGGCGATTCGGCGTGGGGATGCGTGGCTCTGCATCGTCACCAGGGCAGGTTCCACGCGAACGAGGTCGCCCTGATCGCTGATATCGGTGGCTACATCGCGGAAGGAATCCGTCGCGCGATCCTCACCACCGCCCTGGGCGGCGATGACGGAACCGATCCGCCAGGTCTCATCCTCCTCCGCGAGGACGACTCGGTCGAGAGCCTCACTCCCGCGGCCAGTTTCTGGATCGGCGAAATTCTCGATTCGACGGCTGACTGGGGCGAACTGCCGCTCATCGTCGCGAGTGTTGCTCATCGAGCCCGGCAGGCCCTTGCCGAGCGGACGCAAAAGGTGGCCCAGGCTCGCGTCCCGCGTCGGGCGGGCGGCTGGCTCATCCTCGATGCATCGCTGATGGGCGACGATCCCACGGGAAGGGTTGGCGTCATCGTCCATCCGGCAAGCGCACCGCAGATCTCCGGACTGATCGCCGAGGCATATGGTCTTTCGAAACGTGAGCGCGAGGTGACTCGTCTCGTGCTGAATGGTCTTTCGACCCGCGAGATCAGCGAGCGGCTCACTGTTTCCCCCTACACGGTGCAGGATCATCTCAAAGCGGTTTTCGATAAGGTCGGCGTCAGGAGCCGCAGAGAGCTCGTGGCGCAGCTATTTCTTCAGCACTACGCGCCCAGGCTCCAGGGCGGTGCCAAGGTCGGCCCGGACGGTTGGTTCGCCGAGGAGCGGGTTGCGGCCACCTCCAGCCAGGGCAGCACGGCCTCCGGCTAAACGCGCGCGCACTTTGAACTCAGTGGTTCGGCCGATCCTGGACTCGTAGCCGCAGTCCTTCCAACTCGAGCGGTTTCGAGTTGTGTATGTCTGGGTCCACCAATCTCATCTCGCCCTTCCTAGAACAAATCGCGGCCTGTCATGTGACCGAGCACAACCCCGGAAGCGTTCGCGCTCACGTGCAGGCCCAACGCCAGCATCGGTGAGCGCCGGCGCACCAGGCCCAGGCCGACCCAGAACAGGAACAGGCCGCCCGCACGTCTCCACCGCCCGTCGATGACGACATGCTTGGCCGCGAACAGGGCCGCCGTCCTCCCGATGCCGAGACGTCGCTCCACGGCCCGGCCCCACACGATCTCCTCCGCCGGCGCGACCGCTCCCGCCAGCGCGGCCAGCTCGAGGGCCACCGGATCCGGTGGCGCCTGGTAGGGCTTGTGGCCCAACAACGCGCATCCGAGCGGATAGCCCGCCAGTGCGAGCGGCACGCCCAGCCACCATCCGGACCTGGAACCACCGCGCCGCTTTGGCGGCGCTTCATCGAGCAGGGCGCCGGCGGCCAGCAGCGGGTAGACGACCAGCCACGCCGCCGACCGCGACCGCAGGCTTCGACGTGCGGCCGCCTCGGCGGCGGTCACACCCACCGCCCAGAGCAGCGGCCTCAGCTCTTTCGCTGCAACGACCGCCGCTGTTCGGGCGTCCCCTTGGGCGGCTCGCCCGACGGAGCGGACGTGAACCGTCCGAAGGTCGTGACGCGCTTGCGCACGCCGTTGCCCCACAGCGGGCCGCCGTGCCCGAGTGCGTAGAACGCCAGCCAGCCGCCGCGGGTGTGCCCCGGCTTGGTGGCCCATTCCCAGAACTCGAGGTGGGCCGGGAGGTGCGCAAACCGATAGGCCGACGCCTCGTCCTCCCACCAGCTGAGAATGCCGACGGTGGTCGGCCACGCAAACCACAGGTGATGGGCCACGTAACCCGGCGCGCCGCGCATCTCCCGGCGCAGTCCCGGCCAGCGCCCGGCTGCTTGCACCATGGCGAACAATCCGTCGAACTCGTTTGCGCCGTCGGCCAGGACGAGGCCCTTGATCCGGTCCGTCAACGCATCTTTCTCCAGAGATCGATCAGCTCCACCTTGGTCCTGACGTCTCCCGCCGCCCGTCGCAAGGCCGGCCGCACGAGGTCGCCGAGATCCACCCGGATCCGCCGCTTCACCGGTTTGTGCGCCAGCAGCCGCAGCGCGATCTCGACCGCCAGCGCGCCCAGGAACGTCGAGGTCATCGCGAGCTGGGGAAACCCACGGCTTGGATCGCGCCGTCGCTCTAGCAGCACCGCAAAGATCTCGCGAGGCAGGGCGAGCGGTGGGATCAGGCTCCGGAGCACTGCTTCCGGACCCGCGTTCGGATCGCGGACGCGGCCGCCAAGCGGGGCGCGTTGCTTGCTGTAGTCGAAGATCTCGATGAACTGCGTGGACGCGATGTCATAGGCGGTGATCACACTCAAGCGCTTGCCCACTCCCGCTTCATGCAGCGCGAGCTTGGCGGAGATGCCTTGAGGAGTCGTCACGTCGATGGCATCGAACACGAGGTCGCCGGCGTGCAGGAGGCCTCCGATCGAATCGGCCTGCACTCCATCCTCGTGCACCTCGATCGAGCAATAAGGATTGACCGCCAGCAACCGATCCCCGCACGCTCGCGCCTTGTTGCGCCCGAGATCGGCGAGCGAAGCATCCTGCCGGTTGAGGTTGTTGAGCTCATAGACGCCCGGATCGAACAGCATGAAGGACTCGGCGCCAGTCCTGACCAGCGGCATCAGGACTGCACCTCCTGTCGAGCCGCACCCCGCGACCACGAATCGCGTCGACCGCAAGGACGACTGGATCTCTGGTGCGATCAGGCCATGGTTGCGCTCCGTCAGCTCCGCGTAGAACGACTCGTGGTCCTCAGGCTTCGGCGGCACGGACAATCTCGGTCATCCCGTAGAGCTTTTCGGAAGAGGTCTCGAACAGCGCCTGGCGTTGTCTCCAGAAGCTTTCGAAGTCCTCGCGCGTCGTCGTCAGCGCCCGCAGCGGCGTCGCTGCATCGAGCGATGCGATCGACCCCGCGATCGACTCATGCGGCACGAAGCAAACCTCCGGTCCGATGCCCGCGAGGTGAGCAAGACCTTCGGGTCGATACGTCAGAGCCTGCGCAAAACCTTCGACGATCCACGACACACGATCGCGAGGCAACGGCTCGCCTGGTCCTAGAGTCAGCGCCTGCCACGGTATCGCTCCTGCGGTGGCGCTTCGCCACAGCGCATTCGACGCGCCCAGGGACGAAGACGATGTCAGCGCCTCGACTGGGTACCGTGATTCATCGCGCGGCTCGTTGGGCCGCTTGAGCGACGACTCCTTCACGCTGACGAACTGGCGCAGCAGCAGGAAGCGCAGGTATGTCTCCTCCTCGCCGGAGTTGAGTGCGAGATCGATATCCGCCCATCGCACGAACGTCGCCCAGTCGAGGTCGCCGGCGTTCGCGATGAAGGGCGACGTCGGATGCTCCGCGTAGCGAGGGCGCAGCGGATGGCCATTGGGCAGCGTCACGTGGTGTGGCGCGAACGTCGCGACCGGGATGAAGAAGTAGCGAAGGTTGCGGAGAGCGATGTCCGGATCCAGGTCTCCCGTGACCAGTCTCACCCGCGACGCAAAGGCGGGTCTGCATGCGAGACGCGCAGCGACCAACGCGATCTCGAGCGCGCCGCGATGGATGATCGGGTCCTCCGGACGTCGCTGGTCGGTGACGAACCGCGCGAGCTCCCAGCATTGCTCCGCGGGCACGTCGCCCGCGTCGGTGATGGACTCCTGCCAGCCACGCCCGTGCACCTCTTCGCAGGGAAACGCCGGACGGTCTGCGCTTCCGTAGCGGAAGCCCTCGAGCTCCTCGGGTTGCTTCAACGTCAGATATGTGAGCAATCCACCATCGGGATCGATGGCGAGGCCGTGCACATCGGCGGCGTGCACAGTCGCGGCGTCTTCGCGCACGAGGCCCTGATCCGCGACGACGTCTGCGTCGTAGAAGCGCGTGAGCAGGTACTGGCCCAGGCGCCACGAAAGGATCGCGTCCAGCGCCGCGTCGGGAAGCGCAAACGTCGGAGCGATCAGAAGTCTCACGCCGTGCCGATCTTCGCGGTGCATGAGCGCCTGCGGTACGTCCATCAAGCGGCTGAAGTCGTACTCCGCGGCCTTGAACGCTCGGGCCGCGAGTTGTTTCGCGTCGGCCATCGCGCTGCTTAGTTCGCTGATCCGACGGTCGATTCGCGCAGCGCGAGCTCGGGGTCGAGGACGATCTGTCGCGGCGCCTGTCCGCGCACCGCGCTCATGCTCAACGCGAGCTTCGCCATCTCGCGTCCCATGAGCTCGACTGGTTGCCGCACGCTCGACAGCGGCGGCTGGGTCGCCATCGCGATGGGGGAGTCGTCGAATCCGATGACGGCGACGTCATCGGGCACGCGCCGACCCAGCACCTGCAGCGCCCACATCGCACCGGCCGCCATCGTGTCCGACGCGGCGAACACCCCGTCGATGTCCTCCTGCGTTGCAAGCAGCCGCGCCATCGCAAGCTCGCCGCTGTCGCGGTCAGACGCGCCCTGCTCGACCAGGTCCGATCGCAGCCCCGCGTTCCACAGCGCCTCGCGATATCCCTGCAACCTCTGCCCCGCCGCGGGACCATCCCGGGGTCCCGCGATGTGCGCGATTCGCCGCCGGCCCTGGGCGACGAGGTGCTGCGTTGCGCTCCGCCCACCTGCGTGATTGTCGACATCGACGTAGCTGGCCAGGAGTGCGGTGCGCGGGCTTCCGCCAAAGACCATCGGTATCCCGCGCGCCTGCAGACGGGCAAGCAGCGACTCCGACTCGTGCAGGGCGAGGAGGAGCACCGCGTCGACGTGGCCTCCCGCGAGGTACTGGTCCAGGCGCTCGATGTCCGTCGCGGATTGAGGCGCGAACAACACCATCTGGAGTCCGTTGGCCGACAGCTCCTCGCCGATCGCTCCGAGGAGCCGTGCCAACATCGGATCACCGAACAGCTGTGACGAAGGCTCCGGGATCAGGACGCCGACTGATTCGCTCCGCCCGGCGACGAGACTCCGCGCCGCGCGATTGGGCAAGTAGCCAAGTTCAGCGGCGGCTCGTTCCACCGCCTGGCGGGCGCTCTCGCTGACCTGGGGATGTCCGCCCAAAACCTTGGATGCGGTCGCCCGCGACACCCCTGCCGCCCGCGCCACCTCGCCTAGGCTGGTCGCCGATCGTGAAACCGCTTCCATCGTCCGGCGTAAGTAGACCGCGCGAGCGTCAGTTGGTCAATGGATCCGCGCAGAATCTAGAGCGTCATCCGGCCTCGCGTTCAAGCGGAGTTGACGGAGAGCGTGACCAGAGCGTGGTCCCGATACGCACGTTGTGGAAAACGTCCTCGCTGACGAGGAATCCCACAAAGATGAACAGCAGGCCTATGAACTCGCCCAGGAAGAACGACCAGGTCACGCCGAAGCGATCCAGACCGCTGGTCAGGCCCGGGATGAAGGCGCCGATCGCGATCAGGATCGTCGCCGGAACGCGGGAGTTCAGCTTGCCGGCGAAAAGCGCCTCCGCTGCTCGTGGCAGCGACACGATGAAGTTCACGACCACCGCCACGATGCCCAGTCGGGCGGGCACGGCGCGCTTCTTCGGCATGTAGACATAGGCGGAGTAGATCGCACCGAAGATCAGGCACAGCGCGCCGGCGATGTTGAAAGGTCCGGTCAGCACGCGTACATAACTGGGGAACGCGGACCCCACGGGCACATGCGTGCTCGGGTCGACGGCCCAGCCGGGAGACGTCAGGGTTGCCGTGAGCACCATCCCCGCGACCGCCACCGATCCGACGACGAGCACGCCCATCGCGATATGCGCGGCCAACGGCCTGCGTGTTGCTGTGGCCGCGATGATGGCGATCGCGCCAATCGTGGCGATCGCGAAGGTCACCGTTCCCGCCGTCGCCGCCCCCGGGTAGCGCGTGGAATGGCTGAACAGCAACGAGAGAAGGCCGCCGATAAAAACGGTCGCCCCGGCGAAGTACCCAAAGCGCGAGCGAGAGAGCAGATAGATCGTCCCCAAGCCCAGGTAGGCGGCCACGAAGAACGCGCCAATCAGATACCAGACGCGATACAGAGGCTCACTCCAGCCGATGGCGCTTCCGAGGAACTCCGTGCCGGCGCTGATGCCGTAGAACAAGAGCCCGATCCCCCAGACCAGCTGGAACGCGTGGCGCCGCTGCCACCACTGGTCGAGCACCATCGCGGCGAAGACAAAGCTCAGGACCGACGAGCCCAGCGGCAGCACGACGTTCAGCACGTTCATGAGAAAGCCTCCACCATCGCCACCCTCACCTCATTCAAAAACCATCCGACGTTTTCCTCCAGATCGGCACGCCCGACCTTCGCCGCGCCGAGCTCGGCCACGCTCGTCCGCACGATGCCCTCGAAGAGGTGGAACGCCCGCATCGCGTCGCCAAGCGACAGGCCGGCGTCGCGCGCCAGCTCCGCGTAGCGTGCCCCCAGCTGCTTGATCTCAGCGCTCCAGTCGTGGCCGCCGTCGCTGAGGAACGAGACCAGCAGCTGCACGAGCTGCATCCCCAGCTCGCGCTGTCGCGCCTTCGCGACCTCATCGAATCGCGCGTACCACGACTCGGACGCGAGACGCCCGCCGCTGGTTGCGATCCGGGCATGCCCGACGGTCGCGTGCAGCAGCAGGGAGAGGTCCGGCTTGGCATGGGCTCCAAGATGGGCGACGTCCACCTCGCTGAATCGACGGTGCCCGCCGGGCGTGCGGAAAGTGCGGATCTGGCCCTTGTCTGCCCACTCCCTCAGGGTCGCCGGGTGGACGCTCAGACGCTTGGCGGCTTCATCGAGGCTCAGCCAGGTCGGCATCCGCATAGCTTATAAAATCTAGGTAAACAGGTGGGCCTGGCATAGATTTGCCGAGGTTTGGCGCTACGCGAAGAAGACGGTCTCGTCTTCGCCCTGGAGGCGAATGTCGAAGCGAAGGACTTCGCCCTCGCGCCTGGCCACCAGCGTGCGCCGGCGTGCCGCGGCGACCGCCGACAGCACCGCGTCCTCGGCGTCTGGGAAGTACATCCGGGTGTTCAGGTGGCGGAGCAGGCCGCGGGCGAACACCACGATGTCGAAAAACCCCTCGTCAGGCTTGGCGATGAGGAAGTGAAACGCACCCTCGCCGTCCGTCCGGCAGCGCGCGAACTGGCCGCCTTGCGAAGCTTCGACCAGTGCGTCGGCTACCGGCTCGCCGGCGCCGTCCAACAATTGACCTTCCACCCGGATCGCGTCCGGCTCGGCCACGGCGTCGCCCTCAAACGGAAGCGCGAATCCGAAGAAGGGCCCGACGGTTTGCGATGGGGTGGGAGTCAAGGTTCCCTCGGGGTTGCGTTGCCGCCACGCAGCACGATGTCCCAGCGATAACCGAGCGCCCACTCCGGAACAGTCGTCTCGATGTCGAATCGCGAGATCAGGAGCTCGCGCCCGCGCGGATCGGGAATCGAGTTGAGGATGGGGTCGTGAGGAATCAGCGGGTCGCCGGGGAAATACATCTGTGTCACCAGGCGACTCGCAAGGAAAGGGCCGAACACCGAGAAATGGACATGGGCCGGGCGCCACGCGTTGGTGTGGTTGCGCCATGGATACGCGCCGGGCTTGATCGTGGTGAAGCGGTAGCGACCCTCGGAGTCGGTCAGGCACCGCCCCGCGCCCGTGAAGTTGGGATCCAGCGGCGCGGGATGATCGTCCACCGGGTCGACATAGCGGCCCGCCGCGTTGGCCTGCCACACCTCGACCAGCGTGTTCGCCACGGCGCGGCCGTCCGAATCTGTCACGCGGCCCGTGAGGACGATCCGCTCGCCCAGAGGCTCGCCCTCGTGCTGACGCGTCAGGTCCGCGTCTTCCGGACGGACCGGAATCCTCCCGAACGCAGGTCCGGCGGCGCGATGAAACCATTCGTCCGGCAGCTTCACGTGCGAATGTTGCGGCGCTCTCAGGACCGTCGCGCGGTAGTCGGGAAAGAGGTATGGAGGCTCGAAGTGCTCGTCATTCACGATGCCATGCACGACCCTTGACGGCGATTATGAACTGGCGCAAACTCCGATCGTCGGTACACGGAGCAATTTGCGCGAGGCCGACATTTCTGCTTGCAGTGGGCCTGATCAGACAGGAGGAGTCAGGTGTCCGAGAAGAAGCACTCAGCCAGGGGCCTCACGCGCCGCGAAATGCTCAAGTCCACCGGACTCGTCCTGGGCGGTTTGGCAGTGCCGGGTGTCCTCGAGTCCTGCCTCACCTCGACCAGCTCGACGCCCTCGGGCACCATCAAGATCGGTTTCATCAGCCCGGTCACTGGACCGGCGTCGGGTTTCGGCGAGCCGGACGGTTACGCCCTCAAGCTGGCTCGTGACGCGTTCCAGAAAGGCCTTTCCATCGGGGGCACCAACTACTCGGTGGAGATTGTCAATCGCGATGGCCAGTCGACCCCATCGGTCGGCGCCCAGATGGCCAACGATCTCATCCAGACCCAGAAGGTCGACCTCATGCTCGCGACCTCTACACCGGAAACCGTGAACCCTGTGTCTGACGCGTGCGAGGCGGCCAACGTGCCTTGCATCTCGACCGTGGTCCCATGGGAGGCCTGGTATCTCGGCCGCGGCGCCAAGCCCGGCCAGCCTTCACCTTTCAAGTGGACGTTCCACTACTGCTTTGGCGTGGAGCAGTTCTTCCTCGCCTACACCCATCTGTGGCCGCAGGTCACGACCAACAAGAAGGTCGGCGTGATGTGGCCCAACGACGCCGACGGCAACGCGATCCGGGGAGCCCTCGGGCCGCTCCTGAAGGGCGCCGGCTACACCATCGTCGACCCCGGGCCGTATGAGGACGGCACCAACGACTACACGGCGCAGATCCAGAAGTTCATCCAGCAGGATTGCCAGATCTTCAACACGTTCCCCATCCCGCCCGACTTCGCCACCTTCTGGCGGCAGGCCGCGCAGCAGGGGTACACGAAACACGTGAAGATCGGACAGATCGCAAAGACGGGGCTGTTTCCGTCGCAGGTCACCGCGCTGGGGTCGATTGGCAACGGACTCGCGTCAGGCGTGTACTGGGCCCCGACCTGGCCCTACAAGTCGTCGCTCACCGGTATGACGAGCAAGCAGATCGGCGACGGCTACGAGTCGACGAGCGGCAAGCAGTGGAATCAGCAGCTGGGCGCGAGCCTCTCGCTGTTCGACGTCGCAGCGGCGGTGCTCTCCGCGAGCGGCGCGCCGAAGGACAAGACGAAGGTCCGCGACGCGATGAAGACGCTCAAGGTGGAGACACCGGTCGGCAACCTCGACTGGTCGAAGCCCGCCTCGCTTGCGGGTGCAGCCGTGCCGAACGTCGTGTCGACGCCGATCATCGGAGGCCAGTGGAAGTCGGGCGCGTCGAAGTGGCCGATCGACTTCGTGATCTGCGAAAACGCAGCCGACGCCAACGTGCCTGTCGCGTCGCAGCTCAAGCCTTACTCCGCGGGTTAGCAATGGAGGCGGCGGTCCTCGCCGCGGTCGACGTCCGGAAGCGGTTTGGCGCCCTGACGGTGCTCGATGGTGTCCACCTTGCTTTGCACAAAGGCGAGGTCGTCGGCATCGTCGGGCCCAATGGCGCGGGCAAGACGACGCTGCTGAGCGTACTTTCCGGCGCCCTGCTGGCTGACGCGGGCAGCGTGGTCTATGACGGCCGCGACGTCACCTCCAAGGGCGCCGCCGAGCGGTGCAAGCTGGGCATCGCCCGCACCCACCAGGTGCCGCGCCCATTTGTCGGTATGACCGTGTTCGAGAACGTGCTCGTCGGGGCGACGGCCGGTGGGAAACGCCGCGGCACGGATGCGTACAACCTCTGTCTCCAGGTGCTCGACCAATGCGCCCTCGGACATGTCGCGAACCGTCGCGCCGAAGGCCTCGGGCTGCTTCAGCGCAAGCGCCTCGAGCTCGCCCGCGCCCTCGCCGTCGAGCCCGCCGTCCTGCTGCTCGACGAGATCGGTGGTGGGTTGACAGATGCCGAGTCGACCGAGCTGGTGCAAACAGTCGCCGGTCTGCGCGACCGAGGTATCGCGGTGCTGTGGATCGAGCATATCGTCCACGTGCTGCTGCAGGTCGTGAACCGACTCGTGTGCATGGACGCCGGCCGCATCATCGCCGAAGGGGAACCTCAGGCGGTCGTCTCGCAGGCTGCGGTCATCGACGCATACCTGGGTGGCGGCAAGCGGTGACCCTGCTCCAGGTCGAGGCGCTCGACTGCCGCTACGGGCTGCTGCAGGCCGTGCGGGGCGTCTCGTTCGACATCGCGCAGGGGGAGACGCTTGCGCTGATCGGCGCCAACGGCGCGGGCAAGACGACGCTGCTCCGAGCGATCGCCGGGGCGCACAGGCCGGCAACCGGACGAGTTTGGTTTGCCGGTGCCGATATCACGCACATGCCCGCGCACCGTCGCGTCGAGCTCGGCATCGCGCTGGTGTCGGAGGGTCGGCGGCTGTTTCCGAGCCTGACAGTCGAGGAGAACCTTCGGGTGGCGTCCGCACGTCGCCGCGGCCGCTGGAACGTGGACACCGTGCTGGACGTGTTTCCGCTGCTCAAGCCTCGCCGGCACATGCCGGCGGCCACGCTGTCCGGTGGTGAGCAGCAGGCCGTCGCCATCGGCCGCGCGTTGATGAGCAACCCGCGCCTGCTCCTTCTCGACGAGGTCTCCCTAGGCCTTGCTCCCGTCGTAGTTGATGCGGTGTATCGCTCGTTGGGCGACGTGATCGGCGAGGGCGCGACCGTGCTGCTGGTCGAGCAAGACCTGACGCGCGCGCTGCAGGTCGCAGGACGCGTGGTCTGCATGCTCGAGGGACGCGTGGTGCTCCAGGGCGAAGCGGCCTCGCTCGACCGCGATCGCGTTGTCAGCGCCTACTTCGGATTGCGGCGACCCGCGTGACCGTCGCCAACGCCGTTCTGCAGGGTGTTTTCCTCGGCGCGTTCTACGCGGTGCTCGCGTGCGGCCTCTCGATCATGTTCGGCGTCATGCGGATCATCAACCTCGCGCATGGCGATGTCGCCGTCCTCGGCGCGTACATCGTCTATGTAATCGTCGAACGCACAGGCGTCCCGGCGTTTGTCGCCTTCGCCGTCGCGCTGCCGGTGATGGTGCTGCTCGGCTACGTCCTCCAGCTGACTGTGCTCGAGCGGAGCCTGAAGTCGGGGATCCTGACGCCGCTGCTCGCCACGTTTGGGCTGTCGATCGTGATCCAGAACCTGTTGCAGCTCGTCTTCTCGCCGGACGTGCGCTCACTCGGAGGCAGCGCGGGATCGGTCACGACCGCGAGCTGGCAGGTAACGAGCGGCCTGTCCGTTTCCGCCCTAGGCCTGCTCGTGCTGGTCGTTGCGGTCCTGCTGTTCGCTGCTCTGCAGCTGTTCCTGTCCAAGACTCGCGCCGGCTGGATCATGCGCGCCACGGCTGAGGATGCCGACGCCGCCGAGCTCGCGGGGATAGACAGCCGGAGCGTCTATGCGCGCGCCACCGCGATTGCAGTGGGGATCGCCGCGCTCGGCGGCTTGTTCCTAGGCATCCGTTCGGTTTTCGACCCAGTCAGCGGGCCAACGCAGCTGATCTTCGCCTTCGAAGCGGTGGTGATCGGCGGCATGGGATCGCTGTGGGGGACCCTGCTCGGCGGCATCGCGCTGGGCGTGGCCCAGACCGTCGGCGCGCAGATCCATCCGCAGTTTGCGGTGATGGCCGGCCATCTGCTCTTTCTGGCGGTATTGATCGTCCGCTTCGGCGGTGGGCGCCTGGTGCTGAGGACGGCGTGAGAGTCCAGCGCTGGACCCGCACCTCCAAGCTGTTCACCGCAGGGACCCTCGTGGCCGCGCTCGTGCTCGCGGGGGTGCCGTTGGTTTTCGAGTCCGACGTGGTGCAGAAGCTCACGACGCTTTTGATCCTCGTTTTGCTCGCGGTCATGTGGAACGCCCTCGCCGGCTACGGCGGTCTGCTGTCGGTTGGCCAGCAGGCGTTCATCGGGATCGGCGCGTATGGCACGGTCTTCTTTGCGGCTCAGGGCGTCTCGCCTTACGTCGCGATGCTGCTCGCCACCCTGCTCGCGGGGGCGATCTCGGTCCCCATCTCACTTTTCGCATTGCGCCTTCGCGCCGCCCAGTTCGCGATCGGCATGTGGGTGATCGCCGAGGTCATCTCCATCCTCGTGCGCCTCGACCAGAACCTCGGTGCCGGCACCGGCATCTCTCTGATCCAGCTCAACCAGTACGAACCGAACTTTCGCCAGGCGTACACCTTCTGGCTCGCACTCGCCTTCACGGTGATCTTTCTTGCCGCGCTCTTCTTCCTGCTCCGCTCCCCCCTCGGCGCCTCGCTTCAGGCGATCCGCGACGATGAAGACGCGGCGCGGTCGCTCGGCGTGCGCGTCGCGGCTCGCAAGCGGCTGCTGTTCGTGCTCGCGGGGTTCGGCTGCGGCGCGGCGGGCGTCCTGGTGGTCGCCAACACGCTTTTCATCGAGCCCAGCTCGGTCTTCAGCGTGCAGTGGTCCGCGTACATGATCTTCATGGTCCTGGTCGGAGGTCTGGGTACGTTCGAAGGACCGATCCTGGGCGCGATCCTCTTGTTCGCGATCCAGACCACTTTCACCCAGGGCGGTCCCTGGTACCTGGTCGGGCTTGGCGCCACCGCGGCGCTCTTCGCCCTGGCTCTGCCGCGCGGCCTATGGGGCACGGTCGAGGAGCGCCTGGGACTGCGCCTTCTGCCTGTCGGTTACCGGGTGGTGGAGGCGAGGCGTGACGAAACCGCCGCCTGACGGGCAGCAGCCCGAAGACCTGATGACCCATCCCGGTCACCTCCTGCGCCGCGCCGTGCAGGCGATGAATCTCCTGTGGGACGAAGAGGTCTCGCACACCATCACCTCCCCGCAGTTCGCGGCCCTCAACGCGCTGTACGGCGAGCCGAACCTCGACCAGCGCACCCTCGGCCTGCGCATCTCGCTGGATCGCTCGACGATGGCCGAGGTCGTCGCTCGGCTCAGCGCGCGCGGCCTGATCCGCACGCAGCGCGACACCCGCGACGGCCGGCGCAAGACGATCACGCTCACGACCAAAGGGCTGCATGCGGTGCAGCAGCTGATCCCCCGCACGCACGCCATGACCGCGCGTTTGGTTGGTCCGCTGGACGCCCGGCAACGCGACGAGCTGTTGCGTTTGCTGACCGAGGTCGTGCGGGCTAATGAACGCCGCTAGGCCGCACCCTTCAACGCGGTCGCTACATCTTCGGAGCTGGCAACCCACCCAAAGAACGTCTTGACGTTGTAGAGCGTCGCCGCCTGGATCTCCGCCGGTCCCGCCGCCATCGTCGCGTCAGCGACCATGACCGGCCAGTACTCGAGAAAGTACGCGTCGCGCAGCGTCGACTCGACGCAAACGTTCGACGCGATCCCCACCATCAGAAGGTTCCGCACGCCCCGACCGCGGAGCACCGAATTGAGGCCGGTCCCGTGGAACCCGCTGTACCTCGACTTCACGATCACCACATCGCCCGGCACCGGCGCCAGCTCGTCGACGATCGCAAAGTCCCACGTCCCGAAAGTCAGCAGCTTGCCCCGCAGCTCCGGGCGCTCCCGCATCAGGCACAGCGCCAGCTCCTTCTGCGGATTCGGCGAATCCACCCCGCCGGCGGTTGACAGGTCCGGGGGATATCCGATCGTCAGGTAGAAAACCGGTACGTGCGCGACCCGCGCCGCCTCGCACACAAATGACGCGTTGGCGATCGCGTCGCGGGCAGGCCGCACGTCGATCCCCGCCAGGTCCAGCATCCCGCCCGGGCTCGCGAAGGCGTTCTGCATGTCGACCACGATCAGCGCCGTCCGGTCGAGGTCGAGGGAGATCGGGGCCGGCTCCGCCGCCAGCTCGACCGTCCTCATTCCCCGAGGTGGACGATGCGCCGCGACTTGAGCTCCGAGCGCGGCAGTGTGCCGGACGGAACCACCCGGCAGTCCAGGCGTACGCCGAGCGCCTGGCGAAGGTCCGCCTCGAGACGTTCGGCCGAGAAGGAGGCGGCCGACGTCTCCACGAGCAACGCCACCTCGTCCATGCGCCGCTCGCGGCGGTGCTCGATGACGAACTCGGCCACCCCGGGGTGGCGCCGGACGATGTCCTCGACCTGCGACGGATAGAGGTTCACACCGCGCACCGTAAACATATCGTCGACCCGACCCTGGATTCCGCCGACGATCTTCATGAAGGGGCTGCCGCACGGACACGGCTCGCGCGAAACGATCACGCGATCGCCGGTCCGATACCGGATCAGAGGCATGCCCCAACGACCCAGGTTGGTGGCGACCAGCTCGCCGTCGTCGGTGACCTCGAAGATGAACTCGGACTCGATCAAATGGACTCCGTCGCGCGCGGAGCAGCTGAACCCCGTCGGTCCCAGCTCCGTCATCCCTGTGTGGTCGAAAGAAGAGGCAGACCACGCCGCCTCGATCGCGTCCCTGGTCGCCGGAATCGAGGCGCCCGCCTCACCTGCGTGAATCGTGACCCGCACCGATGACTCGGCCAGGTCGACGCCCATCCCGCGAGCCACGTCCGCCAGGCGCAGCGCGTACGTCGGCGTTGACAGCAGCACGGTGGCTCCGAGATCCAGGATGCTCCGCACCCGCTGCTCGCTCGTCATCGCGCCGCCTGAAATGCATAGGGCGCCAAGCCTTTCCGCTCCACCGAACGCCGACCAGAAACCGATGAAAGGGCCAAACGAGAACGCGAGGAACAGGCGGTCGGCGGGCGTGACTGACGCGGCGCGATAGACGTGCTCTGCCCAGATGCGCAGCCACCAGTCCCAGGACTCCGCCGTGTCGAGCCAGCGCAGGGGAAGCTCTCCGCTCGAGCCTGACGTCTGGTGCAAACGCACGTAGCGATCCACCGAGTATGTGAGATTCGTGCCAAACGGTGGGTGGGACGCTTGGTCGGCAAGAAGCTCTGATTTCGAGGTCAACGGCAGGCGCTTGAAATCGTCCCAACCATCCACGCTGTCAAGGCGATCCCGCCAGAACTGATTTCCCGTGAGAACGGCGGTCAGGCCCGCGCGTAGCTTCTTCAGCTGCTGGTCGCGAATCTCGTCCGTGCTAATCGCGGACTGCTCGGTCGCCGATTTCAAGGGCGGAGTCGAGGATCTCGAAGCCCTCGTCGAGCTGCTCCTCGGTGATGCAGAGCGGCGGATTGGTCATTATCGTGTTCCAGCGCACAAATGTGTGCATGCCGCCCTCGAGAAGAGCGGACGTCACCGCCTTCATCTCTGGCGACGTTCCATTGAACGGCGCGAGCGGCTCCAGTGTCTGGCGGTCGCGCACCAGCTCGAGACATCCGAACAGCCCGATCGATCGCGTCGCGCCCACGCATGGATGGCGCTCGCGAAGCTTCCTGTGATGTCGCGAGAGCACCTCGCCCATCCGACGCGAGTTGCCGACCATATCGTCTTCTTCGTAGGCCTGGATCGCACCGAGCGCCGCCGCGCAAGCCAGCGGATGGCTGTTGTACGTGAGGCCACCGTAGAAGGCATGGTCATCGAAGTAGGCCGCGACGTGCGGCCGCATGCCCACCGCGCCCAGCGGCACGTAGCTGGATGTGAGGCCCTTGGCGAGGGTGATCAGGTCCGGCACGACGCCCCAGTGCTCGACCGCGAACCACCGTCCGGTGCGGCCGAACCCCGTCATCACCTCGTCGCAGATCATCAGGATTCCGTATCGGTCGCACAAGGCGCGTACTCCCTGGAGATATCCGTCGGGTGGGACGAGGATCCCGTTCGTGCCGGAAATTGGTTCCAGCAAGAAAGCGGCGATCGTCGACGGCCCCTCGAGCTGGATCGTTTCCTCGAGGTCGGCCAGCGACTCCTCGACCGTGTCCCATCCGCGCTGGATGCCGTGATATGGGTCCAGCACGTGGACGACGCCGCCGACGGGTCCCTCGTTCGGCCATCGCCGCGGGTCCCCGGTAGCCTGCATGGCCGAACCCGTCGAGCCGTGATAGGAGCGGTAGCGAGCGAGGATCTTCGGCCGCCCGGTGACCGCGCGCGCCATCTTGATCGCGTTCTCGTTGGCGTCGGCGCCCGCCAGCGTGAAGAAGACCTTGTCGATGTCGCCTGGCAGCAGCGAGGCGAGCTTGGCACCCAACCGCGCCCGCGCCTCGTGGGCCATGAACGGGCTGATGTATGGCAGCTGCTCGGCCTGACGCTGGATCGCCTCGATGATGCGGCGATCGCCGTGACCGGCGTTGACGCACATCAGCTGGCTGTTGAAGTCCATGAACCGGCGACCGTCGGCGGTGTGAAAGTAGATTCCCTTCGCGCTCACCACCGGGAGCGGCTTGAGGCCGGTCTGCGCCCCCCAGTCGTACAGCGTGTGCCGGACGCAGAGCTCGGCGATCTCCTCCGCGCTGAGCGCCTTGACGGCCTCGGTCACCACGTTCGAATCGTACTCGGACGCTTGTTTGACACGGCAGGCTGCCGGTGTTATTACGAGCGCGGTCTAGGCCGCTGTTTTTGCTGGGAGGGAATGCATGCTACCCGCCGCTTTTGACTATCGCGCTCCCGCGAGCCTGAATGAGGCGCTTGCGATCCTGAAGCAGCACGGCGACGAAGCGAAGGTCATGGCCGGTGGACAGAGCCTGATCCCGCTGCTCAAGCTGCGCTTCTCTCGCCCCGAGCTGGTCGTGGACATCGCCCGCATCCCCGACCTGAACACGATCAAGCGCGAAGACGCGGACGGCCATTTCGCCATCGGCGCCCTCGCGCGCCACGTGGACATCGAGAACAGCAAGGAGCTGGCCACCGCCGCGCCGATGCTCGCCGAGGCGGCGCACTGGATCGCCGATCCGCTGGTCCGCAACCGGGGCACGCTGGTGGGGTCGATCTGCCACGCCGACCCCGCCGGCGACTGGGGGTCGGTCGTCTTGGCTTTCGGTGCCGACATCGTGGCCACCTCGCAGTCCGGGCAGCGCGTCATCCACGCCCAGGAGTTCTTTCAGGGCCCGTTCACGACGGCCCTCAACCCAGACGAAATCGTGACCGAGGTCCGGATCCCGGTCGCGAAGGGCCATTCCGGAGGCGCTTACCTGAAGCTCGAGCGGAGGGTCGGCGACTTCGCCACTGTGGCGGTCGCTGTGCAGGTCGAGCTCGACGGCGGCAAGATCGCGAAGGCCGGTATCGGCCTGACCGCTGTCGGCGACCGCAATATCAAAGCCGCGGACGCGGAACGGCACTTGCATGGCAAGGAGCCCACCGACGCGGTCATTGCCGAGGCGGCCCGCCTGGCGGCGGAGACCGCTGAGCCCAAGGACGATGCGCGCGGAAGCGCCGCATATAAGAAGGACGTGGTTCGGGTGTTCGTCCAGCGTGGCCTGAAAACCGCGGTCGGTCGAGCCAGGGAGGCAAGGTGATGAAGGTCACGATCAAGGTCAATGGCGTCGAGCGCACCGGCGACGTCGAGCCGCGCGTCCTCCTGGTCGACTTCCTGCGGTCAAACCTGCGCCTGACCGGCACCCACAACGGATGCGATACGTCGAGCTGCGGCGTCTGCACGGTGCTGGTCGACGGTGAGCCGGTGAAGTCGTGCACCGCGCTTGCGGTGCAGCTCGAGGGACGGAGCATCACCACGGTCGAGGGGCTCGCGCAGGGCGCAACCCTGTCCGCGGTCCAGGCCGGATTTCACGAGGAGCACGGTCTGCAGTGCGGCTTCTGCACCCCGGGAATGATGCTCACGGGCACCGCACTGCTCGAGCGCAACCCGAACCCGACTGAAGACGAGATCCGCTGGGCCATCAGCGGCAACATCTGCCGCTGCACGGGCTACATGAACATCGTCAAGGCGATCCAGCACGCGGCGAAGGTGCGCGCGGAGGCCGCGGCCGCGAAACCGGGCGTGCCGGCCACGGTCGGCGCCGGAGGGGGCGAATAGATGGCGACCGAAGTCCACATGCACGGCCGCATCGGCGAGTCGATCAAGCGCAAGGAGGACGGGCGCTTCCTGAGAGGCAAGGGCAACTACCTCGACGACATCGAATTGCCGGCGATGCTCCACATGGTCATCCTGCGCAGCCCGCATGCGCACGCGCGCATAAACTCCGTGGACGCCGCGGCGGCGAGCGCGATGCCCGGCGTGATCGCGGTGGTAACTGGCGAGCTGATGGCGCAGCACAAGCTCGCCTGGATGCCCACCCTGAGCTACGACACGCAGGCCGTCCTGGCGACAGACAAGGTCCGTTTCCAGGGCCAGGAGGTGGCCGCGGTCGTGGCCGAGACCAAGGCCCAGGCGGAGGACGCGCGCGACGCGATCATCGTCGACTACGACGTCCTGCCCGCGGTGATCAGCCCGCAGCAGGCCCAGGAGGCCGACGCGGTCCTGATTCGCGACGACAAGGAGAACCAGAAGGACAACCACATCTACCACTGGGAGGCCGGCGACCAGGCCACCACGCAGGCCGCATTCGCCAAGGCCGACAAGGTCGTCAGGCTGCACACGTTCTATCCGCGCTGCCATCCCGCTCCTCTCGAGACGTGCGGCTGCATCGCCGACGTCAACGGCGCGACGGGCAAAGCCACCATCTACATGACGAGCCAGGCGCCACACGCCATTCGCACCGTCTTCGCCCTGGTGACTGGGCTGCCCGAGCAGAACATCCGGGTCATCTCACCGGACATCGGTGGTGGTTTCGGCAACAAGGTGCCCGTCTACCCGGGCTACGTGGTCGCGACGGCGGCGAGCCTGCTCATCGGCCGCCCTGTGAAGTGGGTCGAGGACCGGAACGAGAACCTCATCTCGACCGGCTTCGCCCGCGACTTTCACATGACGGGCGACCTCGCGCTGGACGAGAACGGCAAGATGCTCGCCCTGCGCGTCCACCTGGACTCCGACAACGGAGCCTTTTTCGCCGACGCGCAGCCGACCAAGTTCAAGGCCGGCCTGTTCCACATCGTCACCGGCTCCTACGACATCCCGACCGCGCATGTGACCGCGGACGGCTACTACACGAACAAGGCTCCCGGAGGCGTCGCCTATCGGTGCTCGTTCCGGGTGACCGAGGCGAGCTACTTGATCGAGCGCCTCGTCACCAACGCCGCGATCGAGCTTGGCATGGACCAGGCCGAGTTCAGGATGAAGAACTTCATCCGGCCTGAGCAGTTTCCGTACCACTCCGCCACCGGCTGGGAGTACGACAGTGGCGACTACCCCAGGGCGATGAATGTCGCGCTCGAGCAGCTCGGCTACGACGAGATGCGCAAGGACGTCGAGGCGCGTCGCAAGAAGGGCGAGGTCACTGGCATCGGCATTGCGAGCTTCACCGAGGTGGTGGGCGCCGGCCACGGCGCGGAGTACGACATCCTCGGCCTCCGCATGTTCGACAGCGCGGAGCTGCGCGTCCACCCGACCGGCAAGGCGATGCTTCGGATGGGGACCAAATCGCAGGGCCAAGGCCACGAGACGACCTTCGCCCAGATCGTGACCGAAGAGCTGGGCATCCCCGCGGCCGACGTCGCGGTGGAGGAAGGCGACACCGACACGGCGCCCTACGGCCTGGGTACTTACGCGTCGCGCAGCACCGCGGTAGCGGGCGCGGCCACGGCGATGGTTGCCCGCAAGCTGCGCGACAAGGCGCGGAAGATCGCTTCTCACCTGCTCGAGGCTGCCGAGGAGGACCTCGAGTGGGAGAACGGCAGGTTCTACGTCAAGGGTTCCAAAGACCGGGCGAAGACGATCCAGGAGATCGCGTTTGCCGCCTACTCGAACATTCCCGAGGGCATGGAGGCGGGGCTCGAAGGCGTTCACTACTACGACCCGCCGAA